>Ga0137409_10004967_pt1 | contig 13902 bp, 8 predicted proteins | sample CZODoug1_16funga_FD_122059 | JGI IMG/M metagenome (GOLD analysis project Ga0137409, IMG submission 122059) | Vadose zone soil fungal communities from Angelo Coast Range Reserve, California, USA - CZODoug1_16fungal (Hybrid Assembly) | ecosystem: Environmental > Terrestrial > Soil > Vadose zone... | reverse complement strand
CCGGGCTGCGCCTCGTCGTACGAGGCCACGCGCACGCCGGGATCGGCGATGCGCCGCGCCAGGGCCTCCCGCGTCTCGCGCGCGGCGAGCGGGGCGGGCAGCCGCACGAGCGCGCGGTAGCGAACACGGCTGCCCGGCTGCACGAGGCCCGTGCGCGCGAGGGCGTCGGCCGCGACGAACACGCGGGGCCCGAGCGTGACGAGGCTCGCCGATCGGTCGGGCTCGCGCTCGACGATGCCGCGCACCGTGAACGTGGCCGCGCCGAGGGTGAGCCGGTCGCCGACGCGGACGCCGAGCCGCTCGAGCGCCTCTCGCTGGACAACGGCGCCGCCCTCGGCGAGCAGCGCGGCCAGCGGCTCCGGCGGCGCCGCTTCGAAGCGGCCATAGAGGGGATAGCCGGCGCCCGGCGCCTTCAGCTCCACCAGCAGCGCGCGCCCGTCGGCTCCGCGAGCCATCGCGGCCAGCTCGCGCACCCGCACCACCGTCGCGCCCCGGGCCTCGAGGTCGCCCAGCGCCGCCGCCACCTCGCCGTCGAGCGGACGCGCGGCACGGATCTCGAGGTCGCCGCCGGTGAGGGCCTTCGCCTCGCGCGCCAGCGTGTGATCGAGCGTGGCGGCGAAGGAGCCGACGGCGACGAGGGCGGCGACCCCGAGGGCGACGCACGCGCCGAGCAGGACGAAGTGCCGCCAGGCGCCGCGGGCCTGCCGCCAGGCGAGTCGCGAGGCGGCGCTCACGGCGCGAGGGCGGCGGCGCGCCGGCGCTCACCCGCCACGCGGCCGTCGCGCAGCGACACCACGCGATCCGCGCGGTCCGCGAGCGTCTCGTCGTGGGTGACGAGCAGCAGCGTGGTGCCGCGCTCGCGATTGAGCCCGAAGAGGAGGTCGACCACGGCGGCGCCGGTCGCGGAGTCGAGGTTGCCCGTCGGCTCGTCGGCCAGCAGGAGCGGCGGATCGAGCGCCATGGCCCGTGCAAGCGCGACGCGCTGCTGCTCGCCGCCCGAGAGCTGCGCCGGGTAATGATGCGCGCGGTCGATCAGTCCCACGCTGGCGAGCAGGTCGGCCGTGCGGGCGGTGGCGCCGGCGACGCCCGCGAGGTCGAAGGGCACCGCGACGTTCTCGGCCGCGGTCAGCGTCGGAATCAGATGATACGACTGGAACACGTAACCGAGCGTCTCCCGGCGGAAGCGCGCCAGCGCGGCCTCACCGAGCCGCGTCACCTCCATGCCGGCCACGACGATCGTGCCCGACGTCGGCGCGTCGAGACCGCCGATGAGTCCGAGCAGTGTCGACTTGCCACTGCCCGAGGGCCCGGCAACGGCCACCGTTTCGCCGGCGGCGACGTCGAGGGAGACGCCGTCGAGCACGGTCAGCGTGCGGTCGCCGCTGGGCAGGCGCAGCGTGAGATCACGGATCGAGACGAGCATCTTTGTCATACTACACTCTGAGCGTGAGCCCGTTCCGCGCGCTGCTGGTCGCCTCCCTCCTGCTCGTCGTCGGCTCGACGGGGTTCGCGGCCGACCACGTCATCGTCGTGCTCGGCGACAGCCTCACGGCCGGCCTCGGGGTGGCGCCGGAGGAAGCGTACCCCGCGCTGCTCGCGGCGCGCTTGCGCCGCGAGGGCTTCGACTACCGCGTGGTCAACGCCGGCGTGAGCGGCGACACGAGCGCCGGCGGGCTGCGGCGCGTCGACTGGGCGCTCAAGACGCACCCGGAGATCGTCGTCGTCGCGCTCGGCGCCAACGACGGGCTGCGCGGTCAGCCCGTGGCGGCGCTGCGCGACAATCTCACGCGCATCATCGAGCGCGCCCGCGCGGCCGGCGCGCGCGTGCTGCTCGCCGGCATGCGCGTGCCGCCGAACTACGGCGCCGACTACGCCCGCGCGTTCGCCGGCGTCTATCCGGCCGTCGCGCGCACGACCGGCGCCGCGCTGGCGCCCTTCCTGCTGGACGGCGTGGCCGGCGACGCCCGACTCAACCAGGCCGACGGCATCCACCCGACCCCGGAGGGCCAGCGCGTCATCGCCGAGCGGCTGTGGCCGCATCTGAAGGCGCTGCTGACCAAATAGTCGCGCGTTTTATTGTCACCGGGCCGGCCAGGGCCCGGCTTAGCATGGAGTCGTGGCACGAGTGCTGCCGGTGCTGGTGCTGGTGCTGATCACGGGCTGCGCGAGCACCGTCCCCGAGCGCGCCTACTATCCCAATCCCGCCGATCCGGAGACACGCGTGCTCGCCGAGGCGCTCTGGCGCGCGGCGAAGGCGGCCAGCGACGATCCTGGCGAGTACTCGTTCGCGATGATCCGCAGCAACGACGTCAGCGCGTACACCGTCGAGGACGCGACGTTCTATTTCACCCAGGGCCTGGCCCGGCAGCCCACCAAGGTGATCGACGCGCTGGTGGCCCACGAGGTCGCGCACGAGCTGCTCGGCCACATCGGCCAGCGGCGCGCGCTGTCGCTCTCGCTCGGCGCCGGCTTCACCGTGCTTGGCATCGCCATCCCCGGCACCGGGCTGCTCGACTTCATCGTCAACCCGCTGATCATTCGCGCGTTCACGCGCGACCAGGAGATCGCCGCCGATCTGAAAGCGGTCGAGGTCCTGCGCGACATGGGCTACAAAGCGCCGCGGCGTACGCTGGCGGAGGCGCTGAGCGCGGCGGCCAAGATCAACGGCCCGGCGCGCGGCGGCTGGCTGTCCACGGAGCCCACGCTCGAGGATCGGCTCAGCCGGCTCGAGCCGCTGGAAACCGAGAAGCAGGCCGCGAACTAATGACATGGGGGGCCCCGAGATGGCCCCCCAACCCCCCCAACGTTCGGAGCGCCCCGGCCCAGCCGGGGCGCTCCTCTAACCCCCCACCGTTCGGACCGCCGCGGCCCAGCCGGGGCGCTCTTCTAAACCCCACACGCTCGGGGCGCCCCGGCCAAGCCGGGGCACCCCTCGATACTCCCGACAGGCTGCTAGCGTTCGACGATGGTCGACGCCCCGGCCCAGCGGCCGAGCGCGTCCACCGCCCGCGCGGTCACGGCGTGGCGACCGGGCGCGAGCCGCCCGTTGGATGCGTCGTAGCTCGCCTCGACGTCGACCCACGTATCGGCCAGGTCGCCGTCGACGTACAGGTAGAGCCGCGTGGGCGTGCGGGCGCCGCTCACGCGGAGGCGGATCAGGCTCTCCGCCTGTTCGATGGTCACGGTCAGCCGCGAGGGCCGGGGCTGACGCCCCGGCGCCAGGCGGGCGCGATCGCGATCGAGCGGACTGACGGTGCCCATCAGTTCGCCACCCAGACGGACACGCTGCCGCTGCCGGTGTTGTTGCTCGAGTCCTTCACATTGACTGTGAGCGTGGTCGTCCCGTTGGCGTTGAGCGCGGTGTTCCACGGCAGGGTCGCCGGGCGATCACCATTCGTCTCGGTCCACACGGTCTTGCCACCGGCGGTCAGCGTGTACGTCTTGTTGCCGGCCGCGGCGTTGTCGAGCCAGATCGTGACCCACGCCGTGCCGCTCACGGTGGTACCGCTCCCCGGCCGCGTGACGAAGACCTTGATCGTCCCCGTCGTCGGCGGCGGGGTCACCACGTTGTTGACGGTCACGCTACGCGTGGCCGTCGCGCTGCCGCCCGCGGTGTCGGTCACCGTCAGCGACAGCGTATGCGCGCCGTTCGCGACGCCGCTCGTGTTCCACGCATAGGAGGCGGACGAGCCGCTCACCGTCTGCGTGGAGGCCACGGTCCCGTCGACGCTGAGGCGGTACGTGCGAGAGGTCGCCGCCGCGCCGCCGGTCGTGGACATCCCGATCGTCGACGTGCCGCTCACCGTGGCGCCCGCGGCGGGGCTGGTGAAGGCGGCGGTGAGCGGCACGATGTTGGCCACCGTCACCGACTGCGTCGCCGTCGCGTTGCCGCCGGCGGAGTCCATCACCGTCAGCGCCAGCGTGTGCGAGGCGTTGGTCAGCTTGGTCGTGTCCAGCGCGTACGAGGCGGTGGTGCCGCTCACCGTCTGCGTGGGCGTGGCCGTGCCGTCCACGGACAGCTGGAATGTCCTCGAGACGGCCGTCGAGCCGCTCACCGACATGCCGACCGTGGTGGTGCCGGCGATCGTGGCACCCGAGCTCGGCCAGGTGAAGGCCGCCGTCAGCACGGGCGTGGGCGGCGTGGTGATGCCGTTCTTCACGGTGACGTTCACGGTGGAGCCGCCCGTGTTGGTGGACGAGTCCTTCACCGTGGCCATGAGCGGCTGAGTGCCGTCCACGACCATCTTCGTGTCATACGGCATCGAGACCGGGCCGTTGCTCGCCGTGGTCGTCGAGCCCATGGCCTTGCCACCGAGCGTCAGCGTGTACGTCTTCGACGCCGCGGTGCTGCCCTCGAGCCACATCACGGCCCAGGCGGTGTTGCTGACCGTGGTGCCGCCCGTCGGCTGCGTGACGAAGACCGTGAGCGTCCCCGTCGGAGGCGGCGGAGGCGTGACGACGTTCGAGACCGTCACGCTCTGCGTGGCCGTGCCGGTGCCGCCCATCGGATCAGCCACGTTCGCCGTCAGCGTATGCGTGCCGTTGGCGACCTTGGTCGTGTCCCAGGAGAAGCTCGGGCCCGTGCCGGTCACGGCCGTGCCGTCAACCTTCAGGCCGTACGTGTACGTCGTGCCGAACCCGAGCCCGTTGCCGCCCGTCGCGGCGAGCGTCACCGTCGTGGTACCGGTCACGGTGGCGTTGGCGGTCGGCGCCGTGAACGTCACCGTCGGGGTCGTCGCCGGCGGCGGCGTCGTGTTGCTGACGTTCACCGAGAGCGTCGCGCTACCGCTCTTGCCCGCGGAGTCCGTCACCGTGCCCGCCAGCGTGTGGGCTCCGTTGCCAATCTTGGTCGTGTCCCACGAGAAAGTCGGGCCCGTGCCGGGCACCGCCGTGCCGTCCACCGTCAGCGCGTAGGTATAGCCGCTGCCCGAGCCGCCGCTGGCCGCCAGCGTCACCGTGGCGGTGGCGCTGACCGTCGCATTCGGCGCCGGCACCGTGAAGGCCGCCGTCGGATTGCCGGGCGTCGGGGGCGGCGTGCCGCCGCCGCCGCTGCCGCCGTTGCCGATGACGTACACGTGCGCCGCGTACGGGCCGAACGTGTCCGTAAAGTTGTTGCCGGAGGCGGCGAGCGTGCGGCTCTCGGCGTTGACCGTCACCGTGCCCGGCGCCGTGTTCCAGCCGAACGTGGCGTTCTGGCTCGTGTTCGTGGAGTTGTACGCGAAGACGTAGCCCTTGCCGCCGACCACCTTGACCTTCGTCTTGATGGCGGTGCTGGAGTTGGCCGTCAGCGCGCCGGGCGCGTCGTCGGCGAGCAGCGCGGGCTCGAGCGCGGCCACCTCGTTCACCACGCTCTTGAGGTTGTTCATGTAGCCGGTCTTCTGATCGCACCAGCCCGAGCACACCGCCAGCAGCGCATTGTCGCCGAGGCTCCACCAGAAGAGGCCGTGGGCGCCCTCGACGATGCCCATGTACGCCATGTTGCGCATTTCGGCCTGCGTCGGGAACCGGCCCTGCGAGGTGAACTGGAAGAACTGCTCCACCGTCATGTACGGTCGCGCGTTTTTGACCGCGTCACGCGCGCGAGACGTCCAGTCGGCGACCTGGGTGAGCGCGTAGCCGCCCGACGGCTCGGCGCCGTACATCGGGTACGGGTCCGTGCTCACGATGTCGACGGTGTCGCGCCAGAGCGTCAGGTCCGGGTTGCCGAGCAACGCCGAGAACGTGACGGTGGCCGGCGCGAGCTGCCGCAGTCGCAGCGACTGCGCGAAGACGCCTGGCTGAAGCCCGGCCAGACATTCGTCCGCCGTATAGAAGCCGGCGAGCCCGGGCAGCGCCGCCAGCTGCTGCACGTAGGCGTCGGAGCTGTTGATGAGGAAGCCCCCGTCCGCCGGGTACTTGTCGAAGCAGTTGCCGGTCTGCAGATACGTGACCCCATGCTGCTGGAGGTTGGCCATGAGCGCGGTCATCGCGTCCACGGGCGCCTGGCCGTACCAGTAGTTGAGGTACATGTTGATGTTCATGCCGCCCATGCGACGGTCGCCCGTCGCGGACCAGAGCGTGTTCTCCCAGAAGGTCGGGTCGGCACTGTAGCCGAGCCCCGCGTCGTAGACGCCCAGGATGAAGCGCGGCACGCCCTTGAGCAGCACGCGGTTCTTGGCGTCGACCGACACGTTCATCGTCGAGCGCGCCGCCGCCGGCACCTTCGAGACGCGATACGCCGGATAGTCATAGACGGAGCTGTTGCTCGACAGGTCGACGAGCGAGACGGTCGCGAGGTAGCCGCGGCCCGCCTGCATCGCGGTCCCATCCACCGTGGCCACGACATGGGCGGCGGCGGCCGTCGACTGCTGCGCGATCACCTGGCCGCTCGCCTCGTCCTTGATCGTGGCCTGGATGCTGTAACGCGAGAAGTCGCCGGCGGGCGGCGTCACGTTGACGTCGAACTGCAGCGTCTGCGGCTGGTCGTCGAACAGCATGCCGCGGAAGTTGGGATAGAGCATGAAGACGTCGGCGGCCGCCGCCTGCATCTGCTGCACGACGATGTCGTCGAACCACGCCGTGCCCGACGGGTTGTTGTAGTTCTCGAGCATGATGGCCACCGCCTGGTCGGCGGCGAGGACGATCGGGCCGAGCGTGATCTGCGTCCAGTCGTTGGTGCCGGTGATGAGATCGGAGGGCGTCCACGAGAAGACGCCGCCCGGCCGCTGGTCGAACGTCAGCCGCACGCCGGTGTTGTTGCCGCCGAGGCTCTGGGTCTTGACCCAGCCCGACACCGTGTACGTGCCCGCCTTGAGCTGAATGTTCTGGGACGAGGTCGCGGCGCCGGTGTCACGCCGATAGCTGAAGGTGCCCGAGTGTTTCGTCAGCTGATCCTGCGACCAGCCCGAGCCGGCCGTCCAGCCCGTGGGTCCCAGCGTTTCGAAGCCGGGATTCTGGGCGAGGTTCGCTCCCATGTTCACCTTCGGCAGCGCGGTGAGGCCGCCGCCGATCAGGGGCGTCGACTGGCCGCGCGCGATCGGCGCCATCGACGTCATCGTCATCATCGCAATGAGGACCCCAGCCATCCAACGTCGCATCTGCACCCTCCACCGTTCGGGTCTCGTGTCAGTCTTACAGCGACTAGGAAACGAATTTCCCAGCGCCCGGCGAAGGGCAAGGCCAGGGCCAAACCCCTAAATCCACTCATCTATGTGGAAACACGCATCTTGGAACTTCTACGTTCTCCGAGTGTGACCTGACACTGACACTGCGAGGGACAGTCGCGGCTGGAGCGAACACTCTCCGCCGGCGGGGTGTGCAGCCGGAGCGCGAATCGCACGAACCCGGTGCGGACCTATGGCGCTGAAGTGGCGGATTTCGCTGCCGGCGGGGGGCCGTGGGCGTGGTACGAGGCTTGCGCTTTCCGAACGGCATGTTGACTCTTGTCCGCGACGACTCCGCCGGAAAGTCCTGGGATCGCTTCGTCGAGCAGCACCCCGCCGCCACCGTGGCCCACCTGTCCGCCTGGGGGCGGATCGCGGCCGGCGCCTACGGTCACTCGAGCGCGTATCTCTCGGTCGAGGACGACGGCGAGAAGCTCGGCGTGTTGCCACTCGTGCTCGTCAGCAGCCGCATCTTCGGCCGCCGCCTCGTCTCGATGCCGTTTCTCGATTACGGCGGCGTCCTGGTTTCGCCGGAGGCGCCATTCGGCGCCGTGGAGCCGGCCCTGGTCGACGCGGCGCTGGGCGTGGCGCGCGAGCGGCGCGCGCAGGGCGTGGGGCTGCGTCAGCTCCATCCCGTGCCGCTGCCCTACCCGACAGCCACCGACCGCGTGACGATGCTGCTGACGCTGACGACGAAGGACGCCGTGTGGAAGGCGCTGTCCTCCGAGCGGCGCAACCGCGTGCGCAAGGGCGAGAAGAACGGCCTCACCGCGGCCTGGTGCGGGGCCGAGGCGCTCGACGACTTTTATCGCGTGTACGCGATCAACATGCGCGACCTCGGCTCGCCGGTCCACAGCCGGACGTTCTTCCGGCTGATGCTGGAGGAGCTGCCGGGCACGGCGCGGGTGCTGATGGTCCGCGACAAGGACGGCCGCGCCGTCGGCGCCGCCGTCTGTCTGTTCTTCCGCGACACCATCATGGTTCCCTGGGTGTCGTCGCTCCGCGAGGCCTTCGCGCTCTGCCCGAACTTCGTCCTGTACTGGGAGGTCATCCGGTTCGGCTGCGAGAACGGCTACCGCACCCTCGACCTCGGCCGCTCGTTCAAGAACGCCGGGACGCACGAGTTCAAGCGCCAGTGGGGCGCCGTCGACCACACGCTGCCGTGGATCTCCATCGACACCGCGCCCGGGACGGCGCCCCCGGTGGACCGTGACGCGAGCCGCTTCGCGCCGATGATCGCCGCCTGGAAGCGGCTGCCGGTGCCGGTGGCCAACCTCGTCGGCCCGTGGATCCGCGGCCAGGTCCCGAATTGAGCGTGAGCGCGCTGAGCACGCCGGTCACGATCGCGATCCTGAACTACCAGCGCCGCGACGCCCTCCGCCGCGCGCTGGAGGCGGCGCGCGCGCAGGGCTACGCGCCGCTCGAGGTGCTCGCGGTCGACAATGCCTCCACCGACGGCTCGCAGGAGATGGTGCGCGACGAGTTTCCCGACGTGCACCTCGTGGCCCTGCCCGAGAACATCGCGGCGGCCGCCCGCAACGAGGGCGTGCGCGCGGCCAAGGGCGAGATCGTCTTCACGCTCGACAACGACGTGCTCTTCACCACGCCCGACGACGTCGCGCGCGGCGTGGCCGCCTTCGAGCGCCATCCGCGGGCGGCCGTGGTGAACTTCACGATCCTCGGCCCCGATGGCGTGCTCTCACGGCGCGACTGGTGTCATCCACGCGATCCCGACCGCTGGGCCGGCGCGGAGTTCGTCACCGACTACGTGCTCGAGGGCGCCTCGGCGTGCCGGCGCGACGCCTTCCTGGCTTCGGGCGGCTACTGGCCGCCGTTCTTCATCGGCCACGAGGGCTGGGACCTCGCGATGCGCCTGCTCGACGCGGGCCACGACCTCGTCTATTCGCCCGCCGTCCGCGTGCGTCACATGGTGGACCCGACGGTGCGTCCCTCCAGCCGGATCTATTACACGTTCACGCGCAACGCGATCTGGGTGGCCCTGCGCACCCACCGGCCGGCGGCGGCGCTCGCCACCATCGCCAAGGACCTGGCCCTGATGGGCTTCGCCTCGGCGCGCGCCGGCCAGCTTGCGGCGTTCGCGCGCGGGGTCGTGGACGCGTCGCGGGACGCGGGTCAGGCGCTGCGGACGCGGCGGGCGATGTCGCGGGAGACGGCGCGGCGCCTCAGGGCGATCCGCGCCCTCAAGCCCTCGATCGCCTCCCGCGCCTGGCGCCACGCCCGCGAACGGCTGATTTGACTACATGGGGGGCCCCGAAATGGCCCCCCAAACCCCCCAGCCTTCGGAGCGCCCCCGGCAAAGCCGTGGCGCTCCTCTAACCCCTGGCAACGCCGTGGCGCTCCTCGTGCGGGCGTCTTTCAAGGAACAGCGCGGGTCAGGCCGAGGAGGACGGCGACGGCGCGTACGAGCAGGCCGGGCGAGAACGTGAGCACGAATCCACGAAGGAAGACGGCGGCCGCCGCGCGCCGCCGGCCCGCGTCGCCGTGGTGCCAGCCGAAATGCTTCACTCGCGTCACGAGCCCGCGCTGCACGGCCGCCCGCGCTTCGCGGTCGCCGTTCAGCAGGCGACGCTCGCGCAGGAGGAGCCGGATCATCGCGGTGTCGCCCCGCGCCTGGTCGGTGCGGTGCAGCGAATCGTCGCCGACGCGAAGGACGGCGAGTGGGAGGTCGAGATAGCCGAAGCGGTGCGCGCGCGCGAAGCGCAGCAGGAACTCCCAGTCCTCTGACGACGACCAGGTCTCGTCGAAGCGGCCGGCCTTGTCGAAGGCGTCGCGCCGGAGCGTCAGGGCCGACGGCTTGATCGGCACCTCCTCGAGAAGGACGAGGAACACCTCGCGGCGGCTCAGGGCCACGCCGTCCCGATACTCGCGCTCGCCGAGCAGCCCCGAGAAGACGGCCGTCTCGCGCATGAAGGACGGGTAGACGCGGCCGCCATCTTCCTTCTCGAGGTCGCTGAAGACGGCGTCGAGCTCCGGATGGCGGTCGAGGAAGGCAATCTCGTGCGTGAGCTTGTGCGGACGCCACAGGTCGTCGGAGTCGAGGAACGCCACCAGGGGCGCCCGCGCGTGGGCGACGCCGAGATTGCGCGCGGCGGCCACGCCGGCGTGGCGGCCGAGGATGACCCGCAGCCGCCGATCCTTGATCGACGCCAGCAGGGCGGGGGTGGAGTCCGTGGATCCGTCGTCCACCACGATGCACTCGAGGTCGGCCATGGTCTGCCGCAGCACGCTCGCGATCGCGTCCCCGACGGAATGGGCGCGGTTGTAGGTCGGGATGACCACCGAGCAGCGAGGCGCAGAGTCCATGTCGGACACGACCGTCCTCAGTGCAGAACCCATACCAGACCCGATCGGCCCGGGGCGGCTGGTCCGGCGTGCGCCACCGCGGCCCGGACTGCGGACTTCTCCTCACACCCAGAAACTTGGCCGCTCGCATTCGGCAATGTCCTGCAGGAATGCGCCTCCCAGAGGTGCCGTACCCCGGGAAACGGGGTCTGGCATGGAACGTGGACCAGCGTGAAGAACATGCGAAGAACACTCGCGCTCGCCTGCGTGCTCGCCGTGATGCTTGTGGCCACCGTCGCCGTTGAACCGGTCGCCGCTCAGCCGAACATGACCGGGCAATGGTCGATACTCCCCTACACGATGCCGATCAATCCCATTCACGTGGGCCTCATGCGGACGGGCAAGATCCTGATCGTCGCCGGCTCGCAGAACGACCCGACGGTGACGACGAGCAGCGCCGCCGTCTACGATCCGAATACGGGCGTGATCAACGTGCAGACGGTCCCGTGGGATCTCTTCTGCAACGGCCTCTCCTGGATGCCGGACGGCCGCGCGCTCATCGCCGGAGGCACGCTGCAGTACCCCGTCAACGGTCACGGCTGGGGCGGGATCAGGACCACGACGGTGTTCGATCCGGCCACGGAGAAGTTCATCCAGGTACAGGACATGGCGCGGGGACGATGGTATCCCTCCGTCGTCGGTCTCGCCGACGGCCGCATGGCGACGTTCGGCGGCTGGCTCGAGCAGGGCGGCACCAACAACGCGGTCGAGATCTACACGAATCCCGACGGCTGGAGCCAGGAATACAACGCGAACTTCACGCCCGAGCTCTACCCGTGGCTTCACCTCCTGCCCGACGGGCGGATCTTCATGTCCGGCTCGAACATCTCCTCGAGCATCTTCGATCCGGCGACGAACTCCTGGCAGACCGGCGTGGCCACGATGAAGTATGCCCGCGATCGCGTCTACGGCTCTTCCGTGCTGCTGCCGCTCGCCGCCGCCGACAACTGGCGCGCCCGCATCATGATCATGGGCGGCGACAACCCGGCCACGGAGACCGCAGAGATCATCGACCTCTCGCAGTCGAGCCCGAGCTGGCGCACCACCAACTCCATGTCCGGCCCGCGGATTCAGATGGACGCGGTCATCCTGCCCACGGGCAAGGTCCTCGCTCTCGGCGGCTCCGCCGTGAACCTTTCGCCCAGCACGGCGACGCTCCAGGCGGATCTCTTCGATCCCGCGACCGAGACGTGGACGCCGGCGGGAACGATGAACATGCCGCGCCTCTACCACTCGGTGGCCCTGCTCCTGCCCGACGGCACCGTGTGGTCGGCCGGCAGCAACCCGAACTGGGGGACGTGGGAAAACCGGATGGAGATCTACAAGCCCGCGTACCTGTTCAACGCCAGCGGCGGCCCGGCGACGCGGCCCTCCATCACCGCGGCGCCCTCAGTCATCGGCTACGGCGGCAGCTTCCGAGTGAGCACGCCGAACGCGGCCAACATCGCCTCGGTGGCCCTCATCCGCAACGGCGCCAACACCCACGCCTTCGACATGGACCAGCGGATGATGTCGCTCACGTTCACGAAGGGCACGGGGACGCTCACGGTGACGGCGCCGCCGAACCCGAACATCGCGCCGCCCGGTTACTACATGCTGTTCATCGTCGACGCCAACGGCGTGCCCTCGGTCGCGCCGTTCGTCGAGGTGTCGTCGAACCCGACCAACCAGCCGCCGCGCGGCACCATCAATCTGCCCGCAGGCGACGTCACGATCTCCGCCGGCCAGTCCGTGAGCTTCGCCGGCTCGGGCACCGACGCCAACGGCTCCGTCACCGCCTACCGGTGGATCTTCCCGGGCGGCTCGCCGGCCACCAGCATCTCCGCGACGCCCGGCAGCGTGACCTTCGGCACGCCCGGCACCTACTACGTCTCGCTGACGGTCACCGACAGCCAGGGCACGACGGATCCGAGCCCGCCGGGGCGCGTGATCACGGTGCAGAGCGCGACGCTCACCGCGTCGTTCACGAGCCCGGCCGACGGCGCCACCGTGAGCGGGGACGTGAACGTCGGCATGGCGGCCAGCGGCGCCAGCGGCAGCGCCAACACGTTCACGCTGACCCTCGACGGCAGCCCGCTCTTCTCGAATACGACCTCGGATTCGACCCAGACCTACACCTGGAAAACCAAGGGACTCGTGCAGGACGGCGTCCACACGCTCGGCCTGACTGTGCGTGACGCGAGCGGCGCCACCGCGACGGCCACGCGTACGGTCACCGTCAACAACAACACGCCGCCGGGCACGCTGCAGGTTTCCTTCCCGAACCTTGCACCGGGCCAGGCCATGCAGGGCACAGTGCCCGTGCAGATCACGGTGTCCGGCGCCAGCGGCACGACCAACCGGTTCACCGTGTTCGTGGATGGTGTACAGCAGACGGTGATCGCGAGCAACACGACCACGGTGACCTGGAACTGGGACACGACCACGGTCGGCAACGGCTCGCGCACGGTGAGCGCCGGCGTGCAGGATGCCACCGGCAACACCGGCAGCGGCTTCACCTACGTGCAGGTCCAGAACCCGACGCTGCAGGTGTTCATCACGCAGCCGACCAACGGCTCGACGGTCAGCGGCACCGCCGTATGGACCACCCTGTGGGTCAACGGCGCGGCCGCGGGCACCAAGACCTTCACCCTGAGCGTCGGCGCCCAGACGGTCGCCACGGGTACCGACACCTCCAGCGGACCGGTGACGATGCCCTGGGACAGCACGAAGGTGTCGACGGGAATGCAGACACTGAAGGCGACGGTCCGCGACCCGAGCGGCGCGGTCGGCAGCACGACCATCTCGGTGAGCGTACAGAATTCGGGTGGGCTGACGGCGTCGTTCACGAGCCCGGCCGAGGGCGCGACGGTGACCGGCACGGTGACGGTGACGATGACCGCGAGCGCTGGCACCGCGCCCTACACCTACACGCTCACGATCGACGGCACCCAGGTCGCCTCCAGCGGCTCGAACACCTACTCGTGGAACACGACGGCGTACAGCAAAGGCAACCACACGCTCGGCCTCACCGTGCGTGACAACGCCGGCGCCACGGCGACGGCGACCCGTACGGTCACCGTGCAGAACGGCCCGCCGCCGCTCACCGCGTCGTTCACGAGCCCGGCCGAGGGCGCGACCGTGAACGGCACCGTGACGGTGACGATGGCCGCGAGCGGCGGCGTCGCGCCCTACACCTACACGCTGACGATCGACGGCGCGCAGCTCGCCTCCAGCGGGTCGACGACCTATTCGTGGAACACGACGGCGTACAGCAACGGCAGCCACACGCTCGGCCTGACCGTGCGCGACGGCGCGGGCACGACGGCCAGCGCCACCCGCACGGTCACCGTCGGGTCGCCCGGGAGCGTTATCGTCTACATGACGCAGCCGGCGAGCGGCGCGACGGTGACGGGCA
>Ga0137409_10004965_pt1 | contig 13903 bp, 10 predicted proteins | sample CZODoug1_16funga_FD_122059 | JGI IMG/M metagenome (GOLD analysis project Ga0137409, IMG submission 122059) | Vadose zone soil fungal communities from Angelo Coast Range Reserve, California, USA - CZODoug1_16fungal (Hybrid Assembly) | ecosystem: Environmental > Terrestrial > Soil > Vadose zone... | reverse complement strand
CGCCACCTGGACGATCTTCGAGTCCTCGGGTGTGCGTCCCGCCGGGCGGTCGCCGATCAGCTTCAGCTCTACGCTGATGCCGTCGGCGTTCCAGCGCCGGTTCTCTTCCGCGGCCGCGTCCCGGATGTGCGCGAGGATGGTCTTCTCGAGCTTGAGCAGCTCGTCCATGCTGTCGGAGCGCATGTCGATGCCCATGCGCGCGTCGCCGGCGATGGCGTTGACCGAAGTGCCGCCGCGCACGGTGCCGACGGTGAACGTGGTCTTGGGCGAGGAGGGCGTCCTCACCTCCGAGATCTTCGCGATCGCCCGTCCCATGGCGTGGATCGCGCTCGGCAAGCCGAATGCGCTGAAGCTGTGGCCGCCCGGCCCCTTGAAGATCGCTTCGTAGCGGTGGCTGCCGGTCGCGCGGTTGACGATGCGGCCGATCCGGTCGCCGTCCAGTGAAATGAAGCCGTCGATGTCGGGGTGGTCGCGAAAGAGGGCCTTCACGCCGCGCAGGTCGCCGAGCTCCTCTTCGCCCACCGTGCCGACGAAGACGACGTCGCCAACAGTGCGCAGGGCGTTGGTGTTCATGGCGCGGATGACCGCGAGCAGCTCGACCAGGCCGCGCGTGTCGTCGCCGATGCCGGGCGCGTAGTAGCGGCCGTCCTTTTCCTTCACTTTCACGTCGGTCCCCTCGGGAAAGACGGTGTCGAGATGGGCGGAGATCACCAGCTTCGGGCCGCCGCCGCGGCCTTTGCGCGCGCCGATGACGTTGCCTTCGCGATCGATGTAGGCGTCGCTCAGGCCCACCTCCCGCAGGCGCTTCACGTAGTACGCCGCGCGCGCCTGCTCCTTGAAGGGCGGTGAGGGGATCTCGGTGAGCGTCCTCTGTTCCTCGAAGGTGCGCGCGTCGTCGGCCCTGATGTCGGCGAGCGCCTTTATGACGGCAGGTGCGGAAAGGATGGATTGGAAGGCATGGTCGACGTTCTGCGCGAGCGCAACCGTGGCGAGGCCAATGCCGCCGAGGGCAGCGATCGATCGGGATACGGCTTTCATTTCGCTCGCGAGCATAGCGCAGGTGGCGAGGGAAGCTAACATCAGGGTCGAATACAGGGGAGGAGAAAATGATCCGCTTCGGAACGTGGCTGGTCGCGGCATTGAGCGCGGCGGCGGGCGCGGTGTCGGCCCAGACGCCGCTCGAGCGCGGCAAGTATCTCGTCGAAGGGATCCTGACCTGCGGCAACTGCCACACGCCGCGGGTGCAGGGCGGTGCGCTGGATACGGTGCGGCTGCACGCGGGCGGCCCGCAGAGCTGGGAGACGTCGGAGTACAAGGTCAAGGGCGCGAACATCACGCCCGACCGGGAGACCGGCATCGGCAACTGGAGCGCTGACCAGGTGCTGGGCGCCATTCGCGACGGCGTGCGGCCGAACGGCCAGCAGCTCTCGCCGCAGATGCCTTATGGCTACTACAAGATCTTCACGCCGTCAGACCTCGAGGCGGTGGTGGCCTATGTCCGCTCGCTGCCTGCCGTTTCCAGCAAGGTGCCGGCATCGGTGTACAAGGTCGCGAAGATTCACGTGGATATTCCGGCCGGCGCGGACAAGCCGATGCCGGAGAGCGCCATGAAGGATCCGGTGAAGCGAGGGTTCTACCTCGTCACCATCGGCCATTGCATGGAATGCCACTCGCCGCGCACGGACGGGCGCAGCGATCTGAGTGCGCTCGGCAAAGGCGGCGAGAAGTTCGAGGGGCCGTGGGGCGTGAGCGTGTCGCGCAACATCACTTCGCACCCGGTCGCCGGCCTCGGTGGCTGGAGCGACGCGGAGATCAGGCGCGCGATCACGCAAGGCGTCGGCAGGGGCGGCAGGAAGCTGCTGCCGCCGATGGGCTTCGCCTGGTACGCGCGCCTGACGGAGCCGGACCTCGACGCGATCGTCGCCTACCTGCGGACGGTGGCGCCGCTGGAATAATTATTTGGCGCGTTGCTTCGGACGGGCGGGGCGAGCTTCCTTCGGATGCGGCGCGGCTTGCTTCCCGATCTGCGCGATCAGGTCCGCATACTGCATCGCGGTGCCGCAGACCGCGCAGTAGAACCGCGCCAGGGGCCCGGAATAGTCCTCCGGATCGGCCTTGAACTGCGTGCTGTCGCAAGAAGAGCACTTCGCGCTGATCTTGCCGATGCGGAATTGCATGCGGGCCTTTCGGAAATGATCAGCGAGGGTAGTAAAACGCTAACCGCGGCGCGAGGAACTATGACCGCGTTTTTATTTCCTTTCATTTGTCCAGGAATCCCTGAGCGTGACCGCGCGGTTGAAGCGCGGTGCGCCGGGCCGGCTGTCGACGCGGTCGGCGACGAAGTAGCCGTGCCGCTCGAACTGGAAGCGCTCCTCCGGCTTGGCCTCGCGCAGCGCGGGCTCGAGCTGCGCGCTGACAATCTTTTTCGAAGTGGGATTGAGGTCCGCGGCGCCTTCGGGCTGCGGCTTCCGGAAGAGCCGGTCGTAGAGCCGCACTTCGGCCTCGAAAGCGTGCGCGACGCTCACCCAGTGAATATTTCCCTTGACCTTGTATTTATCGGCGCCAGTCGTGCCTGACCTCGAGTCGGGGTGGTAGGCGCAGCGCACCACGCCGTCGTTCATGCCCAGGCACTTCACGACGTAGCCGAAGCGCAGGCGCACTTCGTTGCCGGGAAACAGTCGGAAGTAGCCCTTCTCCGGCTTCTCCTGGTAGTCGTCGCGCTCGATCCACAGCTCGCGCGAGAAGGGGACCCGGCGCTTGTCCCAGTCGGGCTTCTGCGGGTGGTTGGGGACCTCGACCAGCTCCTCGGTGCCCAGCGGATAGTTCTCGATGACCAGCCGAATGGGATCGAGCACCGCCATGCGGCGCGGGGCGATGTCGTTCAGGTGCTCGCGCATGCAGTCCTCGAGCACGCCGAGCTCGATCCACGAGTCCGCCTTGGCGACGCCGATGCGCTCGGCGAACAGGCGAAACCCCTCGGGCGTGTAGCCGCGGCGGCGGGCGCCGGCGAGGCTCGGCATGCGCGGATCGTCCCAGCCGGCGACGTGGCCCTGCTCGACCAGCTCGATCAGCTTCCTCTTGCTGAGGAGCACGTAGGTCAGGTTCAGGCGCGCGAACTCGATCTGCTGCGGCAGCGGCGGAGTGAAAAATCCCGCCTCGGCGACGCGCGCGTTGAACCAGTCGTAGAGCGGCCGGTGGTCCTCGAACTCGAGCGTGCAGAGCGAGTGGGTGACGCGCTCGATGCAGTCCGACAGGCCGTGCGCCCAGTCGTAGGTCGGGTAGATGCACCACTTGTCGCCGGTGCGGTGGTGATGGGCGTGGCGGATGCGGTACATCACCGGGTCGCGCAGGTTGATGTTGGGCGAGGCCATGTCGATCTTCGCGCGCAGCACGTGCGCGCCGTCGGGAAACGCTGCCGACTTCATTTTCCTGAACAGCTCGAGATTTTCCTCCGCGCTGCGGCTCCGGTACGGCGAGAGGATCCCATGCGTGACCAGGGTGCCGCGGGTGGCGCGGATCTCCTCGGCGCTCTGGCTGTCCACGTAGGCGTGCCCGCGCTTGATCAGCGCCTCGGCGAACTGGTAGAGCTTGTCGAAGTAATCGGAGGCGTAGTACTCGTGCCCGCCCCACTCGAAGCCGAGCCACTTCATCGCGTCCTTGATGGCGTCGACGTACTCCTGCTCCTCCTTGACCGGGTTGGTGTCGTCGAAGCGCAGGTGGCAGACGCCGCCGTACTGCCCGGCGAGGCCGAAGTTGAGGCAGATCGACTTGGCGTGGCCGAAGTGCAGGTAGCCGTTCGGCTCGGGCGGAAAGCGCGTGACGATGCGCTGGTGCTTGCCCGAGGCGAGGTCCGCCTCGATGATCTGGCGGATGAAATTGGAGCCCGAGGCGGGACGATCCATCAGACCGCGGTCAGGCGCTTGGCGAAGTCGGTGTCGACGCCGAGCGCGTAGCGCGCCAGCTCGTCGGCCATCTCCGTGACGGCGGCGGCCGGGATGCGGCCGCGGACCTTGCCGATGCGCCGCACGTTGGTGGCGTCGATCGTCACCGCCAGCGCCTCGTAGTCGGCGCGGATCTCCACCTCGCAAAGCAGCCCGGAGCGCACGCTGAAGGTGGCGCGCGTCGCCTCGCCGAAGTCGCTGCGCGCGTCGACGCGCAGGTCGTAGGCCGCCTTCATCGCCTTCAGGTACTGCTCGAAGCGCGGGATGTCGGCCGTCTGCAGCGTGACCCGCGCCGGCGGCTGCGGGCTGACGCGGAAGCGCAGCATCACGTGCTCGCAGTAGTCCTTGCCCTCGATGCGGCGCGGCCGGCTGTCGCACCAAGCCTCCGACAGCGTCGCCGTCGCGACGCGGCCGAGATAAAGGAAGTCGTAGGGCGCGCCGGTGGCGGGCGCCACGTCGTTCAGCTCCTTCGCGAACTCGGCCAGGTACTGCGTCGCGGCGCGCAGGTCCTGGTCGAGCTTCGCCATGGACTTCGCGCGCGCCGCGGCCGGGTCTTCGCGGCGCGGCTGCAGCGCTCCCTGCTTGCGCAGCATCTCGACCGCGCCCAGGCGGCGCGCCGCCTCGCCCGCCTGGCGCTCGCGCTCGTACGCCGCGCGCTTGCGCGCCTCTTCCTCCTGCCAGCGCCGCATCTGCTCTTCCTTCTTGATCCGCTCCTCTTCGGCGGCGCGCAGCCGCGCCTGCTCCTCGAGGTCGTAGCGCTTGGTGAACTCGTCCAGATCGTCGAGCAGCGGGTTGGGCGCCGGCTTCTGCGGGTTGATGAGCAGCGTCTTGTCGTACGCCGTATCCGCGTATTGCATTTTGCGCAGCTCCTGCGCCATGTCGCCGGCGCGCTGATAGCGCTGCTCGGGCCTTTTCGCGAGCGCGCGGTCGACGACGCGCTCGAACCCGACGGGGAGCTTCGAGTCGACCGAGCGCAGCGGGGGGTGCGGCTCGCCGGCGATGCGGTTCATGATCTGGAACACCGAGGTGTCGCCCGGCCGCTCGAACGGCGAGCGGCCGGTGAGCATCTCGTAGAGCACGGTGCCGAGGGAGAACACGTCGGAGCGCGGATCGCTCTTCTGGCCGAGCACCTGCTCGGGCGACATGTACTTCGGCGAGCCGAGCGCGGCGCCGGTCTGCGTCATCGTCGAGGAGGGCACGTAGGCGACGCCGAAATCGGTCAGCTTGCAGCGCCCCGAGGCCGCGACCATCACGTTCGCCGGCTTCACGTCGCGGTGCACGATCGAGAACTTGTGCGCGTGCTCGAGCGCGTCGGCGATCTGCGCGGCCAGGTCGGCGGTGGTCTGCAGCGGGATGCGCTGCGGGTCCTTCAGCATCTGCTGCAGCGAGCGGCCCTCGAGCAGCTCCATCGCGATGTAGGCGACGCCGTCCTGCTCGCCGACGTCGTGGATGATGACGATGTTGGGGTGATTGAGCCGGCCGGCGGAGCGCGCTTCGCGCAGGAAGCGCTCGCGCACCTCGGCCATCACCTCCTCGGGCAGCTCGGGAAGCAGCGTCTTCAGCGCGACCTCGCGCTCGATCAGCGGATCGATGGCGCGGAACACCGCGCCCATCGCGCCGCGCCCCAGCTCTCCCAGGATCCTGTAACGGCCAAGCGTCTTTGGGTCCAACCCCGGCTTCTCCTTATCCCCGGTCTGCATGATGCCGGTTACCCACTTGAATTTCCAGCGGTTTGGGCTTGACGGCGCCGTCCTGTTGAATTCCCTCGTGGCGGCGTACACTGACTTCGTCCTCAGGGGAAGGAGACCATACCGATGAAACCCGGGCTGCTCGCTGTTCTATCTCTATTTGCATTCACAACGTCGAACGCGCTGGCTCACGACGAAAGGGAAGGGTTCGGCATAGTGCTATTCAAGACTTCGTGCAGCCCGCAGGCGCAGAAGGAGTTTGAGCGCGCGCTGGCGCAGCTGCATTCGTTCGATTTTCCCGAAACGCTGAAGTCGTTCGCCGCCATTCCCCAAACCGATCCGGGCTGCGCGATCTCTTACTGGGGGCTCGCGGTGGCGACGCGCCCCAATCCGCTGGTCGGCCCGTGGGACGCCGCGACGCTGAAGCGCGGCCTCGATGCGGTGGAGAAGGGCGAGGCGATCGGCGCCAAGACCCAGCGCGAGCGCGACTGGCTGGCGGCAATCAAGGAGTTCTACAGGGATTTCGACAAGGTCGACCAGGACACGCGCACCAGGAACTACGAGAAGGCGATGGAGGCGCTGACGAAGAAGTATCCGAACGACGTCGAGGCGAAGGTATTCCACGCGCTCGCGCTCAACGAGGTCTTCGACCACAAGAGCATGGAGCCGCTGCTGAAGGCCATCCGCATCCTCGAGCCGCTCGACAGGAAGTATCCGGAGCATCCCGGCATCACGCATTACCTGATCCACAGCTACGACTTCGCGCCGATCGCGAAGAAGGGCGTGCCGGCGGCGAACAAGTACGCGAAGATCGCGCCCTCGGCGCCGCACGCTCAGCACATGCCGTCGCACATCTACTCGATGGTCGGCATGTGGAAGGAGTCGATTGCCTCGAACATCAGCGCCATCAAGGTGGCGAACGAGTACGCCATAAAGGTGAACCTCGACGGCGCGCTCGTGGCCCTGCCGCATGGCTACGACTTCATGCAGTACGCCTACCTGCAGCTCGGCCAGGACGCGAAGGCGCGCGAGATGCTCGACGAGAGCGCCAAGGTGAAGAAGGTCATCGGCCCGGTCTCCGCCGGCCACATGGCGCGCGCCGCCGTCCCGGCGCGCTATATGCTGGAGCGGCAGGACTGGAAGGGCGCGGCGCAGCTGCAGCCGCTCGGCACGCCGTTCCCGGCCGCCGAAGCCATTACGCATTTCGCCCGCGCCATGGGCGCGGCGCGCAGCGGCGATCCCGCCGCCGCGCAGGCCGACATCGACAAGCTGAAGCAGCTGCGCGAAGGGCTGCTCCAAGGCAAGCAGCCGTACTGGGCCGAGCAGGTGGAGATCCAGGTCCTGTCGGCGATCGCCTGGGTGTCCAACGCGCAAGGCAGCCGCGAGGAGGCTCTCAAGTACATGCGGGGTGCCGCGGACCTCGAGGATTCGAGCGAGAAGCACGTCGCCATGGAGAACCGCCTCTATCCGATGCGCGAGCAGCTCGGCGACATGCTGCGCGAGCATGGCAAGCCTGCGGAGGCGCTGAAGGAGTACCAGGTGTCGATGAAGAACGCGCCGAACCGCCTGCGCGGCTATTACGGCGCCGCGAAAGCCGCGGTGGACTCTGGCCAGGCGAAGCGGGCCTCGGGCTACTACGGCCAGCTTGCGCGGCTGACGCGCGACGCCGACGGCGATCGGCCTGAGATCATGGAGCTGAAGCAGTACCTCGCCAGCGCGAAGTGAGCGGCAGTTTGCTGCGCCGGGCAGCGCTGGCGCTGCTGCTGTCCGGCGCCTTTGCCGCGGGCGCTGATCCGGGCGACGAAGAAGGCAGCGGCGACCCCGAGTACGTGCGCGGCCGGCAGGCGATCGAGGCGAAGGACTGGCAGGGCGCGGTGCGGCTGCTTTCGTCCGCGGCGCTGCGCGACACGCGCAACGCCGACCTCCAGAACTACCTTGGCTACGCCTACCGCAACCTCGGCGAGATGCCGCTCGCCTTCAAGCACTATTCGCGCGCGCTGCAGCTCGACCCGCGCCATCGCGGCGCGCACGAATATCTGGGCGAGGCCTACCTGATGATCAACAACCCCGCCAAGGCCGAGGAGCACCTCGCGGCCCTGCGGAAAATCTGCCTGCTTCCCTGCGCCGAGCTCGGCGACCTCGCGAAGAAGCTGGCCGAGTACCGGAAGGCGTCGGCGCTCAGGCCTTAGCGAGCAGCCTGCTGAAATCGTTGTCGACGCCGAGCACGTAGCGCGCCAGGTCGTCGACCACGCTTTTCAAGGCATCCGTCGGGAAGCGCACCGTCACGCGGCCGAAGCGCCGCACGTTGATCAGCTCGACACTGGCGGTCGCCGCCTCGTAATCGGCCCGGAAGTTGACCTCGCAGGGCAGGGGGCCGCTCACGACGAACAGCGTCGGGCGTTCCCTGCCCTCGGTGTTCGCGCGCACCTGGAACGCGACGCGCAGGGACTTGAGGTACTGCTCGCAGCGGCCGACGTCCTCGCCCAGGAGCATGACCTTGGGCGGCTCGGCCGCCCTGACGCGATAGTGGAAGCGGATCTGCGCGCAGAGCTCCTTGTCCGCCGCGAGCTTGAACATGCGGCTGTTGACCGATGCCTGGGTCAGCGTCACCGAAGGCAGCCTGCCGAGATAGATGAATTCGTAGGGCTTGCCCGCATGCGGCTCGTGCGCGTTCATCTCCTTGCCGAATTCGGTCAGGTACTGGTGGGCGGCGCGCATCGCGGAGTCGAGCGCCGCCATCGCCGTCTGCTTCGCGCTCGCCTGCTGCTTCTTGAGGGCGGCCTGCTGCCGCATGATCTCGACCGCCTCCATGCGGCGCGTGATCGACATCCACTTCGGGTCGGTCCCCGGCGGGGCGCGCTCGAATGACTCGCGCTTCTGCTCCTCGGCGGCGCCCCAGTTGCGCCAGGCCTGCTCCTTCTTGAGAAGCTCCTCCTGCTCCGAGCGCAGGCGCTCCTTCTCATGGGCCTCGAAGTTCTTCGCGAACTGGTCGAGATCGTCGATGAGCTGGCTGCGCACCTTCTGCTCCTCGGCCGCCGCGGCCGCGGTCGGCAGGACCGGGAGGGGAACCGTCTTGGCGAACTCGGTGCCACCGCCGAGGCTGTGGTAGTTGCGCAGGTCGCTCGCCATCTCGGACGCCTTCTGATAGCGGTCCTGCGGCCGCTTCGCGAGCGCGCGGTCCATGATGCGGTCGAATCCTTCCGGGATCTGCGGATCGATCTGGCGCAGCGGCGGGTGCGGCTCGCCGGCGATGCGCTGCATGAGGGCGAACACCGTGGTGTCGCCGGGCCACTCGAACGGCGTGCGCTTGGTCAGCAGCTCGTAGAGCACCACGCCGAGCGAGAACAGGTCGGCGCGCGAATCGATCGGCTGGCCGAGCACCTGCTCGGGAGCCATGTAGCGCGGCGAGCCGAGCGCGGAGCCGGTCTGGGTCACGTTCGAGGCGGGAATGTAGGCCACGCCGAAGTCGGTGAGCTTCGCGCGCCCCGAGGGCGCCACCACCACGTTGGCCGGCTTGACGTCGCGGTGCACGATCGAGAACTTGTGCGCATGCTCGAGCGCTTCGGCAACCTGGGCAATGATGTCGGCGGTGGTATGGAACGGGATGCGCTGCGGGTCTTTCAGCATCGCGTGCAGCGAGCGGCCTTCGAGCAATTCCATCGCGATGTAGGCCGTGCCGCCTTCCTGGCCGACGTCGAAGATGGTGACGATGTTCGGATGGCTGAGGCGGCCGGCGGAGCGCGCTTCGCGCAGGAAGCGGATGCGGATCTCGTCGACCACGTCCTCCGGCAGGTCCGGCAGCAGCGTCTTCAGCGCGACCTCGCGCTCGAGGACGAGATCAACCGCGCGGTAAACCATCCCCATGGCACCCCGGCCAAGCTCTCCCAGGATGCGATAACGCCCCAGCATCTTTTGCGCCACTGTCCGGGCCTTCCCTTCTCGTCCCCAACATCAATGATGCCTCTTAGCCGCTTGAATTTCCAGTAATTTGATCTCAAGCGGGGAAAATGCTGGCGGACCGGCGGCAAACTGGCAGGGAATGGCGACGAGCTCGGCGAGCTCGCTTGCTGCGGCTAAATCCTAAGCGCCCACTCGCCCTCGCCGCGGCGGCAGGCGACGCCGCGGATCATGTGCTGGCGCCCGTCGGCGGTGATCAGCGTGGTGAACTCCCGGCACGGCCGCTCGGTCTGCTGGAAGTCGCGCGTGGGCACCAGGCGATAGCTGACGCCGGTCGCCTTGTTGGTCCATACCACGCTGTTCTTCACGACGGCCAGCTCGAGCGCATGGCCCCAGCAGCCGCGGTCGGCATCATCGAGTTGCGGGCGGATCTTGGTGCCGCTCATCATCGCCACCGCGCCTATCTGCTTCGCGGCCACGCTCTGGCTCACGGCGGCGGCGTCGCAGGTGCCGGCGATGACGCCGTAGTCCTTTGTCCACTTCTTGCCGGTGTAGCCGAGGTAGAAAGACGGATCGGCGAAGGCCGCGAGCGGCATGCAAACGAAGCCCAGCAGCGCAGCGAGCGCAATGCCTGTCTTCTTCATGGCCGCCCCCTTGATTGGAACTTCGTGGAGCGAGTCTAGGCGCGCTGGGTCGCGCCAGTCAGCGCAATATGTCACGTTGCCGTAGTCCGAATGATCCATGGTTATAGTGGGCGGCATGCTGCGCCTGCTGCTGCTTGGCTCTCATCGCCCGCGCGGCCGCGCGCTGCTCTCGGTCCTCGGCATCGCCCTCGGTGTCGCGCTGGGCTACGGAGTGTACCTGGTCAACCGCGCCGCGGTGGACGAGCTCGCCGCGGCGGTGCGCGGCCTTGCCGGCGAGGCGGACCTGGAGGTGAGGGGCGGGCGCGGCGGGTTTCCGGAGTCGCTTTATCCGGCCATCGCCAGGCTCCCCGGCGTCGCCTCGGTGAGCCCCGGCCTGGAGCTCGACGCCGGCCTGGCGGGGACCGAGCGGACCATCAGGCTGATCGGCATCGATGCGCTGCGCGAGCGGCGGCCGGAGCTGCTGGCGCCCGACAAGGTCCTGCTCTCGGCGGCGGCTGCCGAGCTCGTGAAAGGCGATCGGCTGCGGCTGGTCGTCGGGCACCGCACGGTTGAGCTGGTGGTCGGCGGGGTCGTGGACCTCAAAGGCGCCGAAGCGCTGACCGATATCGCCACCGCGCAGTGGCGGCTCGAGCGCCTCGGCCAGCTGAACCGCCTCGATGTGCGCCTGAAGCGCGGCGCCGACCGCGAGGCAGTGCGCTCGCGCATCGCCGCCCTCCTGCCGCCCGGCGTTCACGTGGCTTCGGTGCAGGCGCTCGAGCAGGCGAGCAGCTATCCATCGCGCGCCTACCGCGTGAACCTCGACGTGCTCGCCATGGTGGCGCTCTTCACGGGAGGCTTCCTGGTGTTCTCGGCGCAGGCCCTGCAGGTCGCGCGGCGCCGCGGCGAGCATGCGCTGCTGCGGGTGCTGGGATTGCGGCGGCGCGGCGTTTTGCAGCTCGTATTGCTGGAGGCCGCCGCGCTCGGCGCGATCGGCGGCCTGGCAGGCGTCGGACTCGGCTATGCGCTGGCGCTTGCGGCGGTGCGCGCGTCGGGCGCGGACCTGGGCGCCGGGGTGTTCCGGGGTCTTTCACCCAAGCTGGATTTTTCCCTGATCCCTGCATTTGTCTATCTCACCGGCGGAATTGCAGTGGCGGTAGCCGGAGCGCTGCTTCCGGCGCTCGACGCGGCGCACCGGCCGCCGGCACAGGCGCTGAAGGCAGGCGATGAGCAGCGGCTGTTCGCGCGGCTGTCGTCGCCCTGGCCCGGGCTGGCCTTCATCCTGGCCGGCGGCGCGCTGGCGCAGCTCGGACCGCTCGGCGGGCTGCCGATCTGCGGCTACGCCGCCATCGGCTGCCTGCTCATCGGCAGCATCGCGCTCATGCCAAGGCTCTCGCAGGCGGTGTTCGAGGCGCTGCCGCTGCCGCGCTCGCCAAGCCTCGCGCTCGCGCTCGCCCAGCTGCGCGGTGCACCGGGGCAGGCGGCAGTAAGCCTCGCCGCGATCGTCGCCAGCTTCTCGCTGATGGCCGCGATGGCGATCATGGTGGCGTCGTTCCGGCAGTCGGTCGATGACTGGCTCAACACGGTGCTGCCGGCCGAGCTCTACTTCCGCACCAGCCATGCCGGCGACACCGGCTACCTCGAGCCCGGGTTCGAGGAGCGCGTGCGCGCGCTGCCGCAGGTGGCGCGCGCCGACTTTCTGCGCTCTGGCCGCATCCTCCTCGATCCTGCGCGCCCGCCGCTCGTGCTGATCGCGCGCGATCGCGCCGAGAAGGCGTTTCCGAAGGTTGGCCGGCAGTATCTGCGCCGGGCGGGCGACCCCGCCGCGGTGTGGATCAGCGAAGCAGTCAGCGATCTGTACGGCTTTTCTCCGGGCCAGAAAATCCAGCTGCCCATCAACGGCCAAAGCATCGCATTGGTGGTTGCGGGAGTGTTCCGCGATTACGCCCGCCAGCACGGCTCGGTTCTCATCGACCGCGCCGATTACGCCGCGCTCACGGGCGACCGGCGCGTGAACGACGCGGCGCTGTGGCTCGCGCCGGGCGCGACGCCGGCGCAGGCCATGGACGCGATCCGTGCGCTGCCCGGCAGCGCCGGGATCGACCTCGGCACGCCGGGCGAGATCCGGCAGCTGTCGCTGCGCATTTTCGACCGCAGCTTCGCCGTCACTTATGCGATGGAGGCCGTGGCGATGCTGGTCGGCCTGTTCGGGCTCTCGTCCAGCCTCGGCGCCATCGTGCTCGCGCGGCGGCGCGAGTTCGGCATGCTGCGCCACCTCGGCCTCACCCGTGCGCAGATCCGTGCCATGCTCGCCGCGGAAGGCGGGCTGCTCGCGCTCCTCGGCGCGCTCGCCGGCCTGGCGGCCGGAGCAGCCATCAGCCTCGTTCTGGTCTACGTGGTCAACCGCCAGTCGTTCAACTGGAGCATGGAGCTGCATGTGCCTTTTCTCCTCCTCGCCGCATTAATAGCGTTGTTGATGTTTCTGGCCGTCATTACGGCAATCATTTCCGGAAGAGAAGCGATGGGAATCGGGCCGGTTCGAGCGGTGCGCGAGGACTGGTGAAAAGAAGGGATTTCCTCAAGCTGCTCGCGCTGGCGGCGTATCCCACCGTCGTTCCGCACCATCGCCTGCAGTTCCCGCGCGATCACGGCGCGCATCCCGACTACCGCACCGAGTGGTGGTACGTCACCGGCTGGCTCGACGGGCCGATCGGCTTCCAGATCACCTTCTTCCGCGCGCGTCCGCAAGAGCAGTCCGACAACCCGAGCCGCTTCAACCCGCGCCAGGTATTAGTGGCCCACGCCGCCATCGCCGACCCGAAGCGCGGCCGCCTGATCCATGAGGAGCGCGCGGCGCGCGCCGGGTTCACGCTTGCGCACGCCGAGACCGAGCGTACCGGCGTCTGGATCGACGACTGGCGGCTGGTGCTCGAGGGAGATAGATACCACTCGCAGATCGCAGCGCGGGAATTCGACCTGGACTTGACGTTTTTCACTTCTGATAAACCATTATTGCAAGGCGAGGCGGGTTTCAGCCGAAAGGGTCACCGTCCAGAGGAAGCCAGCTATTACTACAGCCGGCCCCACCTGCATGCCGTCGGCAGCGTCAACGGCAGGCAGATCGACGGAGCCGCCTGGCTCGACCACGAATGGTCGAGCGCCTACCTCGCCCCCGAGGCCGCCGGCTGGGACTGGACCGGGATCAACCTGTTCGACGGCGGCTCGCTGACGGCGTTCCGCATGCGTGGAAAAAAGGGCGGCGTGCATTACGCGCCGCCGGGAGTGTCGTTCGAGCCGGTTCGCCTCTGGAAATCGCCTCGCACTGGCGTGGAATATCCAGTCTCTATGAAAGTGAAAAAGGGAAACACCGAGTTACTGCTCGAACCGTTGATGGACGACCAGGAGCTCGACGTGCGCGCGAGCTCCAGGACGATCTACTGGGAGGGCGCGGTGCGCGCCTTCGACGGCAGGAACGAAGTCGGCCGCGGCTACCTCGAGCTCACCGGGTACTGGAAGCCGATGACGCTTTGATCGCGGCTTTGGCGACGGCCCTGAGCAGCAGCTCGTTAAAGCCCGCCGGGTCCTCGATCTGCGGGACGTGGCCGACGTTCTTCATCACCGCGAGCTCGGCTTGCGGCGCGAGCCTGGCGAGGCGCTGGCCCTGTTTGAGCGGCGTGATGGTGTCGCGCTCGCCCCAGATGAGGAATACCGGCACTTTCAGGCCCTGATAGGAGGCGGGGCGCTCGCTCGCGGCGAC
>Ga0137409_10004964_pt1 | contig 13904 bp, 13 predicted proteins | sample CZODoug1_16funga_FD_122059 | JGI IMG/M metagenome (GOLD analysis project Ga0137409, IMG submission 122059) | Vadose zone soil fungal communities from Angelo Coast Range Reserve, California, USA - CZODoug1_16fungal (Hybrid Assembly) | ecosystem: Environmental > Terrestrial > Soil > Vadose zone... | reverse complement strand
TGAGAATCACCGGGCGGTCGAGCTGCCGGATCAGCGCAAGGGTGCTGCTGTTGCTGCGGAAACACTGCACCTGTTGCTGGCGTGGTGCCTGGCACGGATCACCGTCGGCACTGACCTTCCACGCCTTGGCCATCTCGCGCCACGCATCCTTCTCGGCGCCGGCCAGCGTGGCGAAACCGGCGGCGAGGTCGAAGGTCGGCGGCTCGCCGGTGGGCGCGGGCGCATCGGTCGGCGCGATGGTCGCGACCGCAGCCGCCGGCGGAGACGCCGACGCGCCCGGCGTGGAGATCACTCCGGCGGCGCCGGTCGATACGTGCGCCTCCGTTCGGCCGCCGCGATCGAGTGCCAGCGCAACCGCACCAACCAGCACGGCGCCAGCAACCAGGCCGAGTCCCAATGTGAGCCAGCGCTCGCGGTTGGTCCTTTTGGCGGCGCTGAAATCCGGCTGATCCAGTACCTCGCGCGCCGCCGTTTCGACGGTCTGGGCGTCGACGATGGTCTTGCCGTTCGCGTACGCCCCGAGCAACGCGCGATCGCACAGCAGGTTGATGCGGCGGGGCACGCCGCGCGAATACATGTAGATGCGCTTCAACGATTGGCGGTCGAACGGCACCGCGCGGCTGAGGCCCGCCACGTTCAAGCGGTGGCGCACGTAACGCAGCGTCTCGTGCTCGGTGAGCGCTTCGAGGTGATAACGCGCGATCACCCGTTGCGCGAGCTGCTGCAGTCCGGGTTTGGCAAGCATCACGCGCAGTTCGGGCTGGCCGATCAGCACGATCTGCAGCAGCTTGCGTTCGTTGGTTTCCAGATTGGTGAGCAGGCGCAGCTGTTCGAGCACATCGGCGGACAGGTTCTGCGCCTCGTCGATGATCAGCACGTTGTTCTGTCCCACCGCGTGGGTGCGCAGCAGGTATTCATTCAGCGCATCGACGTAGTCCTTCACCGTCGGCGTGCCCGGGCCCGGGTGCTCGTACGGGATGCGGAACTCCGCGCCGATCGATTTCAACAGCTCTTCGACCGTGAGCTTCGGATTGAAGATGTAAGCGACGTTGCAGCGCTTCGGGACCTGCTCGAGGAAACACCGGCACACCGTGGTCTTGCCGGCGCCGATCTCGCCGGTCAGCAGCACGAATCCGCCGCCGCCGCGCACGCCGTAGAGCAGGTGCGCGAGCGCCTCGCGGTGGCGCTCGCTCATGAACAGGTAGCGCGGATCCGGCGCGATCGAAAAGGGCGGCTGTTTCAGCCCGAAGTAGCGCGCATACATGCACAAAGGATACTTCTCCGGACCGCGCATTGCTGGCTATGCTCCCCGCATGAGCGAGACCAGCGATCCGGCGCCCCCGCGCCCGGCCGGCCTGCTGCGACCGGCGGCCACGTTGATCGTGGTGCGCGATGCCGACGCCGGGATGCAGGTACTGCTGATGCGCCGGGTGGAGCGCAGCAACGATCGCAGCAGCGGCGCGTTTGTCTTCCCCGGCGGCACCCTCGACAAGGGCGATCGTGCGCTGCACGCGTTCTGCGCCAGCCTGGATGACGCGACCGCCAGCGCGCGCCTGCGGCTCGAGCAAAACGGCCTCGACTACTTCATCGCTGCCGTACGCGAGTGTTTCGAAGAAGCCGGCCTGTTGTTCGCGTGTGATGCCGATGGCGCGCTCACGTCGCTCGAACAGTTTGGCGCGGACGAACTGGTCGAGATGCGCACTGCGGTCCGGCGCGGCGACCTCGGCCTGGGTGATTTGTGCACCCGTTTGGGCCTGCGCCTGGCAGTGGACCGGCTTGCGTATCACAGCCACTGGGTGACGCCACCGGGGCTGCCGAAGCGGTTCGACACGCGCTTTTTCGTTGCGGTGGCGCCGCCGGGACAAACGGCATCATTTGACCAGCTCGAAACCCTCGAGCATCGCTGGATCCGGCCGGCGGATGCGCTCGCCGAAAGTTCCGGCGTGCGCCTGCCGAACCCCACCCGGCGCACGCTCGAATCGATCGAACGCTTCAGCAGTGCAGTCGAATGCTTCGAGCGGGCATTGGCCCTGCGCGAAATCGAACTCTTGATGCCGCGCGTGGCCAACGGTGCGCAAGGCCCGCAGCCGTTGATGCCGACGCATGCCGCCTATGCCGAGGTCGGTCGTATCGACCCTGATGGCACCGGCAGTGCGAGTTACGAGTTGCCGACCGGGCGTGTCGTGCAGTTGTCGGACCGGGTGCGGCGTGTGACCGCCCCCAATGGCAGCGTGATGACCGGTCCCGGAACCAACACGTATTTTGTCGGCGATGCCGTCGGGGCTGCGTGCGCGGTGATCGATCCGGGCCCGGACGACGCGAGCCACGTCGAGGCGATCATCGCGGCGGCGCCGGGACCGATCCGGTGGATCCTGGTCACGCATACGCACCGCGATCATTCACCGGCGGCGGCGGCGCTGAAGGCGCGCACCGGCGCGCCACTATTCGGTATGCGGGCGCGCTTGCAGGAATGGCAGGACGCCGGTTTTGCACCTGATCGGTTGCTTGCGCACGGCGAACGGGTGCCGGTCGGCGAGCGCTCGACGCTGCGCGTGATCCATACACCCGGGCACGCGTCCAATCACCTTTGTTATCTGCTGGAAGAAGAGCGGACGCTTTTCACCGGCGACCACGTCATGCAGGGTTCGACCGTCGTCATCAATCCGCCCGACGGCGACATGACTCAGTACATCGATTCGCTGCGCGCCCTGCTGGATGAGAACCTGCACTGGCTCGCGCCGGGTCACGGATTCCTGATCGATCGTCCCGCGCACGCGATCAACCGCCTGATCAAGCACCGCCTTGGGCGCGAGACCAAGGTGATCGAGGCGTTGCGCGCACTTGGGCCGAGCGAGATCGCCCCGCTGCTTGCACAGGTGTACGACGACGTTCCCGTGCGCATGCATCCGGTTGCGTTACGTTCGCTGACAGCGCACCTGCTCAAACTCGCCGTCGAGGGCCGTGCGCGTGAGACCCTCGGCCGCTGGTGCCTGACGAGCCTGACGGACCCGTGATCAAGCGGTGACCGCCACTTGCGACGCTGTGCTGCGCGAGGACTCGCTGCCGGCGCCGTAAGCCTTTGCCAGGCGCATGATCTGCATCATCGCCTTGCTGCTTGCGTCATCGGTCGACGACGTGGCGGCTGCGCACGTACGCGCGGAGCCGGATGCGGTGTCCGGCGCGTTCGGGTCGTCGTCTTGCTGCGGTGGTGGCGGCCCATGCCTGCCCGCGTGGTGCGCGCCGCTCCTGGCGCTCTCCAGCTTGTTTGCAAACTCCGACTCGGTGACTTTGCCGTCGCCATTGCCATCGAGCTGCGCCATCAGGCCGTCGATATCGAGCGTGCCGCTTGTGCTCGAGGACGACGACGGCGAGACCTTGTCGAACGCCGCCTGCAGGTCAGATCGATCGAGATAACCCTGACCAGACGAGTCGAGTTTCGCGAACAGTATCTCAGCCATTTGGGCAGGGTCGAGGCGCTCCCTGGTGGGTCCGCCCTGCGCCGCCTGCATCATCATTGAACTGCCGCCGCCAATACTTCCAATGCTCATGACTTGCTCCCGTCAACCATGAAGGATCGTTTGTGCGTTTCTTGCGCACGTTCCGATTCCATAGCAAGTTGGCGGCGCCAAAGGCCGGAAATCCACGCCCCGCGGTGTAAAGGCCGGTAAAGATCAGTAAGGCGGCTGTCAGGTTAGAGCGGAAGCGTGATCGCGATGCGCAATCCCCCCTCGGGGCGGTTGCTCGCTTCGATCCGGCCATCGTGTGCACGCACCGCGCGTTCGGCGATGGCGAGGCCGAGACCGAAGCCAGTGCCGCTCGCTCCACCATCGGCGCGTACGAAGCGGCGGAACACGCTGTCCAGTTGCTCGGGGCGCAGGCCGGGCCCTTTGTCGTCGATCGTGAGGACCGCGTGTTTGCCGTCATCGGTCACGCGCAGCGCGAGATCGATGGTCGACCCCGCAGGCGCGAAACGCAGCGCGTTGCGCACCACGTTTTCGATCGCGCGCAACAGCGCGTCCCCACGAGCGCGCACCGACAGGGTTTCTGGCGCGCTGCAACTCACCGCAACGCCGGTGCGTTCGCCTTCGAAACGCGCGTCGTCGACCACGCTCGCCAGCAATGCGGCGAGGTCGATCGGCACTGCGGGTTCCTCATCGACGCCGGAATCCAGCCGGGCCAGCGTCAGCACTTCGCCCACCAATGCATCGAGCCGGCGCGACTCGCGTTCGATCCGATCCAGCGACGATTCGACGCGCTCGGGGCTCTGCCGCGCCAGCCCGACCGCCGCTTCCATGCGCGCCAGCGGCGAGCGCAATTCGTGCGAGACATCGTGGAACAAGCGGCGTTGCGACGCGATCATCGACTGCACCTGCTGCACCATCTGGTCGAACTGGCGGCCGAGGTCCGCGATCTCGTCGCGCCGGCTGCCGATCAGCGGGCGCACGCGCACGTCGAGCTTGCCCTGGGTCGCGCTGCGCAGCGCCCAGTCGAGCGCGCGGATCGGCCGCGCGAAGTACCACGCCAGCGCCGCTGCGAACGCCAGGCTGGCGATAAGCGCGATCGCCACCGCAACAAAAAGCGGTGGCCGCTGCGACGGCGGTGGTTGTGGCGTGCGCATCTTGCCCGGCCACTCGCCGAATGGACGCGGGGGTGTCAGGTCTCCGTCCGGTTGCAGCGGCCGTGGCTCGCGCATCTCGGCTGAATCAAAACGCGCCGGTTCGAACAGCAGCAACCGGTCGTTGCCCTGCATCACTTCGCGTACCGCGCGGGCACGTCCGTCCTTGGCGAGCGAGCGCGCATTGGCCAGTGCGGTCGGCGGCACGATACGACCGAGCAGGTCGTGACCCTGTGGATCAACCGCGAGAATCGGCGTGCGTGGCGGCGAGTCCTCTTCGCGCAGGAACGCCTTGAGCGCATCGCTGCCGCCGTGGATCATCACCGCCGCCGCGGCGCCGACGCGGAAGTCCGCGCGCGGTCCCTGTTCGACCTGGCTTACGCGCCGTTCCTGGTTCTGCTGGTACAGGTAGACCAGAGCGGCGACTGCGCCGGCCGCAATCAGCAACGCGACCCAGAACGCGAGAAAAAACTTCCAGAACAGCCGTCCGCCGGTAGGGATGCGGCGGGGTGTATCGAGTTTCGAATCGGCCTTCACTCCGCCACCAGCTGGTAGCCCACGCCGCGCACGCTTTCGATGCGCAGGCGCTCGCCCGCCGCATCGGCGAGCTTGTGCCGGATGCTGCTGATGTGCACGTCGATGCTGCGTTCGAAACGCCCCATCGGCCTGCCGAGTCCCTTGCTGTAGAGGTCCTGTTTCGACACCACGCGCCCGGCGTCGCGCAACAACACCTCCAGCAGGTTGAATTCGGTGCTGGTGAGCGCAAGCGGCGTGCCATTGCACGTGACACGGCGTCGCGCCGGCCACAGTGCGAGCACGCCTGCACCCAACATGCCACCGGGTTGGTCCGTGCCGCGCGTGCGGCGCAGGATTGCGCGCAAGCGGGCAACCAGCTCGCGCGGCGGGCAGGGTTTTGGCACGTAGTCGTCGGCGCCGAGTTCCAGCCCGACGATGCGATCGACGTGATCGCCGCGTGCTGTCAGCATCAAGACAGGTACCGGTGAGCGTTCACGCAGACGGCGCAGCACCTCGATACCATTCACGCCGGGCAGCATCACATCGAGCACGATCGCGTCGAACGCCTGGCGCGCGGCTTGTTCGATGCCGAGCTCGCCGGTGTACGCGCAAACCGTCTCGAACCCTTCGACCGTCAGGTATTCGCTCAGCATCGACGCGAGCTCGGCGTCGTCGTCGACCAGAAGGATGCGGGCAGCGGCGGGAGCCGCAGTAGCGGTATTCATGAAGGGCTAAGGCAAACGCTTGAAGATCCCGATGATAGAAGGCCGGGATAACCCGCCCCGGCGGGCTTTGCATTTCTTTACGCGCGCCCGCCGCGTCCCGGCGCGTTGTCGTGTACCCGATGTTTTGCTGTTTGCGATCTTTGCTACGTGACCTTTGCAGTTCTTTACGCACCTGCCGCACTGCCTTGCGGAACAAGCCCACACACTGCGGGTCATCTCGTATGAGGAGAGGTGACGTGGCAAAACGAGCACTACGCAAAGCGGTATGGCTGGTGTTGAGCGTCGGATTGGCGGTCGTGGCGCCGGCCAGTCGCGCGTTGCAGCCCGAACCCGAGATGACGGGATTGACGTACGAGGCCGGCGTTGGCGCAACGACCGCCGCACCACCGACGGGCGGGATGATGAGCGCGCGACCCTTTGGTTATCCGGCGGGATTCGGGCCGGGTGGTCGTGGGGCCGGCTCCGATGGACCTGGTCGGCAGGAGCTTCTGCCTGCGTTCATCCGCCTGAGCGATCAGCAGCAGGACAAACTTTTCGAGTTGCGCCATGCGCAAGCGCCGGCGGTGCGCGCGCAATTCAAGGAACTGCGCAGCGCGCACGAGCAACTGCGTGCGCTGGCGCTGGCCGACAGCTACGACGAGGCGCGCGCCAGGCAGGTGGTAGCGCGGGTCGCGCAAGCAAACAGCGAGATCGAATTGATGCACGCCCGCATGCAGCACGCGGCGTTCGCGTTGCTTACTGCCGAGCAACGCAAGCGCCTCGACGAATGCAAGCCGGGCGCCGAAGGTGTGCCGCCGCGTGGCTGTCTACCGCCGCGTTGATCCATCCGGCGGTTACGCCGGTCTTACTTGTAGGAGGTTGAAGTCATGACTCTGATCACATCTGTCGGCTCCTCGGTTGAAGTCGAGCCCGGCGGGCATCCATCGTCTCAATCGCCGCTGCGTAGTCTCGTGGCCGAGTCGCCAAAACGCGCCGCGCGCGGGCGCGTCCTGCTGGTGACGGACCAACCCGCGGCATTGCGTGCCGAGATTGCAGCCATGACCGAAGCCGGAATGATGTGCCTGCCGGTCGAGTCCGATGCAAGTGCCTTGCGCCGTGCCGCGCAGTGGGAACCCGATGTCGCGCTGGTGCTCGGCGGCGACATGCCGCTGGAACGGCGCGTCGAATGGCTTTATGCGTTGCGCAGCCAGGGCAGCGCGCTGGTCGTGATGGTGTTCGGTGACAGCGCCGACGTGGGCGGTGACGACGAGCGGGTCGCTCTCGAAGTCGGCTTTGACGCGGCGTGGCGCCAGCTCGGTTCACCGGCGCTGTTGTGCTCGCGCCTGCAGGCGCTGCTGCGGCCACGCCAGCGCAACGCGGTCCGCCGCGTCGATACCGGAATCGCACTTGGCGATCTCACTATCGACGGTGATCTTCCGCTCGCGCGCCGGCGCGGCCGGGTGGTGCCGCTCACCAGCCGGCAGGTGCGGGTGCTGCACACGATGGCCACCGCGCCGTCGCGCACGCTCAGCCGCGCGGCGCTGGCTTCGATGCAGATCAACGGCGAGAACGTGACGATCGACGAGAGCCACTCGCGCGCGGTCGACGTGTTCGTCTCGCGTCTGCGGCGTCGCCTGCACCAGCTCGACATCACCGGATTCGACATCGTGGCGGTGCGCGGCGTGGGTTATCGCTTGATTGTCACCGCCGACGGTTGAACGGCGCGGCACTAGGGCGGATCGGGCGGCATGAGCCGCACGATCCCGTCGGCGACCTGTACCGCGACCGCGTCGAGCCTGTGGCCGGCGCAAGGGCCGTCGACACACAGTCCATCCTCGTAGCGGAACATGGCCGAGTGATGGGCGCACATGATGATCTGCCCGTCATAGGTCGCGAACACGCCCGGCTCGAAGTCGAGCGGCATTGAGAAGTGCGGGCAACGATTGACGTAGGCCCAGACCTCGCCCGCGCGGCGCAGCAGGATGACGCCGCGCGCGGAGCCGTCCACGTGTCGCTGCTCCAGTGCGCACGCGCCACCGTCGGGTATTGCCGCGAGCAGCGTCTCGGCCATCAGAAGCGCGCGTCCGGGTTGCCAAGGCCCCAGGCCCAATGGCGGATCTCGATGTGCGCAAACACGCCGTTTACCGTGTAGGGATCGTCGGCCACAAAACGCTCCACCTCCGCGGCAGAATCGGCTTCGACCACCAGCAGCGTGCCGTTCATCGTGCGGCCATCTTCGGCCATCAGCGGTCCGCCCAGCCGCACCGTGACGCGGTGTTCACCTGGCGCGCGCAGGTAGTCGCGATGCGCACGCCGTACCCGCGCACGCACCGCCTGCATGCCCGGGCGATCGCTCGCCAAGACCGCAAAAAAATACGTCATTGCGCTCGCTCGAGCCCGAAGTCGTAACGCGCTTCGTAGTAGGGCGTCTCGATGCCATGACGCCGGGCGGTTGCATCTGCGGCGCGTTTTTCAAAGTCGATGACCAGCGATGACTTGACGCCGAAAACCGCATCGGAGTCGAGGTAAGGATCGCCCGCACGGAACAGATGCGTCACCAGGGTCTGGTAACCGGGCGCGGAGATCATGAAATGCACGTGTGCCGGTCGATTCGAATGGCGTCCGGTAGCCGCCATCAACTTGCAGACCGGGCCATCGGTAGGAATCGGCTAACTCACCGGCACCACGGTGCGAAGCGCGTACGCGCCTTGCGCATCGGTGCGATATTTGCCGCGCAGGTTGCCTACCGGTTGTGCGGCGTCCTGCCCCGAGTACATGCCGTTGGTCGCGGTCTGCCATACGTCGAGCACCGCACCGGCAAGCGGTCGGCCATCGACGGTCGTGACGCGGCCGTGAATCAGCGCCGGCTCGCCCGGTGTTTTTGCCATGTTCTCGCTGGTGGCACGCTCCGGCATGCCGGGGATATAGAACGGGCCGAACACGGTCGATTCGGTTGCGCCCACCGACTTGCGATGGTTGATCGCGTCGACCAGCATCGACACGCCAAGCGTGTCGGAGAGCAGGATGAATTCCTGCCGCACCTTGCCGTCGCACTTCTGGCCGGTCTCGGTCAGAAACTGGATCGCGGTGAACCACTCCTGCTCGGTCGGCTCGACGTCACGCACGAACGCATGCAGGTGGCCGATGAGGCTCAGCATCATCTTGCGCAACCGCGGGTCCGGGGTCGCGCCAAGGCGCTCCAGCACGGCGGCAGTAATACGGTCTTCGGCGCTTTGCATGGGTTGCTCCGGCGTTATTTCATGACGGTTGGATGAAGCAGGCGGCGCTGCACCGGGAACAGCTCGAGGCCGAACCGCTGGCGCACGAACCCCCAGATGCCCTGGCGCATCAGCAGCATCACGCCGATGGCAAGTGCGCCGAACACGATCAGGTACCAGCTGCCGTAGTCGGAGAGCGTGTCGCGCAGCAGGAAGTAGATGACGGTGCCGATCAACGGTCCTTCGATCGTGCCCAGGCCGCCGATGACGACGATGAACACCACGGTGATGGTCCAGTTGATCGCGAACGCGCTGTCCGGCGAGATGCGCAGCTTGATGAGAAAGATCAGCGCGCCGGCAAGACCGAAGCCGACTGCCGCGATCACATAGACCCAGAATTTCAGGCGCGGCACCGAGATGCCGATGCTTTCGGCGGCGGCCTCGCTGTCGCGCACGGCGGTCAGCCCGAGACCGAGGCGCGAGCGCAGCAGCACGAACACCGCGAGCATCGAACCGCAACCGAGCGCAAGCGCAATCCAGAGCGTGGCAGCGTCGCGCCACCAGTCGTCGACTGCCTGCATCACGCTGGTAATGCTCACGCCGGAGCCACCACCGAGCCAGCTCACATTTGCGACCAACAGGCGCAGCACCTCGGCCACCACCCAGGTGCCGACTGCGAAGTACGCGCCTTGCAGTCGGAACAGCAGCTTCGATACCGGCATCGCGACCAGCCCGCAGACCAGGCCGCCGAGCAGCACTGCGAAAAAAGGATTGAGGCCGAACTTGAGCGAGAACATCACCAGCGCATAACCGCCCAACCCGACGAACGCCTGCTGGCCGAATGAGCCAAGGCCGCCGTAGCCCGCGAGCAGGTTCCACATCTGCGCCAGCGCAAGGTAATAGAGGAATTCGGACGCGGTGCGTTTGGTCGATCCTTCCGCCCACCACGGCATTGACGCGATCAGCACCGTGGCGGCGGCGAGCAGCGTCAGTGCGGCGCGGCTGAGCGGGGTCGCGCGCGCGACGGAAAATCCGGCGGCGTTCGCCGCGCCGCCGGCAAGCGTCGTCGTTGCAGTACTCATCGATCGCGCGTGCGCGGGAAAAGGCCGCTCGGACGGAACAGCAGCACCAGCAGGAAAACCGCGTGACCGCACAACACGCCCCAGCCGGGATCGAGGCGGAAGCCGACCGCCTGCATCGTTCCGAGCAGCACGCCGCCGACAAACGTGCCCCAGAAGCTGCCCATGCCGCCGATGATCACGGCCTCGAACGCGTAGATGAGATGTGCGGGGCCGATCGCGGGATCGAACGTCGTGCTCATGCCGAACAACACCCCGGCGAGTCCGACGCACGCCGAGGCGATCGCCAGCGCCAGCGCGAACACGTGTTTCTGGTCGATGCCCATCAACTGCGCGATCTCGTGGTCGTCGGAGACCGCATGGAACGCGCGACCGATGGCGGTTTTCGCGAACAGCCACTGCATCAGGGCGACCATCGCCACTGCGAGCACGGTGATCAACAGCGGAAACCAGCCGACGAAAAAATCGCCGAACACGTTGATGCTGGCAGTAACCAGGTCGCCGGCGTCGAGACGGCGTGAATCGGCCGAGAACACTTCGAGCAGCGCGCTTTGCACGATGATCGAAAACCCGAAGGTGACCAGCAGCGGCGGCAGGATGTCCTTGCCAAGGGTTCGGTCGAGGATGAAACGCTGTGCGAGATATCCGGCGAGCGCCATGCCGGGCAGCACGATCAGCAGCGCAGCGAGCGGATGCAGGCCGAGCAATTGCATGATGACCAGCGCGAAGTAGGCGCCGAGCACCATAAAATCGCCGTGCGCGACGTTCACCAGCCGCATCACACCGAACGCGAGCGACAGGCCGAGCGCGGTGATGGTGTAGAGGCCACCGAGCAGGAAGCCCTGGACGATGGTGTCGAGGAGGGCGATCACCGGTGTGCGTCCCCCACCCTAACGCAGTGGCGCGCTGGCAGGCGCGCCCCGCTGCGGGGGCGCGAAGCTGGCGCTTCGCGAAACCCCGCCTCCGCCCCCCGCGCGCGGGGGAGGGGATCCAGCTCCCTCCCCTGCGAAGCGGGGGAGGGCCGGGGTGGGGGCGCAAGCAGGCAGGCCATCCTCAAATCCCGAAGTAAGCCGCCGACACTTGATCGCGTGTCAGCTCCGCCGGCCGACCCGTCAACGACACTCTTCCTTCCTGCAGGCAATAAACCCGATCCGCCACCCGCAATGCCTGCGAGATGTCCTGCTCGACGATCACGATCGAAGCCCCTTGCGCGCGGATCGCGGGCAGCGTCGCGTAGATATCCTTGATCACCGTCGGCGCCAGCCCGAGCGACAGCTCATCACAAAGCAGAAGACGCGGGTTCGACATCAGTGCGCGCCCGATTGCCGCCATCTGCTGCTGGCCCCCTGACAGTGCGGTCGCCGGGCTTTGCCGTCGCTGCTCGAGCATCGGAAACAGCTTGAAGACCGCGGCAAGCGACCACGGCCCGCCGCGTCCCGGATTCGCTCCGATCAGCAGGTTTTCTTCCACCGAGAGACTGGGAAACAGGCGCCGCCCCTCCGGCACCAGCGCAAGCCCAAGCTTCACGATCGAAGCCGGTGGCAACCCGCCGATCGGATGCCCATCGAACATCACTGCATCGGGTGGCGCGCGATTGAGCCCCGCCAGCGTGCGCAGCAGCGTCGATTTGCCCGCGCCGTTTGCACCGATGATTGCGACGACCTCACCGGCATCGAGCGCGAAATCGATGCCGAACAGGGCCTGGAAATCGCCGTAGAACGCGGTGAGTCGACGTGTCACAAGCAGGCTCACCGGGCCACCTCCACGAGGTCGGTTTCGATGCCCATGTAGACCTCGCGCACTTCCTTGCTCGCCATCACCTCGGTCGGTGGTCCTTCCTTGAGCAGCCGGCCGAAGTTGATGACGATCAGCCGGTCGACCACCTTGAGCAGCGCGTGCACCACGTGCTCGATCCAGATGATCGACACCCCTTCGGACCGAATCGCCTGGATGGTCTCGACCAGCGCTTGCGCTTCGTGATCGGTCAAGCCGCCGGCAATCTCGTCGAGCAGCAACAGTTTCGGCCGCGTGCCGAGCGCGCGAGCCAGCTCGAGCCGCTTGCGGTCGAGCAACGTCAGCGAGCCGGCGAGTTTGTTTGCCTTGGCGATCAATCCGGTGCGCGTCAGCACCGCGACCGCGTGGCCCTCGGCTTCGGCTGCGCGCATGGTGCCGCCGAACACACATCCGGCGAGCACGTTCTCGAACACCGACATGCCGCCGAACGGATGCGGAACCTGGTACGAGCGCCCGATGCCGCGCCGGCAGCGCGCCGAAGGCGGCAAGCCGGTGATGTCCTCGCCCTTGTGCAGGACGCGACCCGAGTCCGGACGCAAGTCGCCGGTGATCATGTTGAACATCGTCGACTTGCCGGCCCCGTTCGGCCCGAGCACGCCGAGCGCTTCGCCTTGCGCGAGCGAGACGCTCAGATCGTCGATGACCTGGAGCGATCCGAAGCGCTTGCCCGCGTGCTCGAGAGACAACAGCATCGGCATCAAACGCGCATCAGGCAATCGCCTTCAGCTTGTCGGCCACCGGAATGCCGGGCGCGAGCGAGTTCTCGACGATGACCAGGTCGTACTTGTTCTTGGTGCCCTTGCGCCATTGCCCGCCCACCAGCGGCGTCTTGGCGACGTTCTTCACCGGTCCGCCGGACCAGCGAACCGGGCCAACGATGGTGTTGAGGTTGGTCGCAGCGATCGCATCGCGCAGCGCTGCGGCGTTACCGAGATCGCCCGTGCGCTTGAGCGCATCGGCGGCGACTTCGAATAACGCGTGGGCGAAACCGATCGGCTGCGTCCACTGTTTCTTGGTCTCGGCCTCGAACGCGCTCGCAAGGCCGGCGGCGCTCTGGTTGGTCAGCGATGACTTGAACGGGTGGTTCGGCGACCACCACACTTCGGTTGAAAGGCCCTCGCCGTTCGCGCCGAGCGCTTCGATCGAGGACGGGAAAAGCAGGGCCTTGCCGACCGATGCGATCTTCGGCTTGAAACCGCGCTGGCGTGCCTGGTTCCAGAACGTGGTGAAGTCGGGCGGGATCATCACCCCGGTCACGATCTCGATGCCGTCCTCGCGGAACTTCTGGATCTGCGAGCTGTAGTCGGTCGAGAGATTCTGGTAGCGGCCGGGGTCGAGCAGCGTGAAACCTTCCTTCGCCAGCACCGGCGGGAAGCCGCGTTCCTTGTCGCCCCACGCGTTGCCGTCGCCGTCGTTGGGGAACATGCCGCCGACCTTCTTGTTGGTCGGCAGCGATTTCCACAGCGACGTGAACACGCCGATCACATCCTCCAGGCCCCAGAAGAAGTGATAAGTCCAGTCGAAACCCTTGGCCGGATCGCCGCCGCGCGTGAAGAACCACGGCTGCCACGGCGCGACTGTCGAGATACACGGTTTTTTATTCAGCTCGCATTGGTCGGAGACGGGATTGGTCGTCTCCGGTGTGGAAGACACCAGCATCAGGTCAACCTTGTCCTTCAGGATCAGGTCGGCGGCAACGTCGGCTGCGCGCGCCGGACTCGACGTCGAATCCTTCACCACGATCTCGACCGGGAACCTGGTGCCCTTGATGTCGAGCCCCTTGTCGAACAGCTTGCGCATCTGGTTGACGACAAAACCATCGGCCTCGGCAAACCCGGCCAGCGGTCCGGTGCGCGGCGTAACCATGCCGATCTTCAGCTTGCGCGAACTCTGCGCGTAGAGGCCCGTTGTCCAGCCGGCCGAGGCCGCGAGCAGCGTGCCCGAACCGGTGGCCTGCACGAGACGCCGGCGTGATGTG
>Ga0137409_10004963_pt1 | contig 13905 bp, 12 predicted proteins | sample CZODoug1_16funga_FD_122059 | JGI IMG/M metagenome (GOLD analysis project Ga0137409, IMG submission 122059) | Vadose zone soil fungal communities from Angelo Coast Range Reserve, California, USA - CZODoug1_16fungal (Hybrid Assembly) | ecosystem: Environmental > Terrestrial > Soil > Vadose zone... | reverse complement strand
GGACTATGGGGTGGCTGGCCAATCATCTGGCCAACCTGCCGAGTTGGACGGTCTTTACCATCAACCAGGATTCCCTGGATCTAGCCCCCGCGGACGGAGAGTCGTTTAAATGGGAGGGAAAAGGATCGCGACAGGAACTCTTGGAGGTTTTCGACCAGAATGTGGCCGCCGCGCGCGACGTCATCGCGGGGGCGAGCGATCAAGAGCTGCTCAAACCCTGGTCTCTGCTCAAGGGCGGCGTCACGTTGATGACCTTACCTAAAATCGCCGTGCTGAGGGGCTTCGTGATGAATCACCTCATTCATCATCGCGGGCAGTTCACCGTCTATCTGAGGCTCAACGACGTTCCCGTGCCTTCGCTTTACGGCCCGTCCGCCGATGAAGGGGAGTTTTGACTGGTACAGTACTGCTCGTAGGGGCGGGTATTCCCCGCCCGCGTTCGTAATCCGGGCGATTGGGCGCGGAATACGCGCCCCTACGAGCGCGGTACTGTATTTCGATTTAGAAAGTGAGTTTCAACAGGTAACGGATCACGCGCCCACCACCGTCGCCAAACTGCGGCTGCAGGAATTGCCCTGCCGGCGTCGTGATGAGGTTGGCCGACGGCCCTGACCCGCCCGGCGAGAACGGGCTGATGCTTCCGATGCCGTATTGCGGGTGGTTGAAGAGGTTGAAGAATTCGGTGCGGAAATGGAGTCCCAGCCCTTCGCGGACTCGGACCTCTTTTTGCACCGTGAAGTCGAAGTTGTTAGTTCCCTTCGTTCGCTCGGTGTTGCGTCCGAGCGTGCCCGTGCGTCCGCTTCCAGCAGCCAAACCGATGTAACGCGCCGTGCTCGGATCAATCGGGGCGTTGCCCGCATCCGGGTTGATGTAACCGGTCGGGCTCGGGTTCGCCGCGGTAGCGGGAATCGCCCGCACGCCTTTCTGCCCGTTCGGATTGAAGTCCGGACGATCGTTGTTGCCGACGAAGCCATTCGAATCTACGCCATTGGTCACTGTGAACGGCACCCCACTCTCGAATGTTGTAATGCCGGAGAGTTGCCACCCGCCGACGATGCGGCCCAGCGCGCCCCGCTGCTCGCGCATAAACGGCAGGTCGTAGACGTAGGTGAAGACCGCGCGGTGTGTACGGTCGAAGAGCGAGACCGCGCGTTCGTTGCGCTCGCCGCCGAAGAAGTGCGGAATGATCGGCAGCGACGAGTTGGAGAGGCCGGCTGAAGCGAAAATCTCGCTGCCGTTATCAATCAGCTTCGAGTATGTGTAAGAGCCGGTCACCCCCAGACCATTTGTGATCCGCTGTTGCACTGACACCTGACCGGCATGATAGCTGGACGAACCGCTGTTGGAGCGGATGACGCGACTGCCCTGTATATTGTCGAATCTCCCCTGCGTAGGTCCGGTGTAGCCCGCCGGAGTGATTTGCAGGTTGGCCGGGACTTGCGGATTGCGCTCCTCGTTGGCGTAGAGCTTCGTTCCCTTCGAGCCGATATAGGAGACGTCGATTATCAGCGAGCCGGGCAACTCGCGCTGGATGCCCAACGACCATCGCTGGTAGTAGGGGTTGACCAGGTTCGGGTCGACCAGGGTCTGCGCGTCGAGTGGTGTAAGAGCGCGCGCGGTGGCCGGCAGCAGGCTCGTTAGATTGGGTAAGCCGCGGTCCGCGCCGGTGGTGGTCGGCGCGACGTTCTGCGTCGAGACCACGTTCGGCGACGACGTGGCCGCGTTCGACGCGATGTTGTTGAAGAAAGAGTCGTAGCCGATCTGGTAGCCGCTGCGGATCACGCTCCGCCGGTTGCCGAAGATGGCGCCCAGCAACCCGCTCTGGAACGACGGCGAGAAGGCGACGCCGATGGTCGGCGCGAAGTTGTTGTTATCGTCCGCCGCCCTGCTCGGCTGCGTGTACGGCCCCTGCAAGGTCACCGGGTCGACATTGAACAGACCAGTGAAGGCCGCCGTGCGCACCGAATTGACCGGGTTGCCGAAGTTTTCGTAGCGGACGCCCAGGGTGAGCGTGAGCAATTCGCTTACGCGCCAGCGATCCTGAAAGAAGTAAGCCTGCCGGAACAACTCCGGATAATAGGACGGACTGCCGAAATCGCGGTTGGCCGAGCCGCCCGATCCGGAGAAGTCATCAATGTAATTGGCCAGTCCCGTTAAGCCGCCGCCCGCATTGTAGATGAGCGAGCCGCGTTCGTTGATCGGCGCGAACTGGCGCGAGCGCTGTTTGAGCAGGTCGAAGCCGCCGCGGAACGTGTGGGAGCCGCGGAGATAAGTGGCCGTGTCCTGGATGACGTAATTGTTTGCCACGCGGCCTTGCGGCAGGTTGGTTTGGATGCCGATGTTGTAGCTGGCCCCGGACACGTTGGAGACGCCGGCGATGGTGATGCTCGGCAGCGTCAGGGCAACGTCGTTCGGCGGGTCGAACGGGAAGGCCAGTGCGATCCGGTTGTAGGAGAGCCGCAATTCGTTGGTCACGCTCGGCGAAAAAACGTGCGTCTCGCTGGCCAGGAAGTTCTGGAAGCGGTTGGCCTGGCTGGTCGTGAAACCCGGCAGGCCGAGTGTGGCGCCGCCGACGGGCGCGTCCTGATCGGCGAAGAGGTAGCGCGCCGAGAGTTGCGATGTTTCGCTCACCTTGTGATCGATGCGTACCTGGAGCTGTGGCTCGACGAAGCTTTGAGCGAACGACGTCACCGCCCTGCCGAATTGGACCCCACGGCCTGAGCCGATGTCGATCGTCGTCGGATTCGCCACCCCGACCGCGCCGCTCGTGAGGTTGAGCAGCGTATCGACGCGCTGGTTCGCGCCCTCGAGGAAAAGCGAACGCAACGTGGCGCGGCCGGCTGCCGTCGGCGTAAACACGGTCGCGACCGTGTTCGATGCCTGCCGTTGGTTCTGATAGGCCGCGAAGAAAAAGGTGCGGTCCTTGCCGTCATAGAACGGCAATTTGACCGGGCCGCCGAGAGTGCCGGCGAAGATGTGCTCGGTGCCATAAGGCGGATAGCCGCGCTTGCCGCTACCCTCGGCCAGTGACTGCGTATTGGTGATCGCGTCATCGCGGGTCGAATCGTACTGCCACGAGGCCGTGCCATGAAATTGATTGCCGCCGGGTTTGGTAATGACGTTGACCACCGCGCCGCCGGCGCGCCCGAACTCCGCGTCGTAATTGGAGGTTTGCACGGAAACTTCTTGCACCGCGTCGGGGTTCTTAATCTGGAAGCCCTGGCCGGCGACCGAGATGTCGTTGTTTTCCGTCCCGTCGATCAGGAAGTTGTTCGAACGCCCGCGCCCGCCGTTGACCGAGAAAGTGCTGGAGCCGAACGCGAAGCGGTTGGTCGAGACGCCGGGCAGAGTGAGCGCCAGCATGGCCGGATTGCGCGTAGCGATTGGCAACTCGACGATGCGCGTCGAATCGATGTTGCCGCCGCGCACCGGGGCTTCGGTTTGCAACAACGCGCCGGTTTCCGCAGTCACGCTGATCGAAAGAGACTGCGCGCCGGGCTGCAATTGCGCGTCTATCGCGGCTGTCTGGTTGGCGCTGACGACGAGGTTGGATTTGACGACCTCTCCGAACCCGGCCGCCGTGAATTTGATCGTGTAATCACCGAGGTCGACCGCGTCGAAGCGGTAAATCCCTTCACTGTTCGTGACGGTCGACCGGCTGACGGTCGTAGCCGTGTTGGTGAGCGTGACAGCGGCGCCGGAGATCACGGCGCCGGTCGAATCGGTGATTGTACCGCTGACCGTGCCGCGACTCGTCTGGGCGAATGTCGCGAGTGATAAACTGAAAAACACGAGCGTGAAAAACGCTGCTCTGGCTTTCATACTTTCTCCTCCTGTTTACAAAATATTGTCGAATCTCGGCTTGGAGCATAATCCAAAGTGATTGAACAAAAATCCTGCATATATCTGCGCAATAAGTATTCCATTGCCGGTTCGGTCAGCCGCCAGCTTGGAAAAACGCCCTAAATGGCGTGATTTCATTGAAGAAAAACGGCGACTATGAGGAAAGTGGCGGGAAATGCTCCAAAAATTCGGATGCGATATGAGTTCTCATACTTACGTCATTGCGCTTTGGCGTCGGATCACCAGCTCGCGACCCCATCGCCGGCAGCTTTGCGTGTCTGTACGATTCGGCTCAGGCGACGGGCGACGTGATCGAAGACGACTGTGTCGGGCCAGATGGCTTTCAGCAGTTCGTCTTTCCCCAACAAATGACCGTGGTGTTTGACCAGTACCAGGAGCAGATCGAAGAGCCGTTCGTGTCCCAGTTCGTAGTTCCGCCTTTAGGCGGCATTTTTCGCAGTCGACCCAATGGATTACCTTTGACCACTGCCGCCTGAAGGCGGAACTACAAACGCTTTTCTGCGGAGGAAAGAATATGCGCAGCCAAAGAATAGTTCTCAATCTCCGCCTCTTACTTTGGCTTCCAATTGCGGCGGCGGTTGCGCAAGCGCAAACTTCCCGCGCGGATTCGGCGGCCTCTTATATTGAGCGCGGGGCCTCGTGGATGGAGAAAGGCGAGATAGATCGCGCGATCGCCGATTACGACCTCGCAATCGCGTTCGATTCGCAATCGTCCGTGGCCCGGTACAACCGCGGCGTAGCCCGGCAAAGCAAGGGCGATCTTGCGGGCGCGCTCGAAGATTTCAACAAAGCCATCAAACTCAATCCGCAGTACCTCGACGCATACATCAACCGTGGCAAGCTTCACGGCGATTTGGGCGCCTCCGAAGCCGCCATCAATGACTTCAATCAAGCTATCGCAATCAATCCTGGCGATACCAGAGCTTATAACAATCGGGCCGCCGCTCGACAACGCGCTGGCGATCTCGGCGCTGCGCTGGCCGATGTCAATATGGCTATCAGGCTGGATCGCCGCAACGCCGAGGCGTGGAGCAATCGCTGCGGACTGCGATACCGGAGAGGCGAATACATGGAGGCGCTGGCCGATTGCGATCGGGCGCTCAAGCTGGATGCGCGCAACGCCTACGCCTGGAATAATCGCGGGCTGGCGAGGCAGGAGACAGGCGATCTGGATGGCGCGATCGCCGATTTCGACCGCGCCATTGCGCTCGCTCCGCGGCAAGCGGGCTTCCACGGCAATCGCGGCAGAGCATGTCTGGCGCAAGGGGCCGTCGATCGCGCCCTGGAAGATTTGAACCACGCGCTCACGCTCGATCCGAAACTGGCTGAAACCTGGAGCCATCGCGGCGTGGTCTGGTTTGCGAAGGGGGATCTTACGCGGGCGATTGCGGATTACAATCAGGCGCTGAAACTCAACCCGAGACTGGCCGGCGCTTACTGCAGTCGCGCCGGCGTATTGCTGGCGCAAGGCAAACCGGCGGAAGCCAAAGCCGACTTCCCGCGTTGCCGCTCGCTGGGCGGGAGGCCGAAACCCGCAGCCGAAGCCTTGTTGCGCGAAATGAAATGGCGGCGCGAGCCTAAATAGCCGGGACGCGCGTTCGCCATCACCCCCAGGCGCCTAGAGCCTTCCGTATCTGCACAATCTGGCCCAGGTGATAAGCGTTGTGATCGGCGACCAGCAGAATTTCACGCAGATACGTATGCCCTTCGCCGTGCGGAATCTCAGCCGTCAGATCCAGATTCCGATCCTCGACCAGCTTGATGACTTCTTCAAGGTCGGCTAAGAACGCGGCCACCGAAGCCGCCCACGCCTCTTCAGTCAATTCGCCGGTTTCTTTCGGCCAGTAGCCTTCTGGAAAATCGAGCGAGACCCAGGAAGCGTCAATCGTGTAACGCAAGATGTCTTCCTGCGCCAAACGCATGTGTTCGAGATTTTCCCAGACTGAATGCGGGCTGTTCGCTGGTCGCACGTTCCGCAACGCAGAGGCCAGGCCGTCCAGAGCCTGCTCGGGCGCCACGTGCGCGTGCCCGCCCCTCAATAACTCAACAAGATTTTGACGCAAGATCGAATCGTTCATTTTCCCTCCATAATTCTGTCAATTTTAGGTTCAAGCCCGATGATTTGTCATTTGTCATTACCTTTCGGCCAATGACAAATGACAAATGACCAACGGCAAAATGACAACCTGGTATGAATGTTGCGTGACATTGTCGGGATCAGCATGACTTGGGAGGGGATCATGAATTCAAGCTCAATCCAACGATCGATTCAATGCGAAACCGCCGCGCTGTTTCTGTTTGTAATCGCATGGCTCGCGGCTTTGCCGATGCGCGCGCGCGCCGACGCCGTCACCGATTGGAATGTGATTGCTTTCGTCGCCGTCGAAGCTTCAGGCAAGACCGGCCCTGTAACATCTTGCGACATCGCAATGGCGCACGTGGCGATGCATGACGCGCTCAACGCCATTGACCGCCGCTATGAGCCTTATGCGTACGACGCCGTTGCGCCGCGCGACGCTTCGCCCGAAGCGGCGGTCGCCGCGGCGGCCCACGACGTCCTGGTCGCCAGAATCCCAAATCAAAAAGCATCGCTTGACGCCGCGCTCGCCTCGGCGCTCGCGGCCATCCCCGACGGTCAGTCCAAAGCCGATGGCGTTGCGACCGGGCGCGCGGCCGCGGCCGCGATTGTCGCGCGGCGCGAGAAAAACGGCTCGCCGGATGTCACGCCTTACACGCCGGGCGAGGAACTGGGCGTCTGGCGGCCGACGCCGCCCACTTTCGCGCTGGCTATCGGCGCGGGCTTCGGCAAAGTTAGGCCCTTTACAATGACCAGCGGCGCGCAGTTTGATTTGCCCACGCCCGCATACTTCAACTTGCGCGGCGCCGAGTACGCGGCCGATTACAACGAGGTCAAGAGACTTGGCGGGGCTAACAGCAAGAAGCGCACCGCGGAGCAGAGCGAGGTCGCGCGCTTCTGGTATGAACCCTCGCCGGGAGTTCACATCCGGTTGGCCAGAGAACTGGTCGTCACAAGTAAGCTGGACCCGTGGAAGAGCGCGCGCCTTTTCGCTTTGCTCCAGCTTGCCAGCGCGGATTGCCTGATCGCCGGTTATGGCGCCAAATACCGCTTCAACTTCTGGCGTCCGGTGACCGCTATTCGCGATGGCGCAAATGATGGCAACCCGCAAACCGCCGCCGATCCGAAATGGAGATCGTATCTCGAAACGCCGAGCCACCCTGAATATCTGTCAAACCACGCCGTCCTGTGCGCCGCCTGGGCCGAGATATTGGCCCGCTTCTTCGGGACCGACCAGTTCGACTTCACCATAACAAGCGCTAAGCCGTATCCTGGCATCAAGCGGTCGTTCACCAGTTTCTCGCAATCGGCGCGGGAAGCATCCGACTCGCGCGTCTACGCCGGGGTTCACTTCCGCGGCTCTTGCAGGGACGGGCTGGTGATAGGTCACGAGATCGGCGCGCAGACGTTCGAGAATTTCCTGCGGCCGGCGTTCGATCCCCCCGCCGGCGTTAGCTGGATCGACGATTTCATCGCCGCCTCGATGATCAAATGAACAAATCCGCCGGTACTTTGAAAAATGCGGCGAGCGCCTTCGCCTGCGTCTTACTGATCTCTCGCTTTCCGGCCAGCGCATCGGAAACGCGGCTGCGCCCGCCGAACAATGGAGCCAGATCAATCTGTTTCAGGGAATCGCTCTACGCGTTGAGGTCTATCCTTGTATTCTCCTCGCGATATCCTTTGCCGCAATCGCCCCGCAGCCAACGGCGGTCGCCACGCTCAAACACGCGGGGCGGCAAACGTCTCCCGCCGCATAGACCATTTCAACCGACGTCCGCTGCCGCTGATCGGTCTTGATAAAACCCGCTTCGTCAAGCTCGATCCGGCCGCGAAACATCTCGGTGTTCGGCGCGACGCCGAGGCGGATGAAGACGCCTTCGGTCTCGACGGTTTTGATTTCGCGCGTGCGCGTGTCTTCGATGATCAGTCGTTCAACGCGCTCGCCGCCTTCAATGGCTGTGACTTCGGCGTTATTGATGATGGTGATGCGAGGGTTTTCCTGCGCTTGTTTGAGCCAATCCGGGCGCGCGCGGTATCCCTCCGAGCGGTGAATGAGTGTGACGCTCGGACAGATGCTGGCGAGGATCAAACTATTCTGCACGGCTGAATCGCCGCCGCCGATGACCGAAACTTTCTTTCCCGCGTAAAGGCTGTGGTCGCGACTGGCCGAGAAGCTGACGCCGCGAATCTCAAACCTCTCTTCGCCGGGAACGCCGAGCCTCCGTTTGCGAGCGCCGGTCGCAATGACGATCGCCTCGCCTTGCATCCACTCCCCGTCGCATCGCGCGCGGCGCCGGCTCAGGTCGACCTCTTCGATCTTGTGACCCGTTCGATAATCCAACTGCAACAGGTCAAGCTGAGCGGCGAAATGATCGCGCAGCTCGCGTCCGTTCTCCGCGATCAATCCCGGATAATCGAGGACGCGATGAAACATCTCCGTCATTTGACCGCCGAGTTGCGGCGATTGTTCGAGCAAGACGCCGCGCAGACCCAGCGAATGACACCAGATCAGGGCGCTCATCCCGGCCGGGCCGCCGCCGATTATGATCACATCGTGATTCATAACTCCGACATCAGATCAGCCATCGCCCGCGGCAAAGGCGCTTCCAGATTCATCTCCTTACCGGTCGCGGGATGGCGAAAGACCAGCCGCGCCGCGTGCAGCAGATGGTATTTCAAATTGTATTTCGTCGTAATCGGATCGACCGTCGAAGCGTAGATCGGGTCGCCGACGATCGGATGTCCGATCAGATCGCAATGAATTCGCAGTTGGTGCGTGCGCCCGGTCAGCGGCTCCAATTCGACGAGCGTGTGCGCCTTGAACCTGCGTTTGACGCGATAGAGCGTCTGCGCCTGTTTGCCGCCTTCGCTCTTGGGCATTATGCGCCAATGCGGCCAGACTTTCGGATCGCTGCCGATGGGCGCGTCGATCTCGCCCGAATCTTTTTCCACACGCCCGCTGAGGAGCGCCAGGTAGAACTTCTTCACCCAGCGCTCGCGGAAATGCTTCGAGAGAGTGCGGTGCGCCCGAGGCGTCTTGGCGATGACCATCACTCCCGAAGTGTTGCGGTCCAGTCGGTGAACCAGACCGGGGCGGATCGGCTCGCCGGCGGTTTGCCAGAAATGATAGGCCAGCGCGTTCGTCAGCGCGCCTGATTTTTCCGTGTTCGACGGATGCGTGAGCAGTCCGGCGGGTTTATTGACGGCGATGATGTGTTCGTCTTCGAAGAGGATGTTGAGCGGGATCGGTTCGGGGGTGGCCGAAGATTTTTCGGCGGTGAAGATTTTCACCGAGACCCTGTCGCCCGGTTGCAGCCGGACGCCCTTGAGCGATCTTTCGTTGTTGAGGAGAACGTCGCCTTCGGCGATCAGGCGGCGGATGCGCGTGAGACTGATTTTGGGAAGTCGCGCCGCTACGAATTCGTCGAGACGCTGTTTTTCGGCGCCGGCTTCGAATTCAAAACTCAGGCGATCGGGATCAAGCATTGCGTCTCGCCAGATATACGATCAGCGCGATCGCCCCAAGGATGTCGAATCCCATCAGCCAGACCGAGTATTGATGCAGCCTGTCGAATTCGAGGCGCGCCGGATCATTGGCCGCGAGTTGCGCAATCTCGCCGAGGCTCACTCGCATCTGATGCAGCCTGTTGGAAATGACGAAATGCGACACGAGCATCGAGGCGGTCATCAGCGCGAGCGCGATCAATTCATAGAGAGACGCTTTGCTGCGCTCACTCGAAAAAATCAGGATGGCGATCAGCAGCGCGCCGATGAGTATGCCGATGATTTCGAGTACGCCGAGAGTCCGCGACACCAGCGAGCCCGCGAGCTGCTGTTGCGGCAGAACGGCGAAGGCCCCCGGCGCGACCACGAAGCTGAAGAAAGCCATCGCACCCAGCCACAGACCTAAAATCGCAAGTCGAATATTCTGTGATCTCATTCGAATCAATAGCGGGGGACTGACGGATCAACCTTCAACGACCATTCGTCAATGCCGCCGATCAGGTTTTTGGCGTTGGTGAAGCCCTGCGCCGCCAGGTATTGGCAGGCGCGGTCGGAACGCATCCCGTGATGGCAATGCAGGACAATCTCTTCGCTTTTGTCCGCCAATTCATTCGCCCAATTCGGGATCTGCCCGAGCGGTTTCAGTTCCGAGCCTTCGATCTTTGCCGTTCTGTATTCCGAAGGCTCGCGCACGTCAATCAGGCGGAACTTCTCGCCCGCGTCCCGTTTGGCTTTCAATTCTTCAACAGTTATCACTCCGTAATTCGCCATAGCCTGTCACTCCGATCCCTTCGATTCTTCGCGCATCCGCTCGATCAACGTCGTCAGCCGTTCGACGTCCTGTTTGGCGTCGGCGATCGAGCGCTTGCTCGCCATGTATCTTTGCCAATATTCGCTGGCCGCGATTGATTTGACCCGCTCCTCGCCGAGCGCGCTCGCCAGCATCGCGATGATAATCCCCGACACCTGGGCGTGTTCGACGTACCGCGCGATCACGCCGTAGGCCAATTCAGCCGACTCCAGATTCCATTCCAATTGAGCTTCGGGGTATTGAGATTTTCCTTCCATAATTTTGCGCCGAATCAGCGCCGCGAGCGGTAGCGAGCGTGACTCGATTGAAGTAGCAACGCTCGCTACCGCTCGCGGTATTGATTGATGAACGGCAGTTCGGTCAACTCCGCGCGGCCAATCTCCGCCCCGCCCTGTTTCAAAGTGAATTCGGTTCCGGGCGTCAGGTGATAACGATGCACATAGCCGAGCGCGATAAAACGATCCAAAGCGAAACTGCGCGCGCCGCTGGTGATCTCGCCGACCTTCTTGCCTTCGGCGTCGAACAACTCCGCTCCGGGCCTGGGCGGTTGATCGGCGTCAATCAGTAAGCCGCGCAAGCGCTTCGCCGGCTCGCCGCGCCAATGGATTCGCGCAATGATTTCCTGGCCCAGGTAGCACCCCTTCGTGTAACTGACCGCCGACTCCAGCTCGGATTCGAGGATGATGTAATCTTCGCCGGCGTCGACGCCTTCGCGCGGGACGCCGGCCTCGACGCGCGCGACCTCGAACGCTCCGGAGCCGGCCCGGCGCGCGCCGAAGATGACTCCGCGCTCCAGGATTGTTTCGAGAACTTTTTGCGAGAATTCGGTTGGAACGAAGAGATCGAACCCGGCTTCGCCGCATCGGTTGTGAGACGCTATGAAGACCCGCGTCCCCGCGATCTGCCACTCGCCGATCTTGTATTGCCTCTCGTCAATCGGCTGGCCGGTCAAGGCTTCGATCAATTCCAGCGTCCGCGGCCCCTGCAATGAATAGAGCGCGAACTGGTCGCTGACGTCGGTGACGAAGAATTCCCCGGCGGGGACGAATCGGCTCAGGTTCTTGAAAATCTTCTCGCGGTTGATCGCGTCGAGTTCCAGCAGCAGATATTCGCCGAGGTTGTAAATCCGGCAGAGCGCGAGCAGCTTGCCTTGAATCGTGGGGAAAGCCGCCAACATCCCTTCGCCCGGCTTAAGCGATTTGACGTCGTTGCTGATCAGGCCGTTGAGGAATTGAACCGCGTTTTTGCCGCTGACCTGCAATTTCCCCGCGGCGGAGAAATCAATCACGGCGAGGCCGCCGCGAATCGCGTCGTACTCGCCGCGAAGATCGCCATAATCTTTCGGCAAAGTTTCGTTCACTTTTAACATAACTATAGGGCCTATAGGCGCCCTATAGGGCCTATAGGCCCTATAGGAAGAAATCTTTTGCCAATTCATCACGAACTGCGCCATCTATCACAGTGTCATGACGGTAATTGGGATGATTGATCACCAGCCGCGCCGGGTTCGCGCCTGTTGCGAACGCCTCGCGCTGCGCGTCGTTGAAACGGAACCGCACATATTGTACCGCGCTGATGCGGCGCTCGTCGCTCTGTCCGGCGTCAAAAACGCCTGGCAGTCGCTCATCGCCGACCTGAAAGTATGTCGCCTCGCCCGTGTTCACGCCATGAAACTTCGTGATTTCGTCGCGGATGCGCGCCGGATCGGGAAGTTCGATCAACATCGTCGCCGCGAGTTCGTTCTCGCCGGGCAGCAATTGATTATACGTGTCGATCTCATGTTGAATCGCGTCGTCGTTGACTATGCGTTCGGCGCGCATCATCTCCTGAATTTGAAACAAAACAGTGTCGTGATTTTCAAATACGAAAGTTATCCTCTGGCCGACCGGCGCGCGGCGATTTTTTTTCAGCCCGATGACGCGGCGGCGAAATTCGTCGCGCGCCTTTTCATATTGCGCGATGTCGAGAATTTCTGAAAGTACGACTTTGTTCATCACGCTTCCTCGATTCCATAAGCTTTGGCCAGCGCTTCAATCGGGTGTAAGGTCGCGCGCCCCGTGCCTTGCCGGATCTGCAATCCGGCCAGAGAGCAATCGGTGGCGACGATATCGGCGCCCGATTCCTTCACGCCGCGATGCAGCCCGCGCGCGACCCTCTGCGCCAGGTCGAAATACTCCTTCTTCATCGCCCAGGTCCCGTCGTGACCCGAACAGCCTTTGTCGATGAAGACGACCTGCGCGCCGGCAAGCCGCAACAGCTCGATGGATTTTGCCCCGATGGCCTGATATTTCAAATGGCAGGGTTGATGGTAAGCGACCCTGCCGATGTCGACTTTAAAATCCTTGTTCAGCCGGCCTTCGTTATTGAGTTTGATCAGATACTCCGACACGTCGTAAACGCGCTTGGAGACTTCCAGCGCCTGGTCGCGATCTTCGCCCTGCAGGTAATCGGCGTACTCCTTCTTGAGCATCATTCCGCAGGTCGGTTCGGGCACGACGATATCGTATCCCTGCCGGATGTAAGGCAGAAGCAATTTCACGTTGTCCTGAAAATGTCCGAGAGCCTCTTCGACGCGTCCGGCGTCCAGATAGGGCATCCCGCAGCAGCGCTGGCCCGGCGGGTCGCAGACCTCGACGTCATTTTTTTGAAGCGCGCGGACTGCGGCCTTGCCGATCTGCGGCTCGTTGTAATTGACGACGCAGGTGTGGAAGAGCGCGACTTTCAGGGCGGCGCCCTCCGCGGTGAAGGCTGCCTGCCCGATGTTCTTCTTGAACCACCTCTCGAAAGTTTCGGCGTGGAAGTTAGGCAGAATCTTGTCGCGGTGAACGCCGACGGCCTTCTCCATCAACAGGCGGTTGGCGCGATTCTCGTTCGCGAAATTGACGAGCGGCGCGAGCTTGCTCGCGACGGGGCCGATTTCGTCCGGGCTGCTCAATATCAAGTCGCGCAACTCGACGCCGCCCCGCTTCGCCTCGACGGCGCGCGCGCGCATGACCAGCTTCGGGATGTCGATCAGGAATTTATGCGGCGGGGTGTAAGGGCATTTGATGAAGCAGAGTTTGCAATTGTAGCAGAGGTCGACGAATTCCCAGACCTGGTCCTTCGTCAGTTTGTCGGGGTCGGTGTCGACTTCGTCTTTATCGAAGCTCTCGAAGAGTTTTGGGAAGCCGGGACAGAGGTTGAAACACAGCCGGCACGAATTGCAGACGTCGTATTGCCGCCGCAAATCTTTGTCGAGGGATTGTTCATCCCAGTATTCCGGCTTATCCCATTCAACTGCTACTGATGAAAGGTCGCCTTGTTCGAGCATAAGTTGGTGGTTGGTGGTTGGTGGTTGGTGGCTGGCGCCTGAGTGGTTGGTTGAGAATTTGATGCTCGACCGTAACCAACCACCAACCACTAACCACCTTGCTTTAATATTTGCCGAACTCCATCGGCACGCCTTTGCGCTGGGACATTATATACGCTTCGAGCGCGCGCATCTTCGGATCATCCGGGTCGAGCTTCCAATTTTATCGCCAATCCCCTGTGTCGGTCGCCTGAATCCTCGAGTTCGAGATCGGTCGTGTATTTCATGGGTACCCTCAATGGAGACTGCCGACTTCTAGTCGGCAGAGGAAATTGAGATCGTATGCGAATTGAAGGGCTT
>Ga0137409_10004962_pt1 | contig 13908 bp, 12 predicted proteins | sample CZODoug1_16funga_FD_122059 | JGI IMG/M metagenome (GOLD analysis project Ga0137409, IMG submission 122059) | Vadose zone soil fungal communities from Angelo Coast Range Reserve, California, USA - CZODoug1_16fungal (Hybrid Assembly) | ecosystem: Environmental > Terrestrial > Soil > Vadose zone... | reverse complement strand
CACGATTGTAGTGCTTGCCCCAAATTTTGAGAATCGACCGGAGATGCGACTCAGAGATCGGAATCAACCAATCCAAAGTCGCCATCCGGCGCGGTGCCACCGAATCATCGTCTTGGGCCGCACAATGACCAGAGCAGAGCGCCAATCGAAGAGTCGGGAGATGAACGCAAGTGAGTGTCCGTCACGGTGACGAGAAGAATGGCAGTGGCAAAGAACGGAAAGGTCTCAAAGTAGTTTCGGAGTGCTCGTTCGACCAACCCTGCCAGCAATGCCGGTAAGCGGATCAACCCGCTGTTCCCTCGAGCTGGCGGTCCACCGATAGCCCCGCTGCCAGCTCTGGAGGTGCGACACGACGATGATGTGTACGATCCCGAGGACTACGCTTGCGGCGAGCAGGGCCAATTCGATGGTCATATGACAGAGCGTACCGGCTCCGGTCTTCGGAGGGTATCCGCGCGTAACTCAAGTCGCATGGCGAATCGACTATTGAAACGAGTCGTTGATGAGCTTAGCCAGCCTGGCGCCGGCCAACGCTATTCTTTGTTTGGCGATCGTTTGGGTCTGCGTCTTGTAAGCGGCATCGGTGGAGAACGGCCCCGCGCCAATGCCGATCGGGCTTGCGTACACGGATTGTTTCGCAATCTCGAAACTCTCTTGGATCCATTGGGATTCATCGCCGACGGCCGCAAGAGCGGTGTCGGGGTGAGGCAGGTTTGCGGCTTTCTTCATGGCGGCAGATGGGCTCTTGCTCGTGCCCAGTGCATTATCCCAATAGGCGTGCAGCTCGTTCTTGCATGGCTTCGCACAAAGGGCCACGAGATTTCCGCCGTTGTCACCTTGCGGCAGATCCTGGGTAAATCGAGAGGTCGCATGCAGCGGCTGGTGGACATCTCCCACCAGATGCAGGAGCCACGTGAGATCGTAAGATTTGAGTTTATCCGTTGCATCGGGTGAAGCCAGAGTTTTGCGGAATGCGGCGATCTGCGTCTGGGCATTCGGAGACTGCGGCTGGACGAGCGCCGTTCCGTCGGGGGAGAAAGGTTCATCGATATAGTGCCAATAGCGATGCATAAGCTTGTCGGTATAGCCCGTGTTCGCCGCCGCATTGGGATCTGTGGGATGCTCGCCATCGTTTATGTAGTTCTTCTTAGACTTGATAGCGTCGGGCCATGTTGCGGCCATCACAAAGGCAGTTTCATTCCGGTCCGCCTTGGCGACTCCCTTAATCCACGTTTTATAGTCGGGGTTTAATTTGAGGAGCTGCGCCGCTTTCTTGCGGGCCGCGGGCGTAAGGTCGTGATAGGCAACCGTGGCCACCATCATATGGCCAAAACTATCCCAAGCAGATGCAGTGGTCGCAGCCACCAGTGTAAAGGACAGGCAAAACACGGTTCTGTACGTGTGCAGACGCATGCGTGGTCTCCTATGCCGGCGCGAAAAATGGCACCACAATTGTCCGGAAATGACGTCACCCGCGATGGCCATCGCGCGCGACCGACATTATTGCCAGCGGTTCACGGCCTAGTCGCAAGCCCAAGCTCTATCTCAGGTGGCTGGCGTGCTTTAAGTTAGTTGAATTGCCTCAACCTCCTTGTTTGCGGTTTCAATCACGCAACCTACTATTTGCTATTTGGTTGCCTACCCAATCCTTGTCGCTTGATTTCTACTCCTGATCTGCCTTTGAATCAAGAGAGAATTTAAATGGGACTGAACAGCCCCTCCGCTGGCAATGACACGCCACAGCGCGAGCAGGAACAACGCGCAAAGATCCATTAATTGGAACGAACCGCCGCCACTAGTACCGCCTCCACTGTTTGCCACCGGGTTGACAGTTTCCGTCACTGCCGTCGACGCGCTCGAGGCATTGTTGCTATCGCCACTGTAGTTTGCGGTCAGGTGGTGGCTGCCGACCGCAAGCGCAGCGGTGCTGTAGCTGGCGTTCCCAGAATTCAAGTTGACGGGACTGCCGAGCATCGTCGATCCGTCTTTGAAGGCGACGGTGCCCGTTGGAGACGTACCGGCCACCGTCGCAGTGAAGGTAACAGATTGCCCGCTGGTGATCGTTGGCGCTGACGACGTAATCGTAGTTTTCGTGACGCTTGGGTTCACCGACTCCACCATAGGTGTCGAGGTGCTGGCGGCATTGATGCCGTCACCGCTGTAGGCTGCGGTAATGCTGTGACTGCCGACCGCGAGCGTAGCGGCGGTGTAGCTGGCACTCCCAGAATTCAAGTTGACGGGGCTGCCGAGCATCGTCTGCCCGTCCTTGAAAGTCACGGTGCCCGTTGGAGACGTACCGGCAACCGTCGCGGTGAAGGTGACAGATTGCCCGCTGCTGACGGTCGTGGCTGAGGATATCAGCCTCGTGACGGTCATCCGGGGACCGGTGATTACATCGACCTTGGCGATGATGGCGGTCGTCGCGGCATTGCTGCAGCTGGCGCAACCGACGGCTCCGCCCACCAGATAAACGCTTGACTGCGTGCTGTCGACGAATCGCACTGACTGCCACGCGGAACCGGGGTTATTCAATACCTGGACATCGGAAATCGCAGCAAACGACGCATCTCGTGTGCCGTCGACTTTGAGGCGCAACAGGTGGGAGCTGGTCCCCAAGGGGTATACTCGGCCCATGGCATCGGTTCGCACATCGATGATGCGGTCGCCGATGTTCTGCACGACGCTATTCGTGCCAAATGTTGCGTCCGGCGTCCCCGTAGGAGTCAGACGCGCAACGTAACCTGAGTTCATCCCCCCATATCCGCCGCCGACCACGACATTGCCCGAATCGTCGACCGCAACGCCCTGCACGTCTCCATCTAGGGCCGAGAATGCAATTGCCACGCCACCGTTGCCATAGCTCGTGTCCAGTCCAGATGCCGCGCCGAGGCGAATCACATACTGAGCTCTATCGGCGCCGGTCAATCCCTCGAGGCACGCGCTGCCGCCGCCTTGACTGCAGGCATAGCCTCCCAGGTAATACGCACCGGAATTGGCGTCCTGCGCGACTGCATTGCTGCTGCGAATGAAATACCCGGACGTGGTTCCAACCAGTGAAAACCCATTCGAGCCGAAGGTTACATCGGCCACCAATTGATTGGCTTCAGTGAGCAAGCGCAGTGCCGCTAGTTGTCTATAGCCAAATTCCCCCAGGCGAAGGCAAGGCGCGACGAAGCGATTGCGGCTATCGAGAAGCGGTTTGGCGCCGAGACAGAGCGTACTCGTGTTGCTCGGTTCCGACGGGTCTGTATAGGTTGAAATCACAGCACCGGACGCATTAAACCGCGTGACCGTGGCTCGGCCGCCGCCCGGGACTGCGCTAGATCCGGCCACGTATATATCACCATTGGCGGAGTCGATGACAAGACCCGCAGGGCACTCGACGGCCTGCTGTGCATAGCTGCGCGGCGACCCACTGACTGTTCCGGCGAGCGAGAGCTGCACAATGAAGAGGTTCGGAAACTGTGTCGTGCATCCTGTCGTGGGATCGACGCGCTCGAACCCGGCCGCCTCAAGGGCTCCGTTAACGACGGCAGTGTCATAGAGATATCCGAGCGATGAATTGGGAAACGTCACTCTGACGGCGCCGTTCGAACCAAAGGTAGTGTCAAGCTCACCGTCCGCCCATGCGGCACCGGCAAGCAGACTTGCGATGACCAGGCAAGGCCATACTCTCGTTCGTCGTTGTGATGTATTCATCAGCGTACTCCTGCTCTGCGACGGGCTTGCTAGCTCGTCTGAAATCAAAGCCTTTATCCGTCGGCGCATGGCACACCTCCTGCTTGTCATTGGCGCATTTCAACCCCTCTGGGAGCGCCCGCCACCGATCGAGTTCCGGCAGAGGCGCTCCTGCGAACTTTCTTCGCACGCTCCGAGTGTCAGTCCTCTTCAAACGTGCGGTAGCCGAGAATGCTGATATTGGTTCCAGCAGTCAGAAAAATGCCCCGGGCTTCCTTTTGGTGGTTGTCCCACACCATATTTAACTTGCTGGTGCGCGCCAGCGTTGACCCGTGATAAACGAAGACGGTGAGTGTCCCGGTGCAGTCGGGATTCACCGTAAAGGTTCCCTGCAGGGTCTCGTCAACAAGATTCCCCGCGATGCTCGTGGTCTGCGCCGCAGTTAACGTTCCGTATACGGTGAAGGTTGCGTGACCCACGGTCGTGAACGGTCCAACGGCGGGGCTGACGATCGTGCCGCTTGACGTGTAGCCGTAGCTGCCGGCGGCGCCCGCGACCGTGCACTCATGCGCCTGCACCAGTTGCGCGAATCCGAGCAGTGCGAAACAGAGCAGGAGTCCCTGGGTGATCTGTGCAAATGTGAGTTTCATGGCAATTCCCCTGTGATGCTGTCTTGTCAGATGGAAGTTGAGGCGGATGCGAATGGTCTCCGAAAGATCAAGAGTCCGGTCTGAACCAGTTCGGGTACGGCAGCCGGGACGCGTTTGAGACCTTCTGTTTGCTGCAACGCAGGCCGCGACACCGACATGCCGAGCGAAATTGCAGCTGCGCAGTACCCGGATGACTCGGCGCGGCACTCTATAGTCTTAAGATCCGTAGCCGATTTCGCAGCGTCCTGGAAGACGATGTCCGACCCAAAAGAAGGGTTCATCGAGAAGCTCTTTGCAGAGCACCACGGTGACGTCCATGGACAGGTACTGTTTCAGGTGGCGCATGACAGTAGCCGGTGGTTTCGCGCGGTAGCAGGGGCTGCCGGGGCGATTGCAGTCGGTACAGAGTTCGCCGTCTATCCGAAAAATCGGCGTCACGATATAAGGACGGGTAAGTCGCCTTGCGTGCAAGAGTCACGATGACCGTACTGCGCAATGCTCTCCTGTTGTGCCTGACGTGGAGTCTGCTGACGGCACCCGACAGTCGCGCGGATACCGCGCTCACCCTGTCCGCCGATATTGGGCCGCGGCCGGTGGCCGAGGCGCTGGCGGCGTTCTCACGCCAGACCGGGCTGCAACTGATCTACGTGTCGACGATCGCTGAGACGCAGCAATCGAAGGGCGCACGCGCGGGCCTCACGGCAGCCGAAGCGCTCACGCAGTTGCTCGACGGCACGGGGCTGCAATTTGAGTTTCTGAATGCCCGGACGGTCAGAATCTATCCCGCCCCGCCGGTCGTGCCGACAGCGTTGGCATCCGTACCGGTCCCGCAACCCAGTGCCGAGCACCGCGCTGGCTCCTCGGCCCTCGGGCTCGAAGAGATCGTGGTCACCGCGACGCGCCGTGAAGAGCTGGCCAATCGGGTCCCGATCAGTATGGTTGTCTGGTCCCAGGAGGCGATGGAGGCATCGGGTATCAAAAGCATTGGCGATTTGGGTGCCCTGACCCCTGCTGTCGAGTTTGACTTTTTTCCGGAAGATGGCGCCGGCGTCTACACGAACATTTCAATTCGCGGGATCAATGACAGGAATGGAACTACCGTGGGGATGTTTCTTGATGATACCGCAGTTCCGGCACCGGGAGATTGGGGCGGGGCCTTCGGGAGGGCGTTCCCTCTTGTCTTCGATCTCGACCGTGTCGAGGTATTGCGTGGCCCGCAGGGCACCTATCTGGGGGAGGGCACTCAGGCAGGGGCAGTTCGACTTATCGCCAATCAGCCCAGTCTTACTAACTTCAGCACGGTTGCTCATATTGAATTGGGGGCAACCGCACGAGGTGATTTGAGCTACGAACTCGGCGCAGCGGCCGGTGGGCCGCTAGTCGAAAACGTCATGGGCTTTCGCGTCAGCGCTTGGCGCCGGTCGGACGGCGGCTTTGTAGATCGAGTCGACCCCTTTACAAGCATGACCGTCGATGAAAATGCAAATAGATCGCTGAGTAAGAGTGTGCGGGGCGCACTGACAATTGCCCCTGCGGACAACCTGCGGATTAGCCCAGCCATTACCTACCAATCGATCAGCATTAATGATTCGTCTTCCTTCTACACGTACCTATCTGATCCTGCTGCCGGAAGATTGGACAATGGCAAGCTCTTGCGCCAGCCGGTCGATGACATATTCTACCTTGCGAGCGTCAAGCTAACTGCGGGACTGAACTTGGCGGATTTCGCCTTCGTGACATCGTATCTTCACCGGACCGCAGCGGCCACTGTGGATGCCACTAACAATTCCGCCTTCGGAGGTTGGGGAAATCCTCTTGGACCCGAGTATCCTGTCTCATACGCCAACGCAATCGCAGTTCCAATCGGTGTGGAGCAAAAAGTGCTTTCTCAGGAAGCGCGACTCGCGTCTACGAATGCGAACGCTGCGCTCGTTTGGCTTACGGGTCTGACCTTTTCACGCGCGCACAACCAGGACTTTGGCAACACCTGGGCGATTGGAATGGAGGAATGGGGGCCACTGGTGGTATCTGACGGATTCAAGGCCACTCAAACGCAAACCGCGTTGTATGGTGAATTGGGTCTTAGGCCTGCAAACCGAATTTCGGCCGATATCGGGATGCGTATAGGGCACGCATACTATGAATCAGAATCACGGACTCCGGTGAGCGCCGTCGCTCAGGCTGCGGAAACAACTAAGACGCCTAGACTTTCGGTCTCGTATCAGACGGAAGCACATGACCTCGTCTACGCGACGATTTCGAAGGGCTATCGAATGGGCGGTGTAAACCTTCCCGCGCCGCATCTTGGCTGCAACGCACCTCCCAACTCGTACGCTCCTGACAGCCTGTGGAGCTATGAAATTGGAACCAAGAATCGAGTGTTCGGGGACCGCCTGCATCTGGAGGCCAGCATATTTCACGTCCACTGGAGCGGCCTGCAACTGCTGCTTGCAACCGACCATGCGAACACGCCGTGTGGGTACATCGGCAATGCCGGTAGCGCAACCAGTAACGGTTTTGATTTGACGGTGCGAGCGCAATTGACGGATCGCTTTAAGGTCAATTTCGTCGGTGCGTACACGGACGCCCACTACGCTCAAACCGTCAAGGTCGGTGATACCGTGATCGTCGGGAAAGGCGACGCGTTGGGAGCACTGCCGATGGTCCCGTCGCCGTGGAATATAGTGACGTCCTTCGAATACGCGATTGCCTTCGGCGGCGGCGCTACAGCCAATGGCAAGGTGGAAAACATCTCCCACAGTCGCAACCCAGGTCCGTTTACGTCCAGAAACCCTGCCTCGTTGCTATATGCACCCGACCGTCGGCCAGATCCATGGACAGACGTGCTCAATGCGCGGGCAACCGTGACATGGCCGACGGTGGACATGGCTCTATTCGTCAACAACATATTTGACTCGCAGCCGACATTACTCCGAAGAAACAGATGCTGCGCCGATACATTGTTCTACGCCACTACGTTTCGACCACGTACAGTCGGTATTTCTCTAACGTATCGCTTCTGACCTCACACATCTAAAGATTATGCCTTTGTACTTGTCGGACTGTGCGGCTGGATACAACCTTCGGCCACGGCACTGTGATCGTCGCCAAAGGCGAGGCCGTGGGAGCCCTGCCGATCGTTCCGTCGCCCTTGAATGTAACGGCGTCAATCGATTACCACTTCGCCTTGGGCGGGCGGCGTCATTACCAGCGTTCGGGCGCAAGACGTTTTCCACAGCCGCAATCCGGGCCCGTTTACGTCTGGGAACAGCGAGTCGCTGTACTACTCACGGGGCCGTCGCCCGGATCCGTCGACGAGCGTCCTCAATCTGCGGGCCGACGTGAGGTGGCCAAACTTCGAGATGGCCCTGTTTGTCAACAACGCCTTGGACTCGCGGCCGACAGTGATGCTTAGAAACAGGTGTTGCACCGATACTCTGTTCTACGCGACAACCCTCAGGCCCCGCACCATAGGTCTGTCTGGAACTTGGCGGTTTGAGTAGATTTGGATCGCAACCAGAGGGCAGGATCCCACGAAGGCCGCCTCAGGCTCCGGGCGCGCCGGGTGTGAGAGAAAGCTCCATATAAACCGAATTGGCCCAAGGACTGCTGTAGTACGCCGCAATCTCGCGAAACCCCAGAGACCGATAGAGGTTCTGCGCGGGAGCCATCTGTTCCAGCGTGTCCAGGCGCATTGCCTCGTATCCCAGAGCGGCGGCCCTCTCTACCAAACGCTCCGCGACGCGCCGGCCCAGGTTCAGCTTTCGCGCCTCGCTGCGAATATAGAGCCGCTTCATCTCGCACACGCCGTCGGACAGCTTTCTCAAGGCACCGCAGCCCACCGGCCGGTCGCCCCGCAGAACCAAGAGCAGGCAGCCGGTGGGCGCTCCGTACATGACCGGCAGTTGATTCAATTCGGACGAGAAATCTTGAAAGCAAAGGTCCACGCCGAGTTGGGCCGCGTACTCACGGAACAGGGCACCTGCCATTTCGTAATGATGAGGCGCGGATCCCTCGACCAGGATGTACTCGGCATCCGTCAACTTGTCGTCATCGTGCATCCGTATCTCGCCTTCTTTCGCGGCGCTCACGCGTCTCTTCCTTGGGGCTCGGACCTCGCCGCGTGGGCGCGGCCATTTCTTGCGCCAACCACTGCCGAAAGGCGGCGAGAGGCCGGCTGCGCTCACGGCCCGGGCGCCACACGAGCCAGTAGCCGGTGTTCAGCGGCAGGCGCCGGTCAAAGGGTAGGATCAGCTGGCCGGCCGCGAGTTCCGCCTCGATGAAGCGCGGATCGACGATAGCGATCCCCATCCGTCCGATGGCGGCCTGGATCGCAAGGTCCCGCGGCGCTACGATTGCTCTTCTCATCCTCCACGGTGAATTATGGACCAACACGCCTTGGCGGTGCAGCAGTTCGGATCGACGGCCGCCCGCTACCTCGCAAGCCCGGTGCATTCGAGCGGCGCCGATTTGGATCGTCTCGCCGGACTTGCCCGCGAATCGCGGTTTTCGAGCGCGCTCGATTTAGGGTGCGGGGCGGGCCATGCGAGCTACGCGCTGGCGCGCGGCGGCGTGCTCCGGGTGGTCGCATACGATCTCTCGGCGCAGATGCTGGAAGTGGCCGCAGCCGAGGCCAAGGCGCGCGGCCACGGTCAAATAGAAACCTGCGCAGGACCCGCCGAACGATTGCCTTTTCCCGACACGAGCTTCGACCTGGTCGTCACACGCTATTCCGCGCATCACTGGATGGATGCGTTGGGGGCGGTTCACGAGGCCGCCCGCGTTTTGAAGCCGGGCGGTACGCTGATCGTCATCGACGTGCTGGCGCCCGAGAACCCGCTCATGGATACCGTCCTTCAAACCGTCGAGATCCTGCGCGACTTATCGCATGTGCGCGACTACCGCGAATCCGAATGGCGTGGAATGTTCGAAGCCGCGAACTTTGCCTCGCCTTGCGTGCATCGTTGGAAGCTTCAAATGGAATTCGACAGTTGGGTGGCGCGCATCCGCACGACGCCCGCGCGCGTCGACGCGCTCAAGGTCGTGCTGGATGAATTGCCCGGCGAGGCTCGGGAATATTTCGCGGTGCGCTGCGACCGCTCGTTCGAAGTGGACTCAGGCTGGCTGGAAGCGCGGCGAGGTGCGTCGGTCGAAAACCAGGAGCCTGTCTGAGTATTCTACGTGGCCGCGACCGCGGCAGATGTAGACAGGCTAGGGGTCGGGGGGAGCGGGACTTTGCCAGTCCGCCGGCCGATCGAGCGGTTCGTGAAAGGCGGTCAGCATGGCGCGCTCGACGTCCTCTTCGCTCTGCAGGTGCCGCATCGCCTCGACTCGCATCTCGGCGTCGCTGTCGACCCGCCCATTGCGAACCCGGTTGGATGCCACGGTAAGATAGCGCCGCTGCAGACGTTCCCGCCGCAGCGCCGCACCCTCCGGGGTGGACGCCGGCCACCAGCCTTCCAGCACGCTGAGACGCACGAGGTGAGTGACCACGGCGTCCGAGGCCTCCAACCGCGCCATCGCCTTCTCGCACGCGTCGCGCCGGCCCGCCGCCACGAATTCTTCCGAACGGCAGGCATAGGCGAGCGGCCTGAAGGCGGGAATGTCCACGGCCGCCAGCACACCAGTCACATGCATCAGCCGGTCGTCCGCGTGCTGCGTGATCGCGGTCAACGCTTCCTTCCGCTCATGATGCGTCAAGGCATCGAACATCATGACGGCGAGCTGATTCCAGTACACGCGCGGGACTCGCGCACCGCCCATCTGTTCGATCGCGTGAGTGACGTCCTCGGGGGATTTGCCTTGCGCCGCATTGAGATCGCCGAGCCACGCCAACCCGTTGTCCGCGTCGATCGCCTTCAGGCGCGCGGCAATCCGCGCCTCGTCCCCACAGCGCCGCGACTGGCAATCGCGGAGCTGCAGCCAGACCAACTCCGGCCGGTCGGGCGCGAGCGAAATTGCCCGCTCGATGAGCTGCGATGGATCGGGAGGCGCGGGCGCCCCGGGCGCGCGCTCATCGTCGGACACTTGCGTCAGATGGGCCAACAGCGAAGCGGTCGCCAGGCTGTCGGCGGTTCCGCGACGGATGAGGTAGGCGATTTCCGTGGACTCATCGGATTGCAGGTGTTTGACGTCGGCGCGAGCGCCGGTGAATGCCCCGAGCAGCACGCACAGCATCGCGGAGAACACCCACGACATCGCGAAGAATTGGGGCCATCGGCTCGCCGGCACTCGCATCATGACCTTAAGCCAGATTCAGTGCGGCAATCGCGTTTTCCTTGAGAATGAGATCGTGAACTTCGGGCTTGAAGGCCGCCTCCTTGAAATCCTTGATCCAGCGGTCCGGCGCAATCAATGGATAGTCCGACCCGAACAGCATCTTGCGCTTGAGCTGCGTATTCGCGTATTGAATCAACTGCGGCGGAAAATACTTGGGCGACCATCCCGACAGGTCGATGTAGACATTGGGCTTGTGGAGACACACCGACAGCGCCTCGTCCTGCCACGGCCAGGAAGGATGCGCGATGATGATTTTCATATCCGGAAAATCTGCCGCGACATCGTCCACATGGATTGGATTGGAGTATTTGAGGCGCAGACCACCCCCACCGGGCATGCCCGTGCCGATGCCGGAGTGCCCGCTGTGGAAAATGGCCGGCAGCTTGTGCTCGGCGATTACTTCGTACAATCCGTAGGCCATCCGGTCGTTGGGAAAAAATCCTTGTACCGTCGGATGAAACTTGAAGCCTTTGACGCCGCCCTCTTTGAGGAGGCGGCGCGCCTCGCGCACACCCATCTTGCCCTTGTGAGGATCAATGCTCGCAAAGGCCACCATGATGTCGGTGTTCTCACGCGCTGCGTCGATGACCTCTTCGTTGGGGATCCGCTTCGATCCCAATTCATGCTCGGAATCGACGGTGAACATCACCAGACCGATCTTGCGTTCCCGATAGTAGGCGATCGTCTCCGCAATGGTCGGGCGCTTGCCCGCCTTGAAGTACTTTGAGGCTGCGTCTTCGAAGACCTGCCAGACTTCGTCGGCGGGTTGGCGGCACGACACTTCGGCGTGCGTATGCACGTCGATTGCAATCAGTTCATTCGTGTTCATCCGTATGTCCCCTCTTCAGTTGCGTGCCTTGTCCCATTCCTTCAAGGATCGCCCCTCCGCCGCCAATTGGGCGAGCAGCGGCGCAGGCTCCCAATGCATGGGCCCGAATTGGTCCCGGTATTTGAGAATACCGTCGTAAACCGTCCTCAAGCCAATGGTATCGGCATAGAACAGGGGACCGCCCCGATAGCGCGCATCGCCGCCCCGCGGATCGCCGCCCCGCGCATCGCCATCCGGCGGCTCACGTCGCGATCGCCGGCGCTCCTTCAATCGAGTCGATTCGCGCCGGACTGAGCGGCAGCAGCCACAGCGCGACCGCACCGATCAGCGATCCCGCGCTCATCGCGACGGCCACGAACTGCAGACCATAGCCGCCGCGGAACAGGTACCCGGCGATGATGGGCGCCAGCATCGCCCCCGCCCGCCCCACACCGACCGCGAATCCGGTGCCGGTGGCACGAACATAGGTCGGAAACGCCTGCGCCAGAATGCCGTACAGACCGACCACCCCGGCGTTGGTGCAGAAGCCGGTTACGGCGCACACCAGCGACAGCTGCGCGAGGTTTGACTGGCCCCGCCCGAATACGGTGACCATGATGGTGGACAGCACCATCACCGCCATCGTCAGATGCTTGAGGCCGTAGCGCATCGACAGGAGGCCGAGCACCGCGCCGCCCGAGGCGCCGCCCACGTTGGCCCATACCAGCACGCCCGCCGCCGAAGACGGTGTGAACCCCATGCGGACGACGATCTCCGGCACCCACTTCAGGATGAAATAGAACGTCGTGATGTGAAAAAAGTAGGCCAGCGTCACCAGCACCGTCACTCGCACCAAGCGGGGGCTCAAGATATCGGCGACCGATCGTTTGCGCGCCTCGATGGACACGACCGGCAACGCGTCGACCGGCGATAGGCCCATGCGGGCCAGGCTGCGATTGACGCTCCCGAGCGCACCGGCCGGTTGCCGCTGACACAACCAGGATATCGATTCCGGCACCAGCCACCACACCAACGGGATGAACAGCGCAGTGGCCGCTGCGCCGAACTCAAACACCATCCTCCAATCGCCTTGTTTCAGAAGTAGCGCGGCAATGGATCCGCCGACCACGGCTCCGATCGGATAGCCGATGGCCATCAGGGATACATTGAAGCTGCGGCGACGGTCATTGGAAAACTCCGCGGCAACGGCGTTGATGGCCGCCAGCATGCCGCCGATGCCGAGTCCGGTGAACACTCGCCATACCGATAGGTCGTACACGCCCTTCGCGCGCGTCGCCATGATCATCCCTAAGGTCATGACGACCAGACAGCCGAGCAGCGTGCGCCGGCGCCCGACCCGGTCCGCAACGCCACCCAGCAGGATGGAACCCAAGCCCATGCCGATCAATTCCATGGACAGCACGAACCCCAAGGCCGCGCGATCGATGCCCCATTCGCGCAGAATGCCGGGCGATGCGAAGCTGATGGCAAGCACGTCGAAGCCATCGAGGGCGTTGAGGCCGATCGTGACGGCCACGGCCGCGATCTGAATGGCACTCATCTTGCTCGAGGCGAGGATATCGCGCGGGTCCGTCATCGGCATTATCTCCTCCGGGCTACCAGCCCGCGGGCTCCGAGTTTACTTCACTGGCTCGCACGGCAGTTCGGCGAGGCGCTCGAGCAGCGTAAGCAGCTGATTGCGCCCTTCGAAGCCGATATGCGCGATGACACGCTGTTCGTGCAGCGACTGCAGCTGAGCCGCATGCTGCAATAGGGTACGCCCCCGCGAAGTCAGCCCGAGCGAGTACGAGCGCCCGTCCAGATCCGACTTGCGCCTCAGGACGAGGCCGCGCGCCTCCAGATCGGCGATCGTCGCCACGAAGTTCGCCTTTTGAATACCGAGAGCCGCGGACACGCTCGACTGGCTCGCCCCGGGATTTTGGTCAATCACCAGCAGCACGGCAAACTGGCCGGGACGCAGGTTGAGTGCGCGCAGGGTATGGTTGAAATCGGCAAATATGACGCTCTGCGCCCGTCGCAGGGCATAGCCCATGTAACCGCTGAGTGGCGTCAATTTCACTAACCCTCCGCCATGCCTCTCCGTGCCGCGCCAAATATAGCGGTGGAGCGGCAGTGAAAACTCGACGGAGAGAGAGCTTCGATCCGCAGACCGCGGACAATAATCCGTTGCCGGTAAGCAACAACCGGCGCAAAGGATCCGTGTATAGCACCTATAAGCCAAATGAATTGGTTCGGAGAATTGATTGTCTCGTATAACTATCTACGGGACGAGCGCAGGTCTGAACGCACAAATAAGATTCGGTTTTTCCCAATAGTAAGCAGATTCCACGCCAGGATCGGGAGTTGAGGCATGGCACACCTTGAGTCGTTTTCGACGGCGGGGCTCGACCCACGCCGCAAGCTTGCGTTCTGGAACGATCGCGCCAGCGAGAGCTTCTCGCCGCTGGTCTCCGAGCCGGAGGACATCCGGGT
>Ga0137409_10000963_pt2 | contig 13909 bp, 13 predicted proteins | sample CZODoug1_16funga_FD_122059 | JGI IMG/M metagenome (GOLD analysis project Ga0137409, IMG submission 122059) | Vadose zone soil fungal communities from Angelo Coast Range Reserve, California, USA - CZODoug1_16fungal (Hybrid Assembly) | ecosystem: Environmental > Terrestrial > Soil > Vadose zone... | reverse complement strand
ATTGTCCATGATGTCGGCGATTTGCGTGAAGACACGCGTGCCGTGCCGGCCGGAGATTTCCTTCGCCGCCGCGTCGAGCGTTTCCCGGGTGCGCCCGCACAGCGCGACCGCGGCGCCTTCCTGCGCGAACAGCTCCGCCGTGACGCGACCGATGCCGCGGCTGCCGCCGGTGATCACTGCCACTTTTCCGTCGAGCACGCCCATGCCTATCCCTTCTTCCCGCCAGCGCTTTTGCCGAAGATGTAGGGAAATCCGCCCTTGCGATGCATCCCGCGCCGGATCGCGTCCACCGCCACCACGTCGTACGGGCTCACGCTCGCGAAATTGATCTGCGGCCCGTAGCGTTCGACCAGCCAGACCGCCTTTTCCTGCGGCGAGTTCAGACCCAGCTCGAACAGCAGCGCTTTGCCGCCGTCGACCTTGAACAGGCGGTCGAGCGCGCCCGGGTCGTCCTTCACGAGGTGCTGGATCTCGGCGCTCTCGATGTAGATCTTGGAGACGCCGAGCTTGATATCGTGCGCGACCTGCTGCGCGATGGATTCCGCGTCGAACTTCACGTCCACATTTTTTCGGCCCATCTCGGTCATCACGCCGAGCCCCATCCCGCGAGCCAGGGCAATCCACTCCTCGCGCTGGCCTGCCGCTATCGGCTCGATCACGTCTTCGCTCATCTCCACGCCGGCGAAGCCGAGATCGCGCACGGCCTTGAAATAATCGGGGACTTTGCGCTGCACGACCGCAACCTGGAACGGGATGCCGCCCGGCACCACTTTCACGTCGTGCGCGTTGTAGAGCGCGACCTTGCGGCGGATCCACGCGGCCGAAAGGCGCTCGATCAGACCGAGGTGATCGGTGATCTTGGCGTAGTCGATGATCGGCGCGGCAATCTCGAGCAGGTCTTCGGTCTGCCGCAGCGGGATGCCGACCTCCGACATCAGCATCATGGCGGTGCTGCGCGGCTTGGGCGCAAGCGGGGGAGGGGTGAGCATGCCGAATGCGGCGCTATCCATTTGGTGTCGTCCGTGAGATTCGTTGGAAGGGCGCAGGCAATATGCAACAATGCCCGTCAAATCACAACTAGAGCGAGGAGACTACGGTGCGGACGAGCGACGAGGCGGAAAGGCGAGGCGCGTCACGGCTCGCAACGGCCTGGTTCTGCGGCGCGCTTCTACTGGTGCCTGCGGTCGGACACGCCGCCGAAGACGCCCGCTACCCGATCAAGCCGGTTCGCTGGATCGTTCCGTTTCCCGTCGGCGGCAGTATCGATATCGTCGGCCGGATCGTCGGGCAAAAACTGTTTGAGACCTGGGGGCGGCAAGTCGTCGTGGACAACCGGCCCGGCATGGGCGGCCGCATCGGCACCCAGATCGGCGCCGCCTCGCTGGCCGACGGCTACACCCAGACGCTGACCCTCAATACCACGCTGACCAGCGACAACATCCTGTCCGGCAAGAACGAGCTCGACACCCAGCGCGCGTTCGCGCCGATCACGGTTATTGCGGCCACCTCGCAACTCCTGCTGGTGAACCCGTCGGTGCCGGCAAAGTCGGTGCAGGAATTCATCGCTTTTGTGAAAGCGCGGCCCGGCAAGCTCAATTACGGCTCGTCGGGGCCGGGCGGGTCGCTGCACCTCGCGATGGAGCTGTTCAAGTTCCGCACCGGCATCGACATCGTGCACGTGCCGTATAAGGGCGGGCCGCCGGCCGCAATCGACGTCATGGGCGGCCAGCTGGCGGCGATGTTCCTCAACACGCCGGCCGCGCTGGCGCTGGTGAAGAGCGGCAAATTGCGCGCGCTCGGCGTGAGCACGGCGAAACGCTCGCCACTTCTGCCCGATGTCCCGCCGGTTGCGGATTCCGGCGTGCCGGGATTCGACACTTCGGTGTGGTACGGGCTGCTCGCGCCGGCGGGCACGTCGAAGGTCATCGTGTCCAAGGTGCACCGCGACATCACCGCCGCGCTGGGAGATGCGGAAGTGCGCAAGTTGCTCCTCAACGCCGGCGCCGAGCCGCTCGGCAATACACCCCAGGAGTTCGCCGCTCTCGTGCGCGACGAGACCGCAAGCTGGGCCAAGGTCATCAAGGCCGCCAACATCCGCGTCGACTAGCATGGCGGCCGCGAAACTTTTCGATCCGAAGTCCGACAAGCCGTTCGCGTTGAGCCGCTCGAAGGTGGAGCTGTTCGTCGACTGCCCGCGGTGCTTCTACCTCGACCGGCGTCTGGGGATCGGCCGGCCCGCCGGATTTCCGTTCAACCTCAATTCCGCGGTGGATGCGCTGCTGAAGACGGAGTTCGACGAATACCGGAAGAAGGGCGAGACACACCCGCTGATGGCGAAAGCCGGCCTCAACGCCGTGCCGCACGCGCATCCCGAACTGGAAACCTGGCGCAGCAATTTCAAAGGGATAAGAACACTGCACGAGCGCACGAACCTGGAGCTGTTCGGCGCGATCGACGATCTCTGGCGCGACCTCGGCAGCGGCGAGCTGATGGTCGTGGATTACAAGAGCACCTCGAAAGCGGGCGAGGTCAGCATCGACGCCGAGTGGCAGATTGCCTACAAGCGGCAGATGGAGTTCTATCAGTGGCTGCTGCGCCGGCGCGGCCTGACCGTCGCGCGCCGAGGATGGTTCGTGTACTGCAACGGGCGGCGCGACCTGCCCGCGTTCGACGCGCGAATCGAGTTCACGATCCGGCTGTTGCCGTACGACGGTGACGACGGCTGGGTAGAGAACACGCTCCTCGCAGTCCGCGACGCGCTCGAGGCGCCACAGCCGCCGCAGCCGGGGCAGGATTGCGAGTATTGCCGGTATGTTGCCAGAGCGGCAACGCCTGGCGAACAGTAAACAGGAAATAGGGAATAGAAAACAGGAAATAGGGAATAGAAAATTGTGGTGGATTGGTTTCTGAATGAAAATGTTTTTCCTATTCTCTATTTCCCATTTCCCATTTCCCATTTCCGTTTTTCATGGAGAGCATTTAGATGGATGAAGCAGCGGCAAGGCACGCGTTCGAAGGCGCGCTGAAATCTTACGAGCAGGATTTCGGCAAGTTTTTCCTGGCGCGGCTGTATGGCTGCAACTTCGAGTACACGGATGACGCGTGCAAGGTGTCGTTCGATCTCAAGGACTTCATGTTCAACCCGCAGGGCACCCTGCACGGCGGGGTTACCGCTTTCGTGCTGGATATCTCGATGGGCCACCTGTTGTTCAAGAAGGGCGGCCCGGGTACCACGCTGGAGATGAAGATTCAGTACATCAAGCCTGCCAGGTCCGGCCGGCTGACCGCCACCGGCCGCTTCCTGCGGCAGGGGCGGGGCATTTCGTATCTTCGCTCCGAGCTCACCGACGACAAAGGCGAGCTGGTCGCATTTGCGACCTCTACCTGGATGGCGCTCAAGCCGAAGGCGTAAACAGGAAATAGTAAATAGGAAATGGAATACGACGTCTGAAAGAGAGTGTTTCTTCCTATTCCCTATTCCCTATTCCCTATTCCCTATTCCCTATTCCCCATTACCCAATTCCAGGAGACAAAAATGGCGAAAGCTTATTGGATTGCGTTTTACCGCTCGATCAAGAATCCCGATGCGTTCGCTGCGTACGCGAAGCTCGCGCCGGCGCCTATCCAGGCGGCCGGCGGGCGGTTCCTGGTGCGCGGCAACCCGGCGAAGGTCTACGAGGCGGGGCTCAACCAGCGCGTGGTGATGATCGAGTTCGACAGCCTGGCGAAGGCGGTCGCCGCCCACGACACCCCCGGTTACCTGGAAGCGTTGAAAGCGCTGGGCAAAGATGCGGTGGAGCGGGAGATCCGGATCGTCGAGGGGCTCGCCTGAGCTAAAGGGAAAAGGCAAAAGGGAAAAGTGAAAAGGATAAACGCAGAGGATGAAATGAAAACCCGGTTTAAAGACGTCTTGGCAAAGCACTTTCCCCTTTTCCCTTTCCTCTTTTCCCTTGCGGCGGCGGTGCTGCTCGCGCCCGCCATTGCCGCCGCGCAGCAGTACCCGGTGAAGCCGGTGCGGATCATCGTGGGCTTCACGCCGGGCGGCGGCAATGACGTGATCTCGCGCCTGGTTGCACAAAAACTTTCCACCGCGTTCGGCCGGTCGTTCGTCGTGGAAAACCGCCCCGGCGCGAGCGGCATGATCGGCGCCGAGCTGGCCGCCAAGTCGCCGCCCGACGGCTACACGTTGCTGCTCGCCGGGGTCGCCACCCATGCGGTCAACCCGAACCTGATGAAAAACGTCCCGTACGACCCGGTGCGGGATTTCGATCCCATCTGCCTGATGGCCACCGCGCCGGCGTTGCTGGTGGTCCACCCGGCGCTGCCGGCGCGATCCGTCAAGCAGTTCATTGCGCTGGCCCGTGCACGGCCCGGCGCGATGAACTACGCGTCGAGCGGGTATGGCAGCTCGGCGCAGCTCGCTACCGAGCTGTTCAAGTCGCTGACGAAAACCAGGCTGCAGCACGTGCCGTACAAAGGAGTCGGTGCCGCGCTGAACGATCTGCTGAGCGGTCAGGTGGAAGTGATGTTCAATGCCGCGGCGTCGCTGCTACCCCATACCCGCTCGGGCCGGCTGCGGGCGCTTGGCGTCGGCTCGGTGCAACGGATAGAAGTCATCGCGGATGTCCCGACCATCGCCGAGGCGGGCGTCACCGGCTACCAGGCGGGGTCGTGGTACGGTTTCGTGGCGCCGACCGGCACGCCGCGAGCAATCATCAACAGCCTGAGCAAGGAAACCGCCGCGGCGGTCAGATCACCGGACATCGCTTCGAAGCTGGCAGCCGAAGCCAACCTCGTGATCGGGAGCTCTCCAGAGGAATTCGCCGCTCACATCAAGGGTGAGCTCGCGCGCATCGGCAAAGTGATTCGCGAGGCGGGCATTACCATGGAGTAATTAGTACCCGTGATGGGTGATGGGTGATGGGTGACGGGTGATGCGAGTATGCAAACACTGCAATAAACGTTAGCCCATTACCCATTACCCATTACCCATTACTCCGTCAGCTCCAGCTTTGCCGCCTTGGCGAGCTTGCGCCACTTGGCGATTTCGATTTTGATGTGCGCGCTGAACTGCTCGGGCGTCGAGCCGACCGGGGTCGAGCCGTCGGAAGCCAGGCGTTTCACCACGTCCGGCTGTTTCAGCGATTCGGCAATTGCTTCCTGCAGCTTGCGCACGATCGGCATCGGCACTTTGGCGCCGGTAATGATGCCGTACCATTGATCCACTTCGTAGCCGGGCACCCCCGCTTCCGCGACGGTCGGTATTTCCGGCGCCGCGGGCGACCGCTTGCCGGCGGTTATTGCCAGCACTTTCAGTCGGCCCGTCGGCATGTGCGGCCGCACGCCGAACAGCGTGCCGAACCCCACCTGGACATCACCGGCGAGCATGGCGACGATCACGGCGGCCGAGCCCTTGTACGGCACGTGGGTGAGCTTGACGCCCGCCATGTAGTTGAACATCTCGCCGGCGAAGTGCTGCAGGCTACCGGTGCCGGAAGTACCGAAATTCAGTTTGTTCGGGTTCGCCTTGGCATAGGCGATCAGCTCCTTGATCGATTTCACCGGCACCGAAGGATGATGATAGACAGCGTAAAACAACGAGGAAGCCTGCGAAATCGCCTGGAGATCTTTGGTGAGATCGTACGGAAGCTTCGTATTGACTGCAGAATTGACCGAATGCGACGCCGAGATCAGGCAGATCGTGTAACCGTCCGGCACTGCCTTGGCGGTCAGATCCACGCCGATCGTGCCGGCCGCACCGGTGCGATTGTCCACGATGAACTGCTGCCCCCACTTGTCGGACAGCTTCTGGGCGATGGTGCGCGCAGTGGTGTCGGTGCCGGCGCCGGCGACGAACGGCGCGATGAATCTGACCGGCCGCTCCGGGTAATCCTTCACGAGGTCGGATTGCGCGGCGGCAAGCGGTTGGGCGATGCACGCGCCGGCACAGAACGCCGCCGCGAGCCGGAAGTTTGCACTGAATTGGTACATGATTTCCTCCGTTCTTATAGAGGGCGGTATTCTACAGCGGCGAGAGAAATTCAGGGACAGGTTACAAGGAACAAGGTGCAAGGTACAACGCCCAATCTAGAAACCTTGAACCTTGAACCTTGAACCTTGAACCTTGAACCTTGAACCTTGAACCTTGAACCTTGAACCTTGAGTGGTAAAGTCTGCGCCGACAGTACGGAGTTGCCGCAACTCGAAGGGAGGCGAATGAAATACGGAAAAACCGCCCGCGTCCTGATGATCGCGCTATCGGGAGCGCTCATCGCCTGCACGGCCGCCGCGCAGTCTTATCCGGTCAAGCCGGTGCGCATACTCACCGGTCAGGCACCGGGCGGCGCGACCGACTACTTCGCGCGGCTGTTCGCACAGAAGCTCAACGAAGCGTGGAAGCAGCCGGTGGTGGTGGAGACCCGGGCGGGCGCGGCGGGCGCGATTGCGGCCGAGCTCACGGCGAAAGCGCCGCCCGATGGTTATACCGTGCTGCTGTCGACCGCCGGGCAGGTCGTGATCAATCCGCACATCACCAAGTTGTCCTACGACCCGCTCAAGGACCTGACGCCGCTGGCATACATCACCGGCTCAGCGCTGCTGCTGGTGGTGCATCCCTCCGTGCCGGTGCATTCGGTGAAAGAGTTGATCGCGCTCACCAGGGCGCGGCCGGGCAAGCTGAACCAGGGTTCCGGCGGCAATGGCTCGCCGGCCCACCTCGCAATGGAGTTGTTCAAGTACCTGACCGGCACGAAGATGACCCACATTTCATTCAAGGGTCTGGGCCCGGCGGTGGCGGCACTGGTTGCCGGGGAGATCGACGTGACCTTTGCTTCGGGCGCTTCCACTCAGGCGTTCGTGAAAGCGGAGCGGCTGCGCGCGCTGGCGGTCTCGACGCCGAAACGCGCGCGCGCCTTGCCCGATATTCCGACGGTGGCGGAAGCCGGCGTGCCGGGCTACGAATTCACCATCTGGTTCGGATTCTACGGGCCGGCGGCGATGCCCGCCGACGTCGTGAACAGGATCCACACCGAGTTGGCGCGCATCCTTGCCCAGGCGGACGTGCGCGATCGCCTCATCGCGGAGGGCGGCGAGCCGGGCAACCTGACCCTCGAGCAGTTCGCGGCATTCACCCGCGCCGAGCACGCGAAGTGGGGCAAGGTGATTCGCGCCACCGGGATCAAGGGCGACTGAAGACCGACCGCGGACGGGGAAAAAGAAAGGGCGGCCGCAGCCGCCCTTTTTTGCTTACCCGCAACCAGTCTCTAGTCGCTGGTCACAGGTCATGCCTCACTGAGCAGCAGCGGTGCTTTCAGCCGGGGCACTCGAGCGATCCGACTTGAAAAGCCCGGAGACGTAATCAGTGGCAGACCGCACCGCGCTCCCGATCTTGGCGACTGGGGCTGGCGTCTCCGCCTGCGCGCTAGAAACGGGCGTGCCCCCGAAGTAGGCTACTTGGGCTGGCAGCGGCTGGTAGCCGTTATCACCCTCCGCGCCCATCGGGAAGGCGTCTCCGCGCGCGATCAGGTTGCCGCGCTGCCGTTCCAGGCGATCGAGGTAGGCAACGGCGGCCGGTACCCGCTCCCACTCGGTATCGATTTCGCCTTTCGGGAACGCGCTGCTCGACGTCATGCGAATGGCGCCACCGACCTGCGTAGTGCCGACGATTTGCTCGCTGCTCCCGGCAACGGGCTCGACCTGGGCTGGCTGAGCCTCCGCGCCCGCGGCGTTCATGGCAACCTGCTCCACGGCTACGACGGCGGCCGGCATAGCGAGCATCAATGAAATCAGGATGGCAATTCGGTGCTTCGACATCATGTAAGTTCTCCAAGTAGGTGACGAAAATTTTCGTACACGACCCTGAAGTAAAGCGATTGCCGTGCCATGAGCCAATATACAGTCGATACAACCGCTTGTACAACAACCCTCTACACCCACTGTCGCTAACTTGCGACACTACTGTAAGTCATAGTTGTAATATATTGAATATAAACTAATATAAGTGTCGTTTCTGCGCGACAACGAATGCCGCTGCCCGTCACTTTTCGCAGGTATTAGTTCACGGCAAACAACGGCGATGCCCCGCCGTTGGCCGCCTGCGGATCACTCGCCTTTGATGCCTGCTTCCCGGATCACCTTGCCGAGTCGGGTGTTGTTGTCGCGAATGACCGCGGTGAACGCCTCGGAACTGCCGCCGACGATGTCGAAACCGAGTGCAGTAAGCCGCTCGCGCGTCTCCGGCAGGTTGCCGATGCGCACGACTTCCGCGTTGATCTGCGTGACGATCGCCGGCGGCGTGCCCGCTGGGGCGAGGAAACCCGTCCAGGAGTCGAACTCGTAGCCCGGCACGCCCGCCTGCGCGACGGTCGGAATCTCCGGGGTGACACTGGTGCGCGTCGCGCCCGTAGTTGCGATGATCCGCAGGCGCCCGGATTGGTGGAACGGCAGGACGCTCACCAGGCCGGGCATGATCATCGGTACTTCGCCGGCGAGTACATCATTGAAAGCCGGCGTGAGCCCCTTATAGGGGACGTGCACGATATTGATGCCCGCCATGGCCTTCAGCATTTCCATCGGAACGTGCTGCGCGCTGCCGACACCGCCCGACGCATAATTCAGCTGGCCCGGACGCGCCTTGGCGAGTGCGATCAGCTCTTTTACCGATCTGGCGGGGAGCGAGGGATGCACCACCAGGCAATTGCGGATGATCGCCGCCAGCGAGATCGGCACGTAGTCGCGCACCACGTCGTACGGCAGCTTCTGGTAGAGGTGCGGGTTCAACGCCAGTGTCGCTGCGTTGCCCATGCCGAGCGTGTATCCGTCAGGTGTGGCGCGCGCGATGGCTTCCATGCCGATGATGCCGGCTGCGCCGGTGCGGTTGTCCACCAACACCTGTTGTCCCCAGGTTTCCGACATTTTCTGGGCGTAGAGCCGGCCCAGTACGTCCACTGCGCTGGCGGCGGTGAAAGGCAATACAACGCGTACCGGTTTGGCGGGGTATTTCTGCGCAAGCGTGGCCGCCGGCATGGCGAGCAGCGCGGCAAAAGCGCCTGCGAGCAGCGAGCGGTTGTTCATTTTTTTCTCCCTGGAGCCCTGGCCCGGGCACGATGACCGGGGTGGCGTCATTGTGCGCAGAGCGTGACTGAAAAAAAGCGGGCCGTAAAGCGCGCTGTCTGCCCGTGCTGGCGCGGGGTGTTAATCTAATTGAGGAGTACCGCACAGGAGGGGGCGTCATGAAGGATGAGGGCGGAAGAATGAAGGATGAAGGAAGGCGCCGCCGCATTGTTACCGTGGCGGCCGCTGTTCTGTTCGCTATACCTGTGGTGTTGCCCGCGGCAAGCCAGAAGACCGACTGGCCGAACAAGCCGGTGAGATTCATTGTCCCCTTTCCGCCGGGCGGCTCGGTGGACCCGCTTGCGCGATTGGTGGGGGCCAGGCTCAACGCGGCGCTCGGGCAACAGTTCATCGTGGACAATCGGCCCGGAGGCTCGGGCTCGCTCGGCACGGCGATTGCCGTGAAAGCGGTACCGGACGGCTATACGTTCGTGTTCGTGTTCGACACTCACGCCGTGAACCCGTCGCTGATCCCGCTGCCGTTCGATACGGTGAAGGACCTGGCACCGGTCATGCTGGTCGGCACGGCGCCGATGGCGGTGGTGACCAGCCCCGGCAAGCCGTTCAAGACTTTCGGCGACGTGATCAAGGCGGCGAAGGCGAAGCCCGATGCGGTTACCTACGGTTCTGTCGGTAGCGGCAGCCTCGGACATCTTTCGATGAAGCTGCTGGAGCAGGCGGGCGGCTTCAAGGCAGTGCACGTTCCGTACAAGGGCGGCGCGCCGATGTCAGTGGACGTGCTCGGCGGCAACATCGAGGTTGGCATCGCATCCGTCGCGGTGTTGGGACCGCAGGTGAGATCCGGCAAGATGCGCGCCGTCGCGGTCACCGGCAAGCAGCGCTCGAACGCGATGCCGGACGTTCCAGCGCTTGCGGAACAGGGCTTCCCCGGCTTCTCCACGCACGCCTGGTGGGGGATTTTGACGGCTGCCGGTACCCCCAGGCCCGTGTTAGGTACCTTTCACGCCGAGCTGGTGAAAGTATTCAACCTGCCGGACGTGAACAAACAGCTCACCGAGACGCTCGGCATGGATCTCGCCATCAGCAGCCCCGCGGAGCTACAGAAATTCATCGTCTCCGAGATCGCGCGCTGGGAGAAAGTGGTGAAAGGGCACGGCATCCGCGCTGACTGAAGCCGGTGATGAAGTGATGAAGTGATGAGGTGATGAACCTCGGCTTGTAACTTTGTCCCATCACTGCATCACTGCATCACTGCATCACTGCATCACTGCATCACTGCATCACTGCATCACTGCATCACTTTTTGTGGCAGATGCACCGATGCGTCCGATGAGTGGCAGCTTGATTGCGGGCGGGAATATGCCGACGCCGAAAGTGAGTCCGAGCAGATTGACCTCGAGGCCCTCGACGCCGCTCGCGGTCACGCCGAGCAGGCCAAAGAGCGACAACTGCAACCCGCTGCCGCTCGGTGCCGACCCGATCAGACGTCCGCCGTTGAAGTCCTTGCCGATCGCGGTCGGCGGCAGGTCCACTTCGAGTTCGGGCACCGCGCGGGCGATCCAGGCGGTGAACGTGTTCGAGTTCGGACCCGGCCACATCGTGTATTCGCCGGCGTAGGGATATTCGCCCACCGCTTTTTCTATGCGTTCTATCAAGCTATCCACGCCCGGACCGCGCTTGTCTGCCAGCAGCTGCGGCACATTGCCGAACCAGCGCTCGTCGGGGACACGGTTGCGGATCACGACCGCCGAGTCGCTGCTGCGCAGGCGCCAGCCGATAACTTCGTAGACCGTATAGTTCGCCGCACCGGCGGGCTTCGCCGCGACCCACGTGTGCACGCCGAAATAGCCGCGCCAGCCCCACGTGCGAGCAGCATAAACCTGGACCACGGCCTCGGGCGTCGTCACCGGGTCGGGCGCGAGACCGACTGGTTCGCGGCTCGCCGTGCGCCAGTCCGCCGCAGCGCTGCGCGTGAGCATCATGAACGTAGCGAGGCCCGCAACGAGCAAGAGGCCTGAGAGTTGCAAAGTGGTCGGCATTTTCATTTCAGCCTGGTTGCAAATTACCAGACACAAGTGCAACGAGTCGTTTTGAAACTTGTAACTTGAACCTTGAGTCTGCGGGTTACTTCGTAAGCCCTTCGGCCTTCATTGCTTTCTTGACGGTATTGCGATCCGCGACGCGCGCAATGAACGACTGGATGTTCGGCCAGTTCGACACGTCGACATTCAGGCGCCTCGTCCAGTTGAGCACGGTAAAGAGGTAGGCATCGGCGATGCTGAATTCGCCCATGAGGTATTCGTTGCCGCCGAGCGCCTTGTTCAGGAAATCGAGGCGCTTGCCGAGGCGATCGAGTTTGGCTTCCCGCCACTCCGGCGTAATTTTCGGGTTGTAGAAGTCGCTGAGTCCCTTGTGGATCTCGGTCGCGGTGAAATTCAGCCACTCCATCAGCTTGTAGCGCTCGGGGGTCCTGGGCTTGGGCGCAAGGCCGCGCCGGGGCTTCTGATCGGCCAGGTACTGGATGATGACGCCCACCTCGGTGAGCACGGCCCCGTCATCGAGCTTGAGCGCCGGCACATAGCCCTTGGGATTGACTGCGAGATAGTCCTCGCCGCTTTCGGTTTTCTTTGCCGCGAGGTCGACTTTGTCGATATCGAATTTGTACTTCAGCTCGCGCAGCACGATGTGAACCGCCAGGGAACAGGCGCCAGGGGAATAGTAGAGCTTCATTCGGTCTCCTTCGGGGCAGATGATGAATAATGGATGACGAGCGACTCGCCGGGAGTCGTAAGTATTGGGCTTCCTGATGGCATTTTCAATTAGCGATGGGAACGCGCTGTTTAGACTGGGTCTATCGATTCTGGTTCATTCGTCGTTCTTTAACCGTCGCGAATTTATTGACGGGAATGCTTGACAATCCACAACAGGGTCCATAGCCTGACTTCGGCTAAAAAAAGCAGTTTTCCCCGGAGGATGGACCAAACTACCGCCTTGCGCGGCCCTGCCGCGCCCGCACCCGCGCAAAGCCCCTGGCTGCTGGAAGTCGAGGACCTGCACGTTCATTTCGTGACCTCGCGCGGCGTGGTGCGCGCGGTCGAGGGTATTTCCTACAAGGTCAGGCCGGGCGAGACGGTCGCGCTCGTCGGCGAGTCGGGCTGCGGCAAGTCGGTCTCGTCGCTCGCGATCATGCGGCTGCTCGCGAAGCCCGCGGGGCGCATCGTCGCGGGGCGCATCCTGTTCCAGGGCCGCAACCTGCTCGAGCTTACGGAAGACGGCATGCGCGAGATTCGCGGGCGCGACATCGCGATGATCTTCCAGGAGCCGATGACATCGCTGAACCCGGTGCTCACCATCGGCTTCCAGATCATGGAGCCGCTGCTGATCCATCTTGGCATGACCGAGGGGCAGGCGCGCGCGCGCGCGGTGGAGTTGCTCAAGATGGTGGGCATTCCCGACCCGGAACGCCGGCTCGACCAGTATCCACACCAGTTTTCCGGCGGCATGCGCCAGCGCGTGATGATCGCGATCGCGCTCTCGTGCAACCCGAAGCTGATCATCGCCGACGAGCCCACCACCGCGCTCGACGTCACGATTCAGGCGCAGATCCTGAAACTCATGAAAGACCTGTCGCGCGATCTGGGCATCGCGATGGTGATCATCACCCACAATCTCGGCATCGTCGCGCGCTACGCCGACCGGGTGAATGTGATGTACGCCGCGCGCCTGGCCGAGCAGGGCACCGCCGCCAGCGTGTTCGCGAAGCCGTTGCACCCCTACACCGCAGGACTGCTGCGCTCGGTGCCCAGGCTCGACAGGCCGCGCGGCTTGAAGCTCGAGACCATCGATGGTCTGCCGCCCAATCTCCTCGAAGCGCCGCCGGGATGCCGATTTGCGCCGCGCTGCCGCGCAAAACAAGATGCGTGCGTGGCGGCGCTGCCTCCGCTCATCGAAGCCGAGCCGCTCCATTACTCGGCCTGCGTCCGCGCCAGGGAAATGGCGCAGGTCGGGCCGGCCGGGCTCGGGTTGCAGAGCGCCGATCCGCAGCCGCCGGCGCCGAAGTCGCTCGACGCGTCGCTACCGCTGCTGCGGGTGCACGATCTCCGGACCTATTTCGAGGTCGGCGCCGGCCTGCAGATGCTCAAGCACACGAAGTTCGAGGTGCGCGCGGTGGACGGACTCTCGTTCGAGGTCTACCGCGGCGAGACGCTGGGGCTCGTAGGCGAATCGGGCTGCGGCAAGACCACGGTGGGGCGCACCCTCCTGAGGCTCGAGCAGGCGACGGGCGGCGAGATCGTCTTCGACAACGCCAACGTTACGCGCGCGGAAGGGCAGGCGCTCAAGGACTACCGCCGCAAGATCCAGGTCATTTTCCAGGACCCCTACAGTTCCCTCAATCCACGCATGACGATTGGCGAGATCATCGCCGAACCGATGCGCGTGTACCGGCTGGTGCCGAACGCCAGGGCGGCGCGCGAGAAAGTCGCGGAGCTGCTGGCGCAGGTGGGCCTGTTCGAGTACATGGCCGAGCGCTACCCACACGAGCTCTCCGGCGGCCAGCGCCAGCGCGTGGGCATCGCGCGCGCGCTGGCGATGCAGCCCTCCTTCATCGTGTGCGACGAGCCAGTCTCCGCGCTCGATGTCTCGATCCAGGCGCAGATCATCAACCTGCTGGAGTCGCTGCAGGAGAAATACGGACTGACTTTCCTGTTCATCGCGCACGATCTCGCGGTAGTGCGGCATATCTCGGATCGCGTGATCGTCATGTATCTCGGCAAGGTCATGGAAATAGCCGACCGCGACACGCTCTACGCCGATCCGCTGCATCCCTATACCCGGG
>Ga0137409_10004961_pt1 | contig 13910 bp, 11 predicted proteins | sample CZODoug1_16funga_FD_122059 | JGI IMG/M metagenome (GOLD analysis project Ga0137409, IMG submission 122059) | Vadose zone soil fungal communities from Angelo Coast Range Reserve, California, USA - CZODoug1_16fungal (Hybrid Assembly) | ecosystem: Environmental > Terrestrial > Soil > Vadose zone... | reverse complement strand
CGAACTCCGGCGACATTTTCTCGGCGAAGCGCTCGACGAATTCCATGCGCTTCCCCCGCCCCTCGATATAGTCGCACACCACGTGCGCCTCGGTCATGTCCCGCACGACGACGTACTTGCCGCCCGGGTGCTTGGTGACCTGGCTCGACGTGGCCTTGGTCTCTTCGTGGTAGTTCTTGCCGTGTACGACGGCAGTGAAGCCGTCTCGCGCGTACGACTCGACGCGCTTCCAGACATTCAGCACGGAGCCGCACGTCGTATCCACCAGCACGCACCCAATTGCGCGCAGCCGCTCGAAGTCCTTCACCGTGACGCCGAACGCGGGAAGAATCACGACGTCGTCGGGCGTCACGGCGGCGAAATCGAACTCGGCCCCCTCGGACCGGTGCAGAAACTGCACGCCCATCGCCTCGAGCTTGTGATTGACGTGCGGGTTGTGGATGATTTCGCCGACGAGGAAGGTGCGCTTGCCCGGGAACTTGGTGCGGGTCTCGTACGCGTATTCGACGGCCCGGTCGACGCCGTAGCAGAATCCGAACTCCCCGGCAAGGCGGAAGGTCAGGTCGCCGACGCGCAGCGCGTAGCCCCCCCCACGAATCGCGTCCACGACGCGGCTGTGGTAATCGGCAGTCAGGGCGCCTTCGATGGCGCCCTTCAAGCCGAAGCCTTTACGGAAGTAGGTCTGTTCCACTTGGACCTTCAATCTAACCGCACGCCCCGGCCGCCGCGGATCGCGTCGAGCACGCGTTGCACCTGCCAGCCATCACGGAAAGACGCCGGCTCCCCTTCGGCCGCGCCGCCGCCGATCACGCGAACCATGTCGCGTAGCAACCGCACGAACGACCGCGCCCACATGTTGTTCGGTTTGGTCTTCTCCCACAGGTCGTCGGGAGCGGAGACGTCTTCGAGGGGCCTCCCCCCGCCCGGCTTCGCCAACTCGAGCTTCGTCTCGCCCGTGAGCACCAGCGTCCCCTCGGTCCCCGTCACCTGACCCAGGTGCCCAGGGCCGTGGTGCGCCACGGCGCTCAAGGTGATCGTGGCGACGGCGCCGCTCGCCATGCGGAGAACGCTGCTCGTGAAGTCGTCGGCGGTGACCGGACGCTTCACCCCGGCCTCGTCGGTCCGCTCCGTCACGAACGTCTCGACCAAGCCGGCGACATAGACGACATCACTCCCGGTCCAGTAGCGGCACAGGTCGATCAGGTGTGAGCCCACGGCGCCGAGGATCCCGCCGCCGCGCGCCCCGTCGAACCACCAATTCCAGGGCGCATCGGCCGCCTGGGGGCGGCCGTCACCGCGCAGGTACGGCTTGAGCGACAGCTCGATGTGCCGCACCGCGCCGATCGCGCCGCTCGAGATCAGCTCGCGGGCTCGCCGCCGATTGGGCTCGTAGCGCAACTCGTGGTCGACCCAGGCAAAGCGATCGGGATGCCGCCCGGAGGCCGCGAGCATCTGGGACGCTTCGTAGGCGTCGAGCGCCATCGGTTTCTCGCACAGCACGTGCTTTCCCGCCTCGAGCGCCGCGATGGCGTACCGCGCGTGCGAGTCGGGAGTGGATGACACGATGACGAGATCGACTTCGGGGCTCGTCGCGAGCGCGACGCCGTCGTCGAACACGTGCGGCAACCCGAATTCCCGCGCCACCGCCTCGGCGTTGCTGCGGCGTCCGCTGGCGATTGCGGTTGCGCGCGCCTCGGGCACGAGGGCGAGTCCCGGAAGTTGCACGCGGCGCGCGAAGCCCGACCCGATGAACCCGATGCGGACCGTCACGGCTGGTATCGGCACGGGACCGTGTCATCGGCCGGCGGGCGTGACACGCCTCCGTACACGGCATCCACGCCCACGCGAGCGCCGCCCTCGAGCCCCGAGCCGCGCACGTGCGCGGCGATCACGGCGCCGGCCGCTGTGACTTCCACCGAACCACTGTCCAGTGAAACGCCGTACGCGACGTCGGTCTTCATGTAGCGTACGGCCACGTTCGCGCCCCGCGGCGTGAGCGAGTCCCCCAGGGCGAGAAGCGGGACGGGGCCGGGGCGCAGAGAATCGCCGTAGCGCAGCAGCACGAGCATGCCGTTGCCGTGTTGATCGGCCGCCTCGAGGAGCAACGCGCGCCCGTCGGTGCAATGGTGCGCGCTCGCGGGCACGGCGAACCTGAGGGTGTCGGAGTGAGGGGGCATCACGCTTGCTCGCAGGCGCGCGGGCTCGTCGACTCCCGTGCCGCCGCGGCAGGCGATCGCCAGTGCCAGAATCGTCAGGCGTTTCAGGGCTCGACGACCCCGAGCGCCGCCCGGGCCGCTTCCGAGCTCAAGGTATGCGGGGCGAGCGCCGCGAGAATGCCGCTCGGGAGGGGCTTGGGCTTGAGGCTCTTTCGATCCACGCAGACGAGGACCATCCACCCGGCGGCAACGAGACTCGCGCTGCCATCGCGGAGTACGTCGAAGTTCAGTGTCATGGACTTGGTGCCCACGCGGCCGACGTACGCCGCCACGCGCAGCCGATTGTCGAGCCGGGCGGGCCAGTAGAACTCGCTGTGCACGGCTTTACGCGGCAGGAAGACGTCGTACCGATCGAACATCTCGGCGTACGCGAGTCCGCAGTTCCGGAACAGCTCCGTCTCGGCGATCTCGAAGAACCGCACGTAGGAGCCGTAAAAGATGATGCCCGCGAAGTCCACGTCGGACCAGCGGACATACTCTTCGATCAGGAAGGGCCCGGGCGTCATGGCCCGGGGAAGGTAGGATGCTACCGGGTGGCGCGAAAGCCGTCCAAGCCGTACGCCTTGAGGCGACGCCACAACGTCGTGCGGCTGATCCCGAGTCGCCGCGCCGTCTCCGCGAGCTTCCCGCTCGTGTCTTGCAGTGTCTCGACGATCGCCTGGCGCTCCCGATCGGCCAACGTCTGCGGACCTGCCGCGAGAATCGCCGCCTCGCCGAGGGGCTGCGCGCCGCTCTTCAGCGCAGCGAAGCGGGCGCCCAGCGTCTGCAGTCGATTGCGCACGTCACCGTTCTGACCGTCAATGACGCGGCGCGCGGCGGAGTTGGCGAACAACACTCGGCCCTGGGAGTCGAAGACCACGATTCCTTCGCCGACCGTATCGATCACGGCCCGAGCGAGGGGGGAGAAGGCAGGGGGTGCGGCAGCGGCGACAGGTTTGTCGATCATATGTCAGTTACACCTCAGTACAAATTCCCGCGTCACAAGGTTTCGGACCGAACCGCGGGGCGTTGTTAGGGTCGTGTCAGGATGAGACGCCCAACTCGACCAAAAGGTTGCGGTTGCTCCTGCCGCCAGGGCTTCGCATTATTGACCGTAAGGACAGATACGTGCCCAAGGACTCCACTGCCAGCCGTTCAGCGATTCTCGCGGCCGCCGTCCACATTCTTAAACGCGGCGGCGTCGAAGGGTTCACGCTCGACGGAGTGGCCCGCCGCGCCGGCGTAGTCAAAGGGCTTGTCCTCTATCACTACGGTTCACGCGGCCGATTGCTGCGCTCGGCGGCGGACGAGGTCACCAAGGAGCGGGCCGCCGGGCTCGCGAGCGCCTTGGCCCCTGGAGGAACCGCCGCGATCGACGCCTGCTGGGAGGAGTTGCGCCGCCAGGCGGAGGACGGAACCGCCCGGGCGTGGTTGGGGCTATGCGCGGCTGGCCTGATCGAAAGGTTGGGTGACACCGCGGGGTTGGAGGGCACGGCCCGTCAGGCTGTCCTCGACGGCTGCGCCGCGGCGCTCGCGGCGGGCACTTCGCTAGCGGATCTGCGTGACGCCTACCATTCCCTCTGGCTCGCGCTGCTGGACCTCAGCGACGACGCTGGCCCCCGCGGCGGCTAGGCCCCCCGCGCCCGCCCCGTCCCCCCCGACCGCCCCCACCACCGCCCCGTGGCCGCGGGCCGCGCGTCAGGGACCGCAGACCTTCGCGCAGCTCCTCAAGCGACGCCGCGCGCACCGCGTCGTGTTTGCCGCGCGTCACAGTAAAGCGCACCGGCCGGTCGAAGGGCGGAATGTCGCGCGCCTGCAGTCGCCGGGCCTGACCCTCTTTCAAACGCATCCGCACCACGCCCACTCCCTGCTCGACGTCGTAGTCGAGCGGGACGCGGTCGCCATAGACGTTGATGGAGGTGGGGAGCGCATCGAGCTGCGCGCGTTCGCGCTCCGGAATGGCCGCGTCGGGATCGAGCGCGATGCGAGTAGCGATGAAGTCGTCCCAGGAGCGGACCCCTGCGACTTGCTCCGTTATTTGGTCTGAGAGCCGCTCGTTTTCCGCCTGTGCCAACCGGCCCCCTGAGCGGCGCCAGAAGTGTCCGAAGCGTTCGAGGGCGCGCCGCAGCTTTCCCTGATCGGGGTGGGGAGTCTCCCCGGCGAACAGGGCCTTTACGAGGGCGAGGCGAGCCGCATCCGCCAGCTCGGCTGGGAAGGGACTGGGGAGCGGCTCGACTTCGCGATCCAGCGTGAAGCCACCGTACACCGCGGTGCGCACCGCCATCAATCCCTCACGCCGCCGCTGCCGCTCGAACACGACCGTCGGTGGCCCGCTACGGGCGTAGCGCCGGATTGCACGTTCGGGGACCTGCGTCCCTTCGATGCTCGCTCGGGGCACGCCGAAGCGGTCGGCAAAGTACCGCAGGGTGCCTGCCACCGCTCCCCAGCTCCCACACACCGAGCTGCGGCTGACCCGAGCCTCGCGCCCATCCGACGTCTCCTCGTCGATCACGAGATCGAACGGCATGATCTTGGCCAAAAGGTCAGCAAAGATCTCAAGGGCCTTCTGATCGGCATAGGGGAGACGCTCGGGCAGCGGGACCTCAAGTTGGCGATACACTGAGGCGGTGCCCAACGCGATATCCTCGATGGCTTTTACCAAGACTCCCCGTCCCTCAGCCCAGCGATCGATCTCTTCACGGAACAGGTGTCGCGCCAATCCGTAGACCTCGCCCAGATAGCCGTGTTTGTTCACAGCCTCGGCGTACACGTTGTAGGCGGTGAGGTGGTCGGACCCGGCCAGGATCAGCCCCTTGAGCTCCCGCTCCTCGCGGGTCATGCGGTGCAACGACTCGATGTTCGCGGCGACCGCCACCATCGGGATGAGCGGCGGCTCAGCGTGATAGAGGAGCTCCCCCCAGGGCCGCTCCACCGGCATCGCCTCCACCGATCTACCGTAACTCGTTAGCCTGCCGTGCTCTATGAGGCCGCGCTCCGTGAGGAGCGTGACCGCGTCGCGATAGGCGCGGCGGTCGAGCGGGACGGGCAGGTCGAGATCCGCCGCATCCACACCAATAGCCGCGCAGGTGATCGCAACGCGCTCCGCGTCCCCCGCGAGCTGGAATTCCGGCGGGGTCGGGCGCAGCTCCTCGAATACCAGGTCGCGGTCGCTCAGGATGTAAACCTCGCCCGCCTCGACGCGGCCGTGGACCCGCCCTGCCATCTGCAGGATTTCGTTCGCGCCCAAGTACAGACGCGTGAGCACGTTCTTGCCGCGTTCCACGACGTTCGTGTAGCGCGCGTCGTAGATCACGACCGTGTCGAGCCCTCGGATATTGAGGGCCGACTGACCGGCCGCGGTCATGGCGAGGAGGAATGGCCGTTTGACCAAACCGTCAAGAAAGGGCCTGATCACGCGAATCGGCTCGCCGCCGTGGTAGAACGCCGTCGCCAGGGACTGCCAGCGATCCCCCAGCTCGCGGGCGATCTGCTCGACCTCCGCCCGTGTGGGTACGAACACGGCGACACCACGACGCTCCCGCAGCACGCGCTTTATGAAGCGCTCGCTCAGGAATTCGAGGGGTTTTTGGGCGAGGACCTGGACGTTGGCGGCCTTGGCCGGATCGAATGCCCGGGTCTCGAGCACCTCCGCCGAGTCCAGATAGTCCTCGTAGAACGCAGGGTCCACGGTCGCCGAAAGCCAGATGAACCGGCAACGGGCCCGCTTCCCGAGCGCCAAGCACAGCTCCATTTCCGCCGACGTCTGGTGGATCTCGTCGACCACGAGAGTATCCTGGGCCGTGATGAGCCCGTCCTGGAACCAGCGCCGAGCGATGCCGGTCGTGATGATCACGACGTTCCAGGTCGGCGTTTCAGGAGTCGCCTCTCGCTCCCGATTTACCACGCCGACCTTGAGGGGCGCGTTGAGAATCGTCTCCGCGATGTTGCGGATGGCGAGTGTCTTCCCGGTTCCCGTGCCCGCGACAATGCCGAAGCCGCCCCCCTGCCTTGCGGCGGCGAGGCGGCGGATGTCGTCGCCGTGCTCGCGCTCGAGGAGCGTCTCGAGTTTGAGCCCGAGCGCCAACTCGATCGTCTCGCACGCGGCCCGCGTCGGCGCGATCACGATGACGCGTCCAGTCGCGGGCTCGGCGGCGAGGTAGGCTTGGGGATCGGGAGGGAGGAAGTGGTCGCGGGAGGTGCGCACACCCGCAATATTAGGCGGTGCGCCCCCGGGTGTGCACCCCGCCGAACGAGAGGAGAGCGTCACATGTCCGTCACGCGCCTGGCCTGGCCGCTGCTGGTTCCCTTTGGCGTCGCTCTGGGCCAGGGGCCCGACACCGCCGACCTCAAGGCCGAGCAGCTCGAGGCCCGCCTCCACTACCAAACGGGAAAGGTCGTCGTGGGAAACGGTCTGGCGACGCTGAACCTGCCAGCCACGTTCCGTTACCTGAACCCCAAGGAAACCAACGCCGTGCTGGCCGCGTGGGGCAACCCGCCCGGCAACACGTCGCTCGGGATGCTCGTCCCCTCGGGCACGAGCGTCTTCGCTGCCGAATCATGGGCGGTCGTCATTCAGTACGACGAGGATGGACGCGTCGATGACGCCGATGCCGCCAAGATCGACTACGCCAAGATGCTGCGAGATCTGCAGCGGCAGACGCGCGAGGACAACAAAGAGCGGGAGAAGGAGGGCTATCCGCCGGTGGAGTTCGTTGGTTGGGCAGAGACACCGAGCTATGACAGCATCAGTAAGAAACTCTACTGGGCCAAGGATCTCCGTTTCGGCAACGGAATCGTCCACACCCTGAACTACAACGTTCGCGTGTTGGGCCGGCGCGGGGTGCTCATCCTCAACGCGGTCGCCACGATGGACCAGCTACAGCCTGTGAAAGCCGGCATGGCGAACGTGATCACGTTCGTCGACTTCAATGAAGGCCACCGCTACGGCGATTTCGTCGCGGGGAGTGACAAGGTCGCGAAGTACGGCATCGCTGCACTGATCGCCGGTGGGATCGCGGCCAAAGCGGGTCTCTTCAAGCTTCTGATCGCCGGCATCCTGGCGCTGAAGAAAGTCCTCGTCGTGGCGGTCATCGCGGTGGGAGCCTGGCTCAAGCGCGTGTTCGGTCGTAAGGACGGACCCCCGGCCCCGCAGCAACCTCAGTAGGCCCAACAAGAGAAAGCGGGAGGCGCGCGTGTGCGCCTCCCGCGAAGAGCCGCGCGGCGACCCTGGCCTAGGGCGCCAGGCGCCGCCTCCGGACGACTGCCACTGTCACGCGTGCATCCGGAAGCACGGCTCCCAGTCCGTTACCAACGGTGGTAGTGACGACGCGGCCGATGCCGCCACACGTGACGCCGTGGCTCCACGACGATGATCGTGGGCCGGGAGTCGTAGAACGCGTAGGGACGGTAGCCGTAGGCGTGATAGCGATACGCTTGGTAGCGGTACGCGTACGGGCGATACGCCACGAACGGCGCGCCGAATCCGAACGACACGCTCACGCGGGTCTGCGCCGCGATCGATCCGCCGCCGAGGGCGATCAGTAGGGCCAACACTGCCAGAGTGCGTTTCATGGGATCCTCCTCCCGCGCCCCCCTAAGGAAGACCCGTGCCACGATATTGCCGCGCAACCTAACTGCCTGCTATGCAAGGGATTTCGTGACTACGGCCAGGAAGGAGATCCCGCCCCGGGGTGTCCGCCCCCGGGTACACCTGCCCTACTCAGTCGCCCAGGCTGATCCCGATGTCTCGCGCGGTCGCGATCGTGTCGGAGTCGAGCGGGACGCGTTTCGGCGTCGCGATCGCTTCCTTGATCGGCACGGCGCCGATCACCGGCGGCTGCAGCGCCACCATATAACCGAAGCGCCGCTCGGCGATGAGTCGCACGGCGGCCGCGCCGAAGCGTAGCCCGAGCAAGCGATCAAACGTCGTGGGGCTGCCGCCGCGCTGCAGGTGGCCGAGCACGAGCGTGCGTGTCTCCTTGCCGGTCATCTGCTGGATCGAGTTCGCGACCTTGTCGGCGATCCCCCCGAGGCGGTGGTGCTCGGGGTCGATGAGCGAGACCGACCCGCCCTTGGGCGCCGCGCCCTCCGCGACGACGACGATGCTGAAGTGCCGCCCTTCCGCTTCGCGGCCCCGAATCTTCTCGCACACCTTCGCGATATCGAACGGGATCTCGGGAATCAGGATCACGTCCGCCGACCCGGCGATGCCCGCGTTGAGGGCGATGAACCCCGCGTGTCGGCCCATCACCTCGACGACCATGACGCGCTCGTGGCTCTCGGCCGTGGAATGGACCTTGTCGATCGCGTCGGTGGCGGTGGCCACCGCGGTATCGAACCCGAACGTGGCGACGGTGCCGCCCACGTCGTTGTCGATGGTCTTGGGTACGCCGACGACGGGAATGCCTTTCGCCATCAACTGGAGGGCGATGCCGAGGGAGCCGTCGCCGCCGATGGTGATGAGCGCATCGAGGTGGAGGGCACGGAACGCGGCGACGAGCTCGTCGGACCGGTCCCGCTCGTCCCAGGTGCCGTCGGGGCGCTGGCGGCGCCATTTGAAGGGATCGCCGCGATTGGTGGTGCCGAGGATGGTGCCGCCGAGGTGTGTGATGCCGCGGACCTGCGCAGGGCCGAGGGGCACGACTTCGTCGTCGCCGAGCAGGCCGTCGAACCCGCGGCGGATGCCGAGGCACTCCCACCCCCGGTGGACGGCCGCGAGGACGGCTCCGCGAATGACGGCGTTGAGGCCCGGCGCGTCGCCGCCGCCGGTGGAGATCGCGATCTTCACCGCGCGCCGGCGGCCGCCTGTTTCATGAGGCGCACGACCTCACCCGACTCCGCGTGGCGCCTCGCGGACTTCTTGGAGAAGACCGTGCGACCGTCCAGCTCCACTTCGAACACGCCACCGGAGGACTGGACGAGTTGCACTTCCGCGTGGGGGAACGCGTCGCGAATCTCGGCCGCCAGACCGGTGGCCCGGGGTTCGTAGTTTCAGACGACGCAGAATTCGATCGTGACCTTCATGTCGTAAACGATAGCCGTGCTTGACACACCGCGCCACGTACCCGAGCTTGCGAACCACACCCTCATGAAGGCCGCTCTCTCACTCCGAGTCATCGTATCCCTGGCCGGGCTCGCGGCGTTCGGCGCTGGAGTGGTGGCGTTCGCAAGCGGCGCCGCGCCCGCGGGCGACAACGCGGTACTTGCCGGCCTGGCGCTGGTGTTCGCCGCGGCCCTGTCGCGCCGCTACGGCATCGCGCTCCCCGGAAACGGCTTCTCTTCATACGTCGTCGGCGTGATGCTGTTGGCCATCCTCGACCGAGGCTGGGCCTTCGCCGCCGTGGTCGCGCCGTTCGCGATGTTGGTGGGCGACATCTTGCTCCGGCGTCTGCCGCTGCGCGCGGCGCTCAACAACGCCGGCCATCTCACGGTGGGCACCACGCTGGTCGGTCTGATGTATGAGCGCATGGGCGGCCAGACGGGCGCCACCGCCCTGACGGCCGGGAATCTCGGCCTCGTGGCCCTCGTGATCGCGCTGCTGCCCGTCGTCGTGAACGGGACATTCTATCTGGATCTCGCCCTGAGCCAGACGATGGCGTGGGTGGACGCGCGTCTCACGCTGCGGTGGGAGACGATCATCTACCTCGCGTCGGTCGGCCTGGCGTTGGGGTGGCTCGCCCTCACGCATGCCGCGTTGCCCACCGGACCCGGTGCGTTGATCGGCACCGCACTCATCCTGGCCACGCTCGGCAGTTTGTACGTGGTGCGCCTCGGCGTGCACGCCGACGAGTTGCGTCTCGTGCAGCGCCTCGCGCAGGCGATCGCCGCCGAAATGACCCTCAGCCGCAGCTTCTCCCAGGTGCAACAGCTCACGCGTCAGCTGGTCCCCTGGGAGCAGATGGGGTTCGCGCGTTACGACGCCCGGGAGCGTCAAATGGAGCTCCTGGCCGACACCGCTTCGCAGGCCGGTACGGCATTCCGCTTCGACGCCGACGCCGGGCTGACCGGCGAAGCGGTGCGGCTGCGTCGGGCGGTGGTGGCGCATGGACTCGCCAAGGACCAGGTCGTCGTACCGGGAGGCGAGACGCCCGGTGCCGAGATGCTCGTGCCACTGTATCACGCGGGCCAACTCGTGGGCCTGTGGAGCGTACGGCATTCCGATCCGACGATGTACCGCAACTCCGACGGGGAGCTGCTCGAGCTGCTCGCCCCGCAGCTCGCCCTGATGATCGCCATCGAGGGCTCGCTGCGTCCCGTGACCGGTGCGTCCGACCAGACGACGCAGTACGTGCAGACGCTGACGGCCACGACCGAAGAGATCCACGCCTCGAGCCAGGAGGTCGCGGCGTCGGCGCAGCGCGCCAGCGACGGCGCCGCGCAGGCCGCGACGCTCGTGACGACGGCGGCAGCCGAGGCCCAGCAGCTGCGGGATAGCGCGAGCGAGTTGGCGACGGCCGGGGATCGCACCCGTGACGCCGGTTCACAGATGGAGAAGACGGCCGAGAAGGTTCGCGCCGGAACGCAGAGCGCCGTGCGGCAGCTGACCGACCTCGGGGCCACGACCGAGGAGAGTGCCGCAGAAGTGCGACGCCTGCGCGACGTCGCGGGACAAGTGGAGAAGTTCTCCGAGACGATCGGCTTCGTGGCGAACCAGACGAACCTGCTCGCGCTCAACGCCACGATCGAAGCCGCGCGCGCCGGCGTGCACGGCCGCGGGTTCGCCGTCGTCGCCGACGAAGTGCACAAGCTGGCCGAGGAAAGCGGGCGCGAGGCGCGCAACGTCGGGAAGTCGGTGCAGGACACACGGCGCGCGCTCGATCGCGCGGCGCAGCTGCTCGAGCGGATCCGCGGCGACCTGGGCGAAGTGGTACAAAACTCCGCCGACTGGGTAAAAGACCTCGACCGCATCGCGGAAGCCGCGGCGGAAACGGCGCGCGCGGGCAAGCGCGTCGCCGAAGTGGGTCGTCAGAGCGCCGAGCTCGCCGCGCGCATCACTCAAACGCTCGGTCAGGCCCGCACCGCCGCCCAGACATCGACTCAGGAAGCCGAAGCCGTCGCCGCCGCCGCATCGGAGCAGCTGCGCGCGATCGAGGACCTCGCCCATGGCGCCAACGAGTTGTCGGCCCTCGCCGACAAACTGTCGCAGGCTCTCCGGTTTATGCGTGGGGAGAACGGCCACCGCTAGGCTGTGGCCGGTCGCCGCCGCCATCCTGCTCGGCTGCGGCGGCGACTCGTCAGGGCCGGTGTTCGTGACGGCCCGCCTCGACTACGTCGACGGCGCCATCGAGCCGATTCTCACCCGCGGTCAACAGGTCGTCCTCGAGGGATTCGGCTTCGGCGCCGTGCGCGGATCGGGTACGGTGCGTTTCACACGCGGCGGCGGCGGCGAGACGAGCGCCGCACTGCCCGACTCCCAGTGGTCCGCTCTCACCATCACCACGACGGTCCCCGACTCCGCGGCGTCCGGGACGCTGACCGTGATCACCGGGGCGGGCTTCCAGCTCACCACCACCGTGCACGTCCTCCCCGCGCCCGCGTTCAATCCCGCCACGCTCACCTGGCAAGGGCGCGCAGCTTTCCCCCGCGCGCCCGTGGGCGTCGCGCTGGCGGCCGCGGAGTTCCCGGAAGGGAGCGCGCTGCGCGCGACCATCTACGCGGCCGGTGGCGCCGAGCCCCTCGACACGGGAGTCGGGGTGCACATGCTGCCGGACTCCGGTGTCTACGTCTCGCGCAGCATCGCCGGAGCCGCCGGGAGCATCGGCCCATGGGTCCGGCAGCGTGACACCAGCGACGCGACGCGCAGCCACGTGCTCCCCGTGCCGCGCGCGTTCGCCGCCGCGGCGGTCGCGACGCGGTATAACTCACGCCTGCCCGGGAGCGCCTTGTACGTCATCGGCGGGATCGACGCGGCGGGTCGCGCCCAGGCCACGGTGCTGGGCGCCGACGTCAGCGCTGACAGCGTTTCTCGCCGCTTCATCTTTCTAGAGCCGCTCCCCGCCCCCGTCGCCGGGGCCCTTGCGGTCGTGCGCCGCGGGCGCATCTACGTGATCGGCGGCACGGACGACCTGGGCCGGCCGCAGCAGACCGTGTACGTCGGCCGCATCGGCGTGGATGGACACATCGACGGCTGGTACCAGCAGCCGTCCCTGCCGGGGCCGCGGGCGTACGGGGGGGGTCTCGTCCGCGATGGCCGCGTCGTCGCAATCGGGGGAGTCGCCGACAGCGTACCGCCGGGCGGTGGCCTCGACGCCGCGCCCCAGCGGCTGGTGACGAGCGACACCGCATCCCTGAGCCTCGTGTCGGGATTCTTCACCGGCCCCTGGGGATCTGGCCCGACCGTGCTGCCCGAGGGGCGCTCGCAGTTCGCGCTGCTCGACCTGGGGAATCAAGTCCTGGCGGTCGGCGGGATGTACGCCAGCGCCGGGATCAACGCGGCCGAAACCATTGCCGCGCCGGTTGTCGGCGACTCGCTGGGTACGTTCACTGGCCCGGTGGGGTCCCAGATCTGGCAACAGATGTGCGGCGCGGTCAGCGCGGGCACGCTGGTGGGTCCCGCCGGCGTGACCTGGCGGGAAGTCGACGGCACGCCCCGGGGACTGGTGTTGGGGGGCATCGACCTGGCCACGGGGCTGCGCCGCGGGTGTTCCTGGGGTTTCTGATGGAGACACAGACTATTATGGTGAGGGGAGTCGAAAGCCCGTCACCTGAGGAGCCTACGCCATGCGCGCACGGATGACCCTGGTGCTGCTCGCGATTGCCGCCGTCTCGACGTTGGACGCCCAACGGGCGAACCAATTCGAAATCGGGCCCTTCGCCTCTTACACCCGGTACGACCGGGTCTTCAACCTCGACAACCAGATCGGGTTCGGCGCACGGGTCGGCTATTTCTTCAGCCGCACCATTGGCCTCGAAGTCGACGCGGGCCACCAGTCGCCGAGCGCCAAGACGGGGCCGGCGACGGCGACCCTTATGCACGGCAGCGCCAGTCTGGTGCTGAACTTCGGCACCGAGAAAAACATCTTCTACATCCTGGGCGGATACTCGCGCCTCGACTTCGAAAAGACCGCGCCCTATCGCTTCACAGACAACGCGGTGCACGGCGCCATCGGCGACCGGATCTTCCTCGGCGACCACGTGGCGCTGCGCCTGGAAGCGCGTGGCATCTACGCGCCTACCACCGGCTTCCCCGGTGGCGATTGGGCGGGTCACATCGTCGGCTCCGTGGGCCTGTCGCTCTTCTCGTCGGGCGGATACCGCGACCTCGACAAGGACGGCGTGAAGGATAATCGCGACACCTGCCCGGGCACGCCCACCGGCGCGATTGTGGATCCGCAGGGCTGCCCGCTCGACTCCGACCGCGACAAGGTCTACAACGGACTCGACGCGTGTCCCAACACGGTCGACGGCGCGCAGGTGGACGCCAAGGGCTGCCCCACCGACAGTGACGCCGACGGCGTAGTCGACGGGATCGATCAGTGCGCCAGCACGCCGACAGGCGCGCGGGTGGACGCCAAGGGCTGCCCCACCGACGCCGACAGCGACGCGGTCCCCGACGGGATCGACCAGTGTCCCAACACACCCGCGGGAGCGACCGTCGATGCCTCCGGTTGCCCGACCGACACCGACAAGGACGGCGTGTTCGACGGGATCGATAAGTGCCCCGGAACTCCGGCAGGCATGGAAGTCGACAGCGCCGGATGCCAGCGCTCGAGGGAC
>Ga0137409_10004960_pt1 | contig 13912 bp, 11 predicted proteins | sample CZODoug1_16funga_FD_122059 | JGI IMG/M metagenome (GOLD analysis project Ga0137409, IMG submission 122059) | Vadose zone soil fungal communities from Angelo Coast Range Reserve, California, USA - CZODoug1_16fungal (Hybrid Assembly) | ecosystem: Environmental > Terrestrial > Soil > Vadose zone... | reverse complement strand
GTGCGCAACTACATCGGCGGCAACTGCACGGTCAGCCTGATGCTCATGGGCATGCACGGCCTGTTCAAGGCCGATCTGATCGAATGGGTGACCGCGATGACCTACCAGGCGGCCTCGGGCGCGGGCGCGGAAAACATGCGCGAGCTCGTGGCGCAGATGGGGTTCGCGCACCAGGCGGCGAAGGCCGCGCTCGATGATCCCGCGGGCGCCATCCTCGAGGTCGACCGCGCCGTGACCTCCGCCTTGCGCGACGCATCGTTCCCCACCCAGCATTTCGGCCACCCACTCGCAGGCAACGTTCTTCCGTGGATCGACAAGGATCTCGGCAACGGCCAGAGCCGGGAAGAGTGGAAGGGGCAGGCCGAGGGCAACAAGATTCTCGGCCGGGACAGCTCGCCGATTCCCATCGACGGTGTGTGCGTGCGTGTCGGCGCCATGCGCTGCCACAGCCAGGCGCTCACCGTGAAGCTCAGGCGCGATGTCCCGGTGGCGGACATCGAGCGAATCCTCGCCGGGGCGAACGACTGGGTGCGGGTGATTCCGAACGAGCGCGAGGCGAGCCTGCGCGAACTTACCCCCGCCGCCGTGAGCGGCTCGCTGCGCGTCCCGATCGGACGCATACGCAAGCTCGAGTTGGACCGGAGCGGCACCTACATCACCGCGTTTACGGTGGGCGATCAGCTGCTCTGGGGCGCGGCTGAGCCGCTCAGGAGGATGCTGCGCATTCTCCTCGACGCATCTTCCTAGCCCCGCGCTCGACCCCCGCTTTTTAGTGGTTTCCGCCCGGTTTTCGAGAGAAAACTGGCAAACTGTTTGTAAAAATAGGGACTTGAGGCAAAATCCCACGTGAAAGTTGAGCTTGCAAGGCTAAGGCCATGATGGTATTTTAGTTTGTTTCCACTTAGGTTCAGGGTGGCAAGTGGGGAGCTTCGCCTCTAAAACTTCTTTGGCGACAATCGCGGGCCTGGCGCTGGCGCCTTCGCTCGCGCTGGCGGCCGGCCTGGGCAAGTTGTCGGTGCTGTCCACGCTCGGGCAGCCTCTCAAGGCCGAGATCGAGATCGTCTCCTTGCAGAAAGGTGAAGGCGATTCGCTCGGCGCGCGCCTCGCGCCCTCGGACATGTTCCGCCAGGCGAACGTCGACCTGAATGCGGCGCTGCTGTCGGTCAAGTTCGCCGTCGAGCGTCGCGCCAGCGGCCAGTACATCATGACCCTGAGCTCCACCCAGCCGGTCAACGAGCCTTTCGTCGACATGCTCGTCGAGCTGAATTGGTCGAACGGGCGCCTGGTCCGCGAATACACGTTCCTGCTCGATCCTCCCGAGTACGCGGGTCCGAAGAGGGGCGAGACCGTTCAGGCAGCGGCGGCCCTTGCCGCGCCGACCAGCCAGGCCGCCCCGACCGACCAGGCCACGCCGGTCCCGCTGGTTGCGCCGGTCCCGCAGGCTCCTACGTCCGACGCGCCGGTACAGGCCCAAGCGGCAGAGCCCGCTCCGGTCATCGCCGCGGTGCCGCTCGGTCCTAACGTTCCCGGCCAATCCGCTCCAGATGGGCCGAAGACCGCCGTGATGCCGGTGGCGAGCCCGTCTCCCGCGGAACCGACGCCTACCGCGGCTCAGGTCCAAGTGATGCCGGTCGACCCGCGTCGAGCGGAGCCCGACGCTGTGCAGACGGACGCGGCTTCCGCGCCAGGCGATCTCGCCCAGGAGCCCGGTGTGAAGGGGACCTACGAGGTTGTGCGCGGGGACACCCTCTCCAAGATAGCGATGCGCAACCAGGTCGAGGGCGTGTCGCTGCAGCAGATGCTGGTCGCCCTGTTCCGGGCGAATCCCGACGCGTTCGTGGCGGACAACATGAACCGCCTGAGCGCCGGCAAGATCATCAACATCCCCGAGCCGGACGCGGCCCAAGGCGTCGCGGCGGCGGACGCGCGTCGCATCGTCTCGGCCCAGTACGCCGACTTCAACGAGTACCGCCGCAGCCTGGGACTCGCGGTCGCGTCCTCGCAGGCGCCCCAGGCCGGCGCGCGGCAGGCGTCGGGACAGATCAGCTCTCCGAAGGAAGAAAAACCCGTCGCGTCCAAGGAACCGCCGAAGGACGAGGTAAGGCTTTCGCGCGCCGACGACGCGAAGCGCGGTGGCAAGGCGGGAGGCGCTGCCGCAGCGGACGACCTGGCAGCGAAGAACAACGCCCTCAAGGAGGCGAACGAGCGCATTACCCTGCTGCAGAAGAATGTCCAGGATCTGCAGAACCTCCTGGAGATGAAGAACAAGGCCGCCGCCCAAGCCCAGCAGCAGGCCGAGGCCGCGAAGGCGGCGCTCGCCAAGGCCGAGGCGGCGAAGACTCCCGAGGCGGCCAAGGTCGCGCCCAAGGCGCCCGAAGCCGCGAAAGCCCCCGAGCCCGTCGCGAAGGCCGCCCCCGCCACCAAGGCGCCCGAAGCGCCCAAGGCCCCGGAACCAGCCAAGGCGCCCGAGCCGGCGAAGGGCACACAGGTCGCCAAGGCGCCTGAGCCCCCGGCCGCGCCTAAGGCCCCCGAGGCGCCGAAAGCGCCGGAAGCTCCCAAGGCTCCGGAGGCGGCCAAGGCGCCGGAAGCGGCGAAGGCCCCCGAGGCCCCCAAGGCGGATGCGGCCAAGGCTGCACCCAAGGCTGCGCCTAAGAAGGCGGCGCCGCAGCCGATGGTCGAAGCCAGCTTCATCGACGACCTGCTCGACAATCCCATGGCTCTGGGAGGGGCGGGCGGCGCGCTCCTCCTCCTCGTCGGCTATGCCGTGTTCAAGTGGCGCAGGAAGCGCAGTTCGCAGTTTGAAAACAGCATCATGAGCGTCGTGCCTTCGGACGCGGATTCGGTGCTGGGCAGCGTCGGCGGACGCAACGTCGACACCAGCTCGAGCTCGATCCAGAGCGACTTCGGCACCGGCACAGGCAAGGCCGCTGGGGAAGAGATCGATCCGATCGCCGAGGCCGATGTCTACATGGCCTACGGCCGCGACGCCCAGGCGGAGGAGATACTCAAGGACGCGCTCGGCAAGGATTCGAGCCGGCAGGCACTCCGCGTCAAGCTCCTGGAGATCTACGCCAACCGCAAGGACACACGCTCGTTTGAGGGTGCGGCGAACGAGCTGCGCTCCGCGACGGGCGGGCGGGGCGCGGAGTGGGAGAAAGTCGCGGCGCTGGGCGTGTCGATCGACCCCGGCAATCCCCTCTACGGCGGAAAGCCGGGAAGCGCCGCTCCGGCGGCCAGCGCCTCGCAGCTGCCGGCCGGATTCAACGAAACAGCACAGATGGCGGCGTTCAACCCCCCGACGACCAGCGCGCCGGTGCTCGAGTCCGACACGCCGCTCAACATCGACTTCGACATCGGCGCGTCGACGCAGAGCGGGCCGGCGCCGCTTCCCGATCTGGACCTGAGCGTTGCTTCAGCGCCCTCCGCCGCGCCTGGCGGCCTGGATTTCGACCTCGGCCTAGGCGGCAGCAGCGCCGCGCGCTCCGCCGCGGCTCCGGCGGCCGAGCCTGCGCTCAGCATCGACTTCAACCTGCCGATGGGCGAACAGCCCGCCGCGCCGGCGGCAATGGCGACGACACCGGTCGCCACGCCCGCGGTCGAGCTCGGCGCAATCGATTTCGACCTGGGCACCAAGCCCGCGGCATGGGAGGCGAAGAGCGAGGCGTCCAGGGCCGCGTCGGTGGATCTGGGCGCGATCAGCCTCGATCTGGGCGCGCCCGGAGGCGGCAACGGCAACGGCTCGGGGCACGCCCCGGATTCGCGATGGCAGGAGGTCGCGACCAAGCTCGACCTCGCGAAAGCGTACGAGGAGATGGGCGACAAGGACGGTGCCCGCGAACTGCTCAAGGAAGTCGTGAAGGAAGGCGACACTGCGCAGCAGCAGCAGGCCCAGACGATGCTTCAAGCGCTCGGCTAGCCACCCTGGAATTCCCAAGGTAATCGGCGCCTCGAGCGCCGATTGCTGTTTTAGGGGCTGACCAAAATGAAATTTGCCATCGGAGTGAGTTACTGCGGCGCCGGCCTCGAGGGTTGGCAGTCGCAGCCCTCCGGAAACACCGTGCAGGACCGTCTGGAGCGAGGCCTCTCGGAAATCGCGGGCGAGCCGATCTCCCTGACGGCGGCCGGACGCACCGACGCCGGGGTGCACGCGAGCGCTCAGGTCGCGCATTTCGAGTCGTCGTCGGTGCGGCCCGAGTCGGCGTGGGTGAGGGGGGTGAACGCCCTGCTGCCGGCGGAGATTGCGGTGCAGTGGGCGAGCCCGGTGGCGGAGGATTTTCACGCGCGGTATTCGGCCCTGTCGCGCACCTACCGCTACGTGCTCTACAGCCACGCTGTGAGGCCGACCCTGCTCGCGGGGCGCGCGGGATGGTTCCACCTGCCTTTGGATCTCGGAAACATGAAGGAAGCCGCGGACGGTCTCGTCGGAGAGCACGATTTCTCCAGCTTTCGCTCGGCGGAATGCCAGGCGAAGAGCCCGATTCGAACCCTCTCGGAGGCGACGATCCGCGCGAGCGGCGCCTACGTCGTCTTCGATTTCACCGCGAACGCTTTCCTGCACCACATGATCCGCAATATCGTCGGCTGCCTCGTCTACGTCGGAAAGGGCAAGTATCCGCCGGCCTGGATGTCGGAGCTGATCGCCGCGCGCGACCGCAGGCGCGCCGCGCCGACTTTCGCCGCCGACGGCCTGTACCTGTGCCGCGTGCGTTACGACGCGCGCTGGAGCCTGCCGGCGTTCCCGCAGATGCTGCCGTTCGACACGGAATTCGCGCGATGAGGACGCGAGTCAAGATCTGCGGCATCACGCGGGTCGAGGATGCCGCGGCCGCCGCCGCGCACGGCGCCGACGCGATCGGCCTCATCTTCTATCGACCGAGCCCGCGCTACGTGGCGCCGGAACGGGCGCGCGAGATCGTCGCGGCCACGCCGGCCTTCGTCACGACCGTGGCGGTGTTCGTGAATCCGACGCGCGAGGAGGTCGAGACCGTCATCCGCGAGAGCGGGGTGAGCCTGCTGCAGTTCCACGGCGACGAGCCGCCGGAGTTCTGCTCGGGATTTTCCCGCCCCTACATCAAGGCGGCGCGGCTTAGGCCGGGACTGGATTTGCTAAAATACCTGTCTCCTCACACGCAGGCACGCGCGTGGATGCTCGATTCCTTCCACGAGGACCTGTGGGGAGGCACCGGAGGGGCGTTCGACTGGAGCCTCGTGCCGCGGAACGCGGCGAAGCCGATCGTCCTCTCGGGAGGTCTGACGAGCGACAACGTCGCGAACGCCGTCAGGCACGTCAGACCGTACGCCGTCGACGTGTCGACCGGCGTCGAGGTTTCCAAGGGAATCAAGGACGCCGCTAAGATCGCGGCATTCATCGGAGCGGTGAGGCGTGAAGATAGCTGATCTTCCGGACGAGCGAGGCCACTTCGGGCCCTACGGGGGCGTGTTCGTCGCCGAGACGCTGATGCACGCGCTCGAGGAGCTCAAGCGCGCCTACGAGCGCTGCCGCGAGGATCCGAAGTTCGTCGCCGAGTTCGAGTACGAGCTCAAGCACTACGTCGGCAGGCCCAGCCCCGTCTACCACGCGAAGCGCTGGTCGCAGATGCTGGGCGGTGCGCAGATCTACATCAAGCGCGAAGACCTCAACCACACCGGCGCGCACAAGATCAACAACACCATCGGTCAGGCGCTCGTGGCGCGCAGCATGGGCAAGCCGCGCGTGATCGCCGAGACCGGCGCGGGCATGCACGGCGTCGCGACCGCCACAGTGGCGGCGCGCTACGGCCTGGAGTGCGTGGTGTACATGGGAACGGAGGACGTCAGACGCCAGGAGCAGAACGTCTACCGCATGAAGCTGCTCGGCGCGACCGTCGTGCCGGTCGACTCGGGGTCGAAGACGCTCAAGGACGCGCTCAACGAGGCGATGCGCGACTGGGTCACCAACGTCGGCAACACCTTCTACATCATCGGCACGGTCGCGGGCCCGCACCCTTATCCAATGATGGTGCGCGATTTCCAGTCGGTGATCGGTCGCGAGTGCCTGACGCAGATGCCCGAGATGTGCGGCCGCCAGCCCGACGCGGTGATCGCCTGTGTCGGCGGTGGATCGAATGCGATGGGAATTTTCTATCCCTACATCCCGCACCGGGACGTCAGGCTGATCGGGGTCGAGGCGGGCGGATACGGCATTGCGAGCGGCAAGCACGCGGCGTCGCTCTCCGCCGGCAAGCCGGGTGTGCTGCACGGCAACCGCACCTACCTGCTGCAGGACGAGCACGGGCAGATCCTCGACACGCACTCGATCTCCGCGGGCCTGGACTACCCGGGCGTGGGTCCGGAGCACGCCTGGCTGAAGGACAGCGGCCGCGCCGAGTACGTGACCATCGATGACCAGGAGGCGCTCGCCGCGTTCCACGATCTGTGCCACCACGAAGGCATCATCCCGGCGCTGGAGTCCGCGCATGCCGTCGCCTACGCTGCGAAGATCGCGCCGACGCTGGGAAAGGACAAGATCCTGCTCGTCAACCTGTCCGGGCGCGGCGACAAGGACATGCACACCGTCGCCGAGAAATCGGGAATCAAGTTTTGAGCGACCCTCGCGCGAGCCTGTTCAACCTCGATTTCTTCGAGGGCATCGCGCGAGTGCGCGACGCGAGCGTCGATCTCGTCGTCGCCGATCCTCCCTACGGGCTGGGCAAGGATTACGGCAACGACTCGGACCGGCTGGCCGGAGAGGCGTATCTCGATTTCAGCCGCCGCTGGATCGACGCGGTCCAGCCGAAGCTGAAAGCCACGGGCAGCCTCTATGTGTTTCTCACCTGGCAGCACAGCCCCGAGGTGTTCAGCTACCTCAAGACCCGCATGCTCATGGTCAACGAGATCATCTGGGACAGGAAGGTTCCGAGCATGGGCGGAAGCACGCGGAAATTCTCCTCGGTGCACGACACCATCGGCTTCTTCGCGAAGTCGCGCGACTACTACTTCGACGTCGACAGCGTGCGCATCCCCTACGACCCCGAGACCAAGAAGGCGCGCACGCGCTCGATCTTCGTCGGCAAGAAATGGCTCGAGGTGGGATACAACCCCAAGGACCTGTGGAGCGTGACGCGGCTGCACCGCCAGGACCCCGAGCGCGCCGACCACCCGACGCAGAAGCCGCTCGAGATCATCGAGCGCATGGTTCTCGCGAGCGCGCCGCCCGAGGGCAGGGTGCTCGATCCGTTCATGGGGAGCGGCACTACCGCGGTGGCTGCCGTGAAGCACGGGCGCCGCTTCACCGGCTTCGAGATTAATTCCGAATATTTCGCCACGGCGAGACAGCGCGTGAGGAGCCTCGACGAGGAGCCGTCGCGCGCCAAGCTCGCCGCGGTCAGATAGCGCATGTCCCGCATCCAGGCCACCTTCGAGCGGCTCGCGCGCGAGCGCAGGAAGGCGCTGATTCCGTATGTCACCGCGGGCGATCCGAAGCCCGAAGTGACCGTGCCCCTGATGCACGCGCTCGCGAAGGCGGGAGCGGACGTGATCGAGCTCGGCGTGCCGTTCTCCGATCCCATGGCCGACGGCCCCGTGATCCAGCGCTCGGGCGAGCGTGCCCTCAAGCACCGCGTGGGCTTGGACCGGGTGGTCACGTTCGTCGCGGAGTTCCGCCGGACCAACTCGACGACTCCCGTGGTCCTGATGGGATACGCCAACCCGATCGAAGCGATGGGCCTCGAGGCCTTCGTCGAGGCGGGCGCGCGCGCGGGCGTGGACGGGGTGCTGGTCGTCGACTACCCGCCCGAGGAGAGCAAGGACTTCGCCGCGATGCTGCACGCGCAGGGCATGGATATGATCTTCCTGCTCGCGCCGACGTCGACCGAGGCCCGCATCGAGCAGGTGGCGCGGCTCGCGAGCGGCTACGTCTACTACGTGTCGCTGCGGGGGGTGACGGGCGCCAAGCATCTGGACCTCGACGACGTCTCGGCCAGGCTCCCGGCGATCCGGAACAAGACCCGGCTGCCAATCGGTGTAGGCTTCGGGATACGCGACGGCGAGACTGCGCGCGCGGTGGCGCGCGTGGCCGACGCGGTCGTGATCGGCAGCCGCATCATCCAGGAAATGGAGCAGGCGACGCCCGAGACCTGCGTGGAAAAGGGCGCCGCGTTTCTCAAACAGATCCGGGGAGCGATGGACGCATGAGCTGGCTGCAGAAGCTGCTTCCGCCGAAGATCAACCGCACCGGCACCGGGGCGAAGAAGAACGTCCCGGAGGGCCTGTGGAGCAAGTGCCCGTCGTGTGCCGCCGTGCTCTACGCGACGGACCTCGAGAAGAACGCCAACGTTTGCCCGAAGTGCGCCTACCACAACCGCATCGGAGCGCGCGAGCGGCTCGATCTCCTGCTCGATCCCGAGGGCCGCTTCGAGATCGGCGTGGAAGTGACGCCGGTCGACAGCCTCAAGTTCAAGGACGGCAAGCGCTACCCCGACCGCCTCGAGGAGGCCGAGAAGACCACCGGCGAAACCGACGCGCTGATCGTGATGCAGGGCGCGATCAGGAACATAGGAGTCGTCGCGGCGGCGTTCGAGTTCGAGTTCATGGGCGGATCGATGGGCTCCGCCGTCGGCGAGCGCTTCGTGCGCGGCGTGCACGCCTGTCTCGACCAGGGCTTGCCGCTGGTTTGCGTCACGGCGACCGGGGGTGCGCGCATGCAGGAGGGCTTGTTTTCCCTGATGCAGATGGCCAAGACCACCGCGGCGCTGACGCAACTCGCAGCGCGCAAGCTCCCGTTCATCTCCGTCCTCACCGATCCGACCATGGGCGGCGTTTCGGCGAGCTTCGCCATGATCGGCGACGTGGTCATCGCCGAGCCGCGCGCGCTGATCGGCTTCGCCGGGCCGCGCGTTATCGAGCAGACGGTGCGCGAGAAGCTCCCCGAAGGCTTTCAGCGCGCCGAGTTCCTTCTCGAGAAGGGCGCGGTGGACATGATCGTCGACCGGCGCCAGATGCGCGACAGGCTCGCCAACCTCCTCACCCTCCTGCAGCGGCAAAGTCCCCCGCCGGTCTGACCGGCACGCGCTTCATGCCCGGGCGGAGCCTAGCCGAATGGCTCGATTACATCGAGCGCATCCATCCGAAGTCCATCCAGCTGGGGCTGGACCGCGTTGCCCGGGTGCGCGATACCCTGGGAAAGTCGAGCCCTGCCGTCGTGTTCACGGTCGCGGGCACCAACGGCAAGGGCTCGACCTGCGCGATCCTCGAGGCGATCCTGCTCGCCGCCGGCTACAAGGTCGGGCTGTATACCTCGCCGCATCTCCTGCGCTACAACGAGCGCGTGCGCCTCGACGGCATTCCCGCGGACGATGCGCGGCTGTGCGCCGCATTCGAAGCGGTCGAGCTTGCCCGCGGAGAGGTCACGCTCACGTACTTCGAGTTCGGGACGCTGGCCGCCTGGGAGATTTTTGCCTCCCGGCCGCTCGACGCCGTGATACTCGAGGTCGGGCTCGGAGGAAGGCTCGACGCGGTCAACGCCTTCGACGCCGACTGCGCCCTGCTCACCTCGGTCGACTTCGATCACATGGACTACCTCGGCGACACGCGCGAGGCGATAGGGCGGGAAAAATCCGGGATATTCCGGCCGAGCCGTCCGGCGATCGTCGCCGACCCCGATCCCCCGCGCAGCGTTCTCGACAGGGCGGCGGAGGTCGGCGCCGATCTCCAGCTCATCGGCCGCGACTTCGGGTTCCTGCCGCAGGGGCAGCAGTGGACGTGCTGGGGACGCGACGGGCGCCGCGGCGGACTCGCCTATCCCGCGCTCCGCGGCGTGCGCCAGCTCGCCAACGCGAGCGCGGCGATCGCGGCCCTGGGCGCGCTTCGGCCGCGGCTTCCGGTCGGCATGCAGGACGTGCGCAACGGCCTCGCCCGGGTGGAGCTGCCCGGGCGGTTCCAAGTTCTTCCCGGCCGGCCCACCGTGGTGCTCGACGTCGCGCACAATCCGCAGGCCGCGCGCGTGCTCGCGGACAACCTCGGCGAGATGGGCTTTTACCCTGAGACCCACGCCGTGTTCGGCATGCTCAAGGACAAGGACATCGCGGGCGTGTGCCGGGCGCTGAAGGGGAGCTTTTCGAGCTGGTCGGTCGCTGACCTCGCCGTCCCCCGGGGCGCCAGCGCGGACGCGCTCGCCGAAGCGCTGAGGAGCGCCGAGGCGGACGGCGTGGTCGCGCGCTTCCGGAATCCTCGCGACGCGTATGCCGCAGCGCGGAAGCGCTCGAGTGAAAATGATAGAATCGTAGTCTTTGGATCGTTCCACACCGTGGCCGACGTCATGCAGGGGATCGAGGCTGCCACAACCGATTGTCACAAGACGTCAACCTGCTGAAGCGCCGCGCGCGCAGGCGGCTGGTCGGCGCCATTGCGTTGGTCGTGCTCGCCGTCGTGGTGCTGCCCATCATCCTGGATCAGAAACCCAGGCCGGGACCTCAGGAACTGACCGTGCAGATTCCCAGCCAGGACGGCAGCCCGTTCAAGACCCGGACCCTGCCGCCGCTACAGACGCCTCCGGCCGCGGCGCCGAAGAGCGAGCCGGCGCCGACCGTGCAGGAGCCCGCGGAAAAGCCGGCTGCGGCCGCGCCACCGAAGAAGGAGAGCGCCAAGGCCCCGCAAAAGGCGGCCGCAAAGGCGAAGGCGGCCGACGCCCGCCGCGCGCAGGCGGCCCTGAACGACGAGGCCTTCGTCGTGCCGCTGGGCGTGTTCGCCAACCCGGACAATGCGAAACAGGTGCGCGATCGGGCGACCGCCGCGGGAATCAAGAGCTACACTGAGCAGGTAAAGGGGCAGCAGGGCGAGCAGGTCCGGGTGCGCGCCGGCCCCTTCCCGAGCCGCGGCGCCGCGGAAAAGGCACGCGACAAGCTCAAGTCGCTGGGCATAGACGTAGGACAGGTGGCGCAAAGATGACCGTGTTCGATCTCGGCGTGCTGGCGATCCTGGTGATCTCGGTGTCGATCAGCCTGCTTCGCGGGCTGTCGCGCGAGATGGTGTCGCTCGCCGTATGGGTGGGGGGATTCATCCTCGCAACGTATTTTGGCAGCTACGTGGCCGGGGTCCTTCCCGAGAGCCTGCAGCCGCTGTGGAGCGCGCTGCTGGGTTTCCTGATCATCTTCGCCGTGGTGCTGCTCGCCGGATGGGTCGTCAACATGGCCCTGTCCTCTGCGGTCCGCGCTTCGGGTCTCGCGCCCGCGGATCGGGCGCTCGGGTCGCTTTTCGGTCTGGTGAGAGGCCTGCTCCTGGTGCTCGTGATCGTGCTCCTGGCGGGGCTGACGCCGCTCCCGCGCCAGCCCTTCTGGCGCGATGCGTTCCTTTCGGGACCGTTCGAGACCGCCGCGCTGGCGCTGCGGCCTCATCTCCCCGCGCGCCTGGGGCAGCACTTGAAATATCGATGAACGAGGGGATATAGAGCGCATGTGCGGCATTCTCGGAGTGGTGGCGAAGACGCCGGTCAACCAGCTGCTTTATGACGGCCTGCTGCTGCTGCAGCACCGCGGGCAGGACGCCGCGGGCATCGTCACCTCGGAGCACAAGACCTTTCACATGCACAAGGGGCCGGGCATGGTCCGCGACGTGTTCCGCACGCGGAACATGCGCTCGCTTCCGGGGGGGGTGGGCATCGCGCACTGCCGTTATCCCACGGCCGGGTCAGCGTTCAACGCAGGCGAGGCCCAGCCGTTCTACGTGAATTCCCCCTTCGGGATCGTGCTGGGCCACAACGGCAACCTCACGAATTCCGAGCAGCTCAAGCAGGAGATGTTCCGGCAGGACCTGCGCCACATCAACACCAATTCCGACTCGGAGGTGCTGCTCAACATCCTGGCGCACGAGCTCGAGCTCGCGGCCAAGGGACAGCGCCTGGACCCGGACACCATCTTCACCGCGGTCGCGAACGTGCACCGGCGCTGCCGCGGTGCCTACGCTGTCGTCGCCATGATCGCCGGCTACGGCCTGCTCGCCTTCCGGGATCCGTTCGGAATCCGTCCGCTGGTGATCGGCCGCAACCAGACCGACGAAGGACCCGAGTACCTGGTCGCGTCCGAGAGCGTGGCGCTTTCCGCGTTCGGCTTCGAGCTGATGCGCGACGTGATTCCGGGCGAGGCGATATTCATCGACGAGAGCGGCAAGTTCAACAGTCGCCAGTGTGCGGCCAAGTCGATACTCGCGCCGTGCATTTTCGAGTACGTCTATCTCGCGCGGCCGGACTCGGTCATCGACGGCGTGTCCGTCTACGAGAGCAGGCTGCACATGGGACGGTCGCTGGCCGACAAGATCAGGCGCACCGTGCCGGACCTCGATGTCGATGTGGTCATTCCCGTCCCGGACACCAGCCGGCCGAGCGCGCTAGAGCTCGCGCACGGCTTGGGCGTCTCGTACCGCGAAGGCTTCATCCGCAACCGCTACATCGGCCGCACCTTCATCATGCCGGGTCAGACGATCCGCAAGAAATCGGTGCGGCGCAAGCTGAGCGTGGTCGGGCTCGAGTTCAAGGGCAAGAACGTGCTCATCGTCGACGACTCGATCGTTCGCGGAACGACGAGCCGCGAGATCGTGCAGATGGCGCGCGAGGCCGGGGCCAACAAGGTGTTCTTCGCTTCCGCGGCGCCGCCGGTGCGCTATCCCAACGTCTACGGGATCGACATGCCGACCCGCACCGAGCTCATCGCGACCGGGCGCGACGAGCAGCAGGTCGCGCTGGAGATCGGCGCCGACGCGGTCATCTACCAGGACCTCGAGTCGCTCAAGGCGGCGGTGCGCGCGGTGAATCCGAAGCTCACGCAGTTCGAGACCTCGTGCTTCGACGGCGTCTACATCACCGGGGACGTGACCAGCGAATACCTCGCGTCGGTCGAGAAGCAGCGCGACGCCGGACGCCAGGAGAGCGAGGAGGAAAGCGAATCCAACCAGCTCGACCTCACCACCTGATCCAGGTTTGACATCCCTCGCGCGGGATAGTAAGGTGCGCGTTGCGCCGATTTGATACCCAGCTTGCGGGCGCCGCCGGCGAAAGCCGGGCGTAAAAACAAATACGGCTAAAGCGTGGCAGAGACCCGTCTTAGCGAAAAGCTTGACGGGTTTTTTATTCAGGACGACGCATGCAGAACTACGACATCGAAACGCTGGCGGTCCGCGCGGGAATCGCGCGCAGCCAGTTCAACGAGCACTCCGAGGCCCTGTACCTCACCTCGAGCTTCGTGTTCGACAACGCGGCTCAGGCCGCGGCCCGCTTCCAGGGCAGCGAGCCGGGAAATATCTATTCGCGCTTCACCAATCCCACAGTCACGGCGTTCCAGGACAGGCTCGCCGCGCTCGAGGGCGCGGAGGCGTGCGTGGCGACCGCCTCGGGAATGTCCGCCATCCTCGCGACCGCGATGGCCCTGCTGAAGTCCGGCGACCACATCGTCTCGTCTTCGGGCGTTTTCGGGGCGACGGTGCAGCTGTTCAGCAACGTGCTCGCCAAGTTCGGCGTGGAGACCAGCTACGTCGACGAGTCGGCACCCGCCGCGTGGCAGGCGGCGCTCCGCAAGAACACGCGGCTGCTCTACGTCGAGACTCCGTCCAATCCTCTCACCGAGGTCTTCGACATTCGCGCACTCGCGGACCTGGCGCGCGGTGCCGGCGCCGTGCTCGTGGTCGACAACTGCTTTTGCAGTCCGGCGCTGCAGCGCCCGCTCGAGCTCGGAGCTGATCTCGTCGTGCATTCCGCCACGAAGTATCTGGACGGGCAGGGCCGGGTCCTCGGTGGCGCGATACTCGGCAGGCGCGAGCTGGTGATGGACGGGATTTACGGGTTCCTGCGCACGGCGGGCCCGAGCCTGTCGCCCTTCAACGCCTGGGTGCTGCTGAAGGGGCTCGAGACCCTGAGGATAAGGATGGAAGCGCAGTCGCAAAGCGCGCT
>Ga0137409_10004958_pt1 | contig 13916 bp, 13 predicted proteins | sample CZODoug1_16funga_FD_122059 | JGI IMG/M metagenome (GOLD analysis project Ga0137409, IMG submission 122059) | Vadose zone soil fungal communities from Angelo Coast Range Reserve, California, USA - CZODoug1_16fungal (Hybrid Assembly) | ecosystem: Environmental > Terrestrial > Soil > Vadose zone... | reverse complement strand
TCGTTCGGGTTGACGCGGATGGTGTCCTTGAGACCCCGCTCGTTGTCGGCGATCGCGTGGTCGAGCTCGTCGCCGGGGTCGCGCTCGAGTCTGACCGTCGCGGCGAGGTCGCGTTCACTGATTCCGGCGTCGGGAATGTCGTAGCGGATCGGGTGTCGGGCGAGGATCTGGAACGGGTCGAGGTGGACGTGGATCGGGTGCGTGTCGCCGGTCAGGTTGATCAGCTGCCAGACCTCGTACTCGCCGAGCATCGGGAAGAACGTCGTCGTGTCCTCGAAGTGGGCGGCGACGACGCGGTAGCGGGTCGTTTCCTCGTCGTCGACGACGGTGACGACCGGCCCCGTGTACTCCGCGTCGACTGACTCGAGCTCGCGCATCGTCAGCATGTTCGTTTCACCGTCGATCTCTCGTTCGATGAGCGCGATCGCCCGTCGTGGCGCTTTCGCGAGCACTTCCGGAGTGGGCGATTCGTAATCCGTCGCGAGCGTACGCGGGATCGATCGGCGCGCGACGTCGCCCGCACTGACGCGTAAGCGCATCACCTGCGGATACGGGAGCAAGCCGTCGAGATCGGCGGCGTGCTCGGCGTCTGCCGCAGGGAACGAGGAGCCGTCGAAGGGCGCCCGGGCCGTGTTGAGGAGCGTGAGCTCGGTGCCGGGCTCGAGGTCGGAGAAGTCGACGAGCAGGTCGGCGCGCTCGGCCGACGCGAGCACGAGCCCGTCCGCCGGCACGGCTACCGGGGCCCGGAGGAGCCCGTGGTCGGTCCCGATCTGCGTGATTCGCTCCAGCTCTGGTGCGCGGTCGCGCAGCAGGACGAGCCGATAGGTTCGCGCGTTGGAGCCGTTGAGCACGCGGAAGCGATAGGTCGCCGGCCGGACCTCGAGGACCGGCCAGACCTTGCCGTTCACGACCGTGAAGGGCGGGAAGGCTTCCATCACGTCCGGGTCGGTCTTGTGGAGGAGGCGGCCGGTCAGCCGCCCCTGCTCGTCGAGGTCGAAGTTGCGGTCCTGAATCAGCAGCGGCACCTCGAACGGCGGTCCTTCGGGCAGCCCGAGGTCGCGCTCCCGGTCGTCGCGCACGGTCCAGAGCCCCGCGAGCCCGGCGTAGACGTCGAGCTTGGTGATCCCCATCACGTGGTCGTGGTACCAGAGCAGCGCGGCGCGCTGGTTCATCGGGTAGTGGAAGACGGCAGTCTGTCCGGGAGCGAAGAGGTTCTCGGCCCAGCCGTCGTAGGACGCGGGCGTGAGCCCGCCGTGCAGGTGGACGACCGTGTGGCCAGTCAGCCCAGCCGCATCGCGGCCCGGCTTGCCGTCGCTCAGACCGGGCAGGCACTGCACCGGCACGCCGTCGGCGTTGGCCGGCTCGGGAGCGACGGTGTCGACGACCGGGAAGGGACCTTCGAGTTCGTTGCGCCACTCGACCGTGACGGGCCGCCCGCGCTCGGCCTCGATCGTCGGGCCCGGAACCATCCCTTCGAAGCCCCAGATCCTCGACACGGGAAGGTCACGGTGGAAGCGGTGCTCGCCGGCGCGGATGCGCACGGTCAGCCGGCCATCGCGCTCCGATGCGATCAGCCGTGACGGGAGCGGCAGGGCATCGACGAACGGCGCGAGCGGTGGAGTCATCGCGTGCAGCATGGGCGCGTTCACAGGGAGACCTCCTGTGTGAAGGCGGCCGTGTGGACGCGGCCGTCGACCTTGAACTGGAGGAAGAGCCGGTAGCTACCAGCCGTCGGGAACGTCGCCATGAACTTCAGGCTCTCGGTGTCGGGGTGCACGTGCAGGTAGGCGAGGTCGCCCTGCCGCAGGGCGACCAGGTGTCCCTTGGCGCCGAGGTAGTTCTGCAGCTCTACGGGCCTGCCGTTGCGCGTGACGGCGAACTCGAGCTGGGACTCCTCGCCCGCCCGCGCGGTTCCCTCGGTGAGCCGGATCTCGAAGCCGTCTGCCTCGGTGGCGCCTGCCGGCACGGGCAGTGCCTGCCACGCAACGATGCCGTCGGCCAGGAGGTCGTCGGCGAGCACGTAGGGCCTGCCGCTGGTCGAGAAGTCGGCGAAGACACGGTAGGAGCCGGCTTCGTGGAGCGTGAGCGGGGTCGCCCAGCTGCCGTCGGCGACCTGGGTCGGGTGCACGTGCTGGAAATCGATCATGTCGCGGCGCACGACGACCAGGTGCAGCCGCTTGGTGTGCTTGACGTCGAAGTCGCGGACGGTGCGGCCGCGCTCGTCCAGGATCCGAAATGTGAGCTGGAACCGCCTGCCGGGCGTCGCCATGCGCAGTCCCAGCGCAAGTGTGAAGCCATCGGCGCTGACTGCAAGCCCCTGAACTGTGTCGGCGTGCATCACCATGCCGTTGCCATGCATGCCGGCTGTCTGCTCTGCCCCAGTGTCCATTCGCGTCATCCCTCTCGTAGAACCGCTCGATACAGGCTGCTCACCGTCGCGCCGATCACCACGAGTGGCATCAGCCACCACGCGGCAACGCCCGCCCGGACTAGCCCCCAGGTCGCCAGCAGCCCGGCGCCGACCGCTGCTGCAACACTCCAGTCGTCACCGGTCACGAACGTGACGACCCACCACGTCACGACCTTGCGTGTCCAGTTCCAGAGCATCATTGGGACGCTCCTTCCGTCAGCGGATTCTGCGCGCGGAGGCGCCGTAGCGTGCCCCGACGCCAGTACGACACCACGCGCACCAACACGAGCGCGGCCGCAATGTAGAAAGCGCCCAACCACACGAGCGCGAGGTCGCCCCCGGGCCAATCCGCGCCCAGGCCTTCGGCCGCCCAGAACGTTCCGAACGTGGTGAGCAGCGCGCCGACGAACAGCTGCAGCGCTCGCCGCGGAATCCGCGCCACGACGCGGTAGCTCGCGGCCCCGAGGGCGCCGACGAGCAGCACCGAAGCTGCGGCCCCGATCGCAGCCGAGCCGATCGCATGGTCGGCAGCGCCGAAGGCGACGACGATTACCGCGACCTCGAGCCCCTCGAGCGAGACGCCCCTGAACGCGAGGACGAAGCCCGTCCAGTCGAAGCCGCTGCCGACGCCCTCCTCAACCTGTCGCTCACCGATGCCCTCAGCCCAGCCGTATCGGGAGACGCTCAGAACCCCTTTTCGGACCCACTGCAACCCGAACGTGAGTAGGAGCGCGCCCACGACGACGCGGATCGGCGACAACGGCACGCGCTGCAACGCAGTCCCCAGCGCCGCGACTAGGACCGCCAACACGATTAGTCCGGCGAGCGTCCCTGCGAGCGCACCGCGCCACTGCCGCGTGACACCGACCGCGACCACGATGGCAACCATCTCGATCACCTCGATGGAAACGGCGAGAAACGTCGAGATGAGGACGGGTGTGTTCATGAGCTCGTTCTCCCGCACGCCGGCCTACTCGATCCGTCCCAGCGGGTCACGCTGCTGCCTTCATCGCGGAGTCGCCGCTGCGCGCCGGGGCGAGGCTGTGCCCGACCCGCTCCGTCGAAAGCTCGTGCGATCAGATTGGTGATGAAGCGAGGGCTCATTGCCCACTCCTTCCCGTGTTGATGAGCGTTTGCATCTGGTGCGACGTTCGCGTCTGACTGTGTGAGCTGTCGCCACACGCTTCGTGTGATGCGTGAATCGCACAGACGGTGTGACGCCCGTCACACGTCCGCACAGCCGCCGTCATCGCTGTCGCTGCGAGGCTACGTGTGCGTGCACGGGCAGTCGCCTCGGTCCAGCAGCCGTCCGCAGGCCACGCACCGCCTGGGTCGCCGGATCTTCAGCACCTTTTTGGCAGTGCCGATCCGCACCATGAGGGACCCGACCGCGAACGTGGCGACCCAGGCGCTCATGTCCGCAAGTGCGTGCTGCATCACCGCGCTCCCGATGCGTATGCGAAGGGGTGGTTGAAGACATCCAGCGCGTTCGAGGCCGATGCCTCGATCCGCGCCGTCCTGCCGCTCGAGCGATGGGTGACTCGGACCCAGAGCCGCCCAGTGCGTTTCCCCCACATCAGGAAGACATCGAGGTCTTGCGAGTGCCGTTCGGCGAGATCGACGACTGACGGCGTTCCGTTCACGCGCGTGCGACGCACGACCAGCCACGAGGAAGACTCGTGGCTGGTCATGCGACGTTGGGCGGAGGTCGTCACGCGGCTGCCTTCATCGCGGACTCGCTACTGCGCGCGGGTGCGAGGCTCTGCACAACCCGCTCCGTCGACAACTCGTGCGCGATCAATCCGACGACGCCGAGACCGACGAAACCGAGCGCGTCCCCGAACGACAGCCATGTCAGCGTCGAACCGCGGAAGACCACGAAGGCGATGGCCGACCAGGCCGCGAGCGCGAACACAACCCCGTCGAGCGCGCCCTGGATGGTGCCGCGCATGCGGTCGCGCTGCGCGGCCGCCGTCAGGCCGAGGATGCCGACTGCGACCCCGAAGGCGATCCACCCGGTCGTCCCGGGCCGGAACCAGCCGCTCGAGACGACCACCGCGCCGCCGGCGAGGAGCACGATCAGATTGGTGATGAAGCGAGGGCTCATTGGCCACTCCTTCCCGTGTTGATGAGCGTTTGCATCTGGTGCGACGTTCGTGTTTGACCGTGTGAGCTGTCGCCACACGCTTCGTGTGATGCGTGAATCGCACAGACGGTGTGACGACCCGTCACACGTCCTCTCGCGAGCTTGGAGTCGTTCCACGATTTCCAAAGGAGGACGAAATGAACGCGAACGGTCAATGGAGCCGTCGGCGGATGCTGGTGGGACTTGCCACGGTCGCGGTCGTCGCAATCGCCGCGGTCGCGTCGCTTGCACCTGCGAGCGGCCACGCGCAGTCGGACGAAGGCGTCGACTGGCCGACGGTGAACAACACGCTGGACGGGCAGCGGTACAGCACGCTCACCGACATCAACACCGCCAACGTCAAGAACCTGAAGGTCGCGTGGCGGTTCCGCGCGAAAGCGGTCGGCACAGAGAGCTATCCGGTCGTCGTCGGCCGGACCGCCTACGTGACCACGACGTTCGGCGTCCTGTATGCGCTCGATGCGGTGACCGGCAAGGAACTGTGGAAGTTCGACCCACGCCCGCTGAAGAACGGAAAGGTCGGCGGGGAAGCCGGCGCCGCCGTGCACGGCTTCCCGAACCGCGGCGTCGCCGTCGGCCAGGGCCGGGTCTACGGGGTCACGCCCAACGCCGTGCTCTATGCGGTCGGCCAGGCGAGCGGGCGGCTGGTCTGGAAGACGAGCCTCGGCGATCCGCTCTTCCTCTCGGAGAGCGCAGCTCCGATCTTGTACGACGGAATGCTGTTCGTAGGGAGTGCGGGCTCGGAGGCCGGCGCGCGCGGGTTCGAGGCCGCGTACGACGCGACGACGGGCAAGCAGATCTGGCGGCACTACACGATCCCGCCGGCGAATGCACCCGGCTCCTGGGTCAAGGGTCACCACGGCGGCGGCGACGTCTGGATGAACCCGACGATCGACCCGAAAGCCGGCCGGCTGTACATCGCGACCGGCAACCCGGGCAGCGACTTCGACCCGCGTGTGCGGCCCGGGCGGGACTTGTGGACGAACTCGATCGTGGCGCTCGATCCGAAGACCGGCAAGCAGATCTGGGGCTACCAGCTCGAGCACCACGACGTCTGGGACTTCGACTCGGCCTCGCCTCCCGTGCTCATCCCCACCACGTCTGGGCTCGCCGTCGGCGAGGCGAACAAGGGCGGTTTCTGGCACGAGGTGCTCGCCGCTAACGGCAAGCGGCTCACGAAGCCTGTCGCCTTCGTCTACCAACAGCGTGCCGTCGCGAAGCCGGGCGGTCCTGCGGTCGTGACCTGGCCTGGCTACTTCGGCGGATCGGAGTGGTCGCCGGTGCCGTTCAGCCCGCAGACCGGGCTCGTCTACGTCTCCGGTCTCAACGTGCCGATCAAGATCACCGTCCCGAAAAAGGTCCCGGCGTACTCGAACGGCCTTGATGTGGGCGGCACGGCCGACGTCACCGGCGCGTGGACGAAGAAGCATCCGCTCGCCGGCACGGGCACCTTCACTGCGATCGACGTCAACGCGGGCACGATCCGCTGGCAGACGAAAGAGCCGGTCGCCATGGTCGGCGGTTCAACGACGACCGCAGGCGGGCTCGTCTTCGTTGGCGTCAGCGGCAAGGGCGTCTTCCAGGCGCTGGACGCGAAGACGGGCGCGGTGCTCTGGCAGCACTCGCTCGGCGGTCGCATCGACGACGCGGCCAGCGTCTATTCGATCAACGGCAAGGAGTACGTCCTGATCGCCTCCGGCGGCAGTTCGCTCGGCGGCCCCGGCTGGGGCGGCATGGAAGTGCCGTCTCCCGCCACCTTCACCGCGTTCGCACTCGGCACGACCGGGGCCGCGCGCGCCTTGCCGGCTCCGGCAGGTGCACGGAGCAACAGCCTCATCGGCACCGACGGGCCCGGGTTCACGATCACGATGAACAAGACGACCGTGAAGTCCGGGACCTACACGATCGTCATCCGCGACATGTCGAGCATTCACAACGTCCACCTGTTCGGGAGTGGCGTGAACAAGCGCACGAGCGTTCCCGCGATCGGAACGACGAGATGGACCGTGAAGCTGAAGAAGGGCATCTACAAGTTCCAGTGTGATCCGCACGCGGCGATCATGAACGGAAGGCTCAAGGTCAGCTGAGCCCGACGAGGAGGGGCGGACATCCCGCCCCTCCCGCCCCTCCGCCGCGTTGCCCTGCGCTTCACGTGTGAGAGACGCGGATCGCACGGACGGTGTGAAGACGAGTCACACCGTCCGGTGCGACGCTCTCCACCGATGCTTCCCTCAGAGACCGAAGACCGCGACAGTGACGCGTCCGGAGACCTCGACTCGCTCCGCCTCTTCCTGGCGCAGGCCGCGAGCCATCGTCTGCTGACGGCTGCGGAGGAAGTGGCGCTGGCGAAGCGGGTCGAGCGCGGCGACGCCGCGGCGAGGCGGCTGATGATCGAGTCGAACCTGCGTCTGGTCGTCGCGATCGCCAAAGGTTTCCGCGGACGCGGCCTGCCGCTCCTCGATCTGATCCAGGAGGGCACGCTCGGCTTGACGCGCGCGGTCGAGAAGTTCGACTGGCGCCGTGGCAACAAGTTCTCCACCTACGCCGTCTGGTGGATCCGGCAGTCGATGCAGCGCGCGATCGCGACCGAGGGCCGGGCGATCCGGCTGCCGCTGCACGTCGTCGCGCGGGAGCAGAGGCTTTCGCGCGAGGCGCGCCGGCTCGAAGCCGAGCTCGGGCGCCGTGCGACAGAGCACGAGCTCGCCAAGGCCACCGGGCTCACGAGCCGGCAGATCGAGCAGACGTTGGCAGCGGCACACGTAACCGCGTCGCTGAACCAAGCCGTCGGTCAAGACGACGACGGCGAGCTCGCGGACCTGCTCGAGGATACGCAGGCGGCCGAGGCGTTCGAGCAGACGTCGGCATCGCTCGCAGCGGAGGAGGTACGGGCGGCGCTGCGCGCGCTCCCGGAGCGTGAGCGGCTCGTCCTCGAGCTGCGGTTCGGGCTCGACGGCGAGGAGCGAACGCTCGCAGGGGTCGCCTCCGAGCTCGACCTCACACGCGAGCGCGTCCGCCAGCTGATGCTCAGCGGCCTGAGACGGATGGAACATGCGCTCGCTGCGTAGAGATGTCGGGCTTGCGCTGTCGGTGCTACTCGCTCTGCCGTCCTGCGCGGCCGCTTCGACGAGCTCCACAAGCTCGCTGCGATTCTCATCGAGCGCGAGACGATCGACAGAGACCAGTTCGAGCAGCTGCTCGCAGGTAAAGCGCCGAGCGAGCTCACTCGCGAGCGGGTTGCGCCGCCGGCCCTTCGGTCGCGGGCGGCAGAGCGAGGCTCAGGGGCGTTCGCGGCGGACTTCGAGCAGCTCGAGGCCGAGCGCTTCGATCTGAGCGAGCACGCCATGCAGCGCGGACCGGTCGGGCAGGCAGCCCGAGAGCACGGTGTCGCCTCCCTCCACCTCTGCGTCGAGGCCCGGGAACGCCGAGAGCAGCGTCTCGCTCAGCACTCCGCGGACGCGAATCTCGCAGCGGGCAGAGGACGGCGAATTCTCCATGACCTCAGAATCGCCGGCGCGCGGGTGACGGCGCATCACACGAACGGTGTGACGACGGCTCGCACCGTCCGCCGCGACGCTGAGGAGATGAAATTCGCACTCGCACTCCTACTCTCGGCCGCGCTCGCGACGCTCGGAGGCGCGCACCTCGCCTCCGCGGGGTGGCAGACGACGCAACCCACACTCCTGTACACGGTTCCCGCAGTCCTGACCGACAAGTCGATCCAGCTGACGCACACGCGCGTACCGCGCGGAGTGGTGATCCGCTACACGATCGTCAACCACGGCAGCCGGCCGTACGCCCTTCAGATTTGGACGGGTGTAACGCGTCCCATTCCTCCGAAAGGTCGCGCTCGGCTCACCGTGAACTGGGACGACCGCGGGCGTTTCGTCTACCGGATGTTGTATCGCGGCAGGTCCGCAGGTCCGCACGGCTCCGTCACCGTCGTCTGATCAGACGTATAGCGCCGGCGCGGCGGCGCGATACTCGACGCCGGCCGACGCCGCGTAGGCGTATGGATGGTGGAATCCGTCCAGAGCCCGGTCGGGTGCGACCGGCAGCTCGAAGGTCTCGCCCGACGCCAAGTCGGCGACGAAAACGGTCAGCTCGCCGGTCGGCCTGTCCTACTACAGCCCGACCGCGACGTCGCCGTTTCTGCGCTATGCCAGCTCGGTCGCCGTGCTGATCATCGCGAGTCTCCTTCCGTGAACATCACACGGAAGCGTCGCGCCGAGCCGGGCGAGCCGGCCTCCTACGATGCGTGCGATTCGTCTCAGCGGCGCCGCGCCGAAGGCGCGAGCAGTCCGAGCTCGCGCGCGCGGTCGACTGCCTCGGTGCGCCGGTGGACGCCGAGCTTGGCGTAGATGTGGCGCATGTGCGACTTGATCGTGTTGAGCGAGAGGTAGAGCTCGTTGCCGATCTCGGGAGCGGAGAGGTTGCTGGGCAGGTAGCGGAGTACGCGAAGCTCGCCGTCGCTCAGCTCTTCGCGTAGCTCGGGGCGCCGTCCGGCCGGCGCGGACAACACCGAGCCGTCGAGCACATCGAGGATGTCGGAGAGCAACGCGGCGTGGGCAGTTCGGTGCCGGGGGTGGCGCTCGAGCAATCCCTGCACTGGCATCGTCACGAACGGGAAGATCAGTCCGTCCGGCTCGGCGCGCTCGAGCGCGCGCTCGATGCTCGCCTCGGCCGTCTCGGGGTCATCGAGCGCTTCGCGGGCGAGCGCGTCGAAGAGGAACGCCTGAATGGGGGAGATTTTCACCACCGTGTCCGACGCGTCGACGATCGGAGCGAGCACGTCGACGGCCGCCGCGGCATCGCCCTCGGCGAGGTGCACTGCTGCGAGGGCCGACCGAGACTCGCTCGAATCACGATCCTCGTCTGTCATCTCGGCGAGAATCGCTCGGGCAGCCGCCGTTTCACCGAGACGTGCGAGTGTTTGCACGTGGAGCCCTCGCGTCACGACGCTCAGCGCGTGGGGCGCGATGAGCAGCAATTGTTGTCGCTCGGCGACGCGGAACGCCTCCATCGCCTCTTCGTACCGGCCCTGGGCGGTGTTGAGCATCCCGCTGACGAGATGCAGCAGCAGCTCGGCTGCAGGCTCCGCGCCGGGGCGCAAGGCCAGCTCGGCGCGCTCGAGCCAATATCGAGCCTCCTCGAACCGTCCTTGCCCGACTTCGATCCCGGCAAGCGTCGCAGGTGCAACACCGACGATCGGCTCGGACGGCCAGCCGTGGGCTTCCGCGACCGCGATCGCGTCGATGCACCGCTCCCGGGCCACGACGAACGAGCCGCGAAGGGCTGTGAGGAGACCGAGATGGGCAAGGCAGCCGGCCTCGCTGTACGGCGCTCCGATCCGCCGCGCGAGCTCGAGCCCCTGCTCCAGATGATCTTCCGCCTCCTCGTTCCGAGACGACCAGAGCTCGGCGATCCCGAGGTTCATCAACATGGCCGCCCTCGCGTCATTGAGGAGCGAGAGCTCGCCCGGTGCCTGCGTCTCCAGCAGCCCGCTCAATGCTTGCAGCTCGCCGAGCACCGACTCGACGTCTCCGCGCTTTCGCGCGATCGCCAGACGTATGGCTGCGAGCTGGACTTCGAAGCGGTGTCGCCGCTCGACCGGCACCGCTGACGCGTTCTGCTCGGCCGAGGCGATGTGTGCCGCGGTCTCCTCGAGCGCGCCGAGGCGCAGCGGCTCCTGCGCAAAGAGCAGCATGAGCTCGGGATCGAAGCGCGCCTCGGCGGGGAAGGCGTCGAGCAGCGCACGTGCGGTGGCGCCATGGCCACGGAGGTAGAGGCTGCGGCTGTGGTCGGCGAGCATGTGCGTCGCAGAGGCCCAGTCCTCGGCCGCTTGCGTGTGCCGGATTGCCTCGACGACGTACCCGTGCTGGGCGTACCAGCCGGCGGCCACCTCGTGGAGCTCGCGGACGAGATGCGACTCGGTTCGACGCAGCTCCAGACGCAAGAGATCGGCGAAGAGCGAGTGGTAGCGGAACCACGATCGCTCCGTGTCGAGCGCCACGACGAACGCGTTCGCCTGCTCGAGCCCGTGCAGGATGCCCTCCGAGCCGGAAGCGCCAGTGAGCAGGTCGGCGAGCGCCCCGTTCACGCGGTCGAGGATCGAGGTGCGAAGCAGCAGCCGCCGCACATCGTCGGGCTGGCGTGCGAGCACCTCGGCGAGCAGGTAATCGGCGACAGTACGCTCGCTGCCGGAGAACTCCGCGACGAACCGCTCGGGCTCCGGGTGGCCGGCGAGCGAGAGCGCCGCCAGCCGAAGCCCCGCCGCCCAACCCTCGGTCCGCGCATGCAGGACGGCGGCGCTCTCCTCCGAGAGCACGACACCTGCATCGGCGAGCAACTCGTGCGCTTCCTCGAGCGCGAAGCGCAGGTCGGACGCCCGGATCTCGGTCAGCTGGCCCGCGAGGCGCAGGCGGTGCAGCCCGAGCTGTGGATCCCGGCGCGTCGTCAGAATGACCCGAAGCAAACTCGGACGCCGGGCCAGTAGCGTCTCGAGCTCGGCGAGCGCCTCCGGCGAGGTGAGTTCCTCCAGATCGTCGATCACGAGCACGACCGGCTCCTCCAGCGACTGGAGCTCCGACAGCAGACGCTCGACCACCGCCACACCGTCGAACTCCGGCACCGGCGCGAGCCGCTCCACGAACGCCTCGGCGCCGACGGCGGCGCGCAGCTGCTCGATCAGCGAGAGCCAGAAGCGCTGCGCGTCCTGCTCGTTGCGATTCACCGACACCCAAGCGGCCCGGTCGCGCAGGCCCGCCTCGTCGAGCCACGAGCGGAGCAAGACCGTCTTGCCGCTGCCGGCCGGCGCCGAGACGAGCGTCACGCCACTCGCTCCATTCGCCGAAAGCACGTCGAACAGGGCTCTCCTCGCCACGACCGAGGGCGCGCTCTTGCTGGCCACGGTTTGCCCGCTCACGATTCCTCCGTCCAGCGAATGGCCATTCAGAGTCTTGAAGTCTAGAACCCTGACGCGGAGCCACGTCGGGGGCGCCAGAAAGAACTGAAGTGCGTCGCTGGGCGACGGGTGTCGCGTGGTCGTCGTCGAGCCGGCGAGCATCTTAGGCTGCAGTACGTCGTCGTTCTCGTCGCAGCTGGACTGGTTGCCGCCGTGCTGCGGCACTTCCGCCTTGCGAGGGTCGCCGCTTTCCGGCGGTACTGAGCCTCGCCGTCGAATCCTACGAACCGTGTGACGACGGCTCACACGCCCGAACGCGAGCCTGCTCCCAACGACACGGAGAGGAGAGCAGCATGATCACGCGGATCCTGTACACGGCCGAGGCGACCGTCGAGGGCGGGCGCGAAGGACACGCACGGACGGCGGACGGTCGGCTCGACCTCGAGCTCGACGTCCCGGCGGAGATGGGAGGATCGGGCGGGCCCGGGACGAACCCGGAGCAGCTCTTCGCCGTCGGGTATGCGGCGTGCTTCCAGTCCAGCCTCCTCCGTCTCGCGGCCGAACGGAAGCTCGATCTCACCGGCTCGCGCGTCACCGCGCGCGTCGGCATCGGGCCGGCGCGCGAGGGCGGCTTCGGCCTGAAGGCCGCGCTCGACCTCGCCGCGCCGGCGATCGATCGCGCCGAGGCCGTCGAGCTGATGACGCGCGCGCACGAGATCTGCCCCTATTCGCGGGCGACGCGCGGCAACATCGAGGTTCGGCTCGCCGTCGCGGGCACGGCGATCGAAGCCGCGGCAGCGTAGTCAGCCCACCACGATCCCCGGAAGCCGTTTCCCGCAACCAGATGAAGCTAGAAAGGAACCGGACATGACGATTTACCACCCTGACTCGCAAGCCATCATCCCGGACGGGATGCGCAGGATCGCGGATGCGTATCAGTCCTCACCGGCCGTGAGTGTGCCCGGCGCAGGTCTCATCTTCGTATCCGGTCAGGTGGGAGGCGATGAAGCAGGGCAGCCCATCGCCGATCCAGAGGCACAGTTCGTCGCCGCGATCAAGAGCCTGCGCGAAATCCTCGAGGCAGCAGGCGGGACGCTCGCTGACGTTGTCGAAATTACGACCTACTTCACGTCAATGGCCGACCTTCCGGCTTTTGCCAACGTCAAGGAGCGGTTCTTCACAACGACGCCGTATCCGGCATGGACCGCCATCGGCGTCAATGAGCTTGCTCTCCCCGGGCTGCGTGTCGAGATCAAGGCGACGGCCAGCCTGAAGAATCCTGACGGGCCACAGCGATGACCGGGACCATGCGGGCGGTCGTGCTAGATGCGCCGCGCGGCGATCGTCCTGTCCAGCGGGCCGATGTTGACGGCGGTTCAACGGTGAGCGAACGGGATCGGCCACGATCCTGGGGCGCGTGCGCGAGATGATGCCCACGCGGTGAGATCGACTCAACGGATTCACCGAGCTGGTCGCCTCGTCGGCTCCTTCGTCCGGGCGTTGCAACACGGTGGGAACGGCGTAGACGATGAACTCACTCGCGGGAGCGCTGGACATGAGCCTTCGCGGCTGCGCGGTCATCCTGGCGCCGCACCGCGACCGGCAGCTGGTCTGTCGCACCTGCCGGCGCATCGTTGAGATGGTGTGGGAGGACCTGAAGCCCTCAGACCTGCTGACGCGCGGACGTTCGAGAACGCGATCGTCAAGTCCGCGATCGGCGCACTCGTCCGGACAGGCGCCGGTATATGCATCGGCGCACCGCCGACATCCTCGTTTCCGACTCGGAGCTCGCGAGCCGGCGCGAGGAGCTTGCCAAGGCCGGCGGATACAGGTATCCGGAGAGCCAGACGCCGTGGCAGGAGATTCAGCGCGGCCTCGTCGACGAGGTCTCGCGCGGCATGGTGCTGAAGCCGGCCGTGAAGTACAAGCGCATCGCCCGGACGAGGGGCGTTCCCCGCGACAACCACTGACGGCGCACGCGGTGGCGGGTGGATCTTCTACTGTCCGTGCGGTGCGCGTCTTGGTTGTTGGTGCGGCGGGCATGCTCGGTCGCAAGCTTGCAGAGAGGCTGGCGCGCGACGGAGCGATCGCGGGGGCGCGCGTTTCGCAGATGTCGCTTGTCGACGTCGTCGAGCCGGCGCTCCCGGACGGAGCAACCTTTCGCGTCGACGCGTTGGTCGCAGATGTCGCCGACGTGGGAGTCGTCGCCGATCTGGTGTCGAGCCGCCCCGAGGTCGTCTTCCACCTTGCTGCGGTCCTGTCCGGAGAGGCCGAGGCTGATTTCGAGAAGGGCTATCGCGTCAACCTCGACGGAACGCGGTTCCTGCTCGACGCCGTCCGCCGGGTGGGCTCCGGGTACCGGCCGCGGGTCGTCTTTGCCTCGTCGATCGCCGTGTTTGGCGCGCCGTTTCCGGAGGCGATCGGCGACGATTTCCACGCGACGCCGCTGACGAGCTACG
>Ga0137409_10004957_pt1 | contig 13916 bp, 9 predicted proteins | sample CZODoug1_16funga_FD_122059 | JGI IMG/M metagenome (GOLD analysis project Ga0137409, IMG submission 122059) | Vadose zone soil fungal communities from Angelo Coast Range Reserve, California, USA - CZODoug1_16fungal (Hybrid Assembly) | ecosystem: Environmental > Terrestrial > Soil > Vadose zone... | reverse complement strand
ATCGTGCAGGAGCAGAACCGCACGCTGCTGATCGAGGCGGAGGTGCCGAACCAGAACGCGGTGCTGAAGCCGGGCGCCTTCGCGCGCGGGGAGATCGTCACCGAAGGCTCACAGCCCGTGATCCGTATTCCCGCCGCCTCGCTCGTAACCTTCGCCGGCGTCGAGAAGGTGCTCGTCGTCCGGCAGGGCAAGATCGTCGAGGTGCGCGTGCAGACCGGCCGGCGCGCCAACGACAGCATCGAGATCGTGACCGGGCTGAAGCCGGGCGAGAGCGTCGTGCTGCAGCCGGGTAACCTCGCGCCCGGCCAGACCGTCACCGCCGAGCGGTAAGCCGCCGTGCAAAAGCTCGCCGAGGTCTGCATCAAGCGCCCGGTGTTTGCGACCATGATCGTGATGGCGCTGGTCGTCGTCGGCGCCGCCTCGTATTTCCGGCTGGGCGTCGATCGCTTTCCGGCCGTGGACCTGCCCACCGTCACCGTGCGCGTCGAGCTCCCGGGCGCCTCCACCGAGGAGATCGAGACGCAGCTGACGCAGAAGCTCGAGGAGCAGATCAACACCATCCAGGGCATCCAGGAGTTGCGCTCGATCTCGACGCCGGGCAACTCCCTGGTCATCGTCACCTTCGTCCTGAGCCGGAACATCGACGTGGCGGCCCAGGACGTGCGCGACAAGGTCTCGATCGCGCAGCGCAACCTGCCGCGCGACGTGAAGCCGCCCATCATCTCCAAGTTCGACAACGACCAGGCGCCCGTGCTCACGATCGCGCTGGCGAGCGACCGCTCGCTGCGCGAGCTGACGGAGATCGCCGACAAGATCGCGCGGCCACAGCTGGAGCGCTCGCCGGGCGTGGGCGAGGTCCGCATCGTCGGCGGCCTGCCGCGCGCCATCAACGTGTGGGTGGACGCGGACCGGCTGGCCGCGTATCAGCTGCCCATCACGAGCGTGCGCGACGCGTTGGTGCGGCAGAACGCCGACCTCCCCGGCGGCAACGTGACGTCGGGGCTCAACGAGGCGTCGCTCCGCACCATGGGGCGGATGGCCGATCCGAAGGCCTTCAACGACCTCGTGGTGGCCAACCTCGCCGGCTCGCCCGTGCGCGTGCGCGACCTGGGCTATGCGGAGGACGGCACCAAGGAGCAGCGGTCGGCGGCGCGGCTCAACGGCGTGCCGACGGTGATCCTCGAGATCCGCCGGCAGTCGGGCGAGAACACGGTGGCCGTGATCGAAGGCATCAAGAAGAGCCTGGAGCGGCTGGCCGCCCACGTGCCGCCCGACGTGAAGCTGGAGATCATCCGCGATCAGTCCAAGTACATCTACGCGGCGTTGCACGAGATCAATCTGCACCTGGTGCTGGGCTCGATCCTCGCGTCGCTCGTCGTGCTGGCGTTCATGCGCTCCTGGCGCTCGACGTTCATCGCCGCGGTGGCCATTCCGACCTCCGTCGTCTCGGCCTTCGGGATGATGTGGATGCTCAACTTCACGCTCAACAGCGTGACGATGCTCGCGCTGGTGCTGATGGTGGGCATCGTCATCGACGACGCCATCGTCGTGCTCGAGAACGTCTTTCGCTTCGTCGAAGAGAAGAAGATGCGACCGTTCGAGGCCGCTCGCGAGGCCACCGCCGACATCGGGCTGGCGGTCATGGCCACCACGCTCTCGCTCGTCGTGATCTTCGTGCCCGTGTCGTTCATGTCGTCGATCTCGGGCCGCTTCCTCTACCAGTTTGGTCTCACCGCCGCCGTGTCGGTCATGGTCAGTCTGCTTGTGTCCTTCACGCTGACCCCGATGATGTGCGCCCGGCTGCTGCGCGCGGAGGACGCGGGCGGCCACGGTGAGGGCCACGAGGCGGCGTCGCGGCGGGGCTTCTACCGCTACATCGATGCCGCGTACACCGCCTGTCTGGCCTGGTCGATGCGCCACCGCTGGGTCGTCGTCGTCGTCGGCGTCGTCGTGCTCGCATCGACGGTGCCGATCTACCGGTCGGTCAAACAGGAGTACATCCCGAGTGACGTGGACGAGTCCGAGTTCGAGATGCTCGTGTTCGGGCCCGAGGGACTGAGCCTGGCCGCCATGGACGAGGGGATGCAGGCCCTCGCCAGCGAAGCACGCGAGACGAAGGGCGTCGCCCTCACGCTGGCCTCGGCGGGCGGCGGCTTCCTCAATCGCGTCAACCAGGGTTACATGTACGTGCGCACCGTGCCGCACACGGAGCGGACGGTGAGCCTGCACCGGATCTGGGAGGGGATCCGCCACGGCGATCCGCTCGCCGCCTTCCGCGGCAACTACTCGCAGCGGGAAATCATCGCGGCGCTGCGGCAGCGCTACCGCAAGTTCTTCGCGGACGGCTACCGGCCACAGATTCGGAACATCGCGGGGTTCAACATCGGCGGCGGCACCTTCGACATCGACCTCGCTCTGCGCGGTCCCGACCTCGAGAAGCTGGCGGAGTACGGCGAGATCCTCAAGCTCCGCGCCCGTCAGCTGGGCGGCGTGGCGGACGTGGACAGCACGCTGCAGCTCGACAAGCCCGAGCTGCGCGTCGTCATCGACCGCGCGCGCGCTGCCGACCTGCGCGTGGACACCGAGCAGATCGCCACCGCGCTGCGGCTGATGGTGGGCGGCGACGACCAGGTCTCGCGGTTCCACGACAACGACGTCAACGACGACTACGACGTCACGGTGCGTCTGCTCGACGCGCACCGCAACGACCTGTCGGTGATCTCGCGGCTCTACGTGTCGCGCGACTCCCTCTCGACCAACCCCGCCACGGGCGCGCCCGCCCAGGTGGGGCTGGCGCCCGGCGGCGGCCTCGTGCGCCTCGACAACCTCGTGCAGATCGTGCGTGCGCCCACGGCCTCGCGCATCGACCGCACGGACCGCCAGCGCGAGGTGCGCTTGCGCGCCGGCGTGGTGCCGGGCTACGGCCAGGCCGACCGCATCGAGGCCCTCAAGCGCGAGGTGGTCGGCATGAACCTGCCCGCCGCCTACTCGACCTTCGTCACCGGCAAGGCGAAGGAGATGGAGAAGACGTTCACGGAGTTCCTGTGGGTGTTCGTGCTCTCGTTCGCCTTCATGTACATGATCCTCGCCTCGCAGTTCGAGAGCCTCATCCACCCGCTGACCATTCTGCTCTCGCTGCCGCTCTCCGTGCCCTTCGCCATGCTCTCGCTGTGGTACACGGGCAACACCCTCAACCTCTATTCCGCGCTCGGCATCCTCGTGCTCTTCGGCGTCGTCAAGAAGAACGCCATCCTCCAGATCGACCACATGAACAGCCTGCGCGCGCACGGCATGGAGCGGCTCGCCGCCATCATGCAGGGAAACCGCGACCGGCTCCGCCCGATCCTCATGACCACGCTCGCCCTCGTGGCCGGCATGCTGCCCCTTTGGGTGGGCACCGGGCCCGGCGCCGAGGAGCGGCGCGCCATCGCCGTCGTCGTCATCGGCGGTCAGACGCTGTCGCTGCTGCTCACGCTGCTGGTGACGCCGGTCGCGTACTCGCTGTTCGAGGACGCCGCCACCGCGCTCCGGTGGGCGCGGCCGTCGTTGCTGCCGTGGAAGCGCGCGGTGCGCCAGCGCGAGCGCCGCGCGTGGCGGCTGCGCCTGCGCCGGCGCGTGCGGCCGGCGGCGCCGCCGATCGCCGGCGGCAGCGCCGAGCGCGACTGACCCGCGCCGGCTCCGAGCTCTCCGCCGCCGATATATCGTGTCGTGACGCGCCGCCTCGCGGCGGTCTTGCCGGAACCCGCGCGCCGGAGTAGCATGCCGGGCACTCGAAGCGGCACTGAGCGTCCACCACGGGCGTGACCTGACGCGCCCACGTAACCACCAAGGAGAGGCCATGAGAGCGATCACCGCCGTCCTGCTGGTGCTGTCCCTCGCCATCCTCGCCGTCGAGCCCGCGCTGGCCCAGGCGCCGCCGCCGCCCTACGGCACGCCGATCAGCCTCGAGCAGGCCAAGAAAGTCCTGGCCGGCGCCGAGGCCGAGGCGAAGAAGAACAACTGGAACGTGGTGATTTACGTTCTCGACTCCGGCGGCCAGCCCGTGGCCATGCAGCGCCTCGACGGCGCGCAGTGGGGCAGCGTGGACGTGGCGCGCGACAAGGCCTATTCGGCCGTCGCATTCCGGCGGCCGAGCAAGGCCTTCCAGGATGCTATCGGTCAGGGCGGTGAGAACCTCCGGATCCTGAAGCTCGCGGGCGCCAGCCCGCTCGAGGGCGGCATTCCGATCGTCCTCGACGGCAAGATCATCGGCGGTATCGGCGTCTCCGGCGTCACCTCGCAGCAGGACGCGCAGATCGCCGCCGCGGGCGCCGCCGCGCTGAAATAGTCGCGCCCCGACGTCGCGCCGGTCGCCCGCTCGGCGGCCGGCGCGGCGGGAGGCGCGGTACGGCTCGACCGCTGGCCGGATCCGACGCGCCGCCCCGGTGCTTGACACGAACTGCGTCCGAGCGCCGGCTTTGCCGGCGCAATCCTGTCCTGGGGGGAGGCACCGAGGAGCGCGCCGTGAGGCGCGCGACGAGGGTCGGAAGGGGGGCGAAGCCCCCCTCCGAGTCACTTCACGGCGCCGGCGGTCAGGCCCGAGACGTAGTAGTCGAGGAAGAAGACGTAGAGGATGACGATGGGCACCGAGCCGAGGATCGCGCCCGCCATCAGCTCGCCCCAGAAGTAGATGTCGCCGCGGATCAGCTCGCTCGTCACGCCCACGCTCGCCGTGATCTGCTCCGACGACGACGTGAAGGTCAGCGCGTAGATGAACTCGTTCCAGGACAGCGTGAAGGCGAAGAGCACGGCGCACACGAGCCCGGGGATGGCGATGGGCAGCACGATGCGCCAGAGCGCCTGGATGCGGGTGGCGCCGTCGACCATCGCGCACTCCTCGACCTCCTTCGGCACCGTACGGAAGTAGCCCATCAGCAGCCAGGTGGTGAAGGGGACGAGGAACGTCGGGTAGGTGACGACGAGGGCCCACTTCGAGTCCGCGAGGCCGATCCAGTTGACCACCTGCGCCAGCGGCAGGAAGAGCAACGAGGTCGGCACGAGGTAGGTCACGAAGATCCCGGTGCCGAAGCTGTTGACGCCGCGGAACTTCAGCCGCGACAGCGCGTAGGCGGCGATGGTGCCGATCACCATGGAGGCGCCCGTGGCGAGGATCGTCACCAGCAGGCTGTTCTTGGTCCAGGTGAGGAACTCCGTCTCCCAGAGCAGCTTGGTGTAGTGCTCGAGGGTCGGTCCCTGCTTGATGATCAGCGGCACCGCGAAGCGGTCGTAGAGCTCGCGGTCCTGCTTCAGCGAGGTCAGCAGCATGTGGTAGAAGGGGAACAGCGCGAAGATCAGGAACGGCACCAGCAGCGCGTGCATCAGCACCTTCGTCCGGAGCGTGCGCCGCGACATCAAAAGACCTGCTTGCGCACGAAGCGCAGCTGCGCCCACACGACGAACATCAGCAGCGGGAACAGGTAGAGCGAGATCGCCGCCCCCTCGCCGATGCGTCCGCTCTCCAGCCCGATCATGCGCGAGTACGTGGCGAACAGGTGCGTCGAGTTGATGGGCCCGCCGTGGGTGAGGACGTAGACGATGTTGAAGTCGCTGAACGTGAAGATGGTCGAGAAGAGCACCACGATGGCGAGCACCGGCTTGAGCATGGGCAGCGTCACGTACCAGAAGCGCGAGCCCGGCCCGGCGCCGTCGGCCTGGGCCGCCTCGTAGAGCTCCTTCGGGATGGCCACCAGCCCGGCCAGGATCGTGATGGCGAAGAAGGGCAGGCCGCGCCAGATGTTGACGGTGATGACGGCGGCCATCGCGTAGTACCGCTGGCCGAGCCAGTTCGGACCCGGGGGATCCATGATCCCCATCGCGATGCCCGTCCAGTTCACGACGCTGTAGAGCGAGTTGAACATCCACCACCAGCCCAGCGTCGACAGCGCGGTCGGGATGACCCAGGGCAGCAGCACGGCGCCGCGGATCATCCGCTTGAACCAGAGCTGCTGGTTGAGCAGCAGGGCCAGCGAGATGCCGAGCACGAGCTTGAAGGCCACCGAGATCCCGGTGAACACGAAGGCGTTCTGGAACGTCTGGCGGAAGGCGTCGGCGTCCCAGAGACGGATGAAGTTGGTCAGGCCGATGAAGTGGCTCGGCCGCCCGATGAACGAGTTGGAGACGGAGAAGTAGACGGCGACGCAGAACGGATAGGCGACCAGCAGCATGATGAGGATGAGGGCGGGGGTGATGAAGAGCGGGCCCAGGACGCGCTCGCGGTCGAGCATCTCGCGCACGCGCGTCCGCCAGGGCAGACGCGCGCGCTCGGCGGTCGTCGGAAGAGTGCCGATGGCCATGGTGGGGCTAGCCCGCCATGATCTTTTTCATCTCGGTCTCGGCCCAGGCGATCGCGTCCTTGGTCGGCGTGCCGGTGACCGCCTTGGCGATCATGTTGGGCAGCAGCCACGAGTTGGTGATGAGCTGCACCTTGTCCGACGGCGGCGCCGGCCAGCCGTACGTGTGGTACTGGACCCCCTCGCCCCGCAGCGCGGCGTACTTCGGATCGGTTCTCAGGACCGGGTGGTCCTGGAGCTTCTCGTAGGCGGGCAGGTTGAAGGCGTCGCCCGCCATGATGTACTCGTCGTACTGCTCCCGTTTGCCGAGCAGGTAGCGGATCCACTCCTTGGACGCGTCGATGTTCTTGCTGAACTTCCAGATCCCGATGTGCCGCGGGGTGTCGGTCTCGTGGCGCCCGTGCGGGCCGCCGAGGCTCCGGTGGTGATTGATGCCGTCGGCGGTGACCAGCTTGCGCTGCTTGGCCACGATGTAGGCGCTGACCGGGTTGTGGATCCAGCCCGCCTTGCCCTGCTGGATCGACTCGTTGTTGCTCGCGTCCGACCACGACAGCACCTCGGCCTCCATGCAGTCGCGGAACATCTTCTGGTACCACTCGATCGTCTGCACGGTGGCGGGTGAGTTGATGCGCACCGTTTTGCCGTCCTTGTCGACCTCCAGGCCGCCGAATGACCACAGCACGGGCCCCGCCGTGGAGATCGAGTCGTAGTTCTGACTGATGGGAATCCCCACGGGATTGCCCATCTTCTTGAGCTCCTTGCCGACGACGTAGAGGTCCTCCCACGTGTCGGGCACCTTGAGGCCCGCCTTCTTGAAGAGGTCCTCGCGGTAGGTGGCGACGAACATGCCGTGGTATTGCGGCACCCCGCGCCACACGCCCTTGACGTAGGCGCCCTCGTACGCCGACGAGATCGCCTTGCCGTACTGCTTCTCGAGCCCCGCCACCACGTCCGAGACGTCGACGAGCTGCGGCTCGTAGAGCCAGGGGAAGTGCATGCGCATCTCGACGAGGTCGTGGCCGGCCTGCGTCTGCACCTCGGAGGCGTACTTCGCCTGCTGCGGGCCCATGTGCGAGATGTGATCGATCTTCAGCTTGATGCCCGTGTCTTTCGTGAAGCGCTGGCCGATCTCCGCCAGCTTCTTGTCGGAGTTGGGCGCGAAGTTGTTCCAGCAGAGGTAGCTGATCTCACGCGTCTGGCCGACGGCCGGCGTCGTGCGTGTGAGCAGGATACCGGCGAGACCGGTGGTGCTGCCGATGACGAATCGTCGTCGCGAGAGCCGTGTCATGGGATCTCCTCTCGGCCGCTGCCTGGGCCGGGGGTTTGTTGTCGAAACAAGTGACCGAGAATAGGACCGGTGGCGCAACCTGTCAAGGCGCCGCGGCCTATCCGGCCATGATCTTCTTCATCTCGTTCTCGGCCCAGGCCATCGCGTCCTTGGTCGACGTGCCGGTGACCGCCTTGGCCAGCATGTTGGGCAGGATGAAGGAGTTGGTGATGAGCTGCACCTTGTCGGACGCCGGCGCGGGATAGCCGTAGGTGTGGTACTGCACGCCCTCGCCCTTGAGCACGGCCAGCTTCGGGTCCGTCTTGAAGACGGGGTGGTCCTGCATCTTCGTGTAAATCGGCTGGTTGAAGCCGCCGCCGGACATGAGGTACTCGTCGTAGACGTCCTTCTTGCCGAGCAGGTAGCGGATCCACTCCTTCGACGCGTCGATGTTCTTTCCGAACTTCCAGATGCCGATCGAGCGCGGCGCGTCGGTGTCGTGGCGGCCGGCCGGACCGGCCAGGCTCTGGTGATGATTGATGCCGTCGGCGGTGACGAGCTTCTTGTCGCGGGCGACGATGTAGGCGCTGACGGGGTTGTGGATCCAGCCCGCCTTGCCCTGCTGCAGCGACTCGTTGTTGCTGGCGTCCGTCCACGACAGCACCTCGGGCTCCATGCAGTCGCGGTAGACCTTCTTGTACCACTCGATCACTTCGGCGGTCTGCGGCGCGTTGATCTTGACCGTCTTGCCGTCCTTGTCGACCTCCTTGGCGCCGTAGCACCACATGACGGCCGAGCCCGTCGAGATCGAGTCGAAGTTCTGGCTGATGGGGATGCCGATGGGGTTGCCCATCTTCTTCAGCTCTTTGCCGACGGTGTAGAGGTCCTCCCACGTGTTCGGCGTCTTGAGGCCGGCCTTCTTGAAGAGGTCCTCGCGATACGCCGACAGGAAGACGGTGTGGTACTGCGGCACCGCGCGCCACGCGCCGTGCACGTACGCGGCCTCGTAGCCCGAGCCGATGGCCTTGCCGTACTGCTTCTCGAGCCCGCTCACGAGGTCGGAGACGTCGACGAGCTGCTGCTCGTACAGCCAGGGCACGTGCATGCGCATCTCGACGAGGTCGTGACCCGCCTGGCTCTGCACCTCGGAGGCGTACTTGGCGGCCTGCTGGGGCGCCGCGATGTGGTCGATCTTGATCTTGATGCCGGTGTCCTTGGTGAAGCGCGGCCCGAGCTCGGCCAGCTTCTTGTCCGAGAGCGGGGCGAAGTTGTTCCAGCAGAGGTAGCTGATCTCACGCGTCTGGCCGACGGCCGGCGCCGTGCGCGAAGCCAGGATGCCGGTGAGACCGGCGGCGGTGGTGCCGAGAAAGCGACGTCGCGACAGCGTCATGGGGGCCCTCCTCTAGGGGGACGCGAGATGGCTCGTGATTGTAGCGGACTACGGGCGCCGCGCGGTGGCGACGAGCGCGCGCAGCGGCGCGCGCAGCGGTCGGTCGCCGAGCTCGCGCGCGAGATTCGCGGCGACCGCGGCCTCGATCTCGGCCAGCGCCTCCGGGCGGCGCTGCATGATCTCGCCGTAGACGGGATTGCCTTCGACCAGCCCGATGGCGGCGTCGGTCGCGGACGGGCTCTGACCTTCCTTCGCGACGCGCTCGCATCGCACGTCCGCGAAGCCGGCGTCGCGCAGGAGCGATGCGAGGACGCCCGGGTCGTGATAGCTGAAGGGCACCGTGTAGAACCTCGGGGGATCGGACGGGAAGAATTTCGCGATCGTCTCGTGGGTGATGCGCGGCACGGGGTTGCGCTCGAGCGCGTCCCAGACGTTGAGCAGATAGACGCCGCCCGGCGTCAGCACGCGGAACGCTTCCCGCGCGCCGGCCGCCTTGTCGGGAAAGAACATCAGCCCGAACTGGCAGACGACGGCCTCGAACGAGCCGCTCTCGAACGGCAGGCTCGTGCCGTCGGCCGTGCGGTATTTCGCGTCGTGCGGGCCCGGCAGCCGGGTCCGCGCGTGGGCGAACATCGCCTCGTTCAGATCGGTGGCCATGACCGTCCCGCGCCCGCCGAGCCGCTCGACCAGGCGCCGCGTGACGATGCCGGTGCCGCAGGCGACCTCCAGCACGCGCATGCCGTCGCTCGCGGGCAGCCGCCCGACCAGGTCGGCCGCGAACGCGTCGAAGAACAGCGGGGCCAGATAGCGGTCGTAGTTCTCCGGGATCTTGCCGACGAACGCGGCGGTGGCGTCGGCCATCCTCGTCAGTCCTTCGGCGTCCAGCCCTTGAAGCGCTCGCGCAGGACCTTCTTGTCGAACTTCCCCACGCTCGTCTTCGGCACCGCCTCGATGAGCACGACCTCGTCCGGCAGCGCGAATTTCGCCAGCCGGGGCCTGAGGTATTCGACGATCTCGCGTGGATCGAGGGTCATGCCGGGCTTGGGCACGACGCAGGCGAGGGGGCGCTCCACCCACTTCGGATGCGGCACCGCGATGACCGCGGCCTCCAGCACCTTGGGATGGTCCATGATCATCGTCTCGACGTCGATGGACGAGATCCACTCGCCGCCGGACTTGATGAGGTCCTTCGTGCGGTCGGTGATCTGCACGTAGCCCTCGGGATCGATGGACGCGACGTCGCCCGTGCGGAACCAGCCGTCGGCGGTGAACCGGTCGACCGACTCGGGATTGTCGTAGTAGGAGCGGATGACCCACGGCCCGCGCACCTGGATCTCGCCCACGCTCTTGCCGTCCCACGGCTGCTCGACGCCCGCGTCGTCCACGATGCGCATGTCCACGCCGCCCGCGACGTAGCCCTGCTTGGCGCGGATGGTGTAGCGCTCCTCGTCGGGCAGCGCGTCCATATAGGACTTGAGCCGGCACACGGTGCCCAGCGGGCTCATCTCCGTCATGCCCCACGCGTGCAGCATCGGCGCGCCGTACTTCTTGTCGAACTTCTCGATGAGCGTGCGCGGCGCCGCCGACCCGCCGATCGGGATGCAGCGGATGGACGAGATGTCCCAGCGCGGCTCGGATTCCAGAATCGCGTCGATGGCGATCCACACCGTGGGCACGGCGCCGACGAACGTCACCCGCTCGTTGTGCACGATCTCCACGATGTCGCGCGGCTGGGGGTTGGGGCCGCCGAAGATCTGCGTGGCGCCGTTGAGCACGCCCGCGAACGGCACGCACCAGGCGTTGGCGTGGAACATCGGCACGATGTGCAGGATGACGTCGCGCTCGTTGATACCCAGCAGGTCGGTCATCGACGAGGCCATGGAGTGCAGGAAGATCGCGCGGTGCGTGTAGACGGCGCCCTTGGGGTGGCCGGTCGTGCCCGAGGTGTAGCACATGCCGGCCGCGTCGGTCTCCGCGAGCGCCGGCCACGTCTCCATCGGCCGCGCGTCGGCCAGCAACGCCTCGTAGTCCAGCGTGCCCGCCGGGATGCGGGCGTTGGGCGTGTCCTTCATGACGATGACGTGCTCGACCGTCTTGAGCTGCTTGCGGATGGGCTCGAGGGTGGGCCAGCAGGAGGCGTCCACGATCAGGACTTTGTCGCCGGCGTGGTTGACGATGTAGGTGATGTCGGCGGCCGAGAGCCGGATGTTGACGGTGTGCAGCACGGCCCCCATGCACGGCGCGGCGAAGTAGACCTCGAGATGGCGGTGCGAGTTCCACGCGAAGGTTCCGACCCGGTCGCCCTTGCGCACGCCGAGGGCCTGCAGCGCGCCGGCCAGCCGTGTCGTCCGCTCCGCCCAGCGGCCGTAGTCCATGCGCTCCAGCCCCACGCCGGGCACGCGCGTGGCCAGCGTCTTCTTCGGAAAGATGCGGCGCGTCCGCTCGAAGAAGTGCGGCAGCGTGAGCGGATAGTTCATGATCAGGTTGTCGAGCTGCGCGGTCATCGGCGCCCTCCGGGTGCCATCTCTCGCGGCGAACGGCTCCCGGCCGTCGCCGTGCCGTTAAGGGTACGGCTTGAGGCTCGTCGCCGTCCACTCTCTCGGATTGCCCCGCGCCCATTGTAAAAGCGCCATTCGGCCAGCTGGCCGAATAGCGTTTTCGAAGCGGCCGTCTCATCCGCTGACGGAGGACATAGCCATGGAGAGGAACCACTGGAAGCTCGCAACGATCGGCATCGCCCTCACGGGTGTCACGGCTCTGAGCACCGGCCTCACCACGGCGTGGATGCTGCGGCCGACGACGGAGGCGCAGGCACAGGCCACGCCGGCCCCGACCGTGCGTCCCGCGACCCAGTACGCCGCGACTGTGTCGCCGTCCACTCCGCGCGCATATCCCGCCGTCGCGCGCTCTGAGGCTCCCGCTCCGGTCACGCGCGTGGCATCGACGGCGGCGGCGGACTGCAGCACCGGCGGCGAGCGCGCCATGCGCATCGCGAAGCCGGGCGCCATCGGTGCGCTGCTCGGCGCCGGCCTCGGCGCCGCGGGCGGCGCCGTGGTGAAGGGCGGCAACGGCGCCGGCAAGGGTGCGCTCCTCGGCGGCATCGCCGGCGCGGCGCTCGGCACGGGGTACGGCGCGTACAAGACGAACAACGAGTGCGGCACGATCTTCGGCGGCGGCAACGGCTTCAACGCGGCGGCGCCGGCGGCGCCCGCGGGCACGGTGCAGGCGCTGGCGCCCGCGACCGGCGGCGACCGCATCCAGGTCTACGGCGTCCGGTAACACCGGTCGCTGCGACGAACGAGACGGGGGCGCGCTTCTCGCGCCCCCTGCGTTTTCACGCGCTGTGATATGGTGAGCCCGCGATGAAGTCGCGCTGGAACGACGCCGAGGCCGCGAAGCTCGAGGGCCTCGACCTCCTCGTCTACGCCTCGCGGCTCGTCGGTGCCGAGACCTCGCTGGTCGTCTGGGGCGGCGGCAACACGTCCATCAAGACCGTCGAGCGCGATCACCGCGGCCGTCAGATCCCCGTGCTGCGCGTGAAGGGCAGCGGCTCCGATCTCAAATCCGTCCAGCGCAAGGACTTCCCCGGCGTGCGGATGGACGAGATCCGGGCGTTGCTCGAGCGGCAGGACATGGGCGATCAGGAGATGGTCGGCTACCTCGCCCACGGTCTTCTGGATCCGGGCGGCGTGCGGCCGTCGATCGAGACGCTGCTGCACGGCTTCGTCGACGCGCACGCCGTCGTCCACACCCACGCCGACGCCATCGTGTCGCTCACGAACAACGATCGGCCGCGCGAGGTGCTGGCCGCCGTCTACGGCAAGGACGTCATCGCGCTCGACTACCGCCGGCCGGGTTTCAAGATCTCGCGCGAGGTGGCGGACGTCATCGCCGAGCACCCCGAGGCGCGCGCCCTCGTCCTCGAGCGCCACGGGACCATCACCTGGGGCGCCGGCGTGCGCGACGCCTACGAGGCCACCATCGAGCTGATCACGCGGGCCGAGGAGGCGATCGCCGAGAAGAAGCGAGGCCGCCGGGTCTTCGGCGGTGCGCGCGTGCCCGTGCTGGATCCGGCCGCGCGCCGCGCGGCCGCGCTGGCGCTGGCCCCGCGGCTGCGGGGGCGGCTCGGACACCACCGCCGCGTGATCGTGACCTTCGACGACGCCGGCAAGGTCACCGAGTTCACCTCGTCGCTGGAGGCCCCGGCGCTCTCGCAGGTCGGCCCCGCCACGCCCGACCACACCATCTACACCAAGCGCCTGCCGTGCTTCGTGCCCCTCGAGCGGGCGCCGGAGAGCGCGGAGGCGCTGTGGTCCGCCGTCGACGGCGCGATCGCGGCCTTCGTCCGCGACTACACGGCCTACTTCCAGGCGCACCGCGAGCCGGGCGCCGAGCTCACGGACCCGTTGCCGCGCGTGGTGCTGGTGCCGGGCCTGGGGATGTTCACGGCCGGGCGCGACCGCCGCACGGCCGGCATCGTGGACGACATCGTCCACCACACGATCGACGTCATCGGCAATGCGTCGGCGTTCGGCCGCTACGTCTCGCTCACCGCGAAGGACGCCTACGACGTCGAGTACTGGCCGCTCGAGCTCTACAAGCTCACGCTGGCGCCGCCGGAGAAGGAGCTGGCGCGGCGGATCGCGCTGGTGACCGGCGGCGGCTCCGGCATCGGCCGCGCGGTGGCGAAGCGGCTGGCCGCCGAGGGCGCGCACGTGGTCGTGGGGGATGTCGACGAGGCGGGCGCGAAGAAAACGGCCGAGGAGGTGACGGCGGCGGTCGGCGGCGGCCGGGCCATCGGCCTGCTCATGGACGTGACGAGCGAGACGTCCGTGCGCGCCGCCTTCGAGACGGCGGTGCTGGCCTATGGCGGCCTCGACGTCCTCGTCTCCAACGCCGGCATCGCGCACTCGGCGCCCGTCGATCGGAT
>Ga0137409_10004956_pt1 | contig 13919 bp, 14 predicted proteins | sample CZODoug1_16funga_FD_122059 | JGI IMG/M metagenome (GOLD analysis project Ga0137409, IMG submission 122059) | Vadose zone soil fungal communities from Angelo Coast Range Reserve, California, USA - CZODoug1_16fungal (Hybrid Assembly) | ecosystem: Environmental > Terrestrial > Soil > Vadose zone... | reverse complement strand
CTCGCGCGCCAGATCCTCCAGACTCACTGCGGACGCGAGATTCTCGCGCATGAAGTCTTCGACCTTGCGCAGCCGGCCGTCGCTCGCATTGCGGTAGTGTGGCTCCCCGTAGCGGCCGTACCTGACCAAGAGATGGGCGGCCAACATCTCTCCCGCAGTCTGAGCATAAAGATCTGGCGCGGATTCTTGAAACGCAGCGCTCAGACTCAGCATCAGCTGGCTCACCAAGGGATCGCTGCTTCCGAGGCCGCTCGGCAAGATCGGGGCCGCGGGACCTTTACGCCTGAGTTCTCGTGCGACGCGTTCGATGGTCGCGGCCGGAAGATGGAGTTGCAGGGTGCTGTGTGTCGTGTTACCCCGCCATCGCAGTGTAGCGGCTTGTCCCGGAGCCGTCATACCAATGTGACCCGGCTCGGAATGAGAGTGCTGCCAACCGTTGCGATAGCGGACCTCCACGTCGCAGGAGCCACCGGTAACGAGAACGATCAAATGATCGCGAGTAGCGGGAGTTACGAATTCCTCGGCCTCTGCCGGATCCTCGTAGGCCCGGATCAGCAGCGAGCGCCAACCGGCTCGCCAGCTGCACGCCGTCATCGTGGCGCGCAAGTGCCTGTGCGCATCGAGGCTGGCAATTATCGTCTCCAAGTCAGGTCTCCGCACCGGCCGGCATTGTTGATCAGCACGTCGACGCCGCCGAACGCGGTTTCAGCCGAGTCGAACATGCGCGGAACGGCGGCGACATCCGAGATGTCGGCCTGAGCCGCCACGGCGCGGCCGCCGGCCCTCTCGATCCTGGCGACCACCGCCGCCGAGGCGGCGTTGCAGGCATAGTTCACCACAACGGTGAAGCCGTCTTTGGCTAGGCGCTCGGCGACCGCAGCACCAATGCCGCCGGACGCGCCGGTGACGATGGCTATTCTGTTAGTTTCGGTGGTCATGATCGTCTCCTTGGAGTTGGCACCGGTCATCGGCGCTCGATGAAAGCAAGATGCTCCTTCCCAATCGGCGGATAATCATGCATATTTCGACATCATAATTCGAGCTGCCGAATAATGGATCGTTTCGACGCCATGCGCGTCTTCACCCGCATTGTGGAACGGCGCAGTTTCACTCAAGCCGCTGACGATCTTGGTCTGCCGCGCTCCTCGGTGACTGATGCCGTGAAGGGACTGGAGGCGCGGTTGGGGGTACGGCTATTGCAGCGCACGACGCGGCAGGTCAGTCCGACCCTGGATGGCGAGGCCTACTATCGGCGCTGTGTGAACCTGATCGCGGACATGGAGGACGCGGAGGGCGCCTTCGTCGGAGCCAAACCTTCGGGCCTGGTTCGTGTCGACGTTCACGGCACCCAGGCGCGGTATTTCCTGTTACCGGGCCTGCCTCGATTCCGGCAGCAATATCCCGATATCCGGCTGCACTTCAGCGAAGCGCACCAACCGCTGGACATGATCCGGGAGGGACTCGACTGCATCCTTCGGGCCGGCGAGCTGAGCGACAGTCCGCTGATCAAGCGGCGCCTGGCGCTGCTCGACAGGGGGACCTTCGCCAGCCCGGATTATCTCAGCCGTTTCGGCATGCCGCGAACGCCTGACGACCTCGCAGGTCATGAGATGGTCGGATTGCTTTCGCCGGACTCCGGCGAAGTCGTTTCGCTCGTCTTCGGCGCCGGCGGCAAGGCGCGTCAAGTCACGTTGCCAGCGATGGTGACGGTGACCGGTCCAGAGACCAACGTTGCGTGCGCGTGCATGGGCCTCGGACTGATTCAGGTGCCGCGATATCGCGTCAGCTCCGAGCTTGCCAGCGGCGCGCTGGTCGAAGTGCTCGCCGGCTTTCCACCGTCGCCGCTGCCTATCCACGTCCTCTACTCCCATACGCGGCAACTGTCGCCGCGCCTGCGAGTGTTCATAGACTGGATGGCCGAGCAGTTCCGCGACCGGCACTCGCCGACTGAATGACATGCGCATGAGACCATGCCTTTGGTCGCCTTCCGCGACCAAGCGGCGAAGAACACATGCGTTGGCCTTTGGCTTCCGCCTGAACTCGATGCTCGATTGACTGGCCGCTTTGCGCCAATAGCGGCCCCTCGACACGCGCACGTCCAACTCGTTGCGCCTAGGGATAGAAGAGTTCTAGGCGGGCCGTCTTAACAGTGCGATTAGCTCATCCGGAACCGGATTGGACTTAAGTTTCTTCGGATCCACTGGATCGGCGACACACCACACCCTCGTCTGCGTGCATTCCACTGCCACGATCTCACCCTTGGTCAGACAGTGCCGGAGTTCGAAGCTGGATTTCTTGAGCGAGGTTATCGTGGTGTATATTTGAACCTTGTCATCATAGCGGATCGGCTTCAGGAATTTCGTGTTCAGATCGATTATCGGGAAACCTGCAAACCCGAAGCGGCGGCCCAGTTCGGTCTTGTTGAAGCCTGCGGTTTGCTCAAACAGGACGACGCAACTCCAGTCGAAATATTCGATGAACCTGGGATGAAAGACGATGCCAGCCGGATCGCAGTGACCCCATTCCACGGTGAGATCTCGGCGACTTACCTTGAAGTCGCCTCTAACGAATTCCGGCACTGCATTTGACTGATCCATTGAGCTACTCCGGAAACACTATGGTCTTCGATCCGTTCAGTAGAACGCGATCCTCGATATGGCACTTTACGGCTCGAGCTAACACGCGGCGCTCGATGTCACGTCCTTTTCGGACGAGATCGTCCGGGGTGTCGCGGTGGCTGATACGTTCGACGTCCTGCTCGATGATCGGGCCTTCGTCGAGGTCTGTCGTGACGTAATGGGCGGTCGCACCGATCAGCTTCACTCCGCGGGTATGCGCCTGCTGGTAGGGCTTGGCGCCCTTGAAGCCCGGCAGGAACGAGTGATGAATGTTGATGCATTTGCCGGCGAGCTTCCGGGAGAGGTCGTCTGAAAGGATCTGCATATACCTCGCCAGCACCACCAGGTCGGTATCAGTCTCTTGAACAAACTTCCAGATTGCTGCTTCTTGCTGCGGTTTGGTTTCCTTCGTTATCGGCAGATAGTGAAAGGGCATGCTAGAGAAGCGCAGGTGCTTGTAGGTCTCGACGGGATAATTCGAGATAATCCCGGCGATGTCCATGTCGAGTTCACCTGTTCGCCAGCGATAGAGCAAATCGGCCAGGCAATGATCCCATTTCGAAACCAGCAGCATGACCTTAGTCCTCTTGGCTTTTGGCCTCAGCTTCCAGTGCATGCCGAATGGCTCGAAGGACCGCGAAAGATGCTCGCGCGCGACTTGCTCTGAGCCAGCCTCGCCCGTGAACTCGAGGACGATCCGGCCGAAGAAGGTTCCGCTCTCCTGATCGTCGAATTGCTGGGCGTCGACAATATTGGCTCCCGACGCAAACAATGCTGCCGTGGCTGCCGCGACGATGCCGGGACGGTCGAGACATGAAAACGTGAGGATGAACTGTTCTCTGGACATGCGCTATCTCTTGGACGATGGGAAAGGTGAGGATCGCCGACAGATCATGCGGTCCGCAGCTTGAAGCGCTGCACCTTGCCTGTCGGGTTACGCGGCAATTCCGCGACAATCCGGATCTGCTTGGGGCGTTTGTAGCGGGGCAGCGAGGACGACGAGAGCTCATGGAGTTCTTCGATGATCTGGTCCTGCGGCTTGGTTCCACCCCGGACGGCGACGAACGCCGTCACCTCAAAGGCTCCGTCTGCGGCCGGAATCCCTACCACCGCGACCTCATTGACGTCAGCATGTCCGCGGAGCACGTCCTCGACGTCGATGGGTGAGACCCACATGCCGGACGATTTGAACATATCGTCCGCCCTGCCTTCGAAGAAATAGAAGCCCTCGTCGTCCCGCCGGTAAATGTCACCCGTCCGAACGTATCCGTCGATGATTGTTTCGGACGTCTTCTCGTCGTTGTTCCAGTAGCGGCGGAACGCACTGCCGCCCTTGACGAACAGGACGCCGTGCTGCCCTTCCCGTCCTTGATCGTCGATGAGCTTGATATCGTATCCCGGCACGGCCAACCCAGTGCTCCCCAGCTTGATCCTCTGCTTCTGATTTGTGATGTAGCCGTGAAGCAATTCAGTCGATCCGATCGTTTCAAGGATCGGCGTATTGCTGAACTCCTGCCACTCGTTGAAGGTTTGCGGCGGAAGGTTTTCTCCGCCGGCGGCAGAGAACTTGAGCGACTTCGTGGCGAACGAGCCTCCTTGCCTGCGAAACTCCAGGATGTTTCTAAAAACGGCTGGCACGGCAAAAAAGATCGTGGGGTCAAATTCAGCGAAAACCTTCGCGATGGATTCCGGGGTCGGACGCTCGGAGAGCAATATCATCGGCGCACCGAAACCGATGGTGAACCCGATCGTGTTGCCAAAACCGTAAGCGAACGGGGTGCGCGACGCCGAGAACATCCGGTCTGACGGCTGGATCTCATAGACCTGCCGACCGATCGCCTCGATGATACAGCAGATGTCGGAATGGAAGTGAAGAGCGCCCTTGGGCTTTCCTGTACTCCCCGACGTATAGACGATGAATGCCGGGCCATCCGTGTTCAGCAATGCCTCGGGACTCCCGGACTCCAGTAGCGTGGCGAAGGCAGTAACGCCCAGCCTACCGGGCCCAGCCGCCACGATGGCCTGCAGACTCTCCAGTTTCGGTTCAAGTGTCAACGCCGTGTCGAGATAGGTTTCCGAAACGAACAACATCCTTGCGCCGCTGTCGTTCATGACATGAGAGATGTCGGCCTCGCTCAGAGCCGGGTTGATCGGAACCGCGATTGCTCCCATTCCCATCAACGCGAGAATCGCCAGAACGAGTTCGATGGAATCCTGCATCACCATCGCTACGCGATCACCCGGAGCTATGCCTCTAGCTTTCAAGGCTCCGGCGAGTTTCGAAGCCCCACTGTGAAGTTCGCGAAACGTCGCCTTTCCGCCGCGATAGACGTAGGCGTTGGAATCCGGTCGCTCTTCAAGTTGCGTGGCCAGATATCCGAAGATGCTGGGATGTTGCATGTTTCCTCCAGTGCGGGTCGCGATCATGCGGATTCGGAATTTGAGGCGTTCGGTCCAGCGGACTTTTTCAGACCGATCGCGGATTCCAGGAGTTCGGGGCGTTCGCGCAGGTCGGCCACCGGGCCGCAGAATTTCGCCGATCCCCGCTCCAGGACCAGCACGCGCGAACAGAAGTCGAGCACCGTATCGACGTGTTGCTCCACCAGCACGCACGCCAGTTCCTGTTCGGCCACCAATTTTCGGATCGCATCCATGACCTGGTCGGCGACGATGGGCGCCAGGCCTTCGAGCGGTTCGTCGAGCAGCAGCACGCTGATGTCGTTCATCAAGGCGCGGGCGATCGACAGCATCTGCTGTTCGCCGCCCGATAATTCCCGCCCCTTGTTGTTGCGCCGCTCGTGCAGCCGAGGGAACAGTTCGTAGGCGCTGTCGAGACGACGACGCGAGGCGCTGCCGACTGCGGCCAGGAGGTTCTCCTGCACGGTCAGGCTCGGGAAGATGTCGCGGGTCTGCCGCACGTAACCGATGCCCAGTCGGGCCCGGCGGAAGGGACGCAGACCTGCGATCGATACGCCGTCGGCGGCGATCTTGCCGGCGCGGAGTTCGGCGAGGCCGAGAATGGCGGAAAGCGTGGTCGTCTTTCCTGCGCCGTTTCTGCCGATGATGCCGACGCGCTCGCCGGCGCGGACGGAAAAAGAGACTCCTTCGAGCACCGTCGTTCCCGCGTAGCCGGCGGCCACGTCCTGCAGGGTAAGCTCACCGACGGGCATGGCGATGCCCGAAATAGATGTCCCGGACGCGAGGGTCGCGCGAAATCTGGTCCGGCGACCCTGTCGTCAGGATGGCGCCCGCGACCAGGACCACAATCTCCCTGGCGAAGCGGAAGACGAGGTCCATGTCGTGTTCGACGAGCAGGATCGCGAGGTCCGACGGCAGGCTTTCGACCGCGCGCATGATGGTCTCGCTCTCTCCTTTCGGAACACCGGCGGCCGGCTCGTCCAGCAAAAGGACCTTCGGCTCGCCCGCCAGCGCAAGCGCGATTTCGACCAGCCTCCGTTCGCCATAAGCGAGGCGATCGACCCTTCGATCGGCGATGTGTTGAAGCTGAAGCAAGGCGAGCGTGGAAGCGACCTTGGCTTCTCCGATTTCATCCCGGTCGGCGGAACGCCACGCGCTTCGTTGCTGTCCTCGTTGCTGCACCACGGCCAGCCGGACGTTGTCGGCGACCGTCAGCGTCTTGAAGACCCGGGTGATCTGGAACGTGCGGAGGAGGCCCGCGCGAGCTCTTTCGGCCTGCGAGGCCGCCGTGATGTCTTGGCCGAAGTACCTGATCGTGCCGCTGGACGGGGCGAGTGCACCCGTCACTATGTTGACGAACGTCGTCTTGCCTGCCCCGTTGGGCCCAATCAGCGCGGTCCGCGCCCCGACAGGCAGCGAAAGTGAAATGTCGGACGCTACCTGGAGGGCACCGAAGTTCTTTTGGATCCCGTCGAGACGAAGCGCATGGGTCATAGACCCGCCCTCCTCTCGCGCCAAAGTTCAACCTTGCCCAACACGCCGTTGACGATCCCTGACGGCGCGACAAGAACGACGGCGATCAAGAGGCCGCCGATCGCGAACATCCAGCGGAACGGATCGAGTTCGGCCGCGACATGGTGGAGCGTCATGAACAATGCCGTACCGACCAGCGCACCCCACAACCGACCGGTCCCACCAAGGATGAGCATGACGAGCGCCTCGGCCGAGGTGGTGAAACTGAGACTGTGCAGGCCGACGACCTGCACGGTCTGCGCGGAAAGCGCGCCGCCCAGTCCCGCCAGGGCGCCGCCGAGTGCGTAGGCGAGCCGCAGGTGTCCGCTGACGTCGCAGCCCATCGCGGACATACGCACGCGATCCTCCCGGATCCCGACACAGGTCAGGCCGAACGGGGACCGCATGATCCGGCGCAGCGCAAACAGGCAGATGGTAAGGACCGCGACGCTGTAGACGTAGGCCACCTTCCCGGTGAAATCGAACGGAAAGATTCCGAATAGCGGGCTAACCTCGAAACCGGAAAGGCCATCGTCGCCGCCGGTCCATTTGCGGGACTTGTTGGCGATTTCAAGAACGATCTGAGCGACAGCCACCGTCATCATGATCAGCGACAATCCGCGGCCGCGAAGCACGACGAATCCGGTCAGGAAGGCGAGCGCCGCGCCGGCGACAGCGCCGAACAGGAGGCCCGAGATCGGCTCAGCGAAGACGTGGAGCGCCAGCAATCCCGCAGCGTAACCTCCAACGCCGACGAACGCCGCGTGTCCGAGGGTCACAATACCCGCGTACCCCACGACGACGTCGAGCCCCAGCACGACGACGGCCGTGGTTGCGATTTGCGTGAGCAGGCCCAATTGGCCGGGCGCGATCACCCACAACGCGGCCGCAGCGAGCGGTACGGCCAGTTCGAGGGGCGCGAGACGCTTTGAATGAACTTGCGTCATTCGCCCTCCTCGCCCCCGAACAATCCGTGCGGTCGGAAGCTCAGAACGGCCAGCATCGCGGCATAGGAAAGGATCGATCCGAGCGACGGCAGCAGATACTTCGATGAGGTCTCGACGCCGCTCAGAAGCATGGCCGCCCCCAACGAGCCCCAGATATTTCCCAACCCGCCAATTGCTACGACAGCCAGGAAAGTGACCAGGTATTTCGTGGGATAGAACGGCTCGATCTGCATGATCTCGGCCCCCAGGATGCCGCCGAGTCCGGCCAGCCCGGCGCCCAACGCGAAGGCGACAGCATAGAAGAGCCGGCTGTCGATCCCGATGGATTCCGCCGCATCGGTATGGTCGACCACGGCACGCAGACGAATGCCGACCTTCGTGCGCGAATACGCCAGCCACATCGCGAGCACGACGGCGCCTCCGCACGTGATCACCAGAAGACGCTGCGCCGGTACGGCGCGGAAGCCCAGTTCGACGGGGCCCGAGAGCAACGGCGGCAGCGGCAGCGTCTTGATCCCATCGCCGAATACGGCTCCGCACGCCGCGATGCCCACGAACATGATGCCGATGGACAGCAGGACCTGGTCGAGAGCACTGCGACGATACACACGAGAAAACAGCAGACGCTCAAGGAGCAGTCCGGCGGTGGTAGTCAGCACAATTGCCGCGACGGCCGCCGGCACGTAACCAAACTTCCAGACAGTCATTGCATACCAGGCGAAATAGCCACCGAGCACGGCGAAGAGTCCGTGGGCAAGATTGACCACGCGGATCAATCCGAGGGTGACGGACAGACCCACCGCGATTACGAACAGCGTCATCCCGTAGGTGACGCTGTCGATCGCGATGCTCGCTAGGATCTGCATCGGTGGCGCCCGTCAGTTACTTCGCGAACAGGACGCCGTAGTCCGGCTGAGCGGCGAATGTCGCGACCTCGTCGTTGATCAGCTTCCCGGATGCGTCGCGCTTGACTACCCGGATGTAGACGTTCTGAACGATGTCGCGCGTGTTCGCGTCGATCTTGATCGGGCCGCGGGGGCTTTCCCAGGCTTGCCCCTTCACCGCCGCCAGTGCCGCTTCTGCGTCACGCTTTCCACCCGTCGCCTTGATCATCGCATAGAGCACGCGGGTGCCGTCGAAGGCTGAGACCGTCGCCGGATTGGCGATCGCGCCCGGATGAATCTTCGCGAGCGTGGCGACGAATTTCTCATTCTCCGGAGACTTGTGCGTGCCGGAGTAGAAGTAGGCCGTCTCGAGGCCGATCGCCGGATCGCCCAGCGCCTGCAGGTCCGTCTCCTGGGTCTCGGACGTGCCGAGGAAGGTGACGCCCGCCTCCTTAAGGCCGTTCTCGGAATACGCCTTCACGAATCCGAAGGTCGGAGGTCCGAAGGGTAAGAAAGTGAACAGCGCGTCGGGCTTCTGCAGGCGGATCTTCTGGAGGTATGGCCCGAAATCGGTGGTCGCGAGCGGCATACGCACTGATTCTATGATCGTGCCACCGCCTTCTTCGAACACGCGCTTGAAGGCGCCTTCGGCATCGACGCCGGGCCCGTAATCGCTGACGATCGTGACCACCTTCTTGATGCCGCGCTCAAGCGCCCGCTTGGCGACCGGTACCGTGACCTGCGGCAACGTGTTTGAGGTCCGCACGAAATATTCGGACTTGGAAACCACGACCGAAGTCGAGGCGTTGAAGATGACGGTCGGGATCTTCGCGCTCTGCACGATCGGCGCGACAGCGAGTGCATTCGGTGTGAACACGAATCCGGCGAGATACTGCACTTGCTCGTTGTTGATGAGTTCCTGCGCGAGAGTACGTGCGCGCGCCGGATCTCCCAGGCCGAGATCGCGATAGACGAATTCGACCTTATTGCCGTCGACGGTGTCGCCGTTCATCGCGACGTAGGTCTCGATACCCTGCCGGAAGGGGGCGCCGAAGGCGGACGCGAAGGGGCCTGAGAAGGGGCCGATGACGCCGATCTTGATGGTGTCGGCTGCCGCACTTGTGACGCTCAAAGCCAAGGCAGCGATAAGCAAGATTGATCGCAATTCCATGAATATCTCCTCCCGAATGCACGCATTTTTGGCCTCATCGTATACGTATCGTGTACTATTATGGATGCTATGATCGCAAGATCGAGGAATAAGTCAAGAAATATCGATATAACGGTTCTAAAATACCTCTTTCTTGGCGTTTCTAGGGGTGACATTTATCCAATCGTATACTATAGGAACACCCAACCGCGGAGACATGCATGAGTGACGACGCAAATTCCCAGACCCTAAAGGCGGTCCTTGGACTACGGGGGATGATCGTGGACGGGGTTCTCGCCGCCGGGGCACGCGTGGCCGAACCGCTGCTGGTTGAGAAGTTTGGCGTATCGCGAACGCCGGCCCGCATGGCTCTGGTCCAGGTTCGCGACGAAGGATTGCTCGAAACGATCCCCTCGGGCGGGTTCGTCGTCGCAAGCTTCTCCGAACAGGACATTCGCGAAGCGATCGAGATCCGGGGTACGTTCGAGGGGATGGCCGCGCGCTATGCCGCGGAACGCGGCGTTTCCCCCACCCTGCTTGCACCGCTTGAGAAGTGCGTCGCCTCTCTTGATGGCGTCATTGCCCAATCCACCGCCTCGTTTGACTTGAACGACTATGTCCGCCTGAACGACCGCTTTCACGAACTGCTGGTCGACTGCGCACAGAGCGTGATGATCAAGCGCTCCCTGCTGCGGATCATCTCGCTTCCGTTCGCCGCGCCCAACGCGTTCATCATGTCATCGCGGTCGAATTCGACCGGCGTACGCGACATCCTCTTCGTGTCGCAGGAGCAACATCGATCGATCGTCGACGCCATCAAGAACCGTCAGGGCACCCGCGCGGAATCGATCGCGATCGAACACTCGCGCTCGGCCTGGAAATATCTGGAGCTTGCGATGCACGACGAGGAACAAATGATCCAGTGGCCGGGGCTCAGACTTATGGCCTCTCCGGGATAATCGCTTACGGCGGATCACGGAAACAAGAAAACAGGGAGCGAAATATCATGGATCATGCGGCGCTGCGCGAGACCTACCGGAAGGCGAACGAATATCGAAAGACGCCTTTCCTAGAGCGGCCTTATTTCGGTTCGCCCGGCGCTCCGGCACAGGCCGAGAACAACGCCAGCAACATCTGGGGGCACATCAACGGCGGCTTTCTTTTCGCCTATGAATATACGCGCTGGTGGAAGGAATCGCGGGCATTGCGGCAGACCGCAATCCTGGGCGATTGGAGTTGGCTCAACAAGTGCATTGTCAGCGGCGCGGACGCGCTCAAGCTTCTCAACTTCGCAAGCGTAAAGAACATCGAGCGCATCCAGATCGGTCAGATCATGTATACGCCAATGGTCAGCGCCGAAGGTAAGGTTGCCATTGAAGGGTTGACGCTTCGCCTTGCCGAAGACGAGTACATGTTTACCCAGTCGGGGGCGTTGGCTTGGCTGACGAAAGTCAACAGCGTCGCCAACTTGAAAAACGTCCAAATCGAGGATGTTACCCCGGACTATACGTGCTTCGCACTCCAGGGTCCTAAGGCGGTCGAAATTCTTGAAGCCGTTACCGGCGAGTCCTTCGCCGAAATGCGTTTCTCGCGTTGGCGCAAGGTACCCATTCTCGGGGTAGATACCATCATCGCCCGCCAGGGCGTGACGGGCGAAGTCGGCTATGAGTTCATGATGCCGACGTCCGCTGGAAAAGGACACGAATTATGGGCAGCCATCCGTGACGCCGGCCGCGACTTCGGTTTGCGGGAGTTGGGGTTCAAGGCACAGTTGGTGGGACACACGGAAACCGGCATCGCCACGGTCGTCCGCGACTTTTTACCTGATCGATTTCCGCGGGCGTCGTGGAAAAAGTTTGCACGGCTCTGGACTTCCCAGGAAGAGCTCGACGCCTTGGACTGGGACATCACCGAACAATTGTGCTCGCCGGCCGAGCTCGGCTGGAAGCATACGATCAATCTCGATCATGAGTTTTATGGCCGCGAAGCCCTGCAGCGTGAAGCCGACGTGGGTGGCCCTTCGCGTCAGCTCGTTGGCTTGATCTGGAACAGTGATGATATGGCCGAACTCTATGCCAAGCAGTTCCGGGACGAGCCGGCGCCCCCTCCACCGGATCTTCCCTACGGCCAGTTCCGCCTTTCATTCCAAAAGGTCACTAAAGACGGCGACCTTGCCGGTTGGGCCAGCGGCGCGACCTACAGCCCAACGGTGCGCCGCATGATCTCAATGGCCCGCGTGTCACGAGCGCTTGCGCTACCGGGCACCGAAGTATCCGTGCGCTGGGGCGGTTTCTCGGACGAACCATCCTGCCAGATCCGCGCCGAAGTGATCGATCTACCGTTTATCAAGCAACACCGAAAAGACGTCACCATCAAATAGCGATGTGATCGGAGCGTGCGAACGTGACAGCCACGATTATCGACGGTAAGGCCGTCGCGAAACGAATTCGAGCGGAATGCGCCGAACGCGTCGAAGACCTTCGTCGCAAAAGCGGTATCACTCCAGGCCTTGCAGTGATTCTTGTCGGCAACGACCCAGCGTCGCACCTGTACGTCGGGAACAAGGTCAAGGCGTGCGCAAGCGTCGGCATCAAGTCTCAGGCCTATCGATACGGCCGGGACGTCGACACCGTGACGGTTCTAGCCAAAATCCACGAATTGAACGCAGATTCCGGAATCCATGGTATCCTTGTCCAGCTACCTCTGCCGTCCGGCGTCGATATGCCAAGGATCATCAGCGCAATCTCGGTGCAAAAGGATGTCGACGGCTTCCATCTATACAACGTGGGCGGCCTCGTCGTTGGCAATACCATCTTTTCTCCTTGCACGCCGTACGGCGTGATGAAGCTTCTGGAAGCGGAGGAGATCTCGATCGCTGGCCAGAATGTCGTCGTGGTCGGCGCAAGTAATATCGTCGGCAAACCGATGGCGCTGATGTTCATCCAACGAGAGGCAACTGTAGCCATCTGCCATGCGAAGACCCGCGATCTCGCACAACTGACAATTCTGGCCGACATTCTTGTCGTCGCGGCGGGAGTTCCCAACCTTATCGTTCCACAGATGGTGAAGCGCGGCGCGGTCGTGATCGACGTCGGGATCAATAGGCTTCCGGATGGTCGCATTGTCGGCGATGTCGACTTCGAAGGCGTCGCAGAAAAGGCCTCGTTCATCACGCCCGTTCCGGGCGGCGTCGGCCCCATGACCGTGACGATGCTGCTCATGAATACGTTGTCGTCGGCCGAGCGTGCCGCCCTAGCGGCGACGGCGGCCTAACTGGCGCCTACCACTTGAGCAAAAACGGCCAGGGCGACGGTTCTTCTTCCCTGCTCGTTACAACCTCAATCAGCACCGGTAGGTCGGTTTTCAACCAGCGCCGAAGGCTCTCGGACAGTTCGACAGGGGAGTGAACCCGCTCGGCCGCAAGACTGAAGGCTTTTGCCAAGGCGATGAAGTCCGGGTTCCGGAGTTCACTACCTATTTCGCGCCCCCCAAAGTTGGTTTGCTGATCGCGCGCGACATTGCAGCCTTTACGGAAAAGGGCTATTCGACCTCAAGCATCAAGTATATTGCCGATCTGCTCGGTATGAGAGGAGCTGCGCTTTACTATTACGTTCCGTCGAAGGAGGCCGCACTCGCCGCTGTTTGCGAAGCCGGCGTCACCACCTTCATCGCCAATCTGAGCAAGGCGATCGAAAAATCCCAGACCTCGTCGGAGCAGGTCCGAGCCGCCATTCACGTCCAGTTGTCACCGCTTCGAGAGCGGCCCTACGCCGACTACATCCGGGTGTTCGTCCGCCACCGACACGAGTTACCCGACGAGGAACGACGCCGAATTGTCGGTCTCTCGCGAGAGTACCAGAAGTTAGTCAACCTGATATTTGCAGAAGGCGTGGCGAGCGGAGAGTTTCGAGCGAACTTGAACGTAGAATTTGCAGCGTTCGCGCTCATAGGACTTTGCAATTCGGTTATCAGTTCTCACGTCTGGCCAAAGTCAGCTGATATCGAGAAGATAATCGACGAATACGCCGCGATCATCGTAGGCGGAGTCGTCAAGTCCTGACGTCCGAACGAAGATTGACAAGAAGGCTGTTTGGCAATGAGCCGACATGCTCGGTCAGCAATGACCGCTTTGCGCGGCACAAGGGGCCATTCGACAAGTGATAGGCTTCGTACAATTTGCTTATTAGTCATGAACAACGCTTCCGACTTTTTTGCGCTTGAGTGCCGAATTTGATATCCTGCTACCGGCGATCCCAGACGGGAATGTCTTGGTTCGAACAGGACTGCCTCACTGGGGCAGCACTCAATGGGTGCGGTCTAGGCCTCGCGTAGCGCTGAGGCTTAGAGCACCCATCCCCCGGACACTTCGATACGCTGAGCGTTTATCCAA
>Ga0137409_10004954_pt1 | contig 13922 bp, 12 predicted proteins | sample CZODoug1_16funga_FD_122059 | JGI IMG/M metagenome (GOLD analysis project Ga0137409, IMG submission 122059) | Vadose zone soil fungal communities from Angelo Coast Range Reserve, California, USA - CZODoug1_16fungal (Hybrid Assembly) | ecosystem: Environmental > Terrestrial > Soil > Vadose zone... | reverse complement strand
CGCGTACTCGAAGACGCCAAGCGTATTGTCAGCAAACGCGGGCAGGGTGGGCGTAGCGTGATTGCGGGCGAACAGCGACGTGCGGGTCGGGCGGCCAAGATGCCAGACGACCTGATCGAGCATGTGGCCGGCCAGGTCGTAGAAGATCGTGGCGAGCATTCCGGACAGGACCCCCATGCCGAAGACCGCCGCCAGGAGGGAGAGCCTTTCCTTCTCGAACACGTCGACGAAGTAGGTGTAGCCGCTGACCTCGCCTTGGAGCTGGGGATACTTGCGCGTCGCGTCCGACCAACGGTTGAGCTGTCCATCGGTCAGCAGGATCGTGCTGAAGTCGTGCGGCGGGTTGATCAGCCCGACGCAGTCGGTCGCGCCATAGTAGCTCATCACGTTGTAGAGCAGGTTGTCGTGGTCGAACGCGCTGTAGCCTTGGGCATTGAGCTTCGCCAGCTTGGCCGTGCTGTTGCGAGTCCTCGCCGAGTGGAAGGAGGATGACGCGCTGCGCGCCGCCATCGGGCGTTTCCCGGAGCGGCTGGCGCTCGCGACCGCGATCAAGTGGGATGAAGCGGTGGATGCACTCTCGCACGCTGGCAGTCTGGCCACCATTGGACGCGGGCCGACGCTTGCCATTGCGCGCGAGGCGGCACTCAAACTCAAGGAAACCTGCAATCTTCACGCCGAGGCGTTCAGCAGCGCCGAGTTCCAGCATGGTCCCATGGCTCTGGTCTCGCAGCATTATCCACTCCTGCTGTTCATGCCGACGGATGCGGCTGCTGCCGGACTACGGGAATTTGCGGCCGACCTGCATCGCAAGGGCGCCCTGGTCTTTGCAGCCGAGCATGGAGCGCCCAATGCTGGCAGGCTGCCGGTCTTGCCGCCTGAGCATCCGGACGTTGATGCCGCTTGCCTGATACAGACATTCTATGCACTCGCGGTTCGCATCGCCGTCCGCCGCGGCACAAACGCCGATCAGCCACGCCACCTCCAGAAGGTGACACGCACTCGATGAGGCAAGCCGAGAAGCACGCCCAGAAATACGCCATTCTGGCAGAGCGAGTGTTCGACGGCGCGGCCGTTGTCGACAATGCAGCCGTCATCATCGAGGGTTCGCGTATCCTGGCCGTGGTCCCGCGCGACGCCGTACCAGCCAAAATGCCGCGACACGCCTTACCCGACGGCGCCTGGCTCGTGCCTGGGTTTATCGACGTGCAGGTGAACGGCGGCGGGGATGTGCTCTTCAACGAGGATCCCACGCCGGACGGAATTCGCACAATCGCGGCCGCTCATCGCCGCTACGGCACGACGGCGCTGCTACCCACTCTGATCACTGACAAGCCCGAGACGATGCTGAGCGCACTCGAGGCGGTCGAGGCGCTCGTCGACAAAGAGCCTTCCATTCTCGGCATCCACCTCGAAGGGCCGTTCCTCTCACCGCAGCGGCCAGGCGTGCATGCGGTGCGCCACATCCGTACTCCAAGCAACAACGACCTCGCCCCTCTCACTGCGCCGCGCCGCTCGGTCACTGTCGTGACGCTCGCACCCGAACGGGTGCCCGCGGGCTTCATCGGTGCACTTGCTGGCGCCGGGGTGCGGGTCTGTCTCGGCCATTCGATGGCAAGCTACGCCGACACACGGGCTGCCATGGCGGAGGGGCTTTCGGGCTTCACCCATCTGTTCAACGCCATGCCCGGGCTCGGCAGCCGCGATCCTGGCCCGATCGCAGCCGCGCTGGAAAGCGAGAGCGCCTGGTTCGGCGTGATCGTTGATGGTGTGCATGTTCATCCCGCAACGCTCCGCCTTGCGTTGCGCGGGCTGGCACGCCCCATGTTGGTGACCGATGCCATGCCGCCGGTCGGCGGCAGGCGCATCGGTTTCAAGCTCTACGGGGAAGACATCATGGTGCAGGACGGACGATGCACCCGGCAGGACGGCACGCTCGCGGGCTCCGTGCTCGACATGGCGAGCGCGCTACGCAATTGCGTGCGTCTGCTGGACGTCAGGCTCGAGACCGCGCTGCGCTTTGTCTCCACTAACCCGGCGGAGTTCCTTGGCCTCGGACATTGGCTCGGTCGTCTCGCACCGGGCTGTCGCGCCGACCTGGTGGCGCTCGATCCAATCGGCATTGAGGTGCTGGACACCTGGGTTGCCGGGATGCGAGGGCCAAACATGCTCGGAATGATCGCTGGAGGGCCGTAGGGCGCAATCGCTTTATTGCGCCGTCTTGAAGGCAAGCTTCCGCCGATGAGGTCCGGCCGGCCCGTGGCAGGAATGGCGCAATAAAGCGATTGCGCCCTACGAACTGAATGATGGTTGTGTGGGGACCGACACCTCGTCTGGACACCTGGGTTGCCGGGATGCGAGCCCAAACATGCTCCGAATGATCGCTGGAGGGCCGTAGGGCGCAATCGCTTTATTGCGCCCTCTTGAAGGCAAGCTTCCGCCGATGAGGTCCGGCCGGCCCGTGGCAGGAATGACGCAATAAAGCGATTGCGCCCTACGAACTGAATGATGGTTGTGTGGGGACCGACACCTCACTATTGCTGAAAGAAGAAGAATGGCGAGCGACGCTCATAGGGCGAAGTGCGCGGCCCGTCGTTCCGCTCCATATCTCGTTCACGCCCGGTATACGCTCGGTCACGCCAGTCGTTCCAACGGCCCGTATCGCGTTGACGCGGTCCCCAGCCATCCCAACCCCACGGCGATCGATCGAACTGCACCTCTCCATCCGCCGGCACAGGGCCGGAGTTCTGGCGTCGGCTGCGAGTCGTGGAGGCATTGGCCTCGCCGCCTTCTCGGCGTGAGATGAGAGCATAGCGAGCGTCCACCGCTTTCCCGTTCGCATCGCGGCGGAGATACTCAGTCTGGTTCCCGCGTCGCCCGCCATCCTCACCGGCGCTCACCAGCAGCCCCCTTGCCTCCGGTGACGGCGGTGCCAGCAGTGCTCTGGGGGCGTGATATGACCAGACGGCTTGCATGATGGGCTCGAAGATGGGGAGCGCCACACTGGCACCGGTCTGTCCGGAGCCGAGAGTCCGCCGCCGGCCGTCGGCGTTATCATAGCCAACCCAGACCACCACGGTTACATCGTTCGAAAAGCCGGCGAACCAGGTGTCGTTCTCGTCGTCAGTCGTCCCGGTCTTGCCTGCCACGTAGGGCGCAAGCGAGCTGATCCTATGGGCCGTGCCGCGCTGAACAACGCCCTGCAGAAGGGTCTTGAGCTGATAAAACGAAGCCCGATCGGCACCACTGACTTGCTCCAAAGCAGGCGAGTGCTGATACACGACATTGCCGTTCTGCTCGATCGCCTCAATCGTATGCGGCGACGGCCGCATTCCCTCGTTGGCAATCGTCGCGTAGAACTGCGCGAGATCGATCGGCCGCACCGGCTGCGCACCGAGCACGAATGGATAGTATCGCTCGCACTCCTTGTAGATTTTCAGCTCCACGGCAAGTGCGCAGACCTGATCCAGGCTCGCCGGAGCGGTGGAGGCAATGCCCCCATCAAGCAGGTTCACCGTCGCGAGGTTTCGTGAGTTCTCGAGTGCTGATCGAAGCGTAATGACGCCCGAGGAGCTGCTGTCGTAGTTCTTGGGCGACCAGTAATCCTCGCTGCGCTTGCTGGCCTGGATTGGCGGAAGCGTAATGTCCTGATCACGCACGAGCGTGTTCGGCTGCAGACCCTTCTGCAAAGCAGCGAGATAGGTCAATGGCTTCAATGAGGAACCCGGCTGGCGATAGGATTGCGTCACTCGGTTGAGCTGGCTCCCGGAATAAGAGAAGCCACCTGCCATCGCGAGAATGCGGCCCGTCTTGTTCTCGATAACCACGGCGGCGCCTTGCACGACAGGGCGCACCCGCAGCTCTGCGCGTGCTGTTTTCCCCTTCCCCTCCACCACATGGACCCACACGACGTCGTGCAGCTTGAGGCTCCGGAGGATTGCTGCCGTGCCGGAGAGCGGCAGCGTGCGACCATCTGCCAGGCCGACGCGGATGGCTTCGTTCCCTCTCGTTCCTCCCTTCTCAATCACCACCGCGGCTTTCCATTGAACATCACGCGGCAGACGAGCGCTTTTCAACGCCCGCAGCCAACTGGGATTCACCGATGAATCGGGTTCCGCTGTGGCCCGCCTGATCGCGGCCGAGAGATTGAGCTCCGGTCCGTGGAATTCGACCCGCCCCGCATTCTTCTCGTAATTCGCCAAGCCCTCATGCAGCGCCAGCTCCGTCGCCTGCTGCAAGTCGGGCTGCAGAGTGGACTGAATGCGATAGGAACCAACGCGAAAAGCGCTCAGGCTGCTCGTGACCGTGAGCTCGCGCGCGACATAATCCGCAAAATACGATCCAGGCGCCCGGTCGATCTGGTCGTCCGGCACGATATCCGGGAAGGCAGCGAGCGCCTGCTTGTTCTGCTCGGCTGTGATCGCGCCATCGTCCTGCATGCGACCGAGCACGTAGCGGAACCGCTCGCGCGCGCGATCCACATTTCGGATCGGACTGAAGTAATTCGGCCCCTTGGTAATCCCGGCCAGCAGGGCGCCTTCGCTTAAAGTCAGATCCCGCGCCGATTTCCCGAAATAGCTGCGCGCAGCCATTTCGACCCCGGACGACGCCCTGCCCAGGAAGATTGAGTTCAAATAAAGCTCCAGGATCTCCGGCTTGCTGAGAGTGCGTTCCAGGCGCGACGCCAGGACCATTTCGCGCATCTTGCGCTCGTAGCTGAGCTCGTCGCCGACCAGCAGGTTCTTCACGACCTGCTGTGTGATCGTCGATCCGCCCTGTGGACGCCCGGCCTGTGTCAGGTTGCCGATGAAGCTGCGCACCAGCGCACGCTCGTCGATCCCTTTATGCTCATAGAAGCGCTTGTCTTCTGCCGCCACAAATGCCTGCTGCACGTGAACTGGAATCTCAGACAAGCTGACCCAGACCCGGCGCTGGTCCCGCTCGTGAACCTCGCCAAATCGCTCGCCCTTGAGGTCGAGCACCTCGCTTGCGCCCGGCAGACGCCCGCCCTTGAGGCGGGTATGGTCGGGGAGATCAGCGAGCGTCCGATTATAGAATTCAATCACTTCTTCGGCATTGACCACCGGGTTGGCGATCGTCTCGTTCTTGCAGAACTGTCGGTAGGCGACATGCAGGTCGGAGATATTGATCCCGCGGAACGCCACATTGCCGCCGGAGGTAGCCTCCGGGTCATCCATTGCGGTCGCAATCAGATCGTCGATATTGATGGCCTCGACATCGAATGCGCGTTTCATGCGCTCGCAACCGGCGCGCAAGAGATTGATCACATGCTGCTGATCCGCAGTGGGATCGAACGATGTCCTTGGTTCCGGTTCCGTTGCGAGCTGACTGAATGTCAAAGCGACAGCGAAAATCTTGACGAGGACAGCGTCCATCTCGGCCCACAGCTCATTTGAGGTTTGCAACCACCTCAAGAACCATTCCGACGCCTAGCTGTTCCACTGACAGGGAATATTCATCAACGTGAACACGGCCTCATTCTCGTCCACCTTCGTCGTCCTGGTCAACGCGAGGGCCGAGAGCAGCGCCGCTTGCACCCTGGGGCCTCTCCTCGCATCAAGTGGCGCTGAACCCTGGCTTTCTGCCGGCAACAAGATAACTGACAACCCCTCCCGCGCCTGCATAAGTTCCCGCGGCGATCGCCTGGTCGAACTTCCTGTCGCCGGCAATTGCGACCGACCACAGCGCATCAAACTCGCCCTCGCGACCGCCGCCCGCCAGGAAATAGCGTTGCGTGTCCTCTCGGCTCCAAACCCAGAAGTCGCGATGCTTGAGATCAGCGCGCTCTTCCAGCATGGCGCGCTCCTCGGGGCTGCCGTAGGGCGGCAAAAAGACATTCGTCTTGTCGTTCAGATAGACGCGCACATCGAGGAGGCTGCGCGCAGCAAAGAAGCCGGGGACGAGGCCTCCAATTGAGTTGTTACCCTCTCCCAGGGCTGCCTTGCCACGCTCACAAGTGAGCTGAAGACGGACGCGAGCCATGATCTCGTCGACCGGATCGTGGAAACTCAGCGAGTCCAGGATGAGCGAATTCGCAATATTGTTGGGCTCGGCTGCCAGCACAACCCCGCCCGGGCGTGCAACACGGACCATTTCGCCGACCACTGCGGCTGGATCGGGCATGTGGATCAGGACGGTTTGACAGGTCACGAGATCGAAGCTCGCGTCGGCGAACGGCAGCGTTTCGGCAACGGAGACCTGATAGCTGAAGCGGTCGGCAAGATTGAGAGCAGCGGCACGTGAGCTTGCTTTCTCGACCCATAACGGATCGCGATCAACACCCTGTACGCGCGCGGCGCGCGGCGGCACATTCGCGAGCAGCTGCCCCCAATGACCGATGCCACATCCGACATCGAGGACATCGTGAACACGATCAAGCGACAGCCTTCTGCCCATCAGCTCAAGAAAGTCGAGATTCCACCAATAGTCACGGGTCTCGCCGAAATACTCGGCGGAATGGGAATCGAGCGTCCGAAATTCGTTGGCCATCATGACTCCAGCTCAGGACACGTTCAGCCAAATATTGTGACGACCGCAGCCCACGACAACCCGGCTACCGTGGGACAAATTCCGACGCGAGAAAGAGGGCCGCCCAACGCTGCGCTCAATACTCGTCGAACATGCGCTGGATCTCGTCCACGTTCGACGTCTTGGTCAACGCCAGGGTCAAGAGCAGCGCCGCCTTCTGCGGACTCAAGTTGTCCGCGACCACCATGCCGGATTCGTACCAGTTGTTTCCGCGCACGATGCGCCCCTCGCCGACGCGGGAGCTCTGCACCACCACGGCGCTGCCCTTCTTGATGATCTCTTCGAGTTCCTTGTCGAGCCCGTTGGGAGCGCCGGCGCCGACGCTGGCGATCACGATGCCTTTCGCACCGAGACCAACCATCGCATTGGCCACACCAGCACGTGTGCCGGTGTGGATGTAGGCAACTTCGACGTAAGGCATGGTCTGGACGCCCGTGAGGCTGAACTCGCTGTTCACGGTGTGACGCCGGTGCGGCGTGCGGTAGAACTCGATCTTGTCCGGGTCGATATAGCCGAGCAGGCCCAGATCACGCGTGCGGAATGTCTGCAGGTGGTAGGTGTTGGTCTTGGTCACGTCGCGGGCGGCGTTGATTTCGCCGTTGAACGCCACCAGTGCGCCCTTGCCACGAGATGCGGGCGCGCATGCCAGCCGCACCGCATCGAGGAGATTCATCTGCGCATCGGAGCTCAGCGCATTGAAAGGGCGTTGTGCGCCTGTGACCACGATCGGCTTGTCGCTGTGCACGGTCAGGTTCAGGAAATACGACGTCTCCTCGATCGTGTTGGTGCCCTGCACATAAACTAATCCATCCGCATCCGGCGACTTCAGCACCTCCTCGGCACGCAGCGCGAGCTTGCGCAAGTCCTCGTACGATGCCTGACCGTAGGGGTTGCCCTTGTCGACCTCGACCCGCGCGACCTTCGCAATCTCCGGCAACGGCTCGAGCATCTGCTCGCCGGTGAGCCGCGGGTTGCCGCTGAGCCGGTAGCGCAACAAATCCATTCGGTCCTTGCCCACGCTTGGCAAAGTCCCTGGCCCGATCAGCAACTGGATTCGCGGCAGAGGGCGCGCATTGTCCGCAGAGCGCGCGGCGGGCGAAGCGGGCTGCGCTTGCGCGATCTGGAGCGATTCCTGCGCGCCGGCACTCGTTGCACCCAGCGCAGCGGACACTCCACTGACCGCGCCGAGCGCTGTCATGTCTTGCAGGAACCGGCGGCGGCTTGCTGACTTTTCCATAACCGATCTCCTCTTTCCTTCTCATCATTCATGGCGATTCTTGGCGATTGCGCATTGTGGCGAATCCTCGGAATGGGCGCAATTGAAGGGGAGGGAGCTGTTCCTGCCAGGGCGGTGAACGAGGGGCGCATAATCGTCAATCGCGACCGTTTGGCAATTGAGCCCGCGGCCGGCACCTCGCGCGTGGCCACCCGTCGTGGCATAATCAGACCTTGTAGAACGGGAGAATTGCAATGCCGCTGCAGCGAGGTGAAGTTCTGGGCTACGACTTCGATCGGATGGTCGTTGATTTCACGATGTTAAATCAAGGCAACATAGTGCGGTGTGCGATCAGCACCGCGGCAATGGACGATCTTGAAGGCAAGCATGATGTGAAGACAAATCAGCGAGTAGATCAGTTTGAGCGACTGCGCGATCCGATTGAGGAGCGAGCATCGCGTAAGTTCTTCGAAGGGCCAGTCGACGCTAAAGGACCGGTGGTGTTGCGATCTAACGATTTCTTCAAGGAGCTGCCCCGCCGTCCTCTGACTTGACCCAATTGGTGGCGGCGAATAATCCGCCGATGTCGGCGAATGGGTAAGGTGGGCAGCAACACTATGCTTGGTCACGCGTTCATCGTGGGCGGAACAGGACAGATCGGTCGCGCGGTTGCGAGCAACCTTCTCGAGCACGGCTGGGACGTCACTCTATTGCATCGAGGTCGCCAGATTGTTCCCGCCGGGCTCATCGAGCGGGGGGCGAAGGTCGCCACGCTCGATAGGAACGAACCTTGCGCCTTGGCAGCTGTAATTCGGAAAGGTGCCGACGCGGTGATCGATACGGTAGCGTTTACGGCGGAGCACGGGAGGCAACTCGTCGCGCTCGATGACACCGTCGGCACATTTGTCGTGGTCTCGTCGGCGAGTGTCTACCGAGATGCCGCCGGACGAACACTCGATGAGGCGAGGAAGAATGGCTTTCCCGATCTTCCGGTGCCGATTCCAGAAACTCATCCCACGGTCTCTCCTGGACCCGAGACGTATTCCACGCGCAAGATCGCGCTTGAAAACGAGATCCTTGACCACGCGCGTTGCTCCGTGACCGTGCTGCGCCCCTGTGCGATCTCCGGGAGAGGGTCCCAGTCTCCCAGAGAATGGTGGTTCGTGAAGCGCATTCTCGACGGCCGTAGGCTAATCCCCCTCGCCTACCAAGGCGTAAGCCGCTTCCACACATCATCCGTCGATAACATCGCCGAGCTCGTGCGGTTCGCCGCGGAGAAACCTGGCCGCCGTGTCTTAAATGCTGCCGATCCTGTCGCGCCGACGGTCAATGAAATTGGAGCAGTCATTGCGCAGTGTCTCGGGCAGGATTGCGAATTTGTCGAAATCCCAGATACAGGATTTCCACCCGCAGTTGGGGCAACACCATGGTCAGTCCCACGGCCCTTCGTTCTCGACACCTGTGCCGCTGTCGATCTCGGTTACATGCCGGTCACGACCTATGCCGAATCTGTTGCTTCGATCTGCACCTGGTTAGGCGAGACGAGCACGAAAGGAGATTGGCGCAACCTCTTTCCCGGCCTTGCGCGCTATCCCCGCGAACTGTTCGACTACGCCGCGGAAGACAGCTTCTTGAGAAGCATCAGGATCGGGATAGGGGGGAGCCTCTCGACTCCGCCCCTCCCACACCACCGTACATACGGGTCCGTATACGGCGGTTCGAGAAGTTGCGCTAACGCGCTTCGATCAAGGAGGGGAGACCGAGCGATTTGAAGTGGGCGTTGGAAAGCCCAACGGAAAGAGCTTTGCTCCGTGCGATGTACCATGGGCCATGGCCGCTGTCGGCCGTATTGCATAACTGCCCAAAGACTCGCAATGCGATCAGTGCCGCACGGCGGCGACGTGGTGTTTTCCACTGACGCCAAAGAGCGGCCCGCAATCGCAACCGGACCCAGCGAGTGAGAGCGACCAACACCTCGGGCGTTTCGCAGAAGCCGAAATAGTTGCGCCAGCCCCGCATATAAGGGGCCAACTCTTCTATTGTCGTCTTAATGCTGACGCCCTTGGCCCTGCGCGTGATGTCCCGGATTCGTCGCTTGAACCGTTCCAGGGATTTCGGCGCGATCGTGCGCTTGATATCTGGACCAGCCGTAAAGCTGAACCCAAGGAACTTCCGTTCCTGCGGTCGTGCCACCGCGCTCTTTGCCTCGTTGACCTTGAGCTTGAGCTTTTGCGTGATGAAGCGCGTGATGCTCTCCATCACCCGTTGACCTGCGCGTTCGCTGCGAACGTAAATGTTACAATCGTCCGCATAGCGAACAAAGCGATGTCCGCGGCGCTCCAGCTCCTGGTCGAGTTCATCGAGCACGAGGTTACTAAGCAGTGGCGAAAGCGGGCCTCCTTGCGGAGTCCCTTCCACGCTCGGGCTGACCAGCCCGTTCTCCATCACCCCGGCATTCAGGAATGCCCGGATGAGTTTCAACAGCCGCTTGTCCTCGACGCGCTTGGCGATCTGGCCCATCAGTTTGTCATGATTGACTCGATCGAAGAATTTTTCCAGATCGAGATCAATCACCCAGCCGTAGCCTTGCGCACTATACCGCTGCGCTTGCGCCACGGCTTGATGCGCCGACCGACGCGGTCGAAACCCATAGCTGTAGGGGGAAAACGTCGGGTTCCATCGCCTTTGCAGAACCTGCATCACCGCTTGCTGGATAAAGCGATCCAGTACGGTCGGGATGCCAAGCTTCCGCACCCCTCCTCCATCCGGCTTCGGGATTTCCACCCGTCGCACCGGTTGCGGTTCGTAGGTCCCGTTCAGCAATTGCTCCCGAATGGCCGGCCAGTGCTGCTTGAGATAGTCGCCAAATTGATCGACCGTCATCCGGTCTACGCCGGCGCTACCCTTGTTGCTCCTCACTTGCCGCAATGCTTCCTTCAGGTTTACTCGTTCACATACTTCCTCCATGATTCGACTCGTGTTGGCTGGGCGTTCGGGCTCACTCACCGCCGAAGACGATTCGATGTCTTCTCGTCCCGCCTGTCGGGCTTCACCCGTCGGCACCGATGAGAAGTCCAGTCTCAACTGGAGATTCAGCCGCTTGTCGCCTTCGAGATTCATGTCCTACTTGCCGCTCCTCTCGTTCGGGCCTTCAGCCACCGTTTCCGGCTCGGCCTATCTGTTGCCTCCACCTTTCGGCAATGGAGTGCCTCACTAGCCTTGCCGACGACATGACCTACTACGCCCTCTGCTGACTTCTGCTCTGCGGTCAGGCTGCCTCACGGCAATCTCAGTCGCCGAAGCGACACAGAACAGATCTCCTGGGGTAAGCTCAGTCGCCTTCCGTGCACCGTCGCCGGATCTACGCTTCGCGTCCTTGATGGATATGGACTTCGCGGTAAGTGGCCCGCTCGTCCGACACTCGCGCCTTGTACCCGGTTCTTGTCCATCGACTCGCACGTTTGCTCTACGCTTCCTTCAGACCTCGCCTCGCGGCGACGGCCCTTGCGTTCTCGCTAACCCTTCACCTCCATCAGGTTGGGTAGAGGACTTTCACCTCCAAGCTACTGAACATGCCCAGCACACCACTAAAGCGCTCCGCGGTAGGGAAGACCCCAGTCTAGACGTTCGGAGCTTCGTCAAATTTCCGCTTGAACTCGGCCATCATAGCTTTCTGCTGCTCTGGCGTTGCGCTTCTCATGTTGTTTGCAGCGGAAAGATGCGCTTCGTCGCCCTTTTGCATTTGCTCCATGACGTGCTCACGGCTCTTCTTTCCGATCTCTTCAAACGAACTCCCAGTGAACTCCGCATCACATGGCCCGCCAAAATCCCGACATGTCAGTGTTTTCATATTGAGCCCCCCATTTTCGCTGATAATCGCAACCGGATTAACATTGTAAGTATAACTTGATAAATCGTTTCGTCTACGAGAGCGCTTCGCGAGGTCCGCTTGTGAGCGGCACGCTATCCGCGGTGTGAAGGACAGCCTTTCGTTGTTCCTGCAAAAAGGTAGGCCGCTGGCCTCGGAACGGCTGGGATGGGGCAGACGGCGCTTGCGATCTCTCGTATCCGGTACTAGCTTTCTTGCGGGGGTAACGCAGGCTCCCCGTTAGACGGTCTCCGTCCAAGCTCTGCGCAACACTCGACTTGTCGAGGAGATTGCGCATGGATGGAACAGGCCCACTAGCCACGCCCAATGACTTGTACGCACGTCTTGGCACGGCCTCAGCTCCAATGCTGATCGATCTCCGCCGGCGGTTTGCTTTCAAAGCCGGCGACCATTTGATCATCGGCGCCACCTATAGTCCTCCCGAAGCCCTCGATGTCGCATGGAATAGTATCGAGTCGAACAGTTGATGGATTTGCTAGGCCGAACCCTCACCCTCCATTTGGGTAGCTAGCGCCGTCCGATCGGACACCGCTTATCGCCCGAACAATATGGAACTTCTCTCGCAATTATTGATGCAACTGGAGACAACCATGAGCACGCTCACAACTTCTTTCTTGCTCGCTATCTGCACGGTCACAGTTTGGGTCGCGCCAACTCACGCTCAGAACGCGGAGACCAATGTCGTGAGACTTCCGCAAGACATTGTCTACAAGGGCCTTCCGGGAGCGCCACAACACGTAACGCTCTTCGGGGACTCGTCGCAGCCCGGGCTCTATGTCGACCGTATCAAGTTTCAGCCTGGCATGAAGGTCATGCCCCATTGGCATCCCGATACGGTTCGGACCGTCTTAGTTATGTCCGGCACATTTTACTTCGCCGTCGGCGAACAATGGGATGAGAGCAAGCTCAAGGCCTATCCGGCAGGTACGTTATATTCCGAACCCGCCAGGACGCCGCACTATGCATGGGCCAAGGACGGCGAGGTCGTCCTCCAGGTGACCGCAATCGGGCCAACCGGCAACGTCCCAATCCCACAAAAAAACCCATAAAAAATCGACTGTCGATTCACTTTCGCTGTTGGGCAGCGTCTTCATGGATAGCAGACAGGCTAGCTCTTGGTGCGCAGCCGTCGGGCTCGTACCAATCGTGACGGCCGGTATCTTCGATCGCCATGATCCACCCCATGTCGAATGAGAGTTTCGACACATCGAGTTCGCGCATCGCCACGCTACGCAGCTCGTCTTTTGTCAAGAACTTCGGCTGGTTGTGTTGCATTACCGGAGGCGGCCAGTCGCGGCAGCGTCGTCGTTCCGCATCATCCATTTCCGAGAATATCTGACTTCGGCTCTTCGTCATCACACGCGCACGATCTTCATGCATCGGGTGCGAATGCATGATCAGGGAATATGGCTCAGTAGAGCCCCTCTCGATACGTCGCACAATCGCCGTTTCGCGACCCTTGCGAATGGCTAACGATAGGGAAGTGCTCGTCGCAGCTGAACATCCTGTCTGAGAAGTTGCACGTTTGTGTAATCCAGCAACAGGAGTTCCGCGATGACCGTACCGATGACGCCGCTGCGGCGGCGCATGATCGACGACATGGCGATCCGCAACATGTCGCCGAACACGTAAAAAATCTACATCCGAGCGGTGGCGCACTTCAGCGCATATCATGGGCAATCGCCCGACAAGCTCGGTCATGGGCGTCGGATTAGGATCGGTTGCAACAATTCTGCTTGGCGCCTGATAGCCGACGTGTGAGCCGACATCGATTTGCGTCGCGGCACAGCTGAAACGGCAGGAATGCTGGATTTAGATTCGGTTCACGCACACCGCAGCAGGAAGGAGTTTGGTACCTGAGTGAGCACATCCCGGTCGAAGCATATTTTCAAATGCAGATGGAACAAATTCGACTTCGAGACATTGAGCTTCATCACTTCATCGGAGGACCGGTCATGCTCAGTCGGCGCACTGTGCTAGATTTGTTGGCTTTCTGCGCCTTCGTCACCGCGGCAGACGCAGAGCCCGCCAAGAAGAAACAAGAGTCCGGCAAGAAACATCAGCACAAGAACGGACATAACCTTCTTGGCGCCAAGGTCAGGCAGAACGGGCGACACCAGATTGACACAGCAGGTCAGGCCACGGTCTCAGCCGAGGTCAACAACGGCAAAGTGACGGGGATGTCGGCGAGCCACCCACAGAAAGGGAACCTGCCGGCGCGCAAAGTGAAGTCGCGACAGAAAATGGCGGAGTTGGAACCGCAGCGCGTGC
>Ga0137409_10004951_pt1 | contig 13928 bp, 10 predicted proteins | sample CZODoug1_16funga_FD_122059 | JGI IMG/M metagenome (GOLD analysis project Ga0137409, IMG submission 122059) | Vadose zone soil fungal communities from Angelo Coast Range Reserve, California, USA - CZODoug1_16fungal (Hybrid Assembly) | ecosystem: Environmental > Terrestrial > Soil > Vadose zone... | reverse complement strand
CCTCAATTCAAAGGAGGAAATCGGATGGAAAGTTCAGCCGCAAAACAGCAACCTATGGCAGGAGGTAGTATGGCCACTGCCGAACAAACGTATTTGCGCACCGAACTGGAACAACGCCGCGAGCGTCTTCACGCGGCTTTGCATTCGCCCGCGGCCGATGCTTCTCTTTCACAACTGTTGACGGCTGTGGATACGGCGCTGAGCCGCATCGATCAGGGGACATTCGGGATCTGTGAACAGTGCCATGAAAGCATCGAGGCGGAACGCCTGCTGGCCGATCCCTTGGTGCGTTTTTGCCTCGACCATCTTACGAGTGCCGAACAGCGGGCCTTGGAGAGTGACCTTTCCCTGGCCGCACGCATTCAGCGCGCTCTCTTGCCGAAGCTCAGTCTGGCACCAGCAGGCTGGGGCGTTCGCTATCACTATCAACCCGCCGGGATGGTGAGCGGCGATTACTGCGACCTCCTTGAAACTGAAAGCGGCCTGCTCTTTATGCTCGGGGATGTCTCCGGCAAGGGTGTTGCTGCGTCGATGCTCATGAGCCACCTCCATGCCACGTTTCGCAGCCTCGCCGAGGCCGGCCTCCCACTCGATCAGATGGTAGAAGACGCCAACCGCATATTCTGCGAAAGCACTCTTGCCGGACAGTTCGCGACTCTCGTCGTAGGACGAGCTGCGCGCGATGGTTCGGTGGAATTTGTAAGCGCGGGCCATCTCCCATTGCTTCACATCCACCGTGACGGAGCGACACCAGAGAATTCCACGGGAGTGCCTCTGGGGATGTTCTGCAACACACGCTTCCCTGTCCATCGGCTCACACTGGCTCAGGGTGACACCATTTTTCTCTATACCGACGGTTTAACGGAAGCACGAAATCTCGCAGGCCAAGAGTATGGGCTCCAGCGAATCCGCACTCTGGCGGCGCGGCAGGCTGGGATAGAACCTGACGGGCTAATCGCCAAATGTCTCGAAGACCTGTTGAGCTTTGGGGAGGGATTGAAGCAAACGGACGATTTGACGCTTCTCGTCGTTCGCCGTGCGGAATGAGTATCCTTGGCTCTCTAAAAATTGGGGCCCTAAAACTACTTCACTTGCCGCGACATTGTTCTCTGCGGATCCAAAGATCATGGCGGTCTTCGCGGGAGCCGCGGACTCGAGCCGTTGCGACGGTTGTGGCGCCATCGGCCACTCGATCGCTTTCGTGAGCCCGTCAAACATCTTGCGTGTTGCGCCTTCGAGCGTCACGCACTCGACTCCGAAGCAGTACAGGAAAACGCCGCCATCGGGACTATCAAAGGAAAAGAAGTTCGGCCGGCGAGTTAGATTCGAACGATCTGGGTATTTCTTTTCAAGCGCCTCTGAATACTGCCCGGAGAACCGCGTCGCATGTTCTTCGCTGTCCAGTCGCAGTCGAGTAGCCAGAACCATTCGTTTGCTCTGCTTCTCTTCGTAAAGCGCATACTTGTCGCCGTTCCAGGCGGCTGCAAGGGTTTTCGCGCGCGTGCCGTCAAGAAATTGCTTCAAGACTTCTTTCCAACCGAACTCGCCCATTACGTTTTCATCGATCTTTGACCAGTTGCTGCCAAGCAATTTCTCGAGGGGAGGCAGGGTGACGGTCTGCGGAATTTGGCCGGACCGGTAGAGCGCCGGGTGGAGAATCTGTTGCGTGGAAACCGGTGGTTTCTCGAACAGACCGGAAAGCCCTGGCCAACCGCTGTCCTTCAAAATTGCGGCCGAAAACGTTAAACCACCCAGATACGGAAAGATCAAAGCATCCTTGATGAAGGGCGGCGCCCTTTGCAGCGTTGGCGTGCTGGCAAGATCACCGAGCAGCATGGACGGATCAAAATCCGGGAGGTCCTTGAGCGATCTACCGGTGCCGAGCATGAGGTAATCGATCATGGCGGCCATGGCGCTCCCTTCCAAAACGGCATCGCGTGCAAGTTCGGCATCTTCGTTGGGACGGGCCGCCTTCAGCCACGCCTCAATCTGAAAATGCTGGTCTTCCAGAGCATGGGTCAACTCGTGGGCCATCACCATGCGCTGCTCCGAAAGGGGACTCCAATCGGCGATATAGAACTCGCGTGTTTTGGGGTCGTAGAGCCCTTCCACCTGTTCCGTGAGTATATTAACAATAAAGGCATCCAGGTCGAAGCCCTTGGGAATCAGGCCAAATGCTTCCGCGCTGCGCGCGCCTCCGTAGCGTTCAGCGGCCGTTTTCTCCTCGTTCATCTGCTTGATGACGTACGCACGAATTTCCTCGCGCGAACGCAGGGATTTCTTCAGCGGAGTGCGCAGCTTTAGGCCGGTAATCTCACTCATCTTACTGAGAACTTCGTCGGCAGCAGCAAGGAAGTCGGCGTCCGACGTGGCCTTGGCCTCTGCAGAAGGCGGAGCGACAGCAGATTCTTGCGCGTGTACGCCAGTCGCGTTGAAAAGACAGCCAAGGGCCAGGAAGAGGACAGAGAGTCCGGGAGGAATAGATTTCACTTGAGAAATCATGTTCGTTAAGAGTATGACCAAGTAGCAGGCAACTCGGAAAGAGGAATATTTGCTGCAATCCGGATCGTTTGTTCCGAATCCTTAACAAGATGGTGATGCTGTTATACTGTTTTGAGTGGCAATCCTACCCCTCCTGAGGAATACATGCATCCCGGTCTTCGTCTGCGGCAAGCCCGCGAACGACTTGGACTGACGTATCGAGAAGTGGAGCGCGCGAGCTACGAGCTGGCGGCACGCCGGGGACGTTCTGAGTTCATATTGCACATCAGCCGGCTGGCGGAAATTGAAAACCGGGGAGTTGTGCCCGGCTTGCACAAGCTCTATACGCTTGCCGTTGTCTACCATCTAAACCCGCACGACATCTTGCGTTGGTACGACATCCCCATCGATGAGTGCTTCAACGACGGAACTTCGGTTCCATCTCCGCAAACCCATGTGATGGCCCCGCCGGCCTCCCTGCGGATTCCGATGAAGTTTGACCCTGCATTCGATCCGCGGCGCACGGAGTTTTTGTCGCGCATGGTCGAGAAGTGGGGCCACTTCGAGGGCGTTCTCACAAATGGCAATAGCCATCACGTGTATGGCTATATTGGGACGTCGGACCGCCGGATGGTGCCGCTGCTGCGTCCCGGAAGCATCGTGCTTGTAGATGTGTCGATACGCAAGATTGACGACAGCGACTGGACGACAGAACATGACCGGCCGATGTATTTCGTCGAAGTACGCAATGGATATCGTTGTGGATGGTTCCACCAGAATGGTTCGCGGCTGGTGATGCAGCCTCACCCACTCTCCCATTGCTTGCCCGAAGCATGGCGCGTACCGGAAGAGGCAGAGGTCGTGGGTCGCGTGATAGGCGTGGTTACGCGCTTGAACGGGCCGGGGAGCATTCCTGCTGGAGAATATCCAGCAGTGCGCGAAGATTCGAACAGAAAAGCTCCTTGAGGTAGTCCGGCGACTGCTCCGGCATTAGAACGCGGTACGATTCCATGTTGCGCCAGTGATTGATCGCGCTGTGCAATCCCCCCTGCATGGCAGACAGACAAGTTCGTAAATCTTCTTGCTGACCGGAAAGCGGCGTTTCGAGAAACCTTTCGAAAACCTGTTCATGGCAGAGTGCGATGGCTTGTTGTAAAGCTTCATCTGGATACAGCGCAGCCAGTCCCGCGTGTTCATATCGGCCGCTGGAAAGATCCCGCAAAGAAGCAACGTACGTCAGACGCGCCAGCAGTCCCGGAATCCCCGCCAGTGTGGTTAGCGTGAAATCCTGAACGATTCTACGGTTCTGCTGGAGTTGCGTCAGCGTTGTCATGCGGCCTCGTGTTCCGTAGACAGAACGTTTTGAAGCTCGGATCCCGGCCCAAGTGGCTCCTCTTCATGATCTTCGCCAGGAGGGCCACGCCCTTGAAAAAAACAGCATTAGTCCTGGCAGTTTCTGCCTCGGCAGCCTTGATCGTACTTCCCGTTATACACTCGGTCAACCACTTAGTCGGCGAGCATGCGGTCATCGACCGGACTCTCCGGGCGGATGGCGCCCCGTTGCCGCCGCCAACCCCTAAACCGATTCCGGACGCAGCTGCTTCCTGAGGATTCTCTAATTCCTTGGGCGACAGCAATCACCACGGCAGTGCCAGTACTAGCAGGCCATCTCCGGGCGCATACAAACTATTTACCGGGCAGTTATAAACGTGTTAGCATGCGCCCGGAATGGCTGAGATCGTCACTATTGAAAAAGCGCTCTGGGCGCTTAGTGTTCTTCTCACGGCGGGACTCTTCGCTCTGCTCCTCTACCGCAAGAATTACCGGGTCTATCCATACTTCTTCACGTACGTTCTGATTACGCTGATGCAAAGCCCAGTTCTGCTCGCGACTTACAGAGTCTGGGGATTTGATTCCCCGGCTTCGACGAATATCGCCTGGGGAGTACAGGGTTTGGTCATTGCTGCCCGGGCGCTGGCCGTGGCGGAGATTTGCCGTCGCGTGATGGGAATGTATCGGGGCATCTGGGCGCTGGCCTGGCGGATGCTCCTCGCCATTGCCGGTCTCGTGTTGTTATACTCGTGGGCGGTTGCCAGACCTCGCTGGCAAGCGGCCATCCTGAATTCCGACCGGGGTATCGAACTGGCGATCGCCGGGGTGATCGTCATGGTCTTTCTCTTCGCACAGCACTACGAGATCGAAGTGGCACCGGCCGACCGGTACCTGGCAATCGGATTTCTCCTCTTTTCGTGTTTCACCGTTCTGAACAATACGCTCCTGGAAGGCTGGCTGGAGCGCTATGAAACTCTTTGGAATCTCTTCGGCACGCTGGCGTTTATGGCGAGCCTGCTGCTTTGGATTTGGGCCGTGCGCGAAACGCAAGAGGAAGGCTCTTGGCAGCCAGAAATGCTCCCGGGCGTCGCTTATTGCACGCTTGCGCCGGAGATTAACCTTCGCCTGAAGACTCTAAATGAGGAACTAGGCAAGTTCTGGTACGCGGAGGCGAAAAAACATTGAGCTTGTTCTTCTACCTTTTCTTCGGACTCGTTGGTGTGCTCCTGCTGCTTTTCGCGTGGTCGATGCGAAACCCGAGGAAGCGAGGAAGGACACTCGCTGATGCGGGCGTTCTGGAAGAGTGCGGGCGCGCGCATGTCGTGCACCTGCCGCAGATAAGGCAAGCTCTTGCAGAGACTGATTACTTTTATCTTTCACAAAAAGCACCGGCTTTCGTGTCGAGGCGCATACGGCAGGAGCGTCGGCGTGTCGCCCTGGCCTATTTATCTGCCCTGCGAGAAGATTTCCAGAGTCTGTTGCGGATGGCAAAGATCATTGCCCGGTTGTCGCCGGAAGTAGTGGCGCTCCATGAATTTGAAAGGCTTCGTCTGACGGTAGCGTTCGCCTGGCGCTACCAGATGGTTCGATTGCAGTTGCGGGCGGGTTTGATGCCCATTCCACGACTGGATGGCTTGAGCGACCTTGTCAGCGGTTTGAGCGTTCGAATGGAAACAGCCATGAATGAACTCGGAGAGCGCGCCGTGCTCGCCGCAGAGATAGCGTCATCGTTCGATGGGCGAGGCTCCGACGTCGCTTAGCAGGATCTCATCCACCGCGGCAAGCAACTCACTTGCCTTGAAGGGTTTTTGGAGGACGTGACGGCCCCCACTGGCGCTTTTCTCCTCCGCGCTTCTGGGCGGCGCGATTGCGCACATCCAGATCACCCTGCGTTCGAGAGCAGGCTTATGCTGGGCCAGCCAACCGTCCAGGTTGTCTCCGTTTGCACCATCGGAAACTTGTAGATCCGCGACGATCAGGTCGAAATCTTGTTTCTCGAGCAAAGCCCGTGCTTCGCTCGTGTTTCTCGCGGTCTGAACTCGATGGTCGCGCCCGCGCAAAATCGTTCCGACGGCCTCCAAGACGGAATCATCCGGATCCACGAGTAGAATTCGTCCGTCCCTTCCGGGAGCTGTCGCTTGCGCCGGTGCGAACGTCGGCATGGACGCCGTGGTTTGAAAAGGCAATTCAATCGTGAACGATGCGCCACGCGTTGGGATATTCCTGACGCGAATCGTTCCGCCATGTTCCGTGATAATTCCGTAACAAATACTTAATCCCAGCCCCGTTCCCTTGCCAACAGGCTTGGTCGTGTAAAAGGGATCGAATACGCGGGAAGCGTCCTGCACTCCGGGACCACTATCCGCGAATTCGATAAAGAGCTTGTCTCCGTTGATCCCTGTGCGCACCCACAAGTCGCCGTCTTTGGAGTTCTCCAGGATCGCATCGACCGCGTTGTTCACTAAATTCAGAAAGACCTGCTGCAACTGATATGGATCCGCAGCGGTTACCGGCAGATCCGCGGCAAGGTCCAGGTTGACGCGGATGTTGCTCATGCGCAGGTCGTAGTCACGGAGAGCCAGCGTGTCTTCGAGAATTTGGTTGATTCTTACTGCAGCGCGCTCCGGTTTGTGTTGCCGTGCGAAGCTTAGGAGGTTTTGTACTATGCGGTGTGTGCGCTGCGCCTGCTTGTAGAGTTTGTCGGCGTACTCGATTCCCTGCTGTCCCATTTGCCCGCTGGAAGTTAGCAACTGGCTGTAGCCCAGGATGGCGGTAAGCGGATTGTTCAACTCGTGCGCCACGCCGGAGATGAGCTGTCCCACCGCCGCGAGCTTCTCACTGTGAAGAAGTTGTTCCTGGGTGCGCCGCAGATTTTCGTACGCTTGGCGCGTTTCCTCATAGAGAATGGACCGTTCAATGGCGCTGGAAATTTGGCTGCCCACGGCGATTAGCAAGTTCACGTCGGCAGGAGAGAATTCACGAGGCGCGCGGCTGCCAACCAAGAGTCCGCCGATAACACGGTCCTTCGACCAAAGAATCACGATGTAGGCGGCAACCAGCTCTTCCTTCAGTTGCGCTTCGCGAAAAACGGGCGGCAGCGGCAATCCCTGTGTGGAAAGAAATGTCGCATGGACAGCCCTAATATGCTGCATGAGTTCCGGCTTCACGGAGATCGGGGGAAAATGCCGCGCGTATTCGGAACGATGGCCTACCGCTGCGATTCGCCGCAGTTGGGTGCCCTCTTGATCAAAAAGATAGAGCGACGTGGCGTCCAGTTTGAAGAGCTCCGCCATCTGGCGCAAGGTGCGATGCAGCGAATCGCTGAGGTCGAGCGATTCCGTCAGCGTCTGGGCGATCGAATTCAGTACCAGGAGTTCGCGGTTGCGCCGCCGTATTTCATACTCCGCTTGCTTCCGCTCGGTAATATCCAGCAAAAAGCCTTGATACGCCGTGACGTTTCCTGCCGCATCCCTCACGGCGATCGAGGACTCCAGCATCGTGCGGATCTCGCCGTCCTTGCGCCTCATTTCGAATTCGAAATCGGCCACCGAACCATGTCGCTCGAGCAGCTTCTTCAGTCTTTCCCGTTCCGATTGGTTGGCATAAATCGCGCTTGGAATATCGATCGCCATCAATTCTTCGCGCTCCTCATAGCCGGTCATGCGAAGAAGCGCCTCGTTGAAATCGAGGAAACGCCCCTGCGGCGTGGATATGAATACGCCTTCCTGCACGCTCGAAACCAGGGTTCGGTACTTCTCCTCCGCGCGCTTCCGGTCGGTGATGTCCTTCAGCACGTGCACCGTTCCAAGCTGCCGGCCGGTTGGATCGGCAAACGTGGAGTTCGACGACAAGAAGTAGCCCTGCAGCCATGGATCGGGATCGTCACCTTCGCCGGCCAGGCCCTCACAGTACGGGCAAACCTTGTAGGGGGAATTCTTGCCGGGCAGAATTTCTGTCACGCTCCGCCCAACCAGGCTGCCGCCTTCTCGCCCCAGCAAGTGGCTAAGCCGCTGATTGCTTCGCAGGATGCGCCCCTGCCCATCGTGGACCAGGATCGGATCACCGATCGAGTCGAACGTGTACTCCCACTGTTGCTGAACCGTATTGACTTGCTCGAACAAACGGACGTTCTGCAGCGTCATTCCCAACAGGTTGGCGATGTTCAGCAAGTAAGAAAGCTCGTCCGACTGGAACTTCACTCCGTGTGTCGACCCGACCGCAATCACTCCAAGGGGCCCGGCTTTCCCCGGGAGCGCCAGCGTCACCAGTGATTTCAATCCGGCTTCTGCAATTCTTTGCCGCGCGGCCAAATCCTGCTCCTCGTCGGCTTGCACAAACTGGCAGTGCCCTTTCAGAATCTGCTGCGCCCAGGATTCTGCAACCGGAATATTGGCGTGCCGCGTCAGGAACGCCTTCGCAAATCCAACCGAAGCTCGCACTGTCAGTTGCGCCGATTTTCCTTCTCCCTCGATGAGCCGGATGATCCCGTGTGTGGCCCCAAGGCTTTCGACCAGATTCGCCAGCACCCGGTCGATCACTTCTTGAACGGAAAGCGTCTGCGTGCTCGCAGCCGTCAGCAGCGTCAAGCGGCGCAGCTTGTCGTTGAGTTCTTCCGTGCGCGTGCGCGCGCCCTCCAGAACTACGACGACCATCGAGATCCCCAGTGCCACTCCCAAAAAATGGTCGAAGGCGACGCGCAACAGAAAAAGCGGGTTTTCAGGCCACAGCGGACGGTCCAGCCCGTGCAAGCCGCTCAAAACGAAAATTCCGGCAAGGAGCTGTGCACCGTGCCCGCGCCGCGCCATCACCGGCCTTAACGTCAGCCAGCCGGCGAACAAACAGATGACGCTCTCAAGAATGGCAGTCTCCCAATGGGGTGAAGCAAACCGGTGGGCGCCGCTGCGCTCGACATAGTAAACCGCTGCCAAGGTCAAGCCAATCAAGGGAAGAAGCGACGAAATGCGCCGGTCCGAACCCGTAGCGCACTGCACTACCCAAACCAGAAACAGGAGAAGCGCCGCTGCCTGCGCCGCCAGCAGTGTCAGATTCAATGCGGGCAATGGACGAACCAGGAAGGCGACTTCGCACAACGAGGAAAAGGTAAAGCAGCACCATCCTGCCAGCCAAAACCGGAAATGGCCCACGTGGTGATCCCGCCGGAAAAGGAAAAACAGGACCAGCAAGATAATGAAGGCGGTCGCTTCGAAGAACGCGATGCCGAGTAGGCCTTGATTTTCCAGCACGTTGCGCAGCCTCCCGGCCAGAACTGCCGTCACCGCGGTCCGCTTGCAGCCGCCCAACAGGGTATGGACGGCGTAAGCCCTTCAGTGGAAGCCCTTTTCCGACGCTAACACGTTATTTTCTAAGTGGACAAGGGTACCCACATTCCTCTGTGCCGTCACATATAATGCCTAGGGGGAGCTAACCGACGTGGAGATCGAGAACATACTGGTCGTGGATGACGAGGAAGCGATTCGAGAAGTTGTCTCGACGATGCTCGAATCCAAAGGCTATCGCTGCACCGCCGTGCAGAACGGCCGCGTGGCTCAGGAGCAGGTCAAGAAGTCCACACCCGATCTCGTCTTGAGCGACATGATCATGCCGGAGATGGACGGCATCAAACTGCTCGAATGGATGCGCCAGTACGATCCCGAAGTCCCGGTGATCATGGTCACCGCAATCCACGACATCTCAACGGCCCTGGAAGCCATCCGCCGCGGCGCGTACGACTACATTCTCAAGCCCTTCGAGAAGGACCAGCTCTTTCTTGGCGTGGGCCGCGCGCTCCAACATAGGCGCCTGATCATCGAAAACCGCAGCTACCAGAGCAACCTCGAGCAACTCGTGGAGGAACGCACCGCGCAGCTTACCGGCGCGCTGGCGCAGCTCGAACAGTCCTACGACGACACCCTGGAGGCCCTGGGCAGCGCGCTCGACTTGAAAGACGCCGAGACCGAAGGCCATTGCCAGCGCGTCACCGCGTTCTGTATTTCCATCGCTAAATCGATGCCGGTGCCCGACCCTTACTTGGCAATCCTTGCGCGTGCTGCCTTTCTGCATGATATCGGCAAGATGGCCATCCCCGACGGCATTCTGCGCAAGCCCGGTCCCCTGAACGACGACGAAAAGCAAATCATGCGCAAACACTGCGAAATCGGCTACAACATGCTGATCCGCATCCCCTTCCTCCGCGACGCCGCGGAGATTGTGCTGGCCCACCAGGAGTTTTTTGACGGCACAGGCTATCCCCGCGGCCTGAAGGGCGACCAGATCCCTCTGGGAGCGCGTATATTCACCATCGCGGACTCGCTGGACGCCATGATCAGCGATCGGCCCTATCGCCGGGCGCTTCCCATGCCCCATGCCCGCGAGGAAATTCGGCGTTGCTCCGGCAGCCAGTTTGATCCCCAGGTCGTCGACGTCTTCATGTCCATCCCCGAAGATCACTGGCTTGAATTGAGGGAAAACCTGGGCTCCCCTTTCCGTCTCGCTCACCTGAAGAACCTGCAGGTCTAGCCCGCCTTTCTCTCAAGAATTTATCCCTCCCGCAGGTACCTTGTAGGGCCCGCCTGGCGTCTACCCCGACTCTTGTCGGGGAGGCCGGCCCGCTCCTCTTCCCACGCCGTTGTAGCGGTCGCCTTCCAAGGCGGGCGCCTTTTCTTGTAAGGGCCGGCTTTCCGAGGCCGACCGTTCTTCTTGCCCTCGCCACACCCTGTCGTTCATGCTCGCCTGATCAACTCTCTTTCCGTAACTGCCTGCCCGCTGCCTCCAAAATACGTCAAGGCGCTGGTCGGACTCCGGCTAGCCGGAGTCGAAAACCTGGCGCGCTGTTACGCGCGGTCTCCATCGATGGTCATCCCGAGCGAAGCGAGGGATCTGCTTTCTCCAGTTTTGCAGGAGAAGAGCAGTTTACTCGAGGCCATCGTCTCCTCTTGCATAGCTTTGCCCGAATACGTACTATCTCCCTGTTATGGCACTCGTTCCCATCAAAACGGCGTCTGAGACCGGCTACTGCGATTGCATCTGCGGATGCTATGAACTCGCCAGCCTGCGTGATGAAGATACCGGCAAAGGCTACTGCCCCGCCTGCGCCAAGGCCCACGCGGACCTGAACGCCGGCGCGGGCATCCCCCAGCCCGCTCCCGTAGGCATCTCTGCCAATCCCGCATCCAGCGGCAAGTCCGCCTCCATGCCCACCGCCGCCGATCCCCCCGGCCGCCTGCGCTAGCGGTCGCTCTGAGGATTGCTTCCTCCAGATCTGACGGGCTACAAAACGAAAAGAAGCCAGGTAACCTGGCTTCTTTTCAAGGTATCCCCAAGGGCCACGTGCGAGCCCCTAGCTGTGAATTACAAGGTTAGAAAAGGAACCGGATTCCAACAGTCATTTGCCGGGGAAAGGTCGTTGCGTTCAGCCCCGCGCTCGCTGGCCCATTCAAGAACGTCGGAGAGCCATCGTCCACGAACAGATCAGGGATGCCAAAGAAGGGCGTGTTGAAGATGTTGCGGGTCTCCCACCGAATTTGCGTGGAGAGGCGCTCGGTGATCTTCACGTTCTTAAACATCGCGAAGTCGGCCCTGTTGAAATGCGGCGCACGGAGAGTATTACGGCGCACGCCGAATGGCGTGCCCAGCACCTGGGCTGCGTTCAGGTCATTAATGATGAATTGCACCTTATCTGGAGTTGTAGGAGCCCCAGTGTTGAAGTCCACGAGACTCGCAGAGGAGTTCGAGGTGTACTGCCCTACGGAACCCACCGGCGCGTTCGGATTGCTCAGGAACGGCCGGGCGGTATCGAATGTCCCGATAAACGTATTGGCAAAGGCAGTATCGTTCACCGGGTTCCCGCAGGAGAAGCAAACCGGTGTCATCGGGCGGCCAGTACTCCAGCGGTAAATGCCGCTGGCCTCCCAGCCTCCCAGGATGTGTCCAACTGCGCCGTGCTGGCTCTTGAACGCCGGGATGTCCCAGATGAAGCTCCAGGCCACGACGTGCCGCAGGTCGATGTTCGAGCTGCCGCGCTCGCCTTTGTTAACGTCAAAGGGGTTCTGTGAAAAGGCGACGGAGCCGCCGGTCCCAAAGAAGGAAAACACCTCGCTCACGTTGTCAATATTGTGGCTATACGTGTAAGCGAATGTCGTTGTGAGTTGGTGGAACAGTTGGCCGCGGAACTCAGACTGAAGTCCGTGGTAGGTGGAAGCGGCAAAGTTGCCGCGGACGCGCACGAGCCGGAAGTTGTCGTCAACGCGTCCACTCACCGGACCCGGCGTGATTCCCGCGGGCACCACGCTGCCGAAGCCGTTATTGACAAAATTTGCCACATTCGGGTTGGCGTTGATGCTCTGGAAGAGCTTTACGCCGCGTGAACCGGCATACCGAACTTCAAACGCCGCCCTCGAAGTCACCTCCCTCTGAATCCCGAACGTCCAGTTCTCCGCGTAAGGGGATAAGAACGGCTTGGCAAACTGCGTCTGGTTGGCGAGGCGTGGATCAGCGGTATTCACCGGAGGCGCAAATTGATTCTTCAATGCTGCGCCGGTGACGTCCGCCGGAACCGTCGCGGCCGTCAAAGTGTAAAGGAACACATTCGGGGACGAAGTGGAAACGTTGAGTAGCAGGTTGAAGAACGACGGGTCGTATGCCATGGAAAAGCCGCCGCGAATGACTGACTTATGGTCGCCGAACAGCCGTTTACCCCACTGCGGCGTGTAGGCAAACCCGAACCGTGGCGCCCAGTTGTTCAGGTCGGCATTGATCTCCGGTACCGTACGCTGATCAATTGGTAGCGACTGCAACCACAGGGCGGTCGCTGCGTTGGATTCCCGGGCCAAGCTGACATCGTGCACAACGTTTAGCGGCTGGCCGGTGTACTCGTACCGAACTCCCAAGTTTAGCGTGAAGTTAGGTTTGATCTTGAAGTCATCCTGAAAGTAGGTGAATACGTCTGTTTCTTTGATGTGCAGCGTCAGATCGCCCGCAGCCCCGTTAAATCTCCCGCGGCGATCAGTGGGGGTGACGGCTTCCAGCGCCGGGTTATTTCTTACGAAAGGCGAGATTCGATTAAAGGAAAAGGCGCCATTGATCTGCGGCAAGAAAGCCGCGGGCGTCAATTGCCGCCGAACGTCCACGCCCGTCTTGAGGGAGTGGCGGCCGGCCAGAATTGACCAGTTGTCCACAAACTGATAAGTGTTAACTTTCCGGTTTTGTGGGAGGTTGGTCGCCAGTCCGAAGCTCAAGAATCCCGAGGGCATGGTAAAGCGCGCGATGTTCTTGCTGATTTCAGAGAGCTTAAAGGTATTTGCGCCCTCGAAGGCCACCGACAACCGGCCATAGTTGAACCGAAACTCGTTCACCTGCCGCGAACTCATTTGGCGCGTAAACGTGACCCCGAGGTTTTGGCTCCGGAAGGGAACATCGATTTCGTACCCCGCCGAGCTAAAGTTTGCGTTCTTGGTTACGCCATCCTGGAACAAATAGCGGACGTTAAGCGTGTTCTTCTGACTGAGAATGAAGTCATATTTCATACCCCAATCGTATTGGTTGAATGGCGTTGGGACGGTTCGCGTGACCCGGCCTGTCTCAAAGCTGAACGCTGCCCCGCCGCAAGGATCTCCCGACGCGAGCGGAACATACTGGCTCTGTGACCTTGTCGTGCTGGCGCTTCCCGCCAGAACTACGGGATTTCCAATGGCCTGGGCGAAGGGACCATGGTCGCGGTAAGCAGTCAAGGTATTCGTCGCACCGCACTTACCAATCAGCGTCGCGAGGCCATTAGGGGTGATGACAAAGGCGCTGCTGGCCGAAGTGTTCGTCGAAACGGACTTAGATTGATCGGATTGGAAGTTGAAAAAGTAGAACGCCTTGTCCTGCTTAAACGGCCCGCCGACCGCGCCACCATCCGTGTTGTCGTTAAATCGAGGCTTCGGGAGGCCGTCGCGGTTGTTTTCAAAGATGTTGGCGAAGAATCTGGAATTCTGGTGATAACCATAAAGCGCGCCATGCAAAGTGTTCGTTCCGCTCTTAGTTACGAGATTGACGATAGCGCCTTGATTGCGACCGTATTCGGCGCTGAAGTTGTTTGTGACGATTGAGAATTCCTTCACGACGTCCACGTTGGA
>Ga0137409_10004950_pt1 | contig 13930 bp, 9 predicted proteins | sample CZODoug1_16funga_FD_122059 | JGI IMG/M metagenome (GOLD analysis project Ga0137409, IMG submission 122059) | Vadose zone soil fungal communities from Angelo Coast Range Reserve, California, USA - CZODoug1_16fungal (Hybrid Assembly) | ecosystem: Environmental > Terrestrial > Soil > Vadose zone... | reverse complement strand
GCTGCGGGGGGGACGGTGCGGCTGCGCTCGCAGGTGAAACCGCTCGCGACAAAGCTGGCGGACGCGAACCAGGCGAAAGACCGCTTTCTAGCCAGCATGAGCCACGAGTTGCGCACGCCCTTGAACGCGATCATCGGCTTTACCGGGACGCTGCTGATGAAGCTCCCCGGGCCGCTCAATACCGACCAGGAGAAGCAGTTGCGTACGGTGCAGACCGGGGCCAATCACCTGCTCGCACTGATCAACGACCTGCTCGATCTCGCCAAGATCGAGTCGGGCAAGGTGGAGTTGAATCTCGTCCCCACCGACTGTAAGAAAGTGATCGAGGAGGTCGCCGCATCGCTGCGCCCGCAAGCGGAGGGGAAGGGCCTGGAATTCACGGTGACGGTGCCACAGGGGCTCACAATGCGCTCCGACCGGCGCGCCCTGAGCCAGATCGTCATCAATCTCACCAACAATGCGATCAAGTTCACCGAGCGCGGCGCCGTCCGGGTCAAGGCGGAACAGCGCGAGGGGAACGGAGGCCGAGCGCTCGAGATCAGCGTCGAGGACACCGGCATCGGCATCCGCCCCGAAGACCAGAAGAGGCTCTTCGGAGCTTTCACGCAAGTGGACGATTCAGCCAATCGACGCTACGAGGGCACCGGGCTCGGCCTGCATCTGAGCCAGAAGCTCGCCGAAGCCCTGGGCGGAAAGATCGAACTCAAAAGCGAGTACGGCAAGGGCAGCACCTTCACCCTGGTGTTGCAGGAGAAATAAACATGGCGGCACGGATCCTGATCATCGAAGACAACAAGGCCAACCTCGAGCTGGTGGAGTATCTGCTCAAGGCATCCGGATACGCGACGTTAGCTGCCCGGGACGGCGAGGAAGGAGTCCGAGGTGCGCGGAAAGAGAAGCCCGATCTGATCATTTGCGATCTGCAGATGCCCGTGATGGACGGCTACGGAGTGGTGCGAGAGTTGAAGAAAGACCCCCTGCTGCGGCCGATTCCCGTTATCGCGGTCACCGCGTTGTCGATGCCGGGAGATCGCAACAACGTGCTGGCGGCGGGCTTTGACGGCTACCTGTCCAAGCCCATCGAACCGGAAACCTTCGTCCGGACGGTCGAAGGCTTCCTGCCCCCGGGACTGCGTGCGCGCCGGCCCGTGGACACTTGATCGCAAGCGCAAGGTCATGGCGAAAATTCTCGTAGTCGACGATCGCCCGACGAACCGCCAGTTCCTGCTGACGCTGCTCAGCTATGGCGGCCATGCTCTCCTCGAAGCCGCCGACGGCGCCGAGGCCCTCGACCGGGTCCGCGCCGAGCATCCCGACCTGGTCATCACAGACATCCTCATGCCGACGATGGATGGCTACCAGTTCGTCCAGGAGCTGAGGGCTGACGCGGAGATCGCTTCGACGCGGGTCATCTTCTATACCGCCACCTACAGCACCCCGGAAGCCCAACTTCTCGCGAAAGCCTGCAACGTCGACACCGTGCTCAGGAAGCCGAGCGACCCGGAGGAAATCCTGGCGGCGGTCAACCGGGAGCTCGGCGCGAGCGCAGCGGTCGGTGCAGCCTCCGCTTCCGCAAAAGGGACCGAAGCCGTCACGGCGTGCGGTGCTGCGCTGCTCGAGAAACGGGAGCGCACGCCCCCTCTGTCGGAAAGGTTCTCCGGAGACATCGCCGATCTGCAGCGGATCACGTCGCGCCTTTCCACGCTCGTCGAAGTCATGATAGACATGATGTCCGAGCGCGATCCTGCGCGCATGGTCAAAAAGTTTTTTCAGGCGGCTTGCAGAATCATCGAGTCGGACTACGCCGCGGTCGGTGTCCTGGACGAAGGGGAGCGGGCCGTAAAGCACCTTTTCACGAAAGACGTCGATGAGGGTGTCTACGATAGGAGCGCCCGAGCCGGGCTGCCGGGATCGCTGCTTTCCGAGTACAGCTTTTTGCGCCGGGTCGCGGATACCGCGACACGAGGTTTGGAAGGATTCCCGCCCGGGCATCCGGATGTTCGCGAGATCCTCGGAGGCCCCCTCCTCTTCAGGGACCGGGCTTGCGGCTGGATTTACTTTGCCAGAAAAGTTGGTGAAGCGCGCTTCAGCGGAGAGGACGAGCGCATCGCGGCTACCATGGCGGAGATGCTTGCGCCGCTGTACGAGCATGTCACGCTCTACGACGCCATCCAGCGCCACGCGGCCGGGCTGCAGATCGAAGTGCAGCAGCGCAAGCGCGCCGAAAGCGAGATCCTGCGCCTGAACGCAAGCCTAGAGCAGCGTGTCGACGAGCGCACCGCGGCCCTGGAAGCGGCCAATCGCGAGCTCGAGGCGTTTTCCTTTTCGGTCGCTCACGACCTGCGCGCGCCGCTGCGGCACATCGACGGCTTTGCGCGCTTGGCGCTCGACGAAGCGCGCGGCCTGGATGAGGCTTTGGTCAAGCATCTGAACACGGTCGTCGAAGCTGCGGGCGGGATGGGAAAAATGATCGACGGTCTGCTGGGGCTGTCCCGCGTGGGACGCGCGGGGCTGCAACGCCAACGCGTGGACATGGCCAAGCTGGTCGAGGACGCGCGGAGCGAGTTCGGGCCGGACGCGGCGCGCCCGAAGTTGCGATGGAAGATCGGCGCACTCCCCGCCGTGAGCGGCGACCCGGTGTTGCTGCGCCTCGTGTGGGTCAATCTCCTGTCGAACGCCCTCAAGTATTCATCGCGACATGCGGAGCCGAAGATCGAGGTCGGAACGCAGACTGAGGACGACAGCAAGGCGGTGTTCTTCGTGCGCGACAACGGCGTGGGGTTCGACATGCGCTACGGGGAAAAGCTGTTCAACGCATTTCAGCGCCTGCACCGCCAGGATGAATTCGAGGGCATCGGAATCGGCCTTGCCACCGTGCGGCGCGTGATCGAGCGCCACGGCGGGCGGGTCTGGACCGAAAGCAAGGTCGATGAAGGGGCGACGTTCTATTTCTCCATTGGAACGGAGGCGGGTACGCCGGAGACGTAACGCGCAGACATGGCCACCATCCTGATCGTCGACGATCGGCCGACGAACCGCCAGTTCCTCCTGACGCTGCTCGGCTACGGCAGCCATCGTCTTCTCGAAGCCGCGAACGGCGCGGAGGCGCTGGAGCGCGTGCGCGCCGAGCGCCCGGACCTGGTGATCACCGACATCCTGATGCCGACCATGGACGGCTACGAATTCGTAAGGCACCTGCGGGCCGACCCCGACCTCGCGCCGATGCCGGTGATTTTCTATACGGCGACGTACAGCGAGCCGCAGGCCAAGGCGCTCGCGGACTCCTGCGGCGTGCGCATCGTCCTCCCGAAACCCTGCGATCCGGAAAGAATTCTTGCTGCAGTAAACGAAGCGCTCGGCATTACTGACGTCGTTCCCGCTCAGCCCATCGCAGAACCGCACGCGGGCGGAGAAGCTGGAGAGCTGCACAAGGTCGACGACAAGCTCGCGGAATACGTCAACGAGCTCCAGTCCGTCAAGTCGAAGTTCGACGACATCGTCGAGGGCAGCGTGAAGCTGCGTGGCAAGCGCGACCAGGTGCGGCAGTTGTCGGAGCAATTCTCCGAGAACGTGATGAGCCTCCAGCGCATCGCGTCGAGGCTTTCCGCGATCATCGAAGTCGGCATGGAGATGACGGCCGAGCGCAACCCGGCGCGCCTGGTGGAACTGTTCTTCGCTGCCGCCTGCGACATCATCGATTCGAAGTATGCCGCCATCGGGATGCTGGACGAGCAGGAACAGGCTCTGAGGTTCATCTATTCCAAAGGCATCGAGGCGAGCATTTACCGGGATGCAGATGGCGGCCGCGCCGGGATTCTGGGAGCGCTTCGTGCGGGACATCGCCAAGCTCGCGGGCAGGGTGCCGATGCACGCATGGGCGCGGACGAACTTCCACCCGAGCATCCTCCGGTGCGCGATTTTCTCGGAATTCCGGTCGCCTCCAAGGAGCGGGTGTACGGCTGGCTCTACTTCGCCGACAGGCGTGGCGAGGGCGGATTCAGCGAGGAAGACGAGCGCCTCGCGGCGATGATGGCCGCGAAGCTCGCGGTGCTCTACGAAAACGCCGTTCTCTACGACGTCATCCAGCGCCACGCCGCCGAGCTGCAAGTCGAAATCGCGGAGCGCCGGCTGGCCGAGCAGGCCGTCCGCGAAAGCGAGGCCAAATTTCGCGAGCTCATCGAGCAGGCCTCGGACGGCATCTTCGTCACGGACGCGCAAGGCAACTTCAAGCTCGTCAACCCCCGGTTCTGCGAAATGCTGGGCTACAGCGAGGATGCGCTGTTGCGGCTCAGCGCGGCGGACACCTATGCCGAGGAAGAAAAAGCGTTGTTCGCGCAGCGCCTCGCGGACCTCGGCGATGTCAAGACCCGATTGTTCGAGCGCATGATGCGGCGCAAAGACGGCACGCTGTTTCCGGTCGAGATGTCGGTCCGTCGCCTGCCCAACGGCTTGAACCAAGGCATCGTGCGCGATGTCACCGATCGAAAGAAGGCGCAGGAGGCTCTGGCCGAAAGCGAGTTCCGCTTTCGCCAGCTCACCGAAAACATCACCGAAGTGTTCTGGCTGACCGACCCATCCAAGAGCGAGATGCTCTACATCAGTCCGGCGTACGAAAAGATCTGGGGTCGCAGCTGCCGGGCCCTCTACGCGTCACCCCGCGACTGGATCGACGCCATTCATCCGGAGGACAGGCAGCGGGTTCTCGAAGCGGCCGTTGCAAAGCAGGCGCGTGGAGACTACGACGAGGAATACCGAATCGTCCGGCCGGACGGCTCGATACGCTGGATCCGCGACAGGGCCTTCCCGGTTCCCGGCCCCGAAGGCAGGGCTTACCGCATTGCCGGCGTCGCCGAGGATGTCACCGAGCACAAGCGCGCCGCCGATGAGTTGCGCGAAAGCGACCGGCGCTTCAGTTCGATGCTGGGCAATGTCGAGCTGATTTCGTTGATGCTCGATCGCGAAGCGCGGATCGCCTACTGCAACGACTACCTCTTGCGCCTGACCGACCGGAAACGCGAGGAAGTGCTCGGCCGAGACTGGTTCGAGCTCTTCATTCCTCCGGACCTCGAAGAAGTGAAGGCTGTCTTCGCGGACCTGATTGCCGACCTGCCGAAGGCCTGGCATCACGAGAACGAAATCCTCACCCGGTCCGGCGCGCGACGGCTCATCCGTTGGAACAACTCGGTGCTGCGGTCGATTTCCGGGGAAGTGATCGGCACGGCGAGCATCGGCGAAGACATCACCGAGCAGAAGCGGGCCGAGGACAAGATCCGGCGCCTCAACCGCGTGTACGCGGTGTTGAGCGGCATCAATACCCTCATCGTCCGGGCGCGCGACCGGGATGAACTGTTCCGCGAAAGCTGCACCATCGCGGTAGAGGCGGGACAGTTTCCGATGGCATGGATCGGTCTGGTCGACCGCGAAACCAAGCGGGTCAAGCCTGTCGCCTGGGGCGGTGGCGCGCAGCAGTTCCTGGCCTCGGCTCCCCTCTCCCTGAGCGCGAACCGCGCGGAGGGGCGCGGGATGTCGGGAGCTGCGATCAGCGAAAAGAAGGCCATGATCGCGAACGACATACAGAGCGATTCCCGCACCCAGATGAAGGAGCAGTGCAAGGGGCGCGGCATCAACTCACTGGTCATGTTGCCTTTGGTCGTCGGGGACGAGGGTATCGGCGTGCTCTCGCTCTACGCCAGCGAGAGGGGATTCTTTGACGACGAGGAAATGAAGCTGCTGCTGGAGCTCGCCGGGGACATCTCCTTCGCTCTCGATCACATCGAGAAAGAAGAGAAGCTGAACTATCTCGCGTATTACGACGCGCTTACCGGACTCGCCAACGCCACGCTGTTCCACGATCGCGTCGACCAGCATGTGCACGACGCGGGGCCGGCACGCCGCAAGCTCGCGGTCATGCTCGTCGACGTGGACCGTTTCAAGGCCATCAACGACTCGCTCGGCAGGCATACGGGCGACGAGATTCTCAAGGAGACCGGCAAGCGCCTGCTGCGCTTCTGCGGTGATCCCGGGCGCCTCGCGCGCGTCGGCCCGGACGACTTCGCAATCGTGATGCCCGAGGTGGAGACCGAGCAGGAAGTCGCGCGGCGCACGGAGGATAAGCTGCGGGGATGCTTCGGCGAACCGTTCCGGGTCGGAGACACGGAGCTCCGGATCTCCGCCAAGGTCGGCATCGCCATGTTCCCGAACGACGGCGCCGACGCCGACACGCTGTTCAGGAACGCCGAGGCCGCGGTGAAAAAGGCCAAGACCAGCGGCGAGCGTTACCTTTTCTACACGCAGCAGATGACCGAGCGCATCGCCGAAAGGCTCGCGCTGGAAAACAAGCTGCGGCAGGCGCTCGAGCGGGAGGAATTCGTGCTGCATTACCAGCCGAAGTTCGACGCGCAGACGAAACGCATCGAAGGCGTGGAGGCGCTGATCCGCTGGCAAAGTCCGGAGCTGGGGCTCGTCCCGCCGATGCAATTCATTCCCCTGTTGGAGGAAACGGGCCTCATCTTCGAGGTCGGCGCCTGGGCCCTGCGTCAGGCGGCGTTCGATCACCGTCGCTGGCGAAAGCTCGGGCTCGCCGCACCCCGGGTCGCGGTGAACGTTTCGCCGGTCCAGCTTCGCCGGCGCGACTTTGTCGAGTCCGTGCGAAAGGTGCTAGGCGCGGACACCGGCGCGCCCCCCGTCGACCTGGAAATCACCGAGAGCCTCATCATGGAGGACGTCAAGGCGAGCATCGAAAAGCTGGAAGAGGTGCGCCTGCTCGGAGTGGAGGTCGCGATCGACGATTTCGGGACCGGCTACTCCTCGCTCGGCTACCTGGCAAAGCTCCCGGTGCAGACGCTCAAGATCGACCGCTCGTTCATCATCACCATGCTCAAGGACCCGACGGTCATGACGCTCGTCTCGACCATCATTTCGATGGCCCATTCGCTGCAGTTGAAAGTCGTCGCCGAAGGCGTCGATGCCGAGGATCAGGCGAGCGCATTGAAGCGCCTCGGCTGCGATCAGATGCAGGGCTACCTCTTCAGCAAACCCGTCGATTTCGACGCGATCACCGTCCTCCTCGGGAAACGCAAAGGCGTAGACTAAAGGGCCGGAATGCCGGCGCCCCACTTGCGCGCGGGCGAATACCCATGGCCGCACCCGATGACGCGAAGCTGGATGTGATCGCACGGCTGCAGCAGCTGCCGATGCGGCACCGGTGGCTGCGCTGGGCGGTGCTCGCGTCGAGCCTAGCGTTTTCCGCAGCCAGCACCTATTACTTCAGCGCCCAGGTGCGGCAGGAAGCGCACTCGAGGTTCGAGACCGTCGCCGTCGGCGTGGCCAACGACGTGCAATCGCGAATCCGGGCCTACGGGGACGTGCTCTTCGCGCTGCGCGGGCTGTTCGACTCCTCGGACAAAGTGACCCGCGACGAATTCCACCGGTTCGCGCAGGCGCTCTCGCTGGGCGAGCGTTACCCGGGGGTCACCAACATTTCTTTTGCATTCCGCGTCCCGCATGCAAAGAAGCTGCAATTCGAGCGGGCGGTGCGCGCCGAGACGAGTCTCCTGATCAAAGGTCTGCCTGAATTTGTCATCAAGCCCCCGGGTGAGCGTCCGGAGTACGTGGTATTGACCTATCTCGAGCCCATGGGAAAGAACATCCCCGCGTGGGGGCTCGACCTCAATGCCGATCCGCTGCGTCGCTCCGTCATTGAGCGCGCGCGCGATACGGGCCAGATGGCGTCGAGCTCGGGAGTCACCTTGCTGAGGGACGGCAACTCCAGCGTCAGCAGCACGCTGCTGCGCCTCGCTTCGTATCGCGGCGGCGGCGTGCCGGGATCGGTCGAGGAGCGGCAGCGGCTCTACTGGGGAATGGTAGGCTCGACCGTGCGCGTCGGCGAGTTGATCGAAGCGACTCTGTCCAAAGAGATCCTCTCCCGCGCGCAGTTGCAGATTTACGACGTCGGCAATGCACCCGGCGAAGGCGCCGCGGGCGGCACGCTGCTGTTCGACAGCGCAGTGTCGGGCGCCGCCGCCACGGCACCCGCCCGGGCGGAATTCTCCGGGTACGCGGTGACCCACCGTCTGGCCGTGGCAGATCGCGAATGGCGGCTGCGGATCGTTCCCCGTAAGGATCCCGTCGACTTCCTGGACAAGGCCGGGACCGCCGCGATTCTGGCGGCATCCGCCGCCGCCAGCGTATTGTTGTTCTGGCTGATGAGCTCGCTTGCCGTTGCGCAATCGCGCGGCGTCGAGCTGGCGCGGCACAATCGCTCGGCGGTGGTGCTCAACGAACTCGGCGAGAAGCTATACTCGAGCCTCACTCTGCAAGCGGTCTACGAGGTGATCGCCCGGCACCTGCCGCGCCTTCTTCCGGAAACGGCAGGCGCGCTGTTCGTGTTCGAGTCGTCGCGCTCCTCTGCGGCCGTCGCGGCGCAATGGGGCGACCCGGCCGGAATCGGGGAAATCTCGACGCCGAACGATTGTCAGTCGCTGCTCCGGGGGCTTATCCATAGCGTGTCCGATCCGGCGAAGGCGCAGAATTGCCGCCATTTCAGGGGTGCGCCGCCGTCTCACTATTCGTGCATTCCTTTGAGCGCTCAGGGCGAGCCGATCGGGGTGCTGCATGTGCAGCGCGGCCAGCCGTCGTCATCGCGTTTCTCGGACGCGGAAATGTACCTCGTGAAAGCGGTCGCGCAGCACGCCGGTCTCGCGCTGGCGAACCTGAAGCTGCGGGATTCGCTGCGCGACCAGTCGATTCGCGACCATCTCACCGGCCTCTACAACCGGCGCTATCTCGAGGAATCGCTCGAGCGCGATCTGGCGCGGGCGCGGCGCGGCGGTCATTCGCTCGCGGTATTCATGCTCGATGCCGATCACTTCAAGCGGTTCAACGATCAGTTCGGGCATGAAACCGGAGACGCAGTGTTGCGCACGCTGGGCAGGACCCTAAAGGAATCGTGCCGCCGCAACGATCTTCCGTGCCGCTTCGGGGGCGAGGAATTCACCGTCGTATTGACCGACATCGGCAGGAATGAGGCCATCCGATGGGGTGAACGCCTTTTGGGCAAGGTGCGCGGTCTGGAGCTGAAGTCCGGAGAAAAAAACCTCGAGAGGATAACGATCTCCGCCGGCGTTGCGCTCTACCCGGAAGACGGGGAGGATATCGAGACATTGCTGCAGGCCGCCGATATCGCCCTTTATGAGGCGAAACACTCTGGGCGCGATCGATTGGTGGTGTATCAGGGCATCAGCGGCGGCGCGAAGCCGAAAAGCGTGGTCATGGACACCCGAGACCTGAAACCAGAGAAATGAACATGCAACGCGTTCTGATCGTGGAAGACCATCCATCCCACATGGAGCTTGCCGCCTACATCCTGGAGCGCGGCGGCTACGAAGTGTTGCAGGCGACGAGCGCGGAAGACGGGATCGCGCTGGCGCGCAGCGACCGCCCCGCGCTGATACTGATGGACCTGCGGCTTGCGGGCATGGACGGACTCGAGGCGATTCGCGTGCTCAGGAGCGATCCGGAAACCCGCGATATCAAGATCATCGCCGTGACTTCGTATCGCGACGAGTACGGAGAACAACCGTTGCGCATCGCCGGTGCCGACGCTCTCATCCGCAAGCCTTACCATTACGATCATTTTCTCGGCACCTTGAAGGCTGTACTCGGCGAGACCGCGACCCCGGATAATGTACCGCGCTGAATCCAGCTTACGGCGGCCCGAACGAGCGCATCGAACCAAACCCGCGTGCTATAGTTCGCGCGGCGCGGGAACGCCCGCGCTTATCTCCGCGCAATGATTCGCCACGCCCCGGATGGCTGACCGCAAATTCGGCATCGAGACGCTCGCGCTGCATGCGGGCCAGATCCCCGACCCGGCCACGGGCTCGCGCGCGGTGCCGCTGTACCAGACCACGTCCTACGTGTTCGACTCGGCCGATCACGCGGCGAGCCTGTTCAACCTGCAGACTTTCGGCAACGTCTATACGCGGCTGTCGAACCCGACCACCGCGGTGCTCGAGGAGCGGGTCGCGGCGCTGGAAGGCGGACGCGCTGCGGTCGCCACGGCCTCCGGCCAGGCGGCGGAGATGACGGCGATCCTCACGCTCGCCGAGGCGGGCGACCACATCGTATCGGCTTCGACGCTCTACGGCGGCACCTACACGCTGCTCGAAGTGAACCTCCGCAAGCTCGGCATCAATACGACTTTCGTCAACCCCGACGACCCGGAAAATTTTCGCCGTGCGATAACGAAGAAGACTAAGCTGCTGTATGCCGAGACGCTCGGCAATCCCCTCATCAATATCGTCGATATCGAGGCGATAGCGAAAATCGCGCGCGAAGCCGGCGTCCCGTTCGTGGTCGACAACACCGTGCCCTCGCCCTACCTGTGCCGGCCGTTCGAGTGGGGCGCGGACATCGTCGTGCACTCGGCGACCAAATACATCGGCGGCCACGGCACCACCATGGGCGGGCTGATCGTGGAATCGGGAAAATTTCCCTGGGACAACGGCAAATTCCCCGGGATGACCGAGCCTTCGCGCGGCTATCACGGCGTGCGTTTCTACGAAACCTTCGGCGACTTCGGCTACACCATGCGCGCGAGAATGGAGACCCTGCGCACTTTCGGCCCCGCGCTCTCGCCCTTCAACGCGTGGCTGCTGCTGCAGGGGCTGGAGACGCTTCCCGTCAGGATGGAGCGTCATTGCACGAACACGCTCGCGGTGGCGAAGTTCCTGCAGGACCATTCCAGGGTGTCATGGGTGAACTACCCGGGATTGCCCGACAACAAGTACTACAAGCTCGCGCAGAAATATCTGCCGAAGGGCGCGAGCGGGCTTCTGAACTTCGGCGTGAAGGGTGGAGCAAAGGCGGGCGAGAAGTTCATCGAAGCAGCGACCTTCATGAGCCACCTCGCCAACATCGGCGACGCGAAGACCCTGATCATCCACCCCGCCTCGACCACGCACCGGCAGATGTCCGAGGAGGAGCAGGCCAAGGCGGGACTCACCCCCGACATGATCCGCATCTCCGTCGGCCTGGAGACCCTTGATGATATCCTTTGGGACATAGACAACGCGCTCTCGGCGGCTGCCGGGACTTGAATCCGAACGAAAGAGCGAAGGAAATGCTCCAGCGAACCGCGAAACCGATCCAATTCGACACGCCCTACCCGACGCACCGCCGCCCGACGCTCGCAAGAAACGTCGTCTCCACCTCGCAGCCGCTCGCCGCTCAGGCAGGCCTCAGGATGCTCCTTGCCGGAGGCAACGCGGTCGACGCCGCGCTCGGCGCCGCGATCACGCTCACGGTGGTCGAGCCGATCTCCAACGGCATCGGCAGCGACGCGTTCGCCATCATCTGGGACGGCAGGCAACTGCACGGGCTGAACGCCTCGGGGCGCTCGCCGGCGGCGTGGACGCCGGAATACTTCAAGGGGCAGAACGCGGTGCCCACGCGCGGCTGGAACAGCGTTTCGGTCCCTGGCGCGGTGTCGGCCTGGGTCGAATTGTCGAAGAAGTTCGGCAAGCTCCCCTTCGAGAAACTGTTCGAGCCCGCGATCGAGTACGCCGCCAATGGATTCCCGGTTTCTCCCTTCGTCGCCGAGCGCTGGGACTCGCAGGTGGCCGAGCTGCGCAACCAGCCCGGCTTCGCCGAAGCTTTCCTGCGCGACGGCCGCTCCCCGCGCGCGGGGGAGATTTTCCGCTTCCCGGACCAGGCGAGGACCCTGGAGAAAATCGCCGCCACGAAGGGCGAAGCGTTCTACCGCGGGGATCTCGCCGAGAAAATCGAGGCGCACGCCAAGGCGAACGGAGGCGCGATGAAGCGCGCCGACCTCGCCGCACACGCGAACGACTGGCCGGGCACGATCAGCCGGGACTACCGCGGGCTCACCGTGCACGAGATTCCGCCGAACACCCAGGGCATCGTGTGCCTGATGGCCCTCGGCATTCTTTCGAGCTTCGACCTCGCCGATCATCCGCTCGATTCCGCCGACTGCGTGCATCTTCAGATCGAGGCGCTCAAGCTCGCTTTCGCCGACGCCTCCCGCTTCATCGGCGACCCGAAGGCGATGCAGATAAAGCCCAAGCAGCTTCTCGATCCCGACTACCTCGCTTCGCGCGCCAGGCGGATCGACATGAAGCGCGCCCAGGACTTCGGCGCGGGCTCTCCACCCAAGGGCGGCACGGTCTATCTCACCGCCGCGGACGCGAGCGGCATGATGGTGTCCATGATCCAGTCGAACTTCTCGGGCTTCGGCTCGGGCGTTGTCGTCCCCGGCACCGGGATCAGCCTGCAGAACCGCGGCTCGGGTCTAGTTCTGACCGACGGCCATCCCAACCAGGTGGCCCCGGGAAAACGCCCCTTCCACACGATCATCCCGGGGTTCGTCACACGGAATGGCGCGCCTCTCATGAGTTTCGGGCTGATGGGCGGCAGCATGCAGCCGCAGGGGCACACGCAGATGATGGTGCGAATGGCCGACTACGGCTTGGGGCCCCAAGGCGCGATCGACGGCCCGCGCTTTCGCGTCGTGCAGGGCCTGGATGTCACTTTCGAGGACGAATGGCCCGAGGCGACGATTGCGGACCTCGCCGCGCGGGGACACCGCGTGATGAGGCTCCCCGAAGACTACAACGCCTTCGGCTGCGCCCAGATCGCATACAAGCTGGAGGACGGATATCTGTGCGCCTCCGATGCGAGGCGCGACAGCCTGCCGGTGGGATTCTGAACGGGCGATCCGGCGCCGATTGCGGCCTGGCGAAGGGAAAGTCCCGCAGTCTAGTGTTCCAGCGCCCGGACCAGCGCGTTTCGCGCGAGCATGTTCGCCGCGGGGTCGTCGATCGTCTGATAAGTCCGCACGATGCGCTGGACGGAGTCGAATCCGGCTTTGTCCAGGCGCCCCTCCTCGTAGAAAAGCGACGCGGTGATCATGATGCCGAGTCGCTCCACGACGGGGCTCTGGCTGATCACCGGGGTGGCGGAGACTTTTTCAAGGTACTGCGCGTAGAAATCCGACCACTTCATCTTTCCCGATTCGGCGAGGGGCTCGTTGCGCCTCGCCCAGTTGTCGACCTCCTGGATGCCGTAGGTTTCCGTGAATATCGCGCAGCCGGCGAGCGATAGCGCGAAAATCGCGATCGCGGTGCGGCGCTCGAGCATGCTCTGGAAACGGGTCATCGTGGATCCAATGGTAACCCACCCACGGAGCACGACGCCACGCATCGGGTAAAATGCGTCGGGCCCAGGCCATCCTTGAAACAGGAAACCCCATGCTCAAGATCCACAATCCGAAATCAGTTGCCGCTCCGATCGGTACCTATTCGCACGGCATCGAAGCGCCGCCCAACGCGCGCTGGCTCCACGTGGCCGGCCAGATCGGGGTGCGCCCCGACGGGTCGGTTCCCGCCACCATCGAAGAGCAGACCGAGGTCGTGTGGCAGAACATTCTCGCGGTGCTAGCCGACGCCGGCATGGGCATCGGCGACGTGGTGAAAATCACCTCGTTTCTGACGCGGTTCGAAAACTTCCCGAAGTTCGCCCAGGTCCGCGCGAAATACCTGGGCAGCCACCGCCCGGCCTCGACACTGCTCGTGATCTCCTCGCTCGCGCGGCCGGAGCTCCTCGTCGAGGTGGAAGCGATCGCGGCGAAGGCGTCCGCTCCGGCCAGGCCCGCACGACGTCCTTCCGCGCGCCGGACAAGCAAGGCGAAGCGGCGCGCCCGGCGCTGACATTTTTCCGGCCGAGGGGCGTCATGCTCAAGCTTTGGGGGAGGATCAACTCGATCAACGTGCAGAAGGTGCTCTGGACGCTGGCCGAACTGAACGTCCCCTATGAACGGACCGATGCCGGCCTGCAATTCGGCGTGGTGAACGAGCCTTTCTACCGCAGGATGAATCCGAACGGCCGCGTGCCGACGATCGAGGACGACGGG
>Ga0137409_10004949_pt1 | contig 13931 bp, 13 predicted proteins | sample CZODoug1_16funga_FD_122059 | JGI IMG/M metagenome (GOLD analysis project Ga0137409, IMG submission 122059) | Vadose zone soil fungal communities from Angelo Coast Range Reserve, California, USA - CZODoug1_16fungal (Hybrid Assembly) | ecosystem: Environmental > Terrestrial > Soil > Vadose zone... | reverse complement strand
TGACCGCCTGCTCGGGCTCTTTGTTGGTTGCCGCGAGAACGCGCACGTCCACCGGAGTCTCACTCTTGCTCCCCAGACGGCGCACTTTGCGGTCTTCCAGGACGCGCAATAGCTTCGCCTGCGTTGGCGCGGGCATCTCGCCGATTTCATCCAGCAGCAGCGTTCCGGCATCCGCAAGCTCGAAGCAGCCGATGCGCCGCTCCGCCGCGCCCGTGAAGGCGCCGCGCTCGTGGCCAAAGATCTCACTCTCCATCAATGTCTCGGGAATCGCCGAACAATTGATCGCCACAAACGGTCCGGTGGCGCGCGGCGAAAGCTTGTGCAGCGTCCGCGCGACGATTTCCTTGCCCGAGCCCGTCTCGCCAGTGATAAGCACCGACGCCGAGCTCGGCGCGGCCATCTCCACGATGCGCATCACGTCCTGCATCGGTTTCGATCCCCCCACGAGGTCGCCCAGTCGTCCCGTCTCGCGCAGTTGCCGCTGCAGCACCGCGAGCTGCCGCGCATCGCGTGCCTTGCTCAGAGCGCGGTCCAGCAGCGCGTGCAGTACCGGCCCCTTCAGCGGCTTTTCGATGTACCAGAACGCCCCCGCCTCGATTGCCGCCACCGCGCGTTCTTCGCTACCCTTGCCGGTAATGATGATGGCCGGCACATCGTAGAGTTCCTGCCCGAGCTGCTTCAGCAGGTCCAGCCCATTCATCCCGGGCAATTCGACGTCCGCGATCAGCGTGTCTGGCTTGTAACTCGCAAATTTCGCCAGCGCTTCTTCCGCCGTTCCCACGCCCACGACGTCGCAGCCCCAGCGCTGCAGAAGCTGTTCGTAGCCCTTTCGTGCATTGTCTTCATCTTCGACAATCAGCACGCGGTCCTTCCGCTCCACCATCTCGGTGGCCCGCACCGCCGCACGAGTCTCTTCCCCCATGGGTTTCAGCCTCTCTTCGGCATGCTCTTGATGAATGGCCCACGCACCGATTTGCTGGACACCTCGACTCTAACAAGCTGCCAGCCGCTTGCCAAGTTCTTAGCAATCTACTGAAAATATTGGTGAAAAGGCCCCTTAATTGTCATCCGAACGAAGCGAGGAATCTGCTTCCCGTCTGCACCAGTCGCCTGGCCTCCAGCTCGCCTTTTGGTTGCCGGGAAATTCTTCGAGATTTCGATTCAGCGCCCGCATGACGGTCCTGGCAATGGTAACTTCTTTGATCAGCACTTCTGGAGCGCGTGCAAGGATTTCACTTCCAACCGCAGCGTGCTATGCGCCCGCACCCCCTGCCCGCCCGGCCACACCACGCATTTGTTCAGGCATTGGCAGCGTCACGGGTCAAAAAAAGGTAGTGTCCTAATTTGATTTCGACAGGGACCCGGCGGTAGTCTCCAGACTTGAAGGTTCGGTCCGAGTGAGTTTTGCACATGGAGGCGCGGATGGGCGTGATACCGAAGGAAATCGAGGCGCATTATCTGCGAGGCAAGGAGTCCGAGCGACTATCGGGCGAGCGAGGCGAACTCGAGCAACTTCGGACACAAGCGATTCTCGCTCAGAATCTTCCACGGGCACCGGCAGAAATTTTCGACGTAGGCGGCGCCGCGGGGATCCATGCCTTTCCGCTTGCCAAGCAAGGATACCAGGTGCATTTGATCGATCCCGTGGAGCTGCATCTAGAGCAAGCGAGATCTTACGCGGCCACGTCGGGTGTCACACTTAGATCGATCACGCGGGGCGACGCTCGCGGCTTGCACATCCCCTCAGGCAGTGCGGATGCTGTTCTTCTGCTAGGCCCCTTGTACCATCTGGTTGAACATTCGGATCGTCAGCAGGCGCTTCGTGAAGCCCGCCGCGCGCTCAAACCACACGGTGTCCTTTTCGCCGCCGCGATCTGTCGTTTCGCCTCCTTGATCGATGGGCTTTCGAGCGGTTTCTTTCGAGACGTGGAGTTTCGCAAGATCGTTGCCGCAGATCTCGCCTCCGGCCAGCACCGCAATCCGATGAACCACCCAGCATACTTCACGACCGCGTACTTTCACCGTCCCGAGGACCTGGCTGCCGAAGTTCACGACGCCGGTTTTGGCGATGTCCAAATTCTTGCCGTCGAAGGTCCTGCATGGAGTGCGGCTCTGTTCCGTGAGGCTTGGGGTGACCCGGCCCAGCGACAGAGCCTAATGGAGTTTCTAATGATGATCGAGCGTGAACCTTCGGTGCAAGGTGCCAGTGCCCACATCATGGCCGTGGCCCACTTCTAATCCAAAGTAAGACACCATGAAAAGGAGACCACTATTGCGGGGCAAGCCGCACGCGCTCATAATCATGGTTTGGGAGTATCACCATGCGATACAGCGCTGATAACACCCCTCTCCAGCACCTGGACGAGTGGGACGAGTTTGTAGCCACCCGGTATCGTCAAGGCAAATCGGAAGAGGAATTCCGCAACTATAAGTCCGACGCCAATCCCACCGTAACGGAGTTTTACCGTCAGAACCACGCCCACCAGACGCTTGATTTTGTCCTCAGCAAGAAGGCGGAATATTGCGGCTTGCATCGAGACAAGAAGAGCATTTGGGAAATGGCCGAGTATCTGAACACCCTGGTGGACGACAGCGACCCCGATACCGATCTCACCCAGATCGAGCACCTCCTTCAGACCGCCGAGGCAATTCGCAAGGATGGTCATCCGCGGTGGTTTATCCTCGCCGGCTTTGTGCACGATCTTGGAAAAGTGCTCTGCTTGTATGGGGAGCCCCAATGGGCAGTGGTGGGCGATACCTTCCCTGCCGGCTGTGGATACTCGGATCAAATCGTTTTCCCGGAATTCTTTGCCGCCAACCCGGATAGCAAGATCCCCGAGTACCAGACCGAGTATGGCATCTACGAACCGAACTGCGGGCTCGATAAAGTCCACCTCTCGTTTGGACATGATGAATACATCTATCAGGCGACGCGGAGGTACCTGCCGGAAGAGGCCCAGTACATGCTCCGGTATCATTCCTTTTACGCCGCGCACCGGCACAGTGCTTACCGGCATCTGATGAACGACCAGGACGAACGCATGTTTGAGTGGGTTCGGAAATTCAATCTCTACGATCTGTACTCCAAAGGCCGCGAGCGCCCCAAAACGCAAGAGATTCTTCCTTACTACCAAGACCTCGTATCAGACTTTTTTCCTGACAGAATTGCCTGGTGATTGATGTGGCGGCGTTGTTGAGGACCGGCGTGGCCGCGACCACTGTTGCTGCAGGGGAATGCCGAACAATACCACCCGGCCGGCTTTGCTTCCCATCATGTTCAGAAAATCGCGAATGTTGGGGCCCTCCTGAACATTGTTGGTCAAGGGATCGTTGAATTCATAATTCTGGATTTGCGTCGCGCCGGCGTAACGCTGATGAGCAAAAGCACGGCGATGGGCCCGATAAACAGCAATCGCTGCGCGCACTGCAAGGAAAACCTTCTCATTTTTTGAACCCTCAGTACATCTCGCTTACATTTCTACGTCCTCCACGCTACTGCACTGTGACACTGACGGTCGTCACGTGAGAAATAGTTCCAGACTGCGCGGTGACCTTGATTGAGGCGGTGCCACGGTTTGGCTGCGTACTGCTGCCGTATCCCCCGCAACCACCGATCGCCAGTCCCAGCGCAACAATCGCCGCGGCTGCCGTGGTGGTCAGTAGTGAAGCGCTACCGGTTCGAAGTTTTCCGCCACGCCGCATCACGAGGCTGAACAATGCCAAGGCGAGGAGAAGAGCCCAAGGGCTGATCAGGTCCGGCATCAGAAGCCCGTAACAAGGAACGCTGGCGGACGTGGTGACTGTCAACGTGGTGCTCGCGGTCCCGTTGGCGGGATCAATCATTTGCAAAATGCTCAGTCTGTAAGTCTTTTCTTTTGATATTCATGCATAATTGATGGGGGTAGGGGTCACCAGCATTCGGAACCTTGATCGCCGAGTCAACATCCCTTGCTCTCTATCCCTTATCCCCCATCCCCTATCCCCTTTTTTTTTCATATTCTTGCGCACTCTCTTGCACTTTTTTGCTCGGCAAAAACTCAAGTCTTTTCTTTTCATGGCTTTCCGCACTCTTGATCAAAAAAACACGGAGGTAGGAGCGTTGCTACCCTTGCGCGCTCGCGCTTCGGGGAGTGGGGTAAAGCCCCATTCTCTGCAGCTCTTGCGAAATCAGCGTGGTGTGGGGTGATCCTTCCCGAATTGGAACGCCGCCCATGCAACTTGGGAGATCCCGCGAGGATAGTCGTTCAATCCCGCAAAGCAGGATTGAAACCTAACCAAGCCATACAGATTGTTTCCCTAGTGCCGCTTCTCCATCTGCATAACGGAGTGCGGTGATCTTCTCCTCGTTTTTACTGAACACTGAAAACAGAAAACTGACAACGCAGGAAGTTTGGCCTCATTCCTTAACAAGATACAGCGCCCGTTCCAATTCCAGTTCGAGCTTTGCGCCCTTGGGAAGATTCAACTCGTGCCCGCGCCCCGATTCCATGAGGTACGCCGTCAGGGCCCCCAGCGCAGCGCCCTCGGCTGCCTCCTTTTTGTCTTTGTCCTTTACGCCCTTTACCGCGCCGATTGCTGCGCCAGCGGCGGCCGCTTCCGCCGCATTCTGTTGCGTGCTGCTCCGGCCCTCGATGAGTCCTTCCTGCCGCGGACCCGATTTCACGCTGTGGTCCCCCGGCACGTCCACGACTTCGGCCACGATTGGCAGATCGCCGAACCTGGTATGGATTTCATCAAACGTTAGCCATAGTTTCGCGCGGCCCGCCACTCCTGCCGGCTCGACGTGGCTGATGTGACCGCGAATCTCCGCTCCCGCCGGCAAATAGACGCCGCTGCCCGCTTCGAGTGGTTCCAGCGTCTTCACCTTGAACCGGGCGTTTGCTTGCGTACCTTTCGTGCCCAACTCTTCATCCAGCCGCACCAGAAACTTGGTGCCCGGGGCCACTGCGTAGGTTTCAATCGGCAGCCCGTGCCGCTCACCGTCCGCCTTATGACGCTGCTGGTCTGGCGCTGGCGGTGTTGCTTCTCGTGACTGTTCCTGACTCTGCTCCTGTGCCGTGCACGTAACTCCCAATGCAAGCGTCATTGTGAAAATCGCCAAGCCGCCGAATACACCGCTGCATTTCGTTCGTTCCATAGGTTCCTCCCGCGGAATCCTAAGCAAGAAGAGAATGCAAATGGGGAGCCATAACTGGCGGTCGAGAGGGGCTGCAAAGCATTGAAAAAGCCGCACTTGGAGGCGCCGCCGCCTTTGGCAGGCAATCACGGGCGCCACTGTCATCCCTTTCCGTCACGGGCCCGCAAGCGAATTCCGACACTCTATGAGAGGTACTTAGGGCAGGTCCGCCTATTACTTTTCGAGGAAACGCCGAATCCGGCGCAAGACCTGCGCATACATCGCCGGTGTTACGCGACCCGTCTGCGTATTTTGTTGGCTGGGGTGGTAGACGCCGAACAATCGAGGAGGGCTCGGCGCCACTTCCGCTTCCGCGCCGTGTGCAAATGTGTAAAGCGTGCGCGAAGCAATCACTCCGCGCAATTTCAAGATTTCGAGATACGCGTCCCAGGCGATTCTCCCCAGCGCCAAAATCGCCTTCGGCTTCAAAATCTCGAGCTCCCGCTCCAAGTAACCGCGGCAATTCAAGATTTCTTCGGGGAGTGGTTTGTTCTCTGGCGGTGCGCACCGGCACGTGGCGCTAATATATGCATTTTTCAGACGCAATCCGTCATCTGGGTGCAGCGAAGTAGCCTGGTTCGCAAAGCCCGCTTTGTGCAGCGCCGCGTACAGAAAATCGCCCGAGCGATCGCCCGTGAACATCCGCCCCGTGCGATTCGCTCCATGCGCTGCCGGTGCCAGTCCCAGAATCAAAAGCTGCGCGCAAGCGTCTCCGAATCCCGGGACCGCTTTCCCCCAATACGTCCACTCGCGGTACGCGCGCCGTTTTTCCCGCGCCACTTTCTCGCGGTAGCTCACCAGCCGCGGACACTTCCGGCAGGCCACAATTTCCTCATTCAAAACACGAAGCAATTCAGGTTTTTCAGGCATGAAGTCACGAGATCTGGCGTCCCATCATCCGATTCAAATCGGCAAAGGAAACCGCGCCATCGAAAAGAGAATCGGACGTTCCTGTATCCATCCATTCTCTCCCAATCCGCCGAACGAGCCCGAGTGCAGCACGCATCACGGTGGAGCCTGCGCTTACCCGTGCGACTCCCATCTTTTCCAGTTCCGTGAGCGAAGGACAGTTGGGTGAGATCAGGATGTTGAGCGGGGCGGCAATCGCCTTCACTAACTCGGCGATCGTTTCCCGGTCGCTGACTCCTGGAGCGAAGACGCAATCCGCCCCCGCTTGACGGTAAGCGCGCAATCGTTCCACCGTCCGCTCGAAGCGCGTCGTGGCTTCACCGATCGGCATCAAGTAAATGTCCGTGCGCGCATTCAACACCAGGGAAACACCGTGTGATGAAGAAATCGCGCGGATCGCGCGGATCTTTTCCACTTGTTGCTCCGTGTCCACCTGCGAGCTTTCGTCATCACCCGTTGCGTCCTCGAGGTTCATTCCGATAGCTCCCGCAGCAATCACTGCTTTCGCGGTTTCCTCCATGTCTTTCACCGTTGTGCCGTAGCCGGCTTCCATGTCCGCGGTAACCGGAACGCGAACCGCATGCGCGATCCGTCCTACCACTTCCAGCATCTGATCTCGGGAAACGCGCTGGCCGTCCGGATACCCGAGAGAGAAAGCAACTCCGGCACTGCTCGTCGCAATCGCTGGATAACGAGCTTCTTCAAGGATTCGCGCACTGGCCACGTCCCAGGCGTTTGGGAGCGCCAGGATATTCGGTCCTCCATGCAATTTTCGAAACCGCTCGGCTTTCTCAGCTTGTATGCGGACGTCCATGACGCCACCTCACTCCAGAATCTTCAGCACCTCGTCGTGAATCTTTCCGTTCGTGCTGACGAGCTGCCCCGAATAGATCGTCCTCTCGCCACGCAGATTCGTCGAGCGGCCCCCCGCCTCCTCCACGATAATTCCCAGCGGGGCAAGATCCCATGGCTGAGAGGTAAGGTCCACCGCAACTTCCGTTGCGCCCTCGGCGACAAGCATGTGCTGCCAGAACCCGCCAATCGAGCGGCCATTTCGCGCCATATCGGACAGCAAGCGCAGTTTCGCCCGCATTGCTGGATCTTTCTTTGGTCCAGTGCCGGTTGTGAAGATCATCGCCCTGCTGAGTGTGTCCACGCTCGAGACGTGAATCCGTTTGCCATTCCGGTAAGCTCCTTCCCCGCGATAAGCCCACCAGCGCGAGCCCAATCCCGGAGCGCTCGCCATCCCGGCAACAATTTGGCCATTTACCTCGATCCCGATAAGCGTCCCAAATGTCGGAATTCCACGGGAAAACTCTTCCGTGCCATCGATTGGATCGATAATCATTCGGGCTCGCCCCGAAGTGCTCGCAGACTGCGCATCGCCGCCGCCCATTTCTTCACCCAGAACGTCCAGCGCCAGCCCGCTACCTGCAACTCTTGCCCGCGCCATCTCTTCCACGCTACGGTCCGCCTGCGTAACCGCCGTGCCATCGCCCTTCCTTTCGATGCGCAGCTCATCCGCGCGGAAATACCGCATCGCAATCGCATCTGCCTCCTCCGCGATCGCCTCCAACAGTGACCCATACGTTTCCCCGTATCCCATTCGTTCTCCCTATTCGAGGTACATCATCGGGCTGGCATTTTCAGTCACTAGTCACGAGTCACCAGTCACAAATAACCAATCACCTGATTTGACTCTCTCCTCGCGCACCCCTAGCATACAAACTTACGCCAATGTCTGCTCAAACCAACACCGGAACCGTCCTCGATCGGATTCTCGAGGCTCGCCGCGCCGAAGTCGAACACCGGAAACGCGTCTTACCCGAGACCGCGCTGAAGTATGGCGTGAAGGCAGCCACTCAGCTCCGTAATTTTTCCGCAGCGCTCTGCCGCGATACTCTAAACGTACTTGCGGAACTCAAGCCTGCCTCGCCTTCACGCGGCGTCCTTCGCGATCCCTTCGATCCCGTGGCCCTCGCACAATCGCTCGAAACTGCGGGCGCTTCCGCTCTCTCCGTTCTGACCGAAAGCGAATTTTTCCGCAGCTCGTTGAAAAATCTACGCGACGCCCGCAAGTCGATCCAGCTCCCGGTTCTGCGCAAAGATTTTATCTTCGATCCCTGGCAGGTCTGGGAAACTCGCGCCAACGACGCGGATAGCTTTCTCCTCATCGTCTCCATACTCGAAGATGCGCTCCTTCGCGACCTCATTGCACTCGGCCGCGAAATTGGCATGGAGCCGCTCGTCGAGGTCCACACCGCGCATGAGCTCGACCGCGCTCTCGCCGCCGGGGCACGCATCGTCGGCGTAAACAACCGCAATCTCAAAACGCTCACCGTCAGCGTCGAAGCATCCTTCGAGTTGATCGGCCGCATTCCCGACGACTGCATCGCCGTCAGTGAGTCCGGCTTGCGCACCCACGACGAACTTGTGAAGCTTCGCGCCGCCGGTTTCGACGCTTTCCTCGTCGGCACGCACCTCATGCTATCTCCCGATCCCGCCGCAGCTCTTTTCGCTCTCCTCAATTCTCCCCCAGGAACATCGTAGGTGGCCATGATCCGCGTCAAAATCTGCGGCATCACCAACGCAGCGGACGCCTTCGCCGCCATCGAAGCCGGCGCCAATCTCCTCGGGTTCAATTTCTACGCGAAAAGCCCCCGTCACATCACCGAGGACGAAGCTGCAAAGATTCGCCGGCAACTTCCGAAAAAAATCAAAGCTGTGGGCATTTTCGTCAACGCCCCACCGGTTGACGTCGCCGCGCTCTGCAAGTCTCTGAAGCTCGATGCTGCCCAGCTTCATGGCGACGAGACCCCGGAAACCGTTGCCGAACTGGCCCACAGCCTCCCGGTTTTCAAAGCCTTCCGCGTGGAGCCTGAATTTCGCTTGGGAACTCTCGATGAATACCCCGAGGCTTTTGCCTTTCTGTTTGACGCCGCGCACACAGGCCAATATGGTGGTACGGGGCGGACCACGGATTGGGATGTTGCGCGGCGAGCCGCGGTTGGTCGCCGTATCATTTTGGCAGGCGGCCTGAACGTCGAAAACGTAGCTGCGGCCGTGCGTATTGTACGCCCCTACGGAATTGACGTCGCCAGCGGCGTAGAATCAAAGCCGGGGAAGAAAGATCACGGCCTGCTCCGCGAGTTCATTCGGGAAGTCCGCCGCGGCGAGCGGAAGTAGAATTATCAAGCGGAAAATTCACGGATATCCATGAGCTCCATCCTTCAATCACCGACCACATCGCCAGGACGATTCGGTCCCTACGGCGGCCGCTACGTCCCCGAAACGCTGATGGTGCCGCTCTTCGAGCTCGAACATGCCTATGAAGCTGCGAAGTCGGATCCCTTGTTTCAAACTCGCCTCAACGATCTGCTGAAAAATTTTGCCGGCCGCCCGACGCCGCTGCAGTTCGCTTCGCGCCTCACAGAAAAATTCGGGGGGCCGCGTATTTATCTCAAGCGTGAAGATCTGCTCCATACCGGGGCGCACAAGATCAACAACGCCATCGGCCAGGGCCTGCTCGCCGTGAAGATGGGCAAGCCACGCATTATTGCAGAAACGGGCGCGGGCCAGCACGGCGTTGCCTCCGCCACCGTCGCCGCGCATCTCGGCCTCGAATGTGTCGTCTACATGGGGACGCAAGACATGGCGCGCCAGGCTCTCAACGTCGCGCGCATGCGCATGCTTGGCGCGCAAGTCGTCGGCGTCGATTCCGGAAGCCGCACGCTTAAGGATGCCATCAACGAAGCCATGCGCGATTGGGTCACCAATGTCCGCACAACCCACTATCTTCTCGGCTCCGTCCTTGGCGCGCATCCCTATCCCACGATGGTCCGCGATTTTCAGGTGGTCATCGGCCGCGAGGCCCGCGAGCAAATCCTTGCCGCCGAAAAGCGCCTGCCGACGCATCTTTTCGCCTGCGTCGGCGGCGGTTCGAATTCCATCGGCCTCTTTTACAATTTCCTTCGCGACGCCGGCGTGAAAATGATCGGCATCGAAGCCGGTGGCCGCGGCGCTGAACTTGGTGAACACGCCGCTCGCCTCGCCGCGCAGCAAGGTTTTTCTGGAGCGCGCCCCGGTGTTCTCCAGGGGACTTACACCTACGTCTTGCAAAACGAAGACGGCCAGATCGCCACGACGCATTCCATTTCTGCCGGCCTCGACTATCCCGCCATCGGCCCCGAGCACGCCTGGCTCGCCGACCAGCGCCGCGCCGAGTATTCCGCCGTTTCCGATCAAGCCGCACTCGATGCTGCGAGCCTCCTTTCGCGCACTGAAGGGATCATTCCCGCGCTCGAGTCCGCCCACGCCATCGCCGGCCTGATCGAGCGTCTCCCGCAATTGAAGAAGGACGACCTCGTCATCCTCAATCTCTCCGGCCGTGGCGACAAGGACATGGACACTTACTCCCGCCTGCTCTAATCTTTCTTTCCAAACCAAATGACCGTCGTCGCTCCCAACTCGACCCGCATTTCCAAACGCTTCGCCGAATTGCGCGCGTCCGGCGAACTTGGCATCGTCGCTTACATCACCGCCGGCGATCCGTCGCTCGACGCCTCGTTGAAATTCGTCCGCGCACTTGCTGACGCCGGCGCGGACGTTATCGAACTGGGCGTGCCCTTCAGCGATCCTCTCGCGGATGGGCCGACGATCCAGCGCGCTTCGGAACGCGCTTTGAAAGCCGGGACGACTCTCACCGCGGTTCTTGATCTTGTCCGCCGCATTCGTCAATCTTCCCAAGTCCCGCTTGTTCTCTTTAGCTACTACAATCCAATTTTGCAGATGGGTCTCGAAAAATTCGCATCTTCCGCAGCCTCTGCCGGCGCGGACGGAGTTCTCGCCACCGATCTCACGCCGGAAGAATCCGACGACTATCGACGCATTCTCGCGCACCATCTCGACACCATTTTTCTTGGCGCTCCTACTTCCACAGACGAACGCCTGGCGAAAATCGCCGCCTGCTCTTCCGGCTTCCTCTATCTGATTTCACGCACTGGAGTTACCGGCGCAAAGGATGCTCTCCCCGACGATCTCCCCGCGCTTATCCGCCGTACCCGCAGCGTCACGCAGCTCCCCATCGCCGTCGGCTTCGGCATCTCGCTTCCCGGCCACGTTTCCGTTCTCGGCGGCCTCGCCGATGCCGCCGTCGTCGGCTCCGCTCTCGTCGCCGAAATTGAAAAGGCGCAATCGGTGGACGCCGCTGCCGTGGCGCTTGCGGAACGCGTTCGCTCGTTCAAAGAAGCCGCCCGCCACGGCCTCTCCCGCCGCGACGTCCCGATCCATCGGGGCGAGGTCACCACATGAACGTCAGTGACTGGCGCCGCCGCATCGATGAAATCGACAAGAAACTCGTGCAACTCTTGAACGAGCGCTCGCAATGCGCCCTCGAAGTGGGCAAGCTCAAACAAGCGGCGAAAATTCCGCTTTACCAGCCCGACCGCGAAAACGAAGTGCTCGCCAATGCCGAGCGCAATAATTCCGGTCCGCTAACAGACGCAGCCATTCGCCGCCTCTTCGAGCGCATCATTGACGAAGCGCGCGCCGCCGAACGCGACGCCATGCATCCCGGCGACAGTCAGGCCAAAGGCGGGAATGAATGACCGGCCAACGCGGTATGTGTAGATCGGGTTGTTGTAGCGGCCGGACTTTAGCCCGGCATTTCCGGTTTGAGCATTTGTAGTGGCGGAACTTTAGTCCCGTGCTTTTCGCTTCGAATCTTAGAGAAGGAAACAGGAAACTCTCATGGTCATCGTGATGCAAGAAGGGGCCACTGACGCGCAAATCCAGCATGTCATCGACCGCCTCGTGGCCAGCGGCTTCAACGTTCACCGCTCCACCGGCGAATCGCACACCGTCCTCGGCGCCGTCGGCGTTCACCGGGACTTCGATCACCGCGATTTCGAATTGCTCGACGGCGTGCGCGAAGTCATGCGCATCACCCAGCCGTTTAAACTCGCCAGCCGCCAGTTCAAGCCCGAAGGCACGATCGTCGATCTCGGCCGGGGTGTCCGCATCGGCGGCCCGGAAGTTGCCGTTGCCGCGGGCCCGTGTTCGGTCGAATCACGCGAGCAAATTCATTCCATTGCGGAAAGCGTCGCCAAGGCCGGCGCAAAAATCCTGCGCGGCGGCGCCTTCAAGCCGCGCACTTCTCCTTACGCCTTCCAGGGCATGGGTGAACCCGGCCTCAAGCTCATGCGTGAAGCCGCCGACAAATTCGGCCTCTTTACCATTAGCGAAGTGATGGACGCTTCGCAAATCCAGATGATGATGGGCTACGTGGACATTTTCCAAGTCGGCGCGCGCAACATGCAGAACTACTACCTCCTTCGCGCACTCGGCGAAATCCGTAAACCCGTTCTCTTGAAGCGCGGCATGTCCGCCACCATGGAAGAGCTTCTGATGAGCGCCGAATATATCCTCGCCGGCGGCAACTACAACGTCATACTCTGCGAGCGCGGCATTCGCACGTTCGAAACTTACACTCGCAACACGTTCGACATCGCGGCTATTCCCGTCATCAAAAAGCTTTCGCATCTGCCAATGCTTGCCGATCCCTCGCATGGCACCGGTCGCCGCGACAAAGTCCCGCCGATGGCCCGCGCCGCCGTCGCCGCCGGAGCTGACGGCCTGCTCATCGAAGTCCACAACGATCCCGACCACGCGCTCTCCGACGGCGCGCAATCGCTCGAACCCAACGCTTTCACTCAGCTCATGGCCGAGCTCCGCATCATCGCGCCCGCCATCGGCCGCCGCATCGCGTGAGGGAGTATTCAGTTATCAGTTGTTAGTTTTTAGTTCCGGAATCAAGAGGGCCACGTCTTGCGGTTGGCGGAGAGACAGGCCATCCTGGCTGTGCGACTTTTTTTATCTACTTCCGTGAGTTCTCCGGTGAGGTCAACCTGTTTGTGCAGATAATTCGAGGGCGCGGTTTTTCCGCCAGCCTTTGCACCTTAGGCGTCTCTGCGTTAGCATTTGTCCTCCGATTTGTTTCTCGGACTGGGAACTAACAACTGACAACCAATAACTAAAAACTCTCAATGTCCCAGCACCTCATCTCCCGCGTCACCATCCTTGGCACCGGCCTCATCGGCGGCTCCTTCGCCCTCGCGCTCCGCAAATACACCACCGAGATGCACATCTCTGGCTGGGACCGCCCCGATGTCGTTCGCGAAGCGCAAAGTCGCAGCGCCATTGACGAATCCTTCTCCGGTGAGCTAGCGCCCGCACTGCATAACTCCGATTTGATCTATATCGCGCTTCCTATCGCCGCGACAATCGATGTTCTTCCGGAAATCGCGCGCCACGCTCCTCCTCACGCGCTTGTCACCGACGCGTGCAGCACCAAAGTCCGCATCGCGCAAGCCGCCGCTGAACTTTTCCCCGGCGAAAGAGGCCCGCTCTTCCTCGGCGGCCATCCCATGGCCGGCAGGGAACTCCCCGGAATCACACACGCCGATGCGGATCTTTTCCGCGAGAACACATACGCGCTGATCGCCAAATCTCCCGAACCCGTAGTGGCGGGTCTTCAGACCCGTTCTTTTCCCCCTGCTAGTGAACGCGGGTCCTCTGAAGATCCCCGTGTTTCGGCCTTCGTCAAAATTCTTGAAAAAATCGGCGCCCGCCCGCTGTGGCTCGGCGCGCCGCAGCACGACTACGCCGTCGGCCTGGCGTCCCATCTCCCACAACTCGCTGCTGTCGCTCTGGCGGGATTCCTCTACGACCGTCTCGACGAAAACGGCCTTCCCATCACCCTCGCCGGTCCCGGCCTCCGCGATTCGCTCCGCCTCGCCGGCAGCCCGTATTCCACTTGGCGCGATATCGTCCTCACCAACCAGGAAGT
>Ga0137409_10004948_pt1 | contig 13934 bp, 15 predicted proteins | sample CZODoug1_16funga_FD_122059 | JGI IMG/M metagenome (GOLD analysis project Ga0137409, IMG submission 122059) | Vadose zone soil fungal communities from Angelo Coast Range Reserve, California, USA - CZODoug1_16fungal (Hybrid Assembly) | ecosystem: Environmental > Terrestrial > Soil > Vadose zone... | reverse complement strand
CAGCCCGCCGGGCGGATAGCCCGCCAGCAGGGTCACCGGGCGCTCGGGATACTGCGCTGCCGCGGGTAGGCTGAACGCGAGAAGCGCGAGAAGCGCGATCCGGATCATTGTGTTGGTTCGGTTGGCCCCGTTAGCAGCCGTTCAATCTCTGTGACCGCGCCTTCCAACGCCTGAGTAATAACCGAATTGATGTTGGCTTGCGAGACTCGACCCTTGAAACTTCCACCACCCCGAGCGGCAAAATCGGAGCCATCGAATTTTCCTGCGATGCGTACTCCAACGGTCTTATCGCTCTTAGCGCTTTCAATGCCTCCGATCAGCCATCGCGCGAGAAACCCCGAGACTGGGTTTGCGCCCGGAGTCGACGCCATTGCGTTGTTGAAGCCCTGCTCGTTAATTTGCACTGCCGGATCCACAACTTCTACGGAAAACTCGCTCAGCACGACTTGTTTGCCAGAAAAGCGCGCACCGATTTTATCGCCGAGCCATGCCTTTAGCAGTTCAGGTCCAGGCGGTGCCATAGCATCATCTCCCAGACGACTGACTTCGCCATACGATTCTTTTGTCTTTGAGCTCGCCCGCTGCTCGGCAGGTCGTTCGTCCCGGATTTCAAATGCCACGAATTTCGGTGGCGTTACGTCAAGCTTTGTTGACCCAACTGTGCCGCAACCCGTCGTCCAGAACGTCGCTAGCAGCACTCCAAAGCGCCGCATATATAGTCGGCGGTTATTCGCCGCTCGCGAGAAGAGCGCTCAATGTTGGTTCCCAAGCATCCTTGGGTAAATCGATCAGCTTGGCTCGGACATGCGTAATGGTTTCCTGGCTGAGCTCGGCAAGTCTGGCGCGTGAAATTACTGGCGCGATACCCATCATCGGCGCTGCTCGCGCGACAGTGCCAGGCCAGCCTTCATGCGATCGCGCGAGTATCCTTGTCGCGAGCGGTTTTCCAGTCTGGCCGTCCACCAAGACTACCGACGAGAGTAGGTGAAGCATGGATACGCCCGTTGTGTTTCCCATTCCCCGAACGTAAAAGCCCGCTCCTCGAAAATACTGATTCGTGCCCGCCAGGAAATCGTTCGATTCGCGCCTGAGAATAAGGATGATCGCATCGACGGAATTCTTCGTCGAATACGCTTTTAGTTTCTCCTCAACGGCAGTCCATTTCGGCGTACGAAACGCCGGTGCATCCCACGGGCCATTGATGTCGTACACGGAGTAGAAGTCCTCGCGCGCGTAGGGAACTCGGATCACATCGAAACGCCCGAGCTTGGTCAGGACACTCTGAACCTGCGTTTCGTATTCGTCATCCACTTTCCACGCAGAGATATCTTGCTTCTCGGACTCATTGCCCAAGACGGTGAAGCCAGTGTATTGCCTATTAAATTCATTGGCCGTCAGCGACATGACCGCCACTTTTTTTATCTTCGCGAGGACGTCTGTACTCACCCGCTCCTGCGTACTCGCGCAGGCCGTGAGTACGACTAGCATGCCGATTGAGACGAGCCGTTTCAGTAAACCCATAGCTGTGTTTCTCCTACGTTTGACGACCCGGCGAGCTGCACTCTATTGTCGCTAAGGGGTTTTGTGCCGGGCATGAATGTCTTTGAGCGTCTTTCCATCATGCTCGAAAAACACCAGGATTTCTTTAGCATCTGCAGCGGCTAGCGAGCAAAATACAGTCGGCTGTTGCACAAACTCCAATGTAGCGACATTGCAATTTAGGCCGCGCGGCTTGAGCTTGGGCCCCACATCGTCGATCGGTGTGCCCACCGGCACGATGCCAAATAGGAATTCCTGGATTTCCGTAATATGTTGCGGCAATACTGCATTTTGAGCCGCCGCAGATAATGAGAGCGCGGCAGTTGCGAGGACGGACGCCGTGATGCGCTGTCTCATGCGCTCTAACTAGTGAACGAACTGTATCGCGGCGATGTTAGCAGACCACGATTATTTCGGTTTGTCTCCTAACGCATGCGCGCCGCTCCCGAGGAGCGCGAGCGTGAAGCAGGCAATTGCCCAGAACACCGGGTACTCGTAACCACCGCCCTTGGCTGTGAAGAGCCATCCATTGGCACCGTGACCCAGATAGGCAGCAAACAGCAGGTGAACTCCGAGAAAGACCGCCACCCATCGCGCGTAGATGCCCAGGATGAGGGCCAGTCCGCCGATCGTTTCGTACAGCATGGCGACCCAGGCGAACCAATCCGGAAGCCCGAGCGAGGCGAAATATTTCGCGGTCCCCGCCATCCCGAACACGGCGGCCTTGAGGTAGGCGCCGTGCAGAATGAACAGCGCGCCGATGCTCACGCGCAGCAGCAATGCTCCATATGGGGCCAACTTTGCGTCGATCATGTCTTCCTCCCTTCAGTCGTGCTTCAGGCGCCGGCGCTCAGCGTGACGGGGATCTCGACGTCCTTGCCGTCGCGCCGCACGGTCAGCTTGACGGTGTCGCCGACCTGGTGCTCGTCCAGGCGGCTGAGCAGCCGCGGCACGCCGTCCACCGGCTTGCCGTCGACGGCGGTGATGATGTCGCCGGGGATGATGCTGCCGTCCGGGCCGAGCTTGGCGCCGCGCAGGCCGGCGGCCGCGGCCGGGGATCCGGGGCTGACCTTGAGAATGACCACGCCCTTCAAGCCGGCCTGCCGCGTGATGAGCTGATTCAGTTGCTCGTCGATCGCGATGCCCAGCACCGGGCGGAGGTACTTGCCTTTCGCGATCAGCTGCGGCACTACGCGATTGACGGTATCCACCGGCACCGCGAAGCCGATTCCCGCGTAGGCGCCCGAGGGGCTGAAGATGGCGGAGTTGATGCCGATCAGCCGGCCGCTCGAGTCGAGCAGCGGGCCGCCGGAATTGCCCGGATTGATCGCGGCATCGGTCTGGATCATGTGCTCGAGCGCGCCTTTGCCCTCGTCGTCGGGCAGCGCGCGGTCGAGGGCCGAAACGATGCCCGTGGTCAGCGACCAGTCCAGGCCGAACGGGTTGCCGATGGCGAATACTTTCTGCCCGACCTTGAGGTCGGCGCTGGTGCCGATCGGCAGCGGCGGCGGGCGGCGGTGGGCGACGGTGATGCGCAGCACCGCCAGGTCGTGCGCCGGGCTCGCGCCGACCAGCGTCGCGTTGTAGTCGCGCCCGTCGTTGAGGCGCACGCGCGCCCCGGCGGCGTTCACGATGACGTGGTTGTTGGTCACGATGTGGCCGAGCTCGTCCCACACGAAGCCCGAGCCGGTGCCCTGCGGAATGGTGAAGATGTTGCGCGAGAACAGATCGAGCACGCGCGCGGTGGTGGAGATGTACACCACCGAGCCCTTCGAGCGCTCGAACAGCTCGATGGTGGCTTTCTCGTCGGCCGCCAGGTCGCCGCGGGCGGCAATCGGGCGCGGCTGCGCCGCCGCTTCGTCCAGCGCGGGCTGCCCCAACCAGAGCGGCGCCTGCCAGGCGAGAAAGCCGCCGACGATGACCACGGCAAGCAGGCGCACGAACCATCGACGGGAGAGCATGGCGTAAAGCTTATACCTGGCTGCCGGCGGGCTCGCCCTGCCAGGAGCCTTGCGCGCGCTTGCGGATGAGCCAGGCGAGCGCCAGCAGCAGCACGCCGGTCAGGATCGCGTAGAAGCTGATCAGCCACACCAGCGCCAGCGCCCCGGCCGCCGGGAACAGGAATACCAGCACGCCGAAGGTGATCGCCACGATGCCTGTGAGGATCAGCAGCCACTCGCCGCGAATCACCTTGCGCAGGCGGATCGCCATGGCGATGTCGAGGATTCCGGTGACGATGGCGTTGGCGCCCATCCACAGCACCAGCACCAGCGCCGTCAGGTCGGGATGCAGGATGGCGATGACGCCTGCGGCCAGGCCGACCAGCCCGAGCAGCAGCGCCAGCCACCAGTCCTCGTCGCTTTTTCGATTCTTGATGCCGGCGATGAGCGCAGCCCCGCCGCCCAGCAGCGCGAACGCCGCGAACAGCGCCACCAGCCACAGCAGCGTGAGGCCGGGCCAGACCAGCGCCAGCACGCCGAACAGGACCGCCACCGCGCCGCGCCAGGCAAACATCCACCACGAACGTGAAATCATCTCCATGACCGCCGCTCCTCCAGAGGCCACCAATACTACTCCGGCGAGGTTACTTTGCCAGCGGCTTGTAGCGGATCCGGTGCGGAGTGTCGGCGTCCTCGCCGAGACGCTTCCTGCGATCCTCGAGGTAGTCGGCGTAGTTGCCCTCGAACCACACGGCCTGCGAATCGCCTTCGAACGCCAGGATGTGCGTCGCCACGCGGTCGAGGAACCAGCGGTCGTGCGAGATCACCACCGCGCAGCCCGGAAAGCCGAGCAGCGCGCCCTCGAGCGCGCGCAGCGTCTCGACGTCGAGGTCGTTGGTCGGCTCATCGAGCAGCAGCAGGTTGCCGCCGCTCTTCAGCAGCTTGGCGAGGTGCACGCGGTTGCGCTCGCCGCCGGAGAGCTCGCCGACGGGCTTCTGCTGGTCGGCGCCGCGGAAGTTGAAGCGCGCGACGTAGCCGCGCGAAGGCGTCGAATAGTCTCCGACCTGGATGTGCTCCAGGCCGTCGGAGATTTCTTCCCACACGGTTTTCTTCGCATCGAGCGCATCTCTCGATTGATCGACGTACGAGAGCTTCACCGTTTCGCCCACCTTCAGCCTGCCGGAATCCGGCTTGATGTCCCGGGTCAGGATCCTGAACAGCGTCGTTTTCCCCGCGCCGTTCGGCCCGATGATGCCGACGATGCCGCCGGGCGGCAGGCGGAAGGACAGGTTCTCGAACAGCAGCTTCTCGCCGAACGCCTTCTTCAGCCCCTCGGCTTCGATCACCAGGTCGCCGAGGTGCGGCCCGGGCGGGATGTAGATTTCATTGGTCTCGTTGCGCTTCTGCACGTCGGCGGACTCGAGCTCCTTGAAGCGCGCGAGGCGCGCCTTGCTCTTTGCGCGCCTTCCCTTGGGATTGGCGCGCACCCACTCGAGCTCCTCCTGCATCGCCTTGATGCGCCCCGCCTCCTGCTTCGCCTCGACCTCCAGGCGCTGCTCCTTCTGCTCGAGCCAGCCGGAGTAGTTGCCCTGCCATGGAATGCCGTAGCCGCGGTCGAGCTCGAGGATCCAGCCGGCGACGTTGTCGAGGAAGTAGCGGTCGTGCGTGACCGCCATCACCGTGCCGGGAAAGCGCTCGAGGTACTGCTCGAGCCACTGCACCGAGAGCGCATCGAGGTGGTTGGTCGGCTCGTCGAGCAGCAGCATGTCGGGCTCGGACAGCAGCAGGCGGCAGAGCGCCACCCGGCGCCGCTCGCCCCCCGAGATCTTCGTGACGTCCATGTCCCAGGACGGCAGGCGCAAAGCGTCGGCCGCGATTTCCAGCTTATGTTCTACGTTCGTTTGATTTAACAAGCTTTCAAGCCGGGATTGCTCCTCGGCCAGTTTCTCGAAATCGGCGTCGGGCTCCGAATACGCCGCGTAGATCTCCTCCAGGCGCTTTTTCGCGGCCAGCACCGCGCCGAGGCCCTCCTCGACGTTGCCGCGCACGTCCTTCGCCGGGTCGAGCTGCGGCTCCTGCGGCAGGAAGCCGACGCGCAGGTTGGGCTGCGGGATCGCCTCGCCCTCGAAATCCTTGTCGACCCCGGCCATGATCTTGAGGAGCGAGGACTTGCCGGCGCCGTTCAAGCCGAGCACGCCGATCTTCGCCCCGGGAAAAAAATTGAGCGAGATGTTCTTCAGGATGGCCCGCTTGGGCGGCACCACCTTGCCCACCCGGCGCATGGTGTACACGTACTGGCTCATGTTCCACTTCTAGCCGAGCGCGGCGATGCCGGCGTTGCAGATCGCCTCGTCCTCGTGCGATTGCACGCCCGACACGCCGATCGCGCCGACGCATTCGCCCTGGTGCATGATCGGCACGCCGCCCTGCACCGGCAGCACCGGCATCTTCAGCAGCGCTACCCGCCCGGCGGCGATCCTGTCCTCGCTCACCTTGGTCGAGCGCCGCGAGACCGCGGCGCTGCGGCCCTTCTCGGTGGCGATCTGCGCGGTCACCGGCGCGGCCCCGTCCATGCGGGTGAGCATCAGGACGTGGCCGCCGTCATCGAGGATCGCGATGGTGACGCTCCACTTGTTCTTCGCCGCCTCGGCCTGGCAGGCGGCGGTGATCTTCCTGCAATCCTCCAGCGTGAGGCAGGGCTTGGATCTCATGCCGTGGTCTTGATGTTGAGCTCCTTGAGCTCGCCCACCTCGGCGCCGTCTTCCATCGCGAAGCGGTCGCCGAAATCGAACAGGTCCTGGTTCTGGAAGCCGGGGTAATGCTGGATCTCCCACCAGTTGTGGTCGAGGTCCTCCATGTAGAACGAGTACACGCCGTGCTGCCTCACCGGCTTCAGCACCTGGCGGATCTTGTACTTGTCCTTGTGCTTGAGCGCCTTCTGGTAGGCGTCGTCGACCTCTGCGTCGGAATTGACGTCCATGCCCCAGTGGTTGAGCACGTTGACCGGGTGCACCGCCTCCCCGACCTCGACCGCGACGATGTGGAACTTGAGCCCCAGCCGGACCACTATCGCCGGCTTGGCGTGGCGCACGCACTCCAGGCCCAGAAATTCCTCGTAGAACTTGCGCGATTCCTTGAGGCTGTAGACCTCCATCGTGCCGTGCGAAAGCACGAACGCCTTGACGAGCGCGTTGTCGTTCCTCGGCTCGGCAATTCCATCCTGGATCAATTCTCGGGTCAGCGACATCGTGGTCCTCCTCGGTAGACTCCTGCGTTACGAAGCGGCCGCGGCAGCCGGGGCCTTGTCGGCTTCGGTCAGGAAAGAATCGGCGAAAAACTCCTCCGCCGGCAAGCTGCACTGCGCAACGAAATCGCGCCGCGCGGCGTCCACCATCACCGGCGCGCCGCAAGCATAGACCTGCGCCCCGGACAGGTCCGGGAAGTCCCGCATCACGGCGCGATGGACGAAACCGCTGCGGTCGGCCCACTGGCATTCCGGGGTCGGGTCCGAGAGCACGGGAACAAAGCGGAAGTTGTCCGCCTTCCAGCCTTGCGGAACGTCGAGCATGTAGAGATCGCGCTTTGCGCGGCAACCCCAATACAGGGTCATCTCTCTTTTGAGTCCCCGCTGCAGGGCGCTCTCGCACATCGCCTTGATCGGCGCGAAGCCGGTGCCGCTCGCCACCATCACGATCGGCTTGTCCGACTCCTCGCGCACGAAAAACGTTCCGAGCGGGCCTTCGAAGCGCAGCAGGTCGCGCACTTTCAGGGCGCCGAACACCTGGTCGGTGAAGGCGCCTCCCGGCGTGTGGCGCACGTGGAGCTCGAGCGCGGTGACGCCTTCGGGCCGCGGCGGATTGGCGATCGAGTAGCTGCGCCTCTTTCCGTCCTTCAGCAGGAAGTCGATGTACTGGCCGGCGAGGAAGCGGAAGTTCTCGTTCATCGGCAGGCGCAGCTGCAGGATGGCGACGTCCGGCGCCGGGCGCTCGATTTTCTCGACCCGGCAGGGGATCTTGCGCGGCCGGATGCCCGCCATGCCCGCCAGCTCGTGCACCTCGACGACGATGTCGGAAAGCGGCCTTGCCTGGCAAAGAAGGGCGTAGCCCTTCGCCTTGTCGCTGTCGGGAAGATAGGTCGGATGCACCGCGCCGTAATCGACCCTGCCTTCGAGCAGGGTGCCGCGGCAGGTGCGGCAGACGCCGGTGCGGCAGCTGTACGGCAGCATGAAGCCGGAATCGAGCCCGGCCTGCAGGATGCTCTGCCCCTCGGCGACCTCGAAGCCGTGCCCGCTTGGCTTTAGGGTGACGCGATGTCCCATGGACCCAAGTATGCCCGTTGGATATGCGTTTGTGCTGCCAGTTCGCCCGGCGTGCCGGCGGCGGCGATGCGTCCCTCTTCGAGCACGTAGGCGCGCCGCGCGATGTCCAGGGCGGCGGCGACGTTCTGCTCGACCAGCAGCACCGCCACCCCGCTCGCGTTGACGTAGCGGATGATGCGGAACATCTCGAGCACGATGGCCGGCGCGAGGCCGAGCGAAGGCTCGTCGAGCAGCAGCAGGCGCGGCTGCGCCATCAGCGCGCGGCCGATGGCGAGCATCTGCTGCTCGCCGCCCGAAAGGGTCGCTGCAGGCAAATGCAGTCTTTCCCCGAGGATCGGGAACAGCACGCAGACACGCTCCAGAGATTCATCGCGCAGGCGCCTGGCTCGCGCGTGGTAGGAGCCCAGCTGAAGGTTTTCCTTCACGCTCAGGCGGCTGAACAGCCGCCGACCCTCGGGCACCACTGCGATGCCTGCCTCGCAGAAGCGGTGCCGCGCGAGCCGCGCCAGGTCGCGGCCGTCCAGGCGCATGCTGCCTGCGTCGATGCGATGCAGCCCCGCGAGCGCGTTGATGAGGGTGGTCTTGCCGGCGCCGTTCGGGCCGACGATGACCGCGAGATCGCGTGGTGCCACATCGAGCGCGATGCCCGACAAGGCCGGTGCGCCGCCGTAGCTCGCGCGCAGGTCGCGCACTTCAAGCACCAGCGCTCCCGAGGTAGGCCTCGATCACTGCCCGGTCGCGCATCACGTCCCGTGGCAGGCCCTGCGCGATGTTTTTTCCATGCGTCATCACCACCACGCGGTCGCTGAGCTCCAGCACCGCGCGCATCACATGCTCGACGAAGACGATGGTCGCGCCCTGCTCGCGGATCGCCCGGATCAGCCCGATCGCCTTGTCCATCTCGACGGGCGTAAGCCCTGACAGCACTTCGTCGAGGAACAGCAGCTTCGGGCGTGAAGCGAGCGCGCGGGCGAGCTCGAGGAACTTGCGCTGATGCAGATTCAGGTCGCCGGGACGCAGCGCGGCTTTGCCGGCGAGGCCGGTGAACTCGAGCCAGCGCCGCGCTTCGCGCTCGGCCGAGGCGCGGTCCATGACCACCTGCCCGAACATCGGCGGCAGCGCGACGTTGCCGAGCACCGACAGATGCGCGAAGGGACGCGGGATCTGGTAGGTGCGGGCGATGCCGGCGCGCGCGATGCGGTGCGGCGCCTCGCCGGCGAGGCTGCGGCCTTCAAACGCGATGCTGCCCGCGTCCGAGCGGTAATGCCCGCTCACCACGTTGATGAGGGTCGACTTGCCCGAGCCGTTCGGACCGACCAGGCCGAGGATTTCGCCGCGCTGTACTTCGAGGTCGACCCCGGCGAGCGCCTGCACGCCCTTGAACGCTTTCCTCACGCCCCGCACCAGCAGCAGGGGTTCATTCATCGGCGGGCGAGCTTCCCCAGGATTCCCTGCGGCAGGAACAGGATCACGACGATGAAGATCAGCCCCACCGCGGCGCGCCCGGCCACGGCGTAGTCGCTGGTGGTGAACACGTACAGGAGCGTGGTGATCGCCGCGGCGCCGATCGCCGGCCCGAGCCAGTGGCGCGTGCCGCCGAGCGCGCTCATCAGGATCACGTACAGCGCCGTCCAGCCGGAGAACGTCTCGCCGACCGTGACGTAGGAAACGAACACGCTGTGGATGCCGCCCGCGATTCCGGCGAGCGCGCAGGACAGCGCGAACGCGGCGAGCTTGAAGCGGTAGGTCGGAACGCCCATTACTTCGGCGACCTCCTCGTCGTCGTGGATCGCGAACAGGCCGGTCCCGAACCTCGAGCGGTAGATCGCGCGCGCGATCCACAGCGTGCCCAGCGCAAGCGCAAGGGCGAGCAGGTAGAACGTTCCCGAGGGCGACGGGGCGAGCCCGGGGATCGCTACCGCGCCCAGGTAGACGCCGGGCCCGCCGTCGATCGGCGTATTGAGCACGATGGTGGCGACGACGAAGGTCACGGCGAGCGTCAGGACGGCAAACAATTCTCCGCGCAGGGCCCGTACGCGGAAGATCACGGCGCCGAGCGCGACGCCGAGCAGCGCCGGCACCGCCGCGGCAAGCGGCAGCGTCCACAGAAACGGCCAGCCGAGCTTTCCCGCGAGCACCGCCGTCGTATAGGCGCCGGCGCCGAAGAACGCGGCGTGGCCGAAGGAGAAATAGCCGGCGTAGCCGCTGAGGATGTTCCACGAGGTGGCGAGCGCGACCCACAGGAAGATGAGATACAGGAACGATTCATAGAACGCCGCGAGCCCCAGGAACGGCACCACGCCGAGCGCCAGTCCGGCAGCCACGAGCCTCATCAGAACCTGTCCGGCCGGATGAGAAGCACGGCGATCAGCAGCGAGAAGGAAACCAGCGGCGCCCACGCCGGCGAGGTCACCGCCATCGTCAGCGCTTCGGCTACGCCGATCGCGATGCCCGCGACGAGCGGCCCGAGCGGATTACCCAGCCCGCCGATCATCACCACCGCGAACACCACGCCGATCCAGGCGTAGATCTGCGACGGCGCGAGCGTGTGGCTGAGCGCGAGGCAGGCGCCGGCCACCGCCGCGAGCGCGGCGCAAAGCCCCGACAGCAGCAGCGCGAGCAGCTTTTCGTTCACGCCGAAGGCGGCGGCGATCGGCGCGTCCTCGGCCGTCGCGCGCATCGCCCGGCCCAGGTCGGTGAAGCGCAGCATCGCCCAGATGGAGAGCGCGAGGCCTGCGGCGATGGCGAGCGTCAGCAGCTCCGGCAGCGGCACGAACAGCGCGCCGAGCTTCCACTTGACCCCGGCATAGTGCGACTCGAGGCGCCGGAAATCCGCGCTCCAGATCCATTGAATGAGGCTCTCGATGATCACCGTGAAGCCGAAGGTGACCAGCAGCGTGTTGAGCGGGCTGACCTTGAAGCGCGCGAGCAGCCAGTGCAGCAGCGCGCCGAGCACGAAGAACGCGGGCGCGACGAGCGCAAGCGTGAGCAGCGGGTCGACGCCAGCGACGCTGGAGAGCTGGTAGGTGAGATAGGCGCCGAGGAACACCAGGGCGAAATGCGCGAGGTTGATCTGGCGCAGCAGCCCCCAGGAGAGCGTCAGGCCGAGGCCGAGCAGCCCGTACAGCGCGCCGGCGAAGACGCCCGAAAGGACCGATTGCCCGAGCAGCGTGGCGCTAGGGAGCAATCAGCTTCGCGCCGGGCGCCGCGAACTCCTTCGGCCAGACGACGACCCACTTGCCTTCCTGCAGCTGCTTGACCTTGTAGAGGTCCTGGCCCATGACGTAGTTGAACGGCCCTTCCCAGCGCAGCCGCCCCATGATGGTGTCGACCTGGTTGCGCCTGAGCCATTGGGCGAGCGCCTTGTCGTCGAAGCTCCTCGCGCCGTTCACCGCGGCCTCGAGCACCTGCCAGGTCGAGTAGGCGATCGAGGCCTGCAGGTCGACCGCGGTATCGGGCAGCCCGGCCTTCGCGCCGCGCTCGTGAAAGGCCTGGATGAACTCGGCGGCGCGCGGGTTGGCGGTGAACGGCGGATGCTCCTCGAAGGTGGTGAAGGCAAGCGCGTTCCTCGCCTCGGGCAGCTTCTTCATCGGCCCCGGCGCGGGAAACATGTAGAAGTGCATCGGCGGCAGGTATTCGATCTTCTTCATCGCGTCGAGGAGCAGCACGCCGTCGAGGCCGGTCGCGCCGACCCAGACGAAATCGGGGGTCGCGTCTTTCACGCGACCGGCGATGGGACCGAAGTCGCGGTTGCCGAACTCCCATTCCAGGTACAGGACCTCGGCGAGGCCGCGCTTCTTCGCCGCCTCGCGCGCGCCGACCGAGATGAAATGCAGCGACGGAAACTTGCTGGTGACGATGGCGATCGTCCGCGGCGGCCTGGGCGCCGAGGCGAGCGCGTCGAAGACCAGGCCGGGCCACACGTTCTCCGGGTCGCCCGAGCCGCCGGAGGTCGGGAACTGCAGGTCGTACCTGGCGAGGCTCGGCGTGCCGAAGCTGTTGTGCAGAAGAATCTTGTTGTAGCGCTGCGCGACGCCCATCGCCGACAGGATCGAAGCGGTGCCGTAGGGGCCGTTCAGCAGGTCCACCCTGTCCACGGTGACGAGCTGCTCGTAGAGCGTTCGCGCCAGCTCGGGCCGCGACTGGTCGTCCTTCAGCGCCCACTCCACCTTGCGGCCGAGCAGGCCGCCGCGCCTGTTGACCTCGTCGATATAGATGTCACCGGCGACCTTGTGGATGGCCGAGGTCGGCCCGAGCGGCCCGGTGAGCGACAGCGTGCTGCCGATGCGCAGCGGCGCCGCCGGCTGCGCGTGCACTGCAAAGCTTGCGGCAGCCGCCGCAATCAGGACAGCGAATCTCATGATCTCCCCTCCTCCGTGGGCGCTATATTAATGCCATGCGACTCGTCACGTTCGAAATCGCCGGGCAGCCTCGCCCCGGCGTGCTTGCCGGCGACGGCATCGTCGATCTGCGGGCTCTTGGCGCCGATCTTCGCGGCATCCTGCAAAGCGGCAGCCTCGAGCGAGTTCAATCGATGCTGAAATCCGCGCCGGCCGCGATTCCGGCAAAGTCCGCGCGGCTGCTGGCGCCGATCCAGAACCCCGGAATGGTGCTCTCGTGCGGCATGAACTACTACGAGCACCTGAAGGAGATGAAGACGCCGGTGCCGCAGAAGCCCGCGGCGTTCACCAAGAGCGTGGCGAGCATCATCGGCCCGGGCGAACCGATCGTCCTTCCGCCCAGCAACCCGGCGATGGTCGACTGGGAAGGCGAGTTCAGCGTCGTGATCGGCAAGCCCTGCCACCGCGTGGCCGCCGCCGCCGCGCTCGATTACGTCGCCGGCTACACCATCGTCAACGATGTCTCGGCGCGCGACTGGGTGGCGCCGATCTTCTCCTCGACCGGGGTGATGGGCCCGATCCACGCGTGGGAGCACAACCTCCTGGGCAAGATGTTCCCGACTTTCTGCCCGATGGGCCCGGCGCTGGTGACGCGCGACGAGGTCCCCGATCCGAACCACCTGCGCCTGACGACCCGGCTGAACGGGAAAGCGATGCAATCGTCGAATACGGACGACCTGGTCTTCAACGTCGCGCAGCTCATCGAGTACTACTCGCAGTTCTACCGCTTCCTGCCGGGCGACGTCATCACCACCGGCTCGCCGAGCGGCGTCGGCTACGGCCGCAACCCGAAACTCTTCATGCGCGCCGGCGACGTGATCGAGGTCGAGGTCGAGCACATCGGGCTGCTGCGCAATCCGGTCGTCAGCTGACCGGCTCCTCCTGCGCGGCGCCGAGCGTGCGCCAGTCGGTGGTCTTCGGCACGATGCCCTCGAACGAGGCGAGCTTTACGTGCGCAATGCGCGGCTCGGCGGTGCCGATGGCCGGCGCGCCCTCCTGGAATTTCTTCGCCGCCGCCAGCATCATGCGGCGGAACTGCGCTACCGCGAGATCGCTCGCGCCCGGGCTGTCCCGGCTGCGGTCGGCGATCGGCCCCATCGACTCCCACATCGCCATGTCCTGGGTGGGAATGCCGCGGATGCCGGTCCAGTCGCCGCGCGCCATCGCCGCGCGGTCCTGCAGGTAGCGGTTTTCGAGGTTTCTTTTCTTTCTATAGCTCTGATCGAGGTCGACGCCGACGGTCGCGGCGCAGAAGCGGCGCCACTCCTCCTGCGAGATCCCCTTCTGCGGATCGGGATGCCAGGCGACCCAGTAGAACATGCTGTTGACGTCGTCGATCGGCACCAGCATCTGCGCCAGGTTGTAGCGGTCGTTGGGCGGGATCAGCACCGTGAACGGCGCGATGAACAGCGTCGTGCGGATGTACTGGTCGGTCTCGGGATTGCGGATCGGCTGGCGGATCGCGGCGTAGCGAAAGCCGTAGCTCGTCGGCTCGAACTGCAGCCGCGGCGCCTTGTCCACGGAGGGGCGCAGCCAGGCGCTGCCGGTGGCCTTCGCGCTGTCGACCTCGGCCGGGGGCATGTTGGTCGAGTGCAGGCTCGAGCTGTGGGCCGAATCGATCGAGCCCTCCAGCACCTGCGCCCAGTTGCAGGCGGCGTGAATCTTGACGATGCTGGTGCGCGTGTCGCGCGCCGGCGCCCAGGCCGGCGGCTCGAATTCCCGCATCTCGCCGCGCGG
>Ga0137409_10004947_pt1 | contig 13935 bp, 14 predicted proteins | sample CZODoug1_16funga_FD_122059 | JGI IMG/M metagenome (GOLD analysis project Ga0137409, IMG submission 122059) | Vadose zone soil fungal communities from Angelo Coast Range Reserve, California, USA - CZODoug1_16fungal (Hybrid Assembly) | ecosystem: Environmental > Terrestrial > Soil > Vadose zone... | reverse complement strand
CCGCTGCATTGAATTGACCAACGTCGCCGCAGTCGGGCGAAAATCCACCATCGCCAGCGTCGCTCCATCCGACGGCTTCAACAGCGCCTGGCATTCCGGCGAAGTAAACAACAATTCATTCGCGCCGTCCGCGTCGTAGTCGAGCATCTCCACTCGCGACAGCAACCCGCCAGCCACTTGCCGGTCCGCCAGCCATTCCGCACGAATTAAATTTTTCCAAAGTGCTGTGCGCAAGTGCGGCGCATACAGTCCGCCAAACACGCCATGCCAGAACGCATCGTTGCACTGCCCTCGCATCAACAAATCCCGCGCTTCTGCCAGCTCTTCCGTCTGCTCGCTCGCAATTCTTCGTACCGGCATTGCCGCCACGCGCGTCGCCGTCCGCAACATCTTCTTGTGCAGCAGATTCGCTTCGGTGTACTTCCGGAAAAATCCCCGCCACGATCCTCCGCGCAAAAACCCTGCCACCTCGGGCCGGCCGGAGAACTCTTGCTGCACCGCGTTATATCGTCGCCGCACCGCCGTCGGAAACGCCCATTCCGTCATCTCCGCATACGACGCTGTCGGCAAGTCCGCGCGGCCCAGCGGCGTGTGTGATTCCGTATACTCGCCCGGCGGCGTCAGACTCAGCCAATCCAGATTTGCTTCCAACGCCTCAAAGAAATTTTCCAGCCACCGGTCGCCATAGCAATGGTCGAATGTCCCGGGCCATACGCCAAACTTCTCCATGTCGTCGCCCATTGCCGCGACGCCCTCCGGATGCATCGCCGCAGACTCCCGGAGAAACTGTATTACCTCCTCGACTCTGCCAAACGGCAAAAGATAGCGAAGCGCCTTCAATCCAGGAAGAAGCCTTACGCTTTTTCCACAATCTTCCGCCACATAGGTGCCGAACAATTCATGTGGCTCAAATCCCGCCGACAAAAAATGATAGTCATCCACCAGCGAATAGCTGACCTGGGCCGCGGCAAGCGCCGATGGCATTTGTGGTTCCCACACCCGCTCCGCCAGCCACGCCCCGCACGGCCGTTTCCCAAAATGCTTTTCCAAATAACTCGCAAGCCGGGTCACTTGCTCGACTTGATCCTCGGTAGGAATTACCGCCAGAATCGGCTCGTAAAATCCGCCACCGATCATCTCCACCTGTCCGCGGTGTACGAGCGTATGCAACTGCGCAAAATATTCTGGATGATTTCTCTCAATCCACGTCAGCAACGCCCCGGAATAATGCAGTCCCACGCGAATCGCCGGATGTTTCTCCAACATTCGCACGAACGGAGCGTATGCGTTCTGATAGCACTTCTCGATGACGTCTTCGAAATTACCGACCGGCTGGTGCGCGTGAATTAGCAGTGAGAGGTGAAATTTTGGCGGCACAGGGGACGTTTCTTACTCCTCCGTTCATCATAACCTGCCTGCAAGCCTGCGCACCGTCGCGCGGCAAAGCCATTTGCCACAGTCGGCGCGCCGTCACATACCGCTGTGTTTCGCCGCCCAATCGCAGACCAGCTGCAGTACTTCAACGGAAATCGTCTCTTCGATCGCGCCATACTCCGCCGGCGTCCCCGATTCCGCATGCTGCAGCAAGTGATTCAAGTCCGGCATCTCTTTGACGGTAACTTCCTTGTCCCCCGCCTCTTCCAACGCCTTCTGTATCAATGGCAGATTCTCCGCTGCCGATACCTGCAAATCCTTGCTTCCATTCAGCACCAGCGCCGGGCACTTCACTTTCTTCAACGCCGGCAGCGGATCGTAATCCAGAAAATACCGGAACCATGGCGAACTCAGCATGTGAATCTGCGCTTGCACCGATGCCGGCATCGAACCTTCCGCCACTCCCGACGAAATCACCATCGCATCCAATTTCTTTTCGAGCACAGCCGCATCGCGCTCCTCGCGGACCATCGCATACGCTTTGCGATCCACATCGAGGCTCTGCGCAATCTGTGCCATCGGCATCCCCGCAGCCTCAGCGATTGCTCTCGACTGGCCCAGCATCGTGTTCTCGCCTGTTTGTGCAGGGGTTGCCAGCAGAACGATCCACGCCACCTCGCCTTTTCCCGCAAGCCGCGGCGCGATAAGTCCGCCTTCGCTGTGCCCGAGCACGCCAACTTTCCCGCGCAGGATCTCTTTTCGCCCCTTCAGAAATCCGAGCGCGGCTTCCGCGTCCACGGCAAAATCTTCCGTCGTCGCGCTCGAAAAATCGCCCGTTGATTTCCCAATGCCACGCTTGTCGTAACGCAACACCGCAATTCCCTTCCGCACCAGCGCATCCGCAAGCACAAGAAACGGTCGGTGCCCTGCCAGGAATTCATCGCGATTCTGCGGTCCCGAACCCGCCACGAGCAACACTGCTGGAAATGGTCCGGTTCCCTCCGGCATCGTCAGCGTCCCAGCCAGCGTCGCCGTTCCTGATGCATTTTGGAAGGTGACCTCTTCCTCTTTATACGGGTACGGCTTCGGTGGGTTTTGCGGACGCCGCACTGCCAGCACTTCGTCCGACCGTTTGAACTCCAGCGCGACCGCGTCCTGGTTTTGACTCCATTTTCCCGCGATCGCATTGTGAGCCGCGTTCATCGTTCCTTCGTAAACTCCCGTGACCATCGCAATTTCAAAATGCACGGCGCCGTTACGCTCGCTCAGTTCGGACATCGGCAAACCGTTCGCACCTTGGTCCAGACTGTCCAGCGTGCCGCTTAGTTTCTTATCTTCGTCGTGAGTAACATGCAGCTGCAGCCGGTATCGCATATTTCCGTTCTGAAATGCGCCCTGCCACGTTCCTTCGAGCTGGGAAATCGCATCCACCGGCTTCTTTCCCGCCGTATTCCCGCTTTGCCGGTGAAATATCAACGGGAAGCTTTGCCCCGCCTGCTTCCACGCTCCGGTCATCGATCGTCCATCCGCTCCCAGCTTCCCTTCGAACGACGCTCCAACTGATGCAATCTCAAACCGTAGCGCTCCCTGCGCCTGGCTGACCGCACTCGCCTCCATCCCGTACACCGACTGCTCCGGGCTGTCCAATCGCGCTCGTAAGTCACCACCTTTTTCACCGCTGACGTGGAGCACCAGCTTCATCCGGGCTTCGCCCACCACGAGCTCGCCTTCCCACTCCCCCTGAACGACGGCAGGGTGCACCGCCCCCGCAGTGGCGCCGGATGCCGCCTGCTTCTGTGTCGGCTGAGCCGCTGCCATCGCGCTCCACGCGAGCAACAATGCGCCATTACAAAATGCCCGATAAACACGCATTTTCAAAGGATCTCCCCCAAGCTTTGATACCAAATTTCCGAATTTCTTTGCCCGCACAACCTTACTTTTCCTCAGCAAAGTTCCAGCTCAATGTATTGACACCCGCGTCTCCGTGTGAAAGTCTACACGCCGAACGTATGAGAGTTACGGCAAAAGGCGAGTACGCGACGCGAGCGGTTCTTCATCTCGCCCTGCAGCATCCCGGCGTCGTCACGATTCACGAAATCGCTGCGCGCAATCGCATCCCAGTCAAATACCTCGAACAAATTCTCCTCGAGCTTCGTCGCGCCGGCCTCATCGTCAGTCGCCGCGGTGTCCACGGGGGTTACAAGCTCACTCGCCACCCATCCGAAGTTTCCATCGGTGATGTGTTGCGTGTCGCCGACCACCGCCTAACCGATTCTTCCTGCGGCCAGTGCGATTCGGAGCGCGGATACCCCTGCGCCGATCCCGACGGCTGCGGCTTGAAGCAGGTCTGGAGCGATGTCCAACTCGCCGTCGAAAAGATTCTGTTCGAAACTACTTTCGCAGACGTATGCGCTCGCTCGCAATGCACCTCGCTTCCACCCTCGCACAGTCGCCTCTACGAATTGCAAGTCTAACCGCTTTCTGAAAGAAAAACGGCGCGCAAGCCTGAACTTGAGCGCCGCCAAATCTTTCCAATGTGCTTTCCCGAAATCCTACGTCTTCGCGTAATAGTCCGTATTGCCCGCCGCATACGCTTGCCACTTCTCCGGCAAATCTTCCATCGCGAAGATCGCTGTAACCGGGCAGACCGGCACGCAAGCGCCGCAGTCAATACACTCCGTCGGATTGATGTAGAGCTGCGTCACGCTCTCGTGCCCCGCCTCGTCCTTCCGCGGGTGGATGCAGTCCACCGGGCAAACGTCCACGCACGCGGTGTCTTTCGTGCCGATGCAGGGTTCGGCAATCACGTAAGCCATTCACGCTTCTCCATTGCTCGGAACAGCGGCCGGAGGCTCTTTCGCTCTTCCCATTCCGGCGATTCACGCTGCGCTCTATTTGGCTTTTTGGCCAGCGAACAATATCATTTGATTGTACGCGCCGAGCTTGCGATTCTCAACTGACCGACCCGATGAGGGTCGGTCATCTTGAAGGAGCATCGCGACCGAAGGATCTCAGCGAATAGAGTTCCCCGGCGCGCGGCTGCGGACGGAGGTCCTACAAAGTAATCCCAGCCAGCGCCGCCAGTAGCACAGGCACTCTTGCCTGTGCTCTTACGAGCTATACCCCTGTTGGGACTCGTTCACTCTTGTACGCACCACGCAACCGGCGATGTCGTGTCTCAACACCCGAAATTGGTGCCAAAATCCAAAGCGACTGAAACTCCGGAGACCAGAACATGCTCAACACCAAAGGCAATCGCATCACCTACTTCGGTCACAGCACATTTTCGCTCACCACCGCTTCCGGCGAAGTCGCTCTCATCGACCCTTGGGTGACCACCAACCCCTTCTGCCCTCCGGGGCTGAAATCCATCTCTCGCCTTGACGCCATTTTTCTTTCTCACGCTCACACCGACCACTTTGGCGATCTCCTCGCCCTCGCAAAGCAGCACCATCCCAAAATCGTCGCCAGCTTCGAGACTTGCCTCTACATCGCGGAAAAAGGCCTCGAGAAGGAAATCTGCCCGATGGGAAAAGGCGGCACCCAAACCGTCGGCGCATTCCAGGTCACCATGACCCATGCCTTCCATTCGAATTCCATCGACGATAACGGCATCCGAATCTACGGCGGCGAACCGGCCGGCCTCATCATTCGAATGCCTGGCGGCTTCACGACCTATCACGCCGGCGACACCGCCCTCTTCGGCGACATGAAATTGATCGGTAAACTCTACCAACCCGACCTCGCCATGCTACCCATCGGCGACCTTTTCACCATGGGACCGCGCGAAGCCGCACACGCCATCCGCCTCCTCGGCGTTAAGCATGTCATCCCCATGCACTACGCCACATTCCCCGTACTGACCGGCACAGCCGATCAACTCGGCGACGAGTGCCGCGACATCCCCGCCCTCACCATCCACGCTTTAAAACCGGGCGAAAGCCTTTGTTGAACTCGGAGACGAACTCGGGGACAGCCCCCTGCCTGTCCATCATGTATCAACGCGATGATTTTGGCTCTTGCGCTTGGGGCTTCTTTGGCTGTGTGAATGTGACGCTTAATTCCGCTTCGCTTTCTTCTGCGTTCTTATCGGTGGATAGAAAAACGAAGATCTCTATACCTCGGTCCGGATAAAAGTAGGTGGTCGTTCGACCAACCTTATCCTCCTTGCGGCTCGACTCAAGCCCAAACAGCTTTAATCGGAGCGTATTCGAATACTTATGAAAGAAAACAAACGTTTGTCCTTTGAACTTCTGCGTCACCGAGAATCTCTGAAGAGCTTGCGACGCCTCTTCCAAAGGCCGTCCCACAGCGATTGCATCAACGAGGCCATCAGTGTCGAAACGGAGATCGATACCGTTGCACAGAACATTTTCGCTGTCGCAGACACCACACCATCGAAGGCAATTCAAAGCGAGACCTTGCTTTGCGGCGACTTTATCTGCGTCGACCTTACTCATCCCGAGAAAAAAACCACGTACGCGAACGTCTTCAGCATTCCAGTTTCGATTGGCAAATGCGTCCACGCTAGTTAGCTCTAGCCCGGGGTTTGCGGCTTTCGCCTTTGAAGCGCCGACTTGTCCGTGGGCCACGGGTGAGACACAAAAGAAAGCAAATGCAAGGGTCATGGCAAGTTTCATCTTCACCTCTATCTGTTGCACGGCACCCTCAATCGAGGAAATACCGGCAGTCTATTTGATCCGATACCGCCCGGCCTGAAAAACGAAACGAACGCTCAGTCGAAACAATCAGCGGAAGAAGTTTCGAATGAAGAAGCCCACATTCGCGGGTCGCTCCGCGACCCGCCGCATGAAGTACGGAAACCAGTCGTTGCCATACGGGATGTACACGCGCACGCGGTAGCCATCCCGCACCAGCCGCCGTTGTAAATCGACGCGCACGCCGTACAGCATCTGAAACTCGAAGTCGTCTTTCGAGATTTTATTTTCCGCCGCGCACCGGATTGTCGCTCCAATCATGCGCGGATCATGCGTCGCAATTCCGTGGTAAAAACCGCTGGGCAGCAACAGCCGCATCAGCCGCACGAAATTCGCGTCCACATCGGCCTTCTTTTCGAACGCCACGTCCGGAGATTCCTTGTACGCGCCTTTGCACAACCGTATCCTGCATCCGTAAGCCAGCAAGTCCTGCACGTCCTGCTCGCTGCGGTACAAATAAGCCTGAATCACCGTTCCGATCGCCGGACTCTGCGAACGCGCTCGCTTCACCAGATCAATCGTTCGCTCCGTGTAGGCGGAGCCTTCCATGTCCACGCGCAAAAAATTATCCGTGGCCGCCGCGCGCTCCACAATCGAATGCACTAGACCTTCGCAAAACTCCGCGCTCAAATCCATTCCAAGCGCCGTCAATTTGCACGAAACATTTGCGTGCAGTCTTTGGTCCGCGATTTTATCGAACACTTCCAGGTAGGCGTCCCGCGCGTGCTGCGCGTCGGCAGTGGAGGAAACGTTCTCGCCGAGATAATCCAGGCTGACCATCATCCCGCGATCGTTGCAAACGCGCGCGGCAGCCAGCGCTTCATCCAACCCTTCGCCGGCGACGAATCGCCGCGCCATCGTCCGCGTCTTGTTGTTGGACGTGACCCAATTTGCAAAACTTTTGCTTTGAGAAAGCTTAAGGAGTGTCGACCGGAGCATACCTGTCTATTATGACGGTACCGAAAGCTCCTTACGAGTGACTGTGCCCTTCCAGGAACTTTTCCGCGTCCAGCGCCGCCATGCAGCCGGACCCCGCCGCGGTGACCGCCTGCCGGTAGCGGTGATCCTGCACATCCCCCGCGATAAACACACCGGGGATTTCCGTCAAACTGCCGTGCGTGGAAATCAGGTAACCGTTTTCGTCCGTCTTCAGCTTTCCCTTAAATACCGTCGTATTCGGATCGTGCCCAACCGCCACGAAAACCCCGTCCAGCGTAATTTCTCTTTTTTCCTGCGTCCCTGGATTTACAACTGTTATGCCCGTCACCAAACCTTCCGGCGCATGAATCGTTTCCACGGCCGCCGGCGTTACAAATTCTATTTTTGGATTGGCCTTCGCGCGGTCGATCATGATTTTCGACGCGCGAAATTCCGTCCGGCGGTGAATCAAATACACTTTCGTCGCATACCGCGAAAGAAAATTCGCCTCTTCCATTGCCGAATCGCCGCCGCCCACGACCGCGATGGGCTTGCCGCGGAAAAAATATCCATCGCACGTCGCGCAGGTCGAAACACCGCGTCCGATTAATTCCCGTTCGCCCTTCAATCCCAAAAGCCGCGCCGAAGCGCCTGCCGCCACAATCAAGCTATTCGTCTCAATCGTTTCTTTGCCGGCCGTAATTTTAAATGGGCGCTTCGTCAAATCCACTTCCGTCACCGCGCCCGATTTGAATTCCGCGCCGAATTTCTCCGCCTGTTTGCGCATGTTGGCAATCAGTTCCGGCCCCATAATTCCTTCCGGAAATCCCGGAAAATTCTCCACGTGCGTTGTCAGCGAAAGTTGCCCGCCGGGCTCGTGTCCATCCAACACAACCGGCTTCAAATTTGCGCGCGCGGAATAGATCGCCGCCGTCAGTCCCGCACATCCGCTGCCGATGATGACTACGTTCTCCATGCGATCCTTCTCCGCACCATTAGATTCGGAACCCGCCCGTTAAGATACAGCGGCCCTAAATTGTAGCATTTGCTGCCTTTTTGCCCGCCCGTCGGAATCGCCAAGCGAGGCCGCGGCCAATTTGGAACCGCCTTTCAATCACGGATTCCTCTTCTCGAATTGACCGTGCAATTTCGCGGCGGTTATTCTCTTTCTTTCCAATCTTCCCGCCAGGAGATTCTATGGACCCGCGTTACCCCATCGGAGATTTTGCAATGCCCGCAAGCGTCACGCCCGCGTTGCGGCAGGAAGCAATCCATAAGATTGCGGAAACCCCCGCAAAGTTTCGCGCCGCAGTGAAGGGATTGAGCGAATCGCAGCTCGATACTCCCTACCGGGACGGCGGGTGGACAGTGCGGCAGTTGGTTCATCACCTGCCGGACAGCCACATGAACGCCTACGTGCGCTTCAAGCTGGCGCTCACTGAATCGGTTCCCACCATAAAACCGTACGCGGAAGACAAATGGGCGGAGCTCGCTGATTCGCGTTCCACACCGATCGAGACTTCGCTCGTATTGCTCGAATCGCTCCATTCCCGTTGGGTTCTGCTTTTGCGCTCGCTCAAGGCGGAGGATTTTTCGCGCAAATTAGTTCACCCCGATCGAGGAGAAAAGACGATTGATTGGCTGCTGTTTGTTTACGGCTGGCATGGACCGCATCACACGGCGCACATCACTGAATTGCGAAAAGCAAAAGGCTGGCAGTAGCAAGAAATTCAGGCAGCTTTCTTTTCGTTCAGCTCTTTGATCAGCGCTTTTCCTTTGCGAAACCACGGGCGCTCGTAGCGCTGCATGTAGCGCGGAAGCGTTCGCTTCTTTGCCATGAGCGTCTGCGCCCATTGTTTTGCTTCTTCGTTTCTTCCCGCGAGTTTCAGAAATCTTGCGTAGTTGTAAAGCGTCTCCGGCGTGTTGGTGAACTGGATCGGCTCGGCGAACATCGTGTCGGCGCGCGCATAGTCTCCGGTATGCGCGTAGGCGTTTGCGAGGATTCCGGCAGCGCGGTAGTAATCGAATTTGTGGTCGCTGCGGACAGCGATTTCCAGATCTGCAATCGCTCCGGCAAAATCGTTCAATCCGACGGAAGCTTTTCCGCGCAAATAAAATGTATGCGGCGAATCACTGCGCGCGGCGATCGCTTTCGTGAATGCTCCACGCGATTTTTCAAATTTCTTTTCGTCGAGATACATTTCGCCAAGTTCTTCAAAATTCGCGGCTGAGGGATTATCCAGAATGTCGGTTTCGAGTTTTTGGATGCGAGTCCGTCTGCCAAAGCCCTGAAACGTGCCCTTCAGCAATCCAAGATCAGGAATCCCCTCGATCACCAGATACGCAGCGGAACCAACGAAGCCACCGAAAACAATAATGTAAAACCAATAGCCTTCCGGACGGCGCCGGAAGAAATGGATCAGGGCAACGATCTGGACGATGAAGCCCCACGGATAAAAAAGATGGCTGAGCGCGAACATAATCGGCCGCGGCGTTCCTTTTCGTTAAATTAAACTGCACCAGGCAAATTATCGGTAATTCACTCCCACTTAGTTGCAGCCAATTCGTACAGGTATTCCACGTGAGACAACGCTGCGCCGTCCATGCCCTGGACCTTGGGATTGGCGGATTCGATCAAATAATATTCGTCGGGGGCGTGGGCTCCATTGCCGTGACCAAGCCCGAAATGGCTGGCGGGCATTTTGAGCGGCTCGCCGGTAAACACGTAACCGGGCCAGGAGCCGGCAAGGCGGGGCATTTCGATCGGGTCGATGCCTGCACGGTTGTAAACGGCTTTTTCGGCGCGGGAAATCAGCGCGTCCATTGGAGTACTCGTTGGGTCGTATCCGCCGGTGACGTTCACCTCGATGTCGCCGAAGCCATGCTTTGCGAGATGCGCTTTGAGCGCCGCCGCCGCTTCCGTGGCTTTCATATCGGGCACAAGGCGCAAATCCATTTTCGCGACGGCGCGTCCGGGCAGAATAGTTTTTCCGCCGGGCCCGGTGTAACCGGCAACGAGTCCTTCGATATTTACAGTCGGTCGCGAAACGAGAAGTTGCAGCGACTCTTCAAAGCTGACGTCGTGTACCCAGTGCTGCACGCCCATCGATTTCATCACGTTGGCTTCGTTCAGCCGCTTCGCAGCGTTCGCGATCATTTTTTTCTCCGCGTCGCTGAGGGGGCGCGCTTTGTCGGCGAGGCCCTCAATCGCGGGAGCGTTTCCGTCAGGCGAAACGAGCGTGGCGAGCGCTTCGACGAGATGCCACGCGGGACTATCGAGCCGCGCCTTGTTGCTTGAGTGAACGTCTTTCACCGGCCCGCGGCCCCACTTCGCGCCGCTTGAAACGAGTTCAAGTTCGATCACGCCTTTGGCGCCGTAGAACGTGGTGACGGTGCCGTCCAAATCCTGCGAGGCAAAGGGCATGTAAACGCCGATGGTCTTCTTCAGCGCTTCGAGAACTTCCGGCTGGCGGACAACTTGCGTGAAATGCGTCGAGCCAATTTCTTCTTCGCCTTCGGCGACGAAGACAAAGTTCACGGGGAGTTTTTTGCCGGCGCCGCGAATCGCGTGCAACGCCGCGAGAAACGTGGCTTCCGGTCCTTTTTGATTTACAGCGCCGCGGCCCATGAGAATTTTGCCGACTCCGGGCCGGTCGATGATCGCTGCGTCCAGCGGAGGCGAAGCCCATTCCTTGGGATCGAACTGCTTCACGTCGTACATGAAATAGAGGCCGACGGTTTTTGGCGCGCCGGCGTCGAGCGTGGCGAAAACTCCGGGATGGCCGTCGGTCGGCATTTTCTTCACGATGCCGAAGCCGGCTTCGCGGCGCATTTCCATCATGAGTTCGCAACCTTCGCTCATGTTGCGGTTTTCGGCGGCGATGCTGGGCAGCTTGATCCAGTTCTGCAGGCGCTTTACGGATTCGTCGTGCCGCTTTTCGATTTCTGCGCGGATTCCGCCAAAATCTTCCGCCGCCATCCACTTGGGCATGGGCAACCCGGTCATTGAGAGCCCCGCCGCGCTGGCTCCCACACTTGCGATTGCACCCTGCAAAAATTCACGCCGATCGGTCATGGTTGTTCCTCCCGGTTGCGGGCGAAAGCGTACACGTTCTTGGCCGCGCGGGCAATGTTCGCAAAGGTCCCTCGACTCCCGATCTCTCGGCTACGCTCGGGATAAATGGTCGCTCGGGACAAATATCCTTCGTCGGATATTTGGTTAACCATAACCACCCCTCCCCCACCGCCTGGTTTTTTGTAAGTGTTGATTCTAAACAGGTTAGAAAGATGGGTCTCGTAACTGCAGAATCTAAAGGGGTTAAAGTACCTTTAGAATCAGCAGATCCGAGAGAGTCGCGTAAGTGTTGAAAAGAAAGACCGTTACGGGAGCGGATTTTGTATCTGCAGAAAGGAAAGGAGTTAGTTGAAGCGAGAGGCGATTTCATGGGAGAGTATATCACAGCAGGAGTAGCAAGTCAAGTAACAGTACCATATGAATAGCGCCTGAATTCTGTTTCACGTGAACCGCGCCAGCGAGAATCGGTCGGCGTTTTTTCCTGTAGTAGACTTGGCGCATGATCCGGCGGATCGCACCTCAGTTCTTCTGCATGGACATTTCGCGGACTCTGGCTTATTACAAAGATAAGTTGGGGTTTGAATGTGTGGGCACGTGGCAGGACCCGCCCGTTTATGCCATCGTCGCGCGCGACCAACATGCGATTCACTTCCGCTGTGCGGAGCCGCCTACAGCCAATCCCGATAAATATGCGGACGAACTACTCGACGCATACCTACTCATTGAAGATGCGGACGCGCTCATGCCGAGTATGCGGCGCGGGGCGTGAAATTCACACGGGAACTTGGCAACACGCCGTGGAACTCGCGCGAGTTTGTGGTGAAGGATTGCGACGGGCGGCTGCTGGCTTTTGGTGCGAACCTGTAGTCGGAAGTGTCGCCCCTACGGGACTTGGAGGTTGTGGTTTGCTTCTTTCACCAGCGCTTACGCGCTGGGCTAACTTTTGTCGCTCCTGCCGGAGCTCGGAGCCTTCTTGGCAGAGTGAGGACAGATGGATGAATCGCTAAGCAGCAGGTTGACGATGATTGTGTTGCCGGACGCCGATGGGAAAGAGATCCGGCTGGGGTCGTTGTGGGCAACGCAACCGGCGGTGGTGATGTTCCTGCGACACTACGGTTGAATTTTCTGCCGGGAGCACGTCGCGCAGTTGCGCGCGCATGAACAGGAGTTTCGAGCGAAGGGTGCGGCATTGGCGGCAGTGAGTTTAGGGGATGCGCAGTACGCGAAAGTGTTTCGGCAAGAAACGGGCATCACGTTTCCACTTTTGATTGATGAGAAGAAGAAGGCGTACGATGCGCTGGAGCTAAAGTCTGCGAATATTTTTCATATGCTGCGGCGGGACAATTTTGCGGCACGGGACCGCGCTCGGGCCGAGGGACACCATCAGCACAAGTTGGGGAAAAACCCGTTTCAGTTAGGCGGGAGTTTTGTGTTTGGGCCGGGGGATGTGGACCGGTATGCGCATTTCAGCGAGACGTTTGGAGATAATGCGGCGATTGAGGCGCTGTTGCGCGCTGTCGCGTGAGTCGATCGACTCCGCCCGCCGTATCGGGCGCGGGCGGAGTCGATCCGGGGTAGACAGGAGTCGCTGCACTACGACGAACGTGTCAGACCTTGCGGAGAGTGAGGCGGAGAAGGTTGAGCAGGGTAGCGAACCGGAATGGCTTTTGGAGGTACTGCGCGTCGCCGGGAACCTGAGCTTCGGAGATGCCTTCGGCGTAGCCGGACATGAGGACCACTTTGATGCCGGGCCGAAAAGCGCGGACCTTGGCTGCGAGATCGGTGCCACGAAGGCCAGGCATCACAATGTCCGTCAGAAGAACCTGAATTTCGCCTGAATGGGATTCCGCGAGGGAGAGGGCATCGAAAGGAGTTGCCGCCTCTAAAACGGTGTAACCACTCTGGCGAAGAATTTCGGCAACGGCGTGACGAAGGGCGGCTTCATCGTCGACCAGCAGAATCGACGCTTGGGGCGAGGCCTCAGCATGCTCGGGCGTGGGAGGGGCAGACTGGGCGTCTCGCGGAGAATGGTCGACGGGAAAGAAAATCTCAAACCGAGTGCCCTGCTCCGGCGCCGAATGAACGTCAATGCGCCCACCGGACTGATTGACGATGCCATAAACGGTGGCAAGGCCGAGACCGGTGCCTTTGCCGAGCGGCTTGGTAGTGAAAAAGGGCTCGAAGATTTGCGCGCGCGTCTTTTCGTCCATACCGGAGCCGGTGTCCGCGACCACGAGCACAACCCAGCGCGGAGGAACAGGCAAACCATTTTCCGACGAGAGAACAAAGGATTCATTGCGGGTGGAGATGGAGAGATGTCCGCCACTGGGCATGGCATCGCGGGCGTTGATGGCAAGATTGGCAAGAATCTGTTCGATTTGAGTGGAATCGGAGTGAATCCAGGAATGCGTCGCGGCGTGGTCAAAAGACAGTTCAATGTCCGAACCGAGCAAGCGGGGCAACATGAATTCCGTTTCGGCGAGAGCGGCGTGCAAATCCATGGAGTGAAACGCGACCACTTGATTGCGGCTGAAAGCAAGAAGCTGTTTGGTAATGGCGGCAGCCTTGGCTGAGGTTCGCTGGATCTGATTGAGATAGATGCGAGCAGACGATTCGGCGGGAAGGGAGCGCTCAAGAAGCTCCGTGGAACCATCGAGGACCATCAGCATGTTGTTAAAGTCATGAGCCACACCACCGGCGAGGCGGCCAAGGACCTCCAACTTTTGCGACTGACGAATCTGGGAAGCGAGACGCTTTGCTTCGCTAATGTCTTCGACGACAGACATCACGTCGGCAATAGAGCCATTCGCGTCGTAAAGGGGCGCGGCATAGGCATTGATGGGAATGCGC
>Ga0137409_10004945_pt1 | contig 13938 bp, 15 predicted proteins | sample CZODoug1_16funga_FD_122059 | JGI IMG/M metagenome (GOLD analysis project Ga0137409, IMG submission 122059) | Vadose zone soil fungal communities from Angelo Coast Range Reserve, California, USA - CZODoug1_16fungal (Hybrid Assembly) | ecosystem: Environmental > Terrestrial > Soil > Vadose zone... | reverse complement strand
TTCGGGCGCTCGATGATCGACGGCAGCCCGGTCATGAGCCACATCCTCGATCGGCTGCCGAACACGCTCGAGCTCACCGGCACGGCGATCGTGGTCGGTGTCCTGATCTCCATCCCGCTCGGCATCGTCGGCGCCCTACGTCGCGGGAGCAAGACGGACCACGCACTGACGGTGGTGTCGGTGGCGGGCTTCGCGGTCCCGCAGTTCTGGATGGGCCTGCTGCTGATCCTTATCTTCTCAGTCACGTTCGAGCAGCACGGCCTGCCCTGGCTGCCTTCCAGCGGCGTCGCCAGCCCACTGAATGGCGGTGACCTGCTGGATAGGCTCGTGCACCTGATCATGCCGGCCACCGTGCTCGCCTTCTTCTACCTGTCGGTCTGGTCTCGCTTCACACGTTCGAGCATGCTCGAGGTGCTGTCCCAGGACTACATCCGGACCGCAAGGGCCAAGGGAATGAGCGAGCGGCGGGTCGTCTACCTGCACGGGCTGCGCAATGCGCTGATTCCGCTGATCACGCTGGTCGGCCTCGAGCTGCCCGGCCTGGTCAGTGGAGGGCTCGTGGTCGAGGTCGTATTCGGATGGCCCGGCATAGGCCGGTTGGCCTTTGAGCGGGCGCTCCAGTACGACTATTCAACCGTGATGGGGGTGACCTTCTTCGCAACGCTGCTGGTGGTGGCGGGCAACCTCCTCGCGGACGTGCTCTACGCCGTCCTCGATCCACGGATTCGTTACGCGTGATAGACCCAGGGCACGCGGTCGAGCGCGAGCTGCCGTCGCCGGCATTTGAAGGCGAAGCCCGCCGCCCGGCGCAGAGCTACTGGAACGAGTCCTGGGAGCGGCTGCGGGCAAATCGCATCGGGATTGTGTGCGGCTCGCTGATCCTGGTCCTGGCCCTGATTGCGATCGCCGCGCCGGTTTTCAGCCACTTCTTGACTCACTACGAGCCTTTCCAGCTGGACCTCGACAACACGTTTCAACCCCCCGGCCGGCCACACCTGCTCGGCACGGACGAACTCGGCCGCGACACGCTGACGCGGCTCATCTATGGCGGTCGGGTCACCCTGGGCGTCGCCATGCTCACCGTGGCGCTGTCTTTGTCGCTCGGCACCACGGTAGGCCTGGCGGCCGGCTTCTACGGAGGCTGGATCGACGACCTTCTGATGAGATTCGTCGACGTCGTGCTGGCCTTCCCGGCGATCTTCCTGTTCATCCTGATGGCGATCCTGTTCCGGCCCACGCCAATCACGCTAGCCGCCATCATCGCTTCGGTCGGCTGGGGCGGGGTGGCGCGCCTGGTGCGTGGCGAGGTGCTCTCCGTCAAGCAGCGCGACTTCATACTTGCCACGCGCTCGATCGGAGCGCGCGATGGTCGCCTGATCGTTCGGCACCTGCTGCCCAACGTGCTGCCGGTGTTGATCGTTGCGGCGAGCCTGGGGGTGGGACAGATCATCCTGATCGAGGCGGCGCTTGATTTCCTGGGGCTTGGCATCCAGCCACCCACGGCGAGCTGGGGCAACATGCTCACCAACTCCCAGAGCTATTTCTTCCACTCGGTGTGGCTCGTGTATTTCCCGGGGATCACCATCTTCGTGACCGTCCTGGCCGCAAACCTCTTCGGTAACGCCGTCCGAGACGCCTTCGACCCCCGGCTGAAATAGCCCCGCGATGGCCAAGACCCTCCTCGAGGTGCAGGACCTCCGCACCGTCTTCGCCACCAAGGAGGGGAACGTCAAGGCGGTCGACGGAGTGTCCTTTCACCTGGACGCCGGAGAGACGCTGGGCATCGTCGGCGAGTCGGGTTGCGGCAAGTCTGTCACCGCGATGAGCATCATGGGGCTGCAGCGGCCGGGCCGGATCGTCGGGGGCAAAGTCCTTTTCAAGGGTCACGACCTGACCAAGGCTTCTGAGGCAGAGATGCGGGAGGTCCGCGGACAGCAGATCGCGATGATCTTCCAGGATCCGATGACGTCCATGAACCCGGTCTTCAAGACCGGTTGGCAGGTTGCCGAGCCGCTACGGCTGCACCGAGGAGTCGACTTCGCCAAAGCGCTCGCGGGAGCCGTGGCGATGCTCGGCAGGGTCGGCATCCCCTCGCCGGCGGAACGCGCCAAGAATTACCCGCACCAGTTCTCCGGCGGCATGCGTCAGCGGGCGATGATCGCGATGGGCCTGACCACGACGCCTGAGGTGCTCATCGCCGACGAACCGACGACCGCGCTCGACGTCACGATCCAGGCCCAGATCCTCGACCTGCTGCGCACCGTCAATCGGGAGTTCGGAACGGCGACGATCCTCATCACGCACAACCTTGGAGTGGTGGCCGGGATGTGCGAACGGGTGATGGTCATGTACGCAGGGAGGGTGGTCGAGTCCGGCCCGACCGTGGACGTGTTCGCGCATCCGAAGCATCCCTATACCTGGTCGTTGCTGCGCTCGATACCTCGCCTGGACGCGGAGCGCCACGAACCCCTGAAACCCATCGAGGGCTTGCCGCCGAACCTCATCGACCTCCCCCCAGGCTGCGCCTTCCAGCCGCGCTGCGCGTTCAGGATCGAGCGATGTTCGCGCGACACGCCCGCGCTGAATCGGGTCGGAGAAACGCAGCTCGCCGCGTGCTGGGTGACACAGTCGGGCACGGAGCTGAAAGATGCCTGAGACCGCCCCTGCTTTGAAGAAAGCCTGGACCGCGACAGAGCCGCTCCTATCCGTGCACGGCCTGAAGAAATGGTTTCCGATCGCCTCGGGGATCACGGAGCGCACGGTCGCCCACGTGCATGCCGTGGACGGCGTCGACTTCGAGATCATGAAGGGCGAGACGCTCGGGCTCGTCGGAGAGTCGGGCTGCGGAAAATCGACGCTGGGCCGGACCGTGATGCGACTTTACGAGCCCACCGCCGGCTCGATTCGGTTCAAGGGTGAGGACATCACGAAACTGCGCGGCGAAGCCCTGCGGGCTCGACGCCGCGAGATGGCGATGATCTTCCAGGATCCATACGCGTCGCTCGACCCCCGGCAAACGGTGGGCGACATCGTCGGCGAGCCGATCGACATCCACCACCTGGCCAAGGGCAGGGAGCGGCAGAACAGGATCTACGAGCTGCTCAACGTCGTCGGGATGAACCCCCAGTTCGCCGACCGCTACCCGCATGAGTTCTCCGGCGGCCAGCGACAGAGAATCGGCATCGCCCGCGCGCTTGCGGTGGAGCCGACGTTCATCGTCTGTGACGAGCCCATCTCGGCGCTCGACGTCTCGATTCAGGCCCAGATCATCAACCTGCTCGAGCGCCTGCAGTCCAAGTTCGACCTGACGTACCTGTTCATCGCTCACGACCTCTCGGTGGTCAAGCACATCTCCAACCGGATCGCGGTCATGTACCTCGGCAAGATCATGGAGATTGCGCCCGGCCAGCAGCTGTACCGCCGCCCCCGCCATCCGTACACGGGCTCTCTGCTTTCGGCCATCCCGATTCCCGATCCTCTGATCGAGCGCGACCGGGCGCATGTCATCCTCCAGGGAGACGTTCCATCACCTGTCAATCCGCCGTCTGGTTGCCGGTTCCGCACACGCTGCCCCCGTGCGCGCCCGCACTGCGCGGAGGAAGAGCCGCCGCTCGAGGCCTTCGGGTCCGAGCATCTGGCGGCCTGCTTTTATCCGTTAGATTGAGGGGGTGATCGGGGAGCGCGAGACGCTGGGGCGCGACCTGGTCAAGGTCTCATATCTCAAAGGCGATTTCGTTCTTCGCTCGGGCAAACGGTCGAATCGATACTTCGACAAGTTTCTCTTCGAGACCGAGCCGGATCTTCTGCGCAGGCTGGGCAAGCATCTCGCCGCACTGATTCCGAATGACACCCAGCGCCTCGCGGCGCCTGAGCTTGGCGCCGTCCTGCTTGGCGGGGCCGTCTCCCTGGAGACCGGGCTGCCGCTGGTCCTCGTGCGCAAGGAACCGAAGGGGTACGGGACCTCGAAGCAGATCGAAGGCCGCCTCGAGCCCAAAGACCGGATCACCCTCATCGAAGACGTGGTGACGACCGGCGGCGACTCGCTTCGTTCGGCGCAGGTGCTGCGTGACGCGGGCGCCGACGTCATCCACCTGGTCGTCGTGCTCGACCGAGGCGAAGGGGGCGAGGACAACATCAAAAGCGCCGGCATCCCTTACTCGCCGCTCTTTCGCGTTCAAGACCTGGAACTTGACTGAGCTGCTGATCCGGGGGGGCACCGTCCACGGGCCAGACGGTCCTCGCGAAGCCGACGTGCACGTGACGGATGGTGTGATCACTCGTGTCGATGCCGGCGGCCCGACCCCGGAGAGCGCAGCCGTCATCGACGCTCACGGAATGTATGTGCTGCCGGGCGCGATCGACGTCCACGTGCACAGCCGCGACCCCGGCTTTCCCGAGAAAGAGGATTTCGGCACCCTGACGTGGGCGGCGGCGATGGGCGGCGTGACCACGGTGATCGACATGCCGAACACGGTGCCGGCCGTCGACTCTGCCGGCGTGCTGGAGGCGAAGGCAGCGCTGGCTCACGCAAAGGCGCGCGTCGACTTCGGCCTGTGGGGGCTGATCCGGTCGAGCTCGACCCCCGACCAGCTCGAGGCGCTTGCCGCCGCGGGGGTGATCGGCTTCAAGGCATATCTCGGTTATGCGTTCAGCCTGAGCCGGAAGCAGGTGCTCTATTCGCCTGAGGTTGCAGATTCAGACCTGGAGTCTCCGCCGGACTACGGAACGCTGGCCAGGGTCGCGCCGGTGGTCGCGGAGCTGGGCCTTCCGCTGGCGATCCATGCCGAAGACCCGACCGTCCTCTCGGCGTTCCGGCGTCCGCTGGAAACGTACTCCGACCTGCTGGACGCGCGACCCGCGGAGGCGGAGGCCGTCGCCATATCGGCCGCTGCCGCCATCGCGAAGGAGTCCGGTCTCCACCTGCACGTGGCGCATCTTTCGAGCGCGCTGGGCCTGCGTGCGGCTGAAGATGCGATCAAAAGCGGGGTGTCATTGACGCTCGAGACGTGTCCTCAGTACCTGTGGCTCACGGAGCGGGACTTCGAGCTCGTCGGCACGTCGATGAAGATGTTCCCTCCGGTCCGCACCGCTGCCGATCGCGACGCACTCGTCGAGGCCGCCGCGAACGGAGTGATCAGGATCGTGGCCACCGATCACGCGCCCCACACCGATGAGGAGAAATCACTTTCCCTCGACGAGGCGCCCGCCGGCAGCCCCGGCGTGCAGACGCTCTACGTGAGCTGCCTCGAGCTCGCGCGGCGCCTGGGGGATGAGTCACTCGCCGCCCGATGGGTGAGCGAGGGCCCCGCGGCGCTGGCCGGCTTGCAAGAGACGAAAGGCGCGATCGCGCCTGGATTCGACGCCGACCTCGTCATCGTCGATCCGAAGGGCACAACTCGTGTCGCTCCCGCGCTGATGAAGTCCCGGCAGCGACACGGAGCCCTGGACGGGAAAGAATTCGGTTTTGCGGTGCGGGACGTGTTCCTGCGCGGGCAGGCGGTGGTGCGTAAGGGGACCCGCGTCGGTAGGCCTGGCGGCCGCATGGTGCGCCCTGCTCGCTTCCGATGAAGCCGTGGCCTCAGACTTGGCGGACCATGAAATTTCCTGTTCGCCTTTCCCTGGCTTGCTTCGCGATGTTGTTGCTGGCGGCAGCGCCCGCTTGCGGTGGTTCGCCGAGCACCGCCGGCAGCTCACCGAAAGCTTCTTCGAGCGCGAAGGCCTCGCCCTCGCCCAGCGGTTCCTCGAAGCTCGACCCGGAGGTCGCGATGCCGAAGGGATTCCCGGCGGACGTCCCGATCTATCCGGGCGCCCGCTTGACAGCGGCCGCGACGTTCGCCGCCAACGGCCAGACGACCTGGGGCATGGAGTGGGAGACGCTCGACGGGATCGACAAAGTGCAGGCCTTCTATTCGAGCAAGCTGAGCCAGGGCGACTGGAACATGCAGTTCAGCGGCACGTCCAATGGCGCGTTCTCGGCCATCTTCAGTCGCAAGAGCAGCTCGAACTTCGCGGGCATCATCGGAGCCGATGCAAGCTCCGGCGTGACCAAGATTTCGCTCAGCCTCGCCGGCGCGTCGAGCTAACGGGGCGCGCCGACACCTCTAAAGACGGGGTTCTGCGCGAGCTCGCGCTCGAGGCTGCTCGCCGGTCCGTGCCCGGGATAGAGCGCCGTCGCAAGCGGCAGCCGGAGCAGCTTGGTCCCGATGCTCATCATCTGCCGGCGCAGGTCTGTCTCCGGCGTCTGCTTGCCGATGCCCCCCGCCAGCAGCGTGTCGCCCACGAACGCGTGGTTGGCGGTGACGAAGCAGACGCTGCCCGGCGTATGGCCTGGTGTGTGCAGCACGGTGAGCTTGAACTCGCCGAATTCGAGCTCGTCCCCGTCCACCAGGTAGCGATCCGCCGAACGCAGGAACTGCTTCGCGTCGGCTGAATGCAGCGCTGTCTCGCCGCCGACCAGCGCTTTCAGGTCGTCCTTGCCGGCGACGTGGCCCGGGTGGCAGTGGGTGGCCACGATGTAGCGGACCTTCAAGCCCTTCAGCTGCTCGGCGATCTTCTCGACCGGCAGGCCAGGGTCGATGACGACCGCTTCCTTGGTGGTCGCGCAGGACACGACGTAGCCGTTGACCTCGCGATCGAGCTTGACCTTGATGATGGCGAGCTTCGGCACAAGTACAGTTTAGGTACCGCCATGGAACGCTACGCCGCAGTCGGGTTCGCGGTACTCCTCTCGCTGGTATGCCTGTTCTGGATTTACGGGTACGTCAGGCGGCGTTACCGGCGGCGCTGAAAGCTATTCGTTCGCGACGCCCTGGATCTTGATGCGTAGCGCGTCTAGATAATCGAACTTGTCGAGCGCAGGCTTCGCGCGCGGCCGGTCCGGGTACTTGGCGACCTGGATCGCCTCGAGCAGCAGCTCGATCTCTTCCGGTGTGAAGTTCAGCGTCCGGTAGACGACCTCCTTCACCTCGACGTGCCGATCGACCGCGCCTTTGATCACGTCATCCGTGTCGCTGACGACCTGCGGGCGCGTCGGCCGGAACAGCTCTTCGGATCCCGCGAGTGATACTCGTTTGAACGTTGGCATTACTGGTGATTCTCCATTAGTTTGGCTCCAAGCGCACGGTAGGATTTCGCTCCATCCGATTCCTTCGCGTATTGAAGGATCGACTGACCCGCAAGTGGCGTCTCGGCAAAACGGATGGAATCGGTGATGCCGAAGTCGTAAACCTTGTCGCCGTACTTCTCCCTGACCGCGGCCAGCACCTCCTGCGAGTGGAGGGCGCGCTGCTTGTAGAGAGTGGGAAGGATTCCCAGCAGCTCCAGGCGCGGGTTCAACCGGCGCTTGACACGCTCCATCGTGACGAGCAGCTCTTGCATTCCTCGCAGCGCCAGGAACTCAGCCTGCAGGGGGACGAGCACCTCATCGGCTGCGACGAGCGCGTTGATGACGATCAGGTCCAGTGACGGAGGGCAGTCGATGATGATGAAGTCGTAGCGCTTCTGCGCGGGCTCGAGCTTGTCACGCAGGATGCTCTCCCGCCCGATCTCGTTGATGAGCTGGTTCTCCGCTCCGGCCAGCTCGACGTCGGCGGGGATGTAATGGACGCCCATCTGCGGCGCCTCCTGCACGACGTCGGTCACGGTCGTATCGGGGTCGACCAGCAGGTGGTAGACGGTCTTCTCGATCTCGGCCGAGGGCTTCATGTAAAGGGTGAGGTGGCCCTGGGCGTCGAGATCGATCAAAAGCACCCGCTGGCCAAGCTCCGCCAGAGCGGCTCCGAGGTTGACTGCGGTGGTGGTCTTGCCCACTCCCCCCTTCTGCATGGCGACGGCTATCGTTCGGGCCAAGATTGGCCCGAGTCTAACGGAAGCCGGGAATTTCGGCGGGTCTACTAGAATGGCCCCGCCCTGTGATCATCGATGTAGTCGTCGTCCTCATCCTGATCGTCGCGCTGATCGTCGGTTATCAGCGGGGCGTGATCCAGCCCTTGATGGCCGAGATCTTCTTTTTCGGCACCCTGCTGGTCGTCTTTCGATTCCACGACCAGTACGCGGCGCTGATGCTGAAGTACCTGCACCTCAACACAGTGCTCAGCGTATTCGTCGCCCTCATCATCGCGGTGGTCCTGGGAGCGATCGGTGGCGCGGTCGGCGGGGCGTTTCACCGCCTCGAGGCGATCCGCGGGATCGACGGCCTCCTCGGGGTCGTCGTTCACGCCGCCGTAACGCTGGTCGTGATCTACCTGGCGGTCTCGGCGCTGGTGACCCTCGACAACGCTTTCGAGCCGGCTCTGAGAAGCGCGAGCCTGACGCTGAAGCAGGTCAACGACCTCGAATCGCAAATCCTCTCGAACCCGGTCACCTCGGCCCTGGTCTCCAAGGCCGACCTCCAGACGCTCAAGGCGCAGGCCGCGAAGTCCTCAGGGGCTCACCTGGACTCGGTCGCCGGGATCCACCAGCTGCAGCAGATCTACACGGACTTCCTGCAGCCTCAACTGCACAGCTCCAGGAGCGTGCCGGTCATCCTCAGCATCGGCCAGCACCTGCCGGTCATCGGCCACGTCAAGCCCAGCGACCTGCACACCTTCGCCTCCCCGGCCCGGACCGCGACCCCTTCGCCGACCCCGACGCCAAAGAAGTAATAAAGAATGGGAGGGAACCCGGGATGGTTCCCTCCCATCGCCCGGTCGCTTCGCGACGGGGCTTCTTCACCCTCCGGTATGCGGATGGGACTTGACCAAGTAGTCACTCCCAGCGGTGCTTGAGGCTGGATGCACGTTTGGGGACGGCCGGAGTAAATCCGGCCTACCGGCCACGCGGGGTCTACTGAGCGAAAACTGCGCATGGTGTAATACCGGCGTAGTGCCGCTCGACCTCGCGCTCACCCCTGACCAGGAGCAGCTTGTCGCTACCGTGCGCGATTTCTGCGCGCGCGAGTTTGCGCCCACGATCCAGGCGAATGACCGCGAGGGGCGGCACGATCCCGAGATCTTTGCCAAGCTCGCTTCGATCGGCCTGCCCGGGGTCTGCTTTCCGCAGCGGTTCGGAGGCCACGGGCTTGACTATCTCTCGCTGGGTCTCGTGTGCGAGGAGCTCGAGTACGTCGACACGGTCTACAGGACCGTGCTCTCGGTGCACGTCGGCCTCGTCGGCATGGGCCTCTACACCTGGGCCACAGAGGAGCAGAACAAACAGTGGCTGGTGCCCATGGCCTCAGGCAAGAAGCTCGCGTGCTTCGGGCTGACCGAGCCCAACGCAGGCTCGGACGTGGCGTCGATGCTTGCGACGGCTCGCCGCTCGGGAAACGGCTACGTCTTGAACGGCCAGAAGGTCTGGGTCTCCGACGCGGACACCGCCGACTTCATGCTCGTGTTCGCCAAGACCGACCCGAAGGCGGGTTCCGACGGGGTCTCAGCTTTCATGCTCGACCGTTCGGCCGCCGGCAAAGCGCTGCGCACCGAGCCGATCGAGGATCGCCTCGGCATCCGTGCGGGCGATGTGGGCTCGATCTTCATGACGGACGTCGAGGTGCCTGAGGCCAGCCGGATCGGCGATGAAGGCGATGGGTTCAAGATCGCGATGAGCTGCCTCGACAACGGCCGCTACACCATCGCGGCCGGGGCCACGGGGACTGTTCGCGCATGCCTCGACGCTTCGGTGAAGTACGCGCGCGAGCGCAAGACATTCGGCCAGGAGATCGGTCGCTACCAGCTGGTCCAGCAGATGATCGCGCGCATGTCACGCGACTACGAGATCTGCCGGCTCCTGTACTTCAAGGTCGGATGGATGAAGAACACAGGAGTCCGGCACACGCGCAACGTCTCGATCGCGAAGCAGTACGCCGCGGACGCCGCATTCAACGCGGCGCACGACGCCATCGAGGTGCATGGCGCGTACGGGTACTCGGCCGAATATCCCGCCGAGCGTTTTCTGCGCAACTCGCGGGCGCCGATCATTTACGAGGGAACGCGCGAGATCCACACCATCCTCCAGGGTGAGTACGCCCTGGGCTATCGCGAAGACAAGCCGGTCAAGAAGTCGCTTCCGCCGTACCGACCGGATTGACCTCGCCCGCGGCCGTGGCCGCGTCCTCCTCCAATCGCCGGCTCGGCCACCTCGACTTTGCGCTTCTCTCCATCTACTGGGTGGCGGTCGGCTACCTGTGGACGAGCCTGGGCGGGCTGATCATCCCGGACCTCGTCATGCAGCTGGTGGGCAGGGCGCACAAGGGCATGGCGCTCGGAGTGCTGGAGGGGGTCGGCGCGCTGATGGCGGTGATCTGGCAGCCGGTCGTCGGCGCGATCTCGGATCGAACGCAGACGCGCTGGGGCCGCCGGCGGCCGTTCATCGTCGCGGGAACGGTGGGCGACGTCATCTTCCTGGTCGGGCTGGCCCTGTCCGGCACGTACTGGCTGGTCCTCGTCTTCTACTTCCTGCTGCAGACGGCGTCCAACACCGCGCAGGGCCCGTACCAGGGCCTCATGCCCGATGTGGTCCCGGCGGCTCAGCGCGGCACGGCGTCGGGCTACTACGGCGTGTCGAACGTGATCGGCCTGCTCGCGGGCACCCTCGGGGCGGGCTACATCCTGGCGCATGCGGGCCGGGTCGTCGCGATCCTCAGCATCTGCCTGCTCCTGATCGTGACGATGCTTCCCACTGTGCTCTTGGTGCCCGACCGCGCACAGCCGAACCGCGAACAGTTCAAGGGCATCCGGCAGGCCATCGTCACCACGTTCGCCGGACCCGTGCGCTACCCGAGCTTCATGTGGCTCATGGCCTCGCGCCTGCTGATCCTCATGGGACTCGTCGGCATCCAGACCTTCGTGTTCTTCTACTTCAGCGACGTGTTTTTCGCGGGCGACCGGCACGCCACCATCACCGCCACCTACACACTTCAGGGCCTGGTGATCGCGTGCGCGTTCATCGTCGCTTTGCCCGCAGCTAGAGCGTCTGACCGCTTCGGCCGCCGTCCCTTCATCCTTGCGGGCGGGCTGCTCGGCGCCACCGGCCTGCTGATGCTGGTGTTCAGCCACTACGAGCTGCTGCCGACCCAGGTCGTCCAGCCGCTGGCTCATGCATTGAAGGTGCCCGACCTCGCGGCCCAGGCGACGTTGGTCGGGATCCTCATCGGGATCGGATATGGCTTGTTCTTTTCCGTGGATTGGGCTTTCATCCAGGACGTGATTCCAGGTGACGAGGCGGGACTTTTCATGGGATTCAGCAACATCGCGACCGCGGGTTCTGGGATCATCGCCCGGTTCGTGGGCGGATTCCTGCTCGATCCCTTCAACGCCGGCCCGCAGATTTTCGGCCTGCCGGGCGGCTATCCGGTCATCTTCTCGGTCTTCTGCGGGTGGCTCTTGATTGGAGCGCTGTTGATCCTGAAGGTGCCCGAGAGGCCTGATCGATGAACCTCGACGGGCTGCGGCCGTGGGGCGGCCTGATTGGCGGATCGCCGGAATCCGCGGACGTAGTCGTGGCAGGTATCCCTTACGACGGGTCGGCGGTCTATCGAAAGGGCGCGGCGCTCGCGCCGCAGCGCATCCGCAGCCTCTCCGCGGCGATGCCGCCCGTCACCGAGGACGGGCGCCTGCTGACGGGGCTGCAGGTCGCGGACCTCGGAGACCTCGACGCTGGCCTTGACATCGAGACGGGTTGGTCGAAGGTGGCTGAGCAGCTGGGTCGAGTGCCGGCGCATACGCTGCTCACGGTGCTCGGCGGCGACCACTGCACCGCGATTGCCACGCTTTCCGCGCAGGTCAAACGTCACCCAGATGTCATGGTGCTGTGGATCGACGCGCATCCCGACCTGTGCGAGTTCTCTCGCGGAGGGCGTTGGACGTGCGGCTGCGCACTGCGGCGTGCGCTCGAAGTTTCCGGTCTTGACCCGGCGCGGGTCATCATCGCCGGCGGTCGCGACTACGACCCCGAAGAGCTGGAGTTCATTGCCGCGCACGGCATGCTGCTGGTTTCAGCACAGGAGCTGGCTCGCGACCTGACAGGCTCGGCGAAAAAAATCGGCGTGCGCCTCGCGGGACAAAAAGTCCACATCTCGTTCGACATCGACGTCCTGGACCCGGCCTTTGCGCCGGGAACCGAGATCCCATCCGCGGGGGGTGTGTCGACGCGGCAGGCGCTCGACCTTGTCAGGACCGCGACCGAGGGCGCCACGCTCGTCGGTTTGGACATCGTCGAGGTGTCGCCGCCGTTCGACAGCGGAGACATCACGACCTTCGCCGCACTCAAGATGATCTTCGAGGTGTGGGGGATGTCGTGGAACGCCCGGCGCTCAGCCCAGCACGTCTCGGAACAACAACATGGAAAGCGCTGACGTAGTCATCGCCGGCGGCGGGATCATGGGGTGCGCGCTGGCATATCAGCTGGCCAAGCGCGACGTCGACGTCCTCCTGCTCGAGCGAGAGACGCTCGGCTCTCAATCCACCGGCAAGTGCGCGGGCGGCGTACGCCAGCAGTTTTCGATGGAGGCCAACGTCCGCCTGCAGCGCCTGGCGGTGAAGCTGCTGGAAGGGTTCGAGGAGGAAACAGGACATCCCGCGGACTTTCGCCAGATCGGCTATCTGTTCGTGCTCACGCTGCCGCAGCAGGTCGAGGACTTCCAACACAACATGGACATATGGCATCGCCTCGGTTTGACCGAGGCGCGCTGGGTCGACACAGCTGAAGCCTCGCGCATGGTGCCGGTGTTGAACGTCGACGACGTCCTCGGCTGCACGTTCTGTCCGACCGATGGCATCGCAAGCCCGGCCGACGTCACCTCTGGCTATGCGGCGGCGGCCAGGCGTCATGGCGCCCGGCTGAAAGAAGGAGTGGAGGTGCTCGGCATCGACGTCGCAGCTGGTCGCGTGCAGGGTGTTCGCACCTCCGGCGGAGATGTGGCCACTCGACTGGTTTTCAACTGCGCGGGCGCGTGGTCGGCCTCGATCGGCCGCATGGCGGGGCTCGAGATTCCGGTCCTGCCCTACCGACGTCACATCGCGGTCACGGGCACGTTTCCGGCGGTGCCGCGCACGAACCCGATGACGGTCGACTTCCGCACGGCCTTCTATTTCCACCCGGAGGGCGACGGGGTGCTGATGGGCATGAGCGATCGCGAGGAGCCGCCCGGATTTGCGACCGACGTCAACTGGGCTTTCCTCGAGAAGATGTTCGAGGAGGCTTCGCGGCGAGCGCCGGCCCTGGCCGGCGCCGGGGTCAAGACCGCCTGGGCGGGGCTGTATGAGTCAACCCCGGATCACCAGGCAATCCTCGGACCGGTGCCGGAGCTCGAGGGTTTCTGGTGCGCGGCCGGGTTCAGCGGTCACGGCTTCATGCAGGCGCCTGCGGCGGCGCTGCTGCTGACTCAGCTGCTCCTGGACCACGAGTCGGAGATCGACATCGCGCCGTTTGCTTTCACTCGCTTCGCCAAGGGCTCCCTCGTGAAAGAGAGGAACGTCATTTAAGGGCTGTTGCTACGGGGTTGTCCCCCATCCCCGGCTTCGCCGGGACTACCCCCTGCGGGGGAAGGACGTTTCGCCGGGACTTCCGCCTACGGGGGAAGAGGGGTCAGCGGCGAAAGATGATTGACAGGATCATCAGGAGGATGCCGCCCAGGAGCAAGAGGCCCGCGCAGCCGACCTGGACGACCGTGTAAGCGATTCCACCGGTGGCGCCGTACATCTCTGGAGATCTCGCTCTGCGGCGCCGGGTGCGCATCGCCGCGGCGATGCCCGCCACGCCGATCAGAAAGGCAAGCACCCCAAGACCGAACCCTCCCGCCGCCTGTCCGAACACTGGTTTCCAGTATGCCCTCCGTTAGGATCTGACCGTGGCCAGGATCCTTTTGCTCGGCTCGACAGGCTTTTTTGGACGTGGAGTCGCGCACAAGCTGATCGACGACGGGCACCAGCTGAGGGTGCTCGTCCGCGACCCGATGAAGGC
>Ga0137409_10004944_pt1 | contig 13939 bp, 13 predicted proteins | sample CZODoug1_16funga_FD_122059 | JGI IMG/M metagenome (GOLD analysis project Ga0137409, IMG submission 122059) | Vadose zone soil fungal communities from Angelo Coast Range Reserve, California, USA - CZODoug1_16fungal (Hybrid Assembly) | ecosystem: Environmental > Terrestrial > Soil > Vadose zone... | reverse complement strand
GGACGACGGGTCCACCACCTGCGCCTCCTGGATCTACTGCGGCGTGTTCCCCGCTCCGGACCGAAACCTCTCCGCGCGCAAGCAGGCCGATCCCCCGGGAGCCCCCGGCGCTCAGCTCGAGTGGGGCTGGGCGTGGCCGGCCAATCGCCGGATCCTCTACAACCGCGCCTCCGCCGACCCCCAGGGCCGGCCCTGGAGCGAGCGCAAGAAGTGGGTGTGGTGGGACGGCGCCAAGTGGACCGGCCATGACGTCCCCGACTTCGCCCCGACCAAGGCGCCGCTATCGAAGGCTACGCCAGGCGCCATCGGGCTCGACGCCCTCTCCGGCAGCGACCCCTTCATCATGAAGCCCGATGGTGTCGGCTGGCTCTATGTGCCCAGCGGCCTCGTGGATGGCCCACTTCCCGCGCACTACGAGCCCGCGGAGTCGCCGGTGGCGAACCCGCTCTACCGCCAGCAGTCGAGTCCCGTCCTCAAGTACTGGAAGATCGAGGGCAATGCCCTGGCCCCGATGGGCGATCAGCGCTTCCCCCACATCGCGACGACGTACCGGCTCACCGAGCACTATCTCTCCGGCGCCATGAGCCGCTGGAGCCCGTGGCTGACCGAGCTGCAGCCCGAGCCCTTCGTCGAGATCAGCCCGGAGCTCGCCCTCGAGAAGAAAATCGGCAATACCGACTGGGTCAGGATCTCGACGCCGCGCGGCAGCGTGCGAGCCAAGGCCCTGGTGACGCGGCGGATGCGCGCCTTCACCATCGGTGGCCACACCGTGCACCACATCGGCCTGCCGTTTCACTGGGGCTACCAGGGACTGATCACCGGCGATGCCGGGAACGAGCTCACGGCGCTGGTGGCCGAGCCCAACGTCTCGATCCACGAGGCGAAGGCCTTCGTGTGCAACGTGGAGAGACTCTGATGGCCGAGCCGATGGGGTTTTTCACCGACACCACGGTGTGCATCGGGTGCAAGGCCTGCGAGGTGGCCTGCAAGGAGTGGAACCAGCTTCCCGCGCGAAACGGCGGCATCGGCACCCTCAGCGGCGACAGCTACGACAACACGCGCCACCTGGACGGCATCCACTGGCGGCACGTCAAGTTCGTCGAGCAGTTCAGCCCAGACCGTCGCGATGGCCGCTGGCTCATGATGAGCGACGTCTGCAAGCATTGTGTGCGAGCCGGCTGCATGGAGGTCTGCCCGACCGGCGCCATCATCCGGACCGAGTTCGACACCGTGGTCATCCAGTCCGACGCCTGCAACGGCTGCCGCGACTGCATCGCGGCCTGCCCCTTCGGCGTGATCGATATCAATCCGGTCTCGGGTACCGCCCAGAAGTGCACCCTCTGCTACGACCGGATGAAGGTGGGGCTCGAGCCGGCGTGCGCCAAGGCCTGCCCGACCCAGTCCATCAACTTCGGCACGATCACCGACCTGAAGAAGCTGGCGCAGGCCCGGCTGGGCCAGCTCGAGCAATCCGGCGAGAAGCGGGCCCACCTCTACGGCGACAACGAGAGCATGCTGGGCGGGCTCAACTCCTTCTATCTGCTCGTAGACAAGCCCGAGGTGTACGGGTTGCCGCCCGATCCGAAGCTGCCGTCGCGGAATCTCAAGCCCTCCGCCCTCTGGTCCACGCTGGGGGCGGTCGCCCTGACGATCCTCGGCGTCTTCAGCTTCCGCGAGCGCGGGGCCCGGGATGTCTAGCACGTTCTTCACCGCATCGCCTCACTGGCAATGGCTCATCACCGCCTACTTCTTCTTCGGCGGCCTGGCCGGAGGCAGCTACTTCGTCGCCACCATGATGCACGTGTTCGCGAAGAGCCCGGATCGCCGGATGGTCCGTGTCGGCTATCTGGTCTCTTTCCCCCTCGTCTGCCTTTGCGGGCTCCTGCTCACGGTGGACCTCGGGCGGCCGGAGCGCTTCTGGCACATGCTGATCCAGTCCGAGACGCTCCGGCCGATGATCAAGACGTATTCTCCGATGTCGAGCGGCGCGTGGGTGCTCCTGCTCTTCAGCGGGTGCGCCTTTCTCTCCTTCCTCGCTGCCCTCGCCGAGGGGGGCCGGCCGGACTGGCCGATCCTTCGGCGGCTGGACCCGACCGCATGGCTGGGCCGGCTACTCACGGTGATCGGAGCCCTGCTCGGCCTCTATCTCGCCGGCTACACTGGCGTGCTGCTCTCCGTCACGAATCGACCCATCTGGGCGGATACATCCTTTCTTGGACTGACCTTCCTTGTCTCGGGGGCGTCCACCTCCGCGGCGCTTCTCATCCTCCTTGGCTCTTGGATCGGGGTGTCGCCACGCAGCGTGCATTCGCTCGAGCGCTTCGACCGTTCGGCTCTCATCCTTGAAGTTCTCGCGCTCGCCGCGCTGATCGCATCGCTCGGCCGGGTGGCCGCCGTGTGGCTGAATGGCTGGGGTCTTCTCCTCGCCGCCATGGTCCTGGGCGGAATCGCGCTGCCTCTGGTGCTCGCGTGGCGGCGTCCGGCTCCTGATCGCCCGGGATGGATAGGGCCGATGCTGGTCCTGTTCGGCGGGCTGCTCCTCCGCGTGATCATCGTTTTCTCTTCGGATCGGCTGTGACGATGCCCGGGCGGCGCGCGATCTTGATTGGCCTGGGGGTGGCCGCGATCGTCGGCTGCACCAGCCCGGAGTCCGAGCGGACTCGGGGCGGGGGCAGGGGAGCCGACGTCGGCAATCATCCGCCCGGGGCGGTCGAGATCCACGCGGGCGCCGACACCTACTACGGGACGCCGACCCAGGGTCAGGGCATCGGCCGCCACTCCGACGTGGGCGGCACCGTTCCTGCGCGAGGGCGATAGCATGGCGCGCGAGAGATCCGGCGGAGCTCTCCTTTCCACGCTCGATGCCGAGCATGCCGAGTGGCGTCCCTTGCTCTCGCTCGTCGAAGCGGCTCTCGGTGAAATGAAGCGCCCGGTATGGTCGGAATCGGTGCCGGCACGCGAGCATTCGGCGGCCCTCGGCCAGCCGCTCTTGTCGGGCGTCATCATCCAGATTGCTCCGGACCCGGTGCGCCGCTGGATTCATCGAGCGATGACGATTGCCGGTGCCGGAGCCTCGGCCATACCCTTCGTCGACGCGCTGGCCGCCGGAAGACTCGACCCCCTGGCCCTCTTCGAAGCTGCCGTGGCTGGGGATCCGGATCGCCTCGAGGACCTCGCGCGAGCGGCAGGAGATGATCGTGGCGTCCTGAAGGTCGTGGCGCCGATCCTTGCGATGCCGATGCTTCACGCGTGCCGGCGGGCCTGGACTCCTCTGGTGCCCGCCGCCTGGGCGGAGAGCTACTGTCCGATCTGTGGCGACTGGCCAACCCTTGCCGAGACCCGGGGACTCGACGGCCAGCGACGGCTCCGCTGTGGACGCTGTGGCGGCGACTGGCGAACGGAGCGGTTGCGCTGCCCCTTCTGCGGAGAGCGCGGTCACGAAAATCTCGGCTCCCTGGTGTCGGAGGAACCCGAGCCGCAGACGGTCGACGTCTGCGAGCGATGCCGACACTACGTCAAGGCCATCACCGTCCTGGTGCCGATCCGTCCGGAGGACGTGTTCCTGCACGATCTTGCCACGCTGGCGCTGGATGTCATCGCGCTCGAGCGTGGCTATCGCCGGCCGACCCCGGAAAGACGAGAGGTAGAGGTCATCGCCAGGTCGTCGCGGCTGCGAACGCTCTTTCGGCTGCGCCCGTGGACGACCGGGTAAGGGTCATGACGGGCTTGCGACCGGCCGGCGCCTGTCGCGCGTTGCTGGCCGCTCTCGATGCATCCGAGGGCAGGCGCGGGCGCCGCAAGCGCGACACCACGCCCGATGCCATCGGGATGTCGCTCAAGCGTCAGCTCCTCGAGCAGGCCGTCCTGTCCGATCCGGAGCCCGATGCTTTCGAAGCCTGGCTGCTCGAGCGCTGCCTCTCCGGCGAGACGGCCTCGTCGGGAGCGATGCGCGCCATGGCCCAGGAAGTGCTCGCCGAGTGGAAACTGACGGCCGCCTCCGTGCAATTCAGGGACTGGCTCGCGGCCGGGGCCCCGTCGGAGGACCGGACACCGTGATCACATCCGTCGTGGGCGCGAAGGCCTGCGACGGCGCGGGCAGCTTTTACACCGGCGACCTGCATCGCCTGGCCGAAAAGATGTAGGCTTCCGCCATGTGGATCGTCCGACTCGCCCTTCGCCGGCCCTACACCTTCGTCGTCCTCGCCCTGCTGATCGCGGTCATGGGCGTCGTGTCCATCGCGACCATGACCGTAGACATCTTCCCCGCCATCAACATTCCCGTCGTCACCGTCATCTGGAATTTCTCCGGGCTGTCTCCGACCGAGATGCAGGGTCGGATCGTCACCATCAGTGAGCGGGCCTTCACCACGACCGTGAACGGGATCGAGCACATCGAATCCGTTTCGCTCCGTGGAGTGGCCGTCACGCGACTGTACTTCCATCCCGCGGTGCCGATCGAGGCCGCCATCGCGCAGGTGAACGCCCAGGCGCAGCAGATCGTGCGAGTGTTGCCGCCGGGGATCTTTCCCCCGCTCATCATCCAGTACAACGCCGCCAGCGTTCCCGTCCTCCTGGCGAGCTTGAGCAGCGATCAGTTGCCGGAACAGGAGCTCAACGACCTGGGCAACAGCTTCATCCGCACCCAGCTCGTCACCGTCCCCGGCGCATCCATCCCGCTGCCCTACGGTGGCAAGGTGCGCGTGGTGAATGTCGACATCGATCCCGACGCTCTCTACGCGCGGGCGCTGTCGCCCCAGGACGTCTCCAATGCGATCCTCACTCAGAACGTCATCCTCCCCGCCGGCACGGCGAAGATCGGAACGCGCGAATACGACGTCGCGATCAACAGCAGTCCGGAGATCCTCAATGACCTGAACAACATCCCCGTCCGGTACATGAATGGGGCCATCGTGCATGTGAAGGACGTCGCCTTCGTCCACGACGGGTTCATTCCTCAGACGAACCTCGTCCGGCGTGACGGGCGCCATTCCGCCCTCCTGCCCATCCTGAGCAACGGCAGCGCCTCGACGCTGACGGTGGTGAGCCAGGTGCGACAGCTGATGCCCAAGATCCTGGCCGGCCTGCCGCCGAGCCTCAAGGTCGACTTCCTGTTCGACCAGAGCGTCTTCGTGCGGGCGGCCATCACCGGAGTCCTCCACGAAGGGGTGATCGCCGGCTGCCTCACGGGGCTGATGATCCTGCTGTTCCTGGGCTCCTGGCGGAGCACCCTGATCGTCGTCACGTCGATCCCCCTGTCGATCCTGACCTCGATCATCATGCTCAACATCCTGCACCAGTCGCTCAACGTGATGACGCTGGGCGGGATGGCGCTGGCCGTGGGTATCCTGGTGGACGACGCCACGGTGGAGATCGAGAACAACCATCGCCACATGGATCTGGGCAAGCCGCTCCGACAGGCCATTCTCGACGGCGCCGCGGAAGTCGCGACGCCCGCCTTCGTCGCGACGCTGTCGATCTGCATCGTCTTCGTGCCGATCCTGTTTCTCGCCGGAGTGGGGGGGGCGCTGTTCGCGCCTCTGGCCATGTCCGTCGTCTTCGCGATGCTCGCCAGCTATCTTCTTTCGCGGACGCTCGTTCCGACCATGGTGCTCTATCTGCTGGCGCCGGAGGCGCGGGCGCGGCACGGCCGTGACACCGGCGACACCTCAGATGGCGGCCGTTCAGCCGGGCCAGGGCATCCGGTCCGGCGCTCTCTCTTCCGACGGCTCTCCGACTCCTTCGAAGGCGGTTTCCGTAAGCTGACCGGAGCCTACGAGGGTGCGCTCGACTGGGCGCTGGAACACAAGGCGATGGTGATCGTCGTGTTCCTTGCCTTCGCGCTGGCCTCGCTCTGCCTGTACCCGTTCGTTGGCCGGGACTTCTTCCCGACCGTCGATGCGGGACAGCTGCGGTTTCACGTCCGCACCCCGCCGGGGACGAGGATCGAGGAGACGGAGATCTACTTCCAGCGTGTCGAGGACTATATCCGCCAGGTCATCCCCGCCGAGGAGCTCAGTGTGATCGTCGACAACATCGGCGTGCCGAACTCGATCAATCTGGCGCTCAGCGACAGTGTCACGGTGGGCGCGTCCGATGGCGAGATTCTGGTCGCCCTCAATGCGAAGCATCGTCCCACCGCCGGCTATCTGAAGACGCTCCGCGCGGAGCTGCCGCGCCGATTCCCGGATCTCGAGTTCTTCACCCAGCCCGCCGACATCGTGAGCCAGATCCTCAACTTCGGCCTGCCCGCTCCGATCGACATCCAGGTCACGGGGCCGCAGGCGGACTCCGACACGAATTTCCGCGTGGCTCATCAGATCGCCGGGGAGCTCCGGGCCGTCCCGGGCGCGGTGGACGTGCACGTGCAGCAGGTCCTGGATGCGCCGCGGATCATGATCGACACCGACCGAGTTCTCGCCCAGCAGGTCGGTCTGACGCAGCGAGATGTGGCCAACAGCCTGCTCATCTCGCTGACGGGAAGCGGGGCGACGACGACGAACTTCTGGCTGAACTACAAGAACGGCGTGAGCTACCAGGTCGTGGTCCAGACGCCTCAGCATCGCGTCGCCTCCCTCGACGAGCTGCATCGCACCCCGGTGGCGATCGCGGGCCAATCGTCGCCCCAGCTGCTGAGCAACCTGGCCGACTTCCATCGGACGACCACGCCGTTGTCGCTCAACCATTACAACGTCCAGCCCGTGTTCGACGTGTACGCGAGCGTCCAGGGCACCGACCTCGGCTCCGTCTCGAGCCGCGTCGACCAGATCATCGCGAAGTACAAGGGGCAAATCGGTAAGGCCAGCTCGATCGTCGTGCGCGGCCAGGTGCAGAGCATGAACCAGTCGTTCTTCCAGCTGGGGCTGGGGATCGGCTTTGCCGTCCTGCTCGTCTACTTCCTGATGGTCGTGAACTTCCAGTCGTGGCTGGACCCGCTCATCATCCTGATGGCGCTCCCCGGCGCGCTGGCGGGGATCCTCTGGGCGCTCTTCGTCACCGGGACGACCATCAGCGTGCCCGCCCTCATGGGCTGCATCATGGCCATCGGAGTCGCGACGTCGAACAGCATCCTGATGATCACCTTCGCCAACGAGCAGCGCCACCCGGACCTTGGCAGCCACGACGCGCGCGGCGCGGCGCTCGTGGCCGGCCGCACGCGGCTTCGTCCGGTCCTCATGACGGCGCTGGCCATGCTCCTGGGCATGCTTCCCATGAGCCTCGGCCTCGGCGAAGGGGGCGAGCAGAACGCGCCGCTCGGCCGCGCGGTCATCGGCGGGCTGCTCGTCGCCACCTTCTACACGCTCTTCTTCGTCCCCGTGGCCTATAGTCGACTGCGCCGGAAGCCGCCGAAGCAGCTCGGTGACGAGGACGAGAAATGAGCGAGTCCAGCACCCCGTCTCCCGCGCCAGATCCGAAGCAGAGCGGAGGCGAGCTCGCCCCGCACGGTCGCCCTGCCCGACGAGCGCGAACGCGAAGCATGGTCGTCATCGGGATCGCGATCGTGGGGCTGTTCCTCATCCTGCTCGTCGCCGGCATCCTGCCGAGGATGCGCAATCAGCGTGAGCTGGCCGCGGCCGCGCAGAAGACCCAGAGCACGTTGCCCCAGGTCTACGTCATCCGCCCCCAGCCGGCGGCCGAGACCGGACTGTCGCTCAACGCCACCACGCAGGCCATCCAGGATTCGATCATCTACGCCAGGACCAGCGGGTACCTCCGCAAGCGCTACGTGGACATCGGCGACCGCGTGACGGCAGGCCAGCTCCTCGCCGAGATCGACTCACCCGAGATCGAGCAGCAGCTGAGGCAGGCCAAGGCCGATCTCCAGCAGTCGGAGAGGAATCGGGATCTGCAGAAGGCCAACCTCGATCTCGCGAAGGTCACGATGGCGCGCTACGAGGCGGCCGATGCGGAAGGCGCGGTGGCCAAGCAGGCCCTCGATCAGAGCGTCTCGACGCACCGCACGGCCCAGGCCGCGGTGGCCGCGGCAGAGGCGAACGTGGAGTCGAACCGGGCCAACGTCCAGCGCCTCCAGGAGATGACCTCGTTCCAGCGCATCCTCGCCCCTTTCAACGGCACGGTCATCCAGCGGAACGTGGATGTGGGCGCGTTGATCACCGCAGGCAGCCCGGTCAACAATACCGCGGTGGCACCATCCAGCGTCACGGGCGGCGCCAGCGGGCTTTTCGAGATCGCTCAGATCGACACCCTCCGCGTGTTCGTCAATGTCCCGCAGGTCTACGCGCCGACCCTGAAGGTCGGTCTACCCGTCGAGGTTGCGGTGAGAGGTCAGCTGATGCAGCCGGTGACGGGCACGGTGACCCGCACCGCCGCTGCCCTCGACCCGGGCACGCGGACGCTCCTGACCCAGGTCGACATCCCCAACCCGTCGCACCGGCTGTTTGCGGGCATGTTCGTCTACGTCACCTTCAAGATCGGCCCCTCCGGTACCCACTGGCGAGTCCCGTCCACCGCGGTCATCTTCAACGCGCAAGGCACCCGCGTGGCGATCGTGGGAACGGGAAACAAGCTGCACTTTCAAGACGTGGTACTCGGCCGCGACTTCGGAACCTCGATCGACATCCAGGCCGGACTGCAGGGCAATGAAACCATCGTGAAACAGCCCACGGTGTCGCTCCAGGAGGGCCAGGTTGTCGCGCCCATCGAGTCTCCAAACCCCTCCGGAGGCTAGCCCGCGGATGCGAGAGCTCCGGGTTCTCCGCCGGCTTCGGGTCCTTGGCGCGCTCTCGACGATGAGCGTGATGGCCGGAGCCTGCATGGTGGGACCCGACTATGTGCGGCCATCGGTGGAGCAACCGGCGCGCTTCAAGTCGCAGGCGCTCAGCGAGGTGGGCCCGCCCATTCCGGAGGAGTGGTGGCGGCTCTATCGCGAGCCGGAGCTCGATCGACTCATCGCGACCGCCAGCGAATCGAACCAGACCTTGCGGCAAGCGGTGGCCCGCGTGGACGAGGCCCGCGCGCTTGCCCGAGTGGCGGGCAGCTATCTCTACCCGACCATCTCGAACGATCCCAGCTTCAGGCGCCAGCGCTACTCGGCGAACCGCGAGAGCGTGATCACGGGCAAGAAGGTACTGCAGGGTGCCACCGTCACTGACTGGCTGATCCCGTTCGATCTGACCTATGAGATCGATGTGTGGGGCCGGGTGCGCCGCTCGTTCGAGTCGGCGCGGGCCCAGGCCGAGGCGAGCGCCGATGACGCCGCCGCGGTCCGCCTCATCGTGGAGACGGATGTGACCCGCTTCTACTACACTCTCCGGTCCCTGGACGCCCAGGCGCAGATTCTGGAGCGGACCGTCGTCGCGTATCGGGAGCAGGTCCGCATCCTCTCCGTCCAGCTCAGGACGGGACTCGCAGGACCGATCGTCGTGTCCCAGGCCCAGTCCCAGCTCCAGGCCACCCTGGCCTTGCAACGGGACGTACTGCGCGCGCGCGCCGACCAGGAGCATGCCCTGGCCATCCTGTGTGGCCGGCCCGCTTCGTCATTTGCGGTCGCCGTCAATCCGCAGGGGGAAGTGTCGCCCCCCGCCGTACCGCCCGGCTTGCCGGCCCAGCTCCTGACGCGCCGGCCTGACGTCGCCCGAGCCGAGCAGAATCTCGTGGCCGCCAATGCCCAGGTCGGCGTGGCGACGGCGGAGTTCTATCCGCGCTTCACCTTGACGAGCTCCGCCGGCTTCGAGAGCGCGGACATTGCCACTCTCTTCAACTGGCAGAGCCGCGTCGCCTCCATCCTTCCCAGCGTCTCGATTCCGATCTTTCAGGGCGGCCGGCTCCGAGCCAATCTCGAGGCGACCAAAGCACGTTACCGACAGGCCGTGGCCGCCTACACGAATCAAATTCTCATTGCCTATGGCGATGTCGAGGACGCCCTGACCGACCTGCATGCCCTCACCGATGAAGTCGGAAGCCTGCGCGCGGCGGTCAGCGCATCCCGGGATTACCTGCGCTTCGCTGAGGCGCAATACAAGTTTGGCCTGGTGGACTACCTCATCGTGATCGACGCCGAGCGGACGCTTCTCGCCAACGAGCTGTCACTGGCCCAAGCCGTGAATCTACAAATTAGCGCCAGCATCCAGCTGATCAAAGCCCTCGGCGGCGGCTGGAACCCCTCCGAGAACAGCCCGCCTCGATGAGCCCGTCACTGTGTTCTCGAGCGGCTTCTCAGCCGTGACCTCCGCCGCCATGGCCGCCTCCGCCGCCATGGCTGCCCCCGCCGCCGTGGCCGCCTCCGCCGCCGTGGCCGCCGAAGCCGCCGTGCCCGCCGAAGCCGCCATGTTCTCCGAAGCCGCCATGCGCAAAGCCGTGACCCCCGTCGCCATGACCCCAGTGGCTGTGATCCCAGTGGCCATGGTCCCAGCCATGGTGCCAGCCGCCCCAGCCGCCATAGTCAAAACCGGCCGAGCCATAGGGCGGATCGCCGACGTATCCATCGTAAGCGTAACCCGCGCAACCGCCGAGGAAGAGACCGATGCCGATCATGAGCGATACAGCCCTCGTCAGTAGTCTGCCGCGATTCATCGCAGTCTCCGTTTTCATTCCCGCATGGCCTTCATTCATGCCAGGTCGGGACGGGTGATCTACATCCTGTCGAAGACGTCCACGTAGTTCACGGTCCGCCCGTTTCCGTCAGTCAACACGCCTCGGCACGTCATCTGCTTCTGGTCCGTCGAGACGGTGCAGGTCTGGACGTCGGATTGGCCGGTTGGGCCCCTGAACGTCGACTGCAGGGTGTTGCCGGTCAGGCGGAAAGACGCCGTGCTATCGCCGCTGATGGAGTGGAACTCACCGTCGCCCACAGCGTTGAAGGTCTCGATGAGTGTTCGACCATCCGTCGTGAGGATGGTCACCGACCATTTGATCTGACTGGCGTCCGCTCTCGAAATCTCGCTCGAGAGATCGTTCGGCACAGGCCCGCGGGGCGGCAGAGTGGATTGCGCCCGGTTCAAGTGCCACCGGCCAACGAAGGGGCTACCCTCCGCCCAAGCTGAGCTGGTTGCCAGCGCGGCACAGAGTACCGCGACCCCCTGAATGCCTCGAAGTCGATTCATTGTGTCCTCCTGGAATTTTTCGTGGCAACCCGTGGGTCGCCGCCGACGCCAGTAATGGGATTCACGGTTTGAGATGGCGGAGGAAGGCTGGGAGGTTGCACCTTGCGCGTTCTTGCGAGAAGGGCGGGCGGGTTGACGGCCGAGCAGAAACGTTGTCGGTGAAGTGTCTGGCAAACACACGCACTCATTGCGCGTTCTTGCGGAAAAGAAGCGGGACACGCCGCACGCTCGCCTGCGTGGCCCTCCCAAGGAACATGAAGGTGAGAGGAGGCGTCACCGCCGACGGAGTCTGGGCCGATGGAGGCCGCATTCATTGAGGCGCGTTCTATGAGCGGCGAGCCGTCCCTGCCGGATGGGCAGCCCTGGCGCGAATCGATCACGCGCGCCTTCACCAGGCTCGAGGACGCCGTCTACGTGGGCCTGGGAACGCTCCTCGGAGCGATCGCCGTCGGACTGCTCGTCGCAGTGGCCGTGGCCGTGGGGCAGGCGCTGCTGGGCAACGCACTGCCTGATCGTGCCGTGACGCTGCTCGACCGGATTCTCCTGATCCTGATGATGGTCGAGCTCCTCTACACCGTTCAGGTCTCCTTCCGGGAGCACACGCTCGCGCCGGAGCCGTTCCTGATCGTGGGGTTGATCGCCGCGATCCGTCGCCTGCTCGTGCTCACTGCGGAGTTTGCGGGACTCCTCCAGAAGAACGAGGGAGCGTTCCACGGGGCGATGCTCGAGCTGGGACTGCTGACGGTGATGATCGTGGCCCTTGTCGCCTCGCTGGCCATCCTGAGGACGCGTCCTCCTCACGGTGTAGCCGAGCGGGCCTGAGGGCGGCCACGCTGGGCGGGCGGGGGCCGACAGTTCCTCCGACTACTCGCGACGATCGCCGAGGAAACGCAGGAGGAAGAGGATCTTGCCGGCCGCATGCGAGCGAGGCAGTCACGTGCCGGATGGCCTTCGTGTTCTTGCGAGAACCTTCGGCGAGTGCTGCGGGCTCACGGCGCCATGACCTCCAAAAGGCGGGAACGGGGCGAGGCCAATAGATCGATACCGCAAACACCAAAAGAGGAGGAGAGAACATGCGAGTGACAGGGCTGAGGATGTTCATGATTTTCGTGGTGGCATTCGGCCTGCTGGCTCCCCTCGCGCTGATCGCGAAGACGACAGCCGAGGCGCAGTCGCAGACGCAGAGGAACCCGGCGGGGCTTCGGGCCGATTGCCTGCGCAATCACGGCTATTGGGACAAGGCCGCGAGCGTTTGCGAGTACGGCGCCTCGGCGGTGACGAAGAAGGCCAGCGCCTACGACGCGGCCAAGAAGGCGTGCGAGAGCAAGGGCGGCTGGTTCGAGCCGAAGCTGGCACTGTGTGAGTTCGAGGCGGCGGCCAAGGCCTCGTACCAGGCCTCCGGCTACGACCAGCTGCAGCAGGCCTGCGCGCAGAAAGGCGGCTGGTACGACCCTGCGGCCGGAATCTGCGACACCGGTACGGGCAATTAGATAATGGTGCCCAGGCGGGCCAGTGCCGTCACGCTGGCCCGCCTCGCGTTGGCTGCTTGCGTCGCCGTGGTGGTCGTGGCGGGCGCCGCGCGGCCAGCGATGGCTCAGGCGCGGAATGAGCCCATTGTCCCAGACTGGGTGCGTCGCGCGCGCGAGCTCAAGCCGAGCGTGGTCTACATCATTGCCAAGGGCGTCGAGGGCGGATCCGCCGGAGCCCCGCGGAAGTTGAGCGCACTGGAACGCTTCTTCGGATTGCGCAAACGGTCGACCGCCTCCCCGGGCGGGGACGCGATCGCCACGAGCCTCGGCACCGGCTTCATTTTGACCTCCGACGGATACATCGGCACCAACAACCACGTCCTCGAGAACTTCACCAACATTCACCTGAAGCTCGACAATGGGGCCGTTCACAAGGCGACGGTGGTCGGCCGTGACCCGAAGATCGATCTGGCGCTGCTCAAGGTCGAGCTCACGGGGCTGCCGCCCATCATTCTTGCCGATTCGTCCACGGTTCAGGTAGGCGAGCCCGTGATGGCCATCGGCAATCCTTTCGGTCTCGAACGGACGGTGACGGTGGGTGTGGTCAGTGCCATCGCGAGGGCCACGGGGGAGCGCCCGTGGGACAAGTACATCCAGACCGATGCCGCGATCAACCCGGGCAATAGCGGCGGCCCGCTCATCAACGCTGAAGGGCGAATGATTGGGGTCAACACCACGTTTTACAGCCCGAGCGGCGCGTCGATCGGAATTAGCTTTGCAATTCCAGCCAATCTCGCGCGGGACACGCTGGAGCGGATAGCGGGAAAGCCGCTAACGGTCACCCAGGCCCCCTCGCAACCAAGGAACCCTGGGAATTAGCCCCGCTCCCGCGGTGGGCACCTTCCGGCGAAGCGAGGGATGAGCCCTGAAACACGTCGACGGGACCGCCAACGGGGAGGCCGGGCGGAGCGCTTGGCGGTGTTCGCGCGGGCCCCGCCACAGATGGGCCATTCTCAGCGTCGTCGCGCTCGGAACCTTCATGACCGCGCTCGATGCCTCGATCGTCAACATCGGCCTGCCCTCGATCGCGCGGACGTTTCGCACGCCCGTCGGCGGCGCCGCCGAATGGGTGATCATCGCGTACCTGGTCGCCATCGCGGCCACGCTCCTGCCGTTCGGACACCTGTCGGATCGTGTGGGGCGCAAGCCAGTGTGGTTGGCCGGCCTCGCCACCTTCACCGTCGGCTCGATGCTTTGCGGCGCCGCCCCTTCCCTGGCGCTGCTCGTCGTCGCCCGCGCCTTCCAGGGGCTCGGCGGGGCCCTGATCTTTGCACCCGGGTTGGCGATCATCACCGATGCCTTCCCGCCCGCCGGGCGCGGACGGGCCCTCGGCGTCAACGCGGTGGTGTT
>Ga0137409_10004943_pt1 | contig 13939 bp, 11 predicted proteins | sample CZODoug1_16funga_FD_122059 | JGI IMG/M metagenome (GOLD analysis project Ga0137409, IMG submission 122059) | Vadose zone soil fungal communities from Angelo Coast Range Reserve, California, USA - CZODoug1_16fungal (Hybrid Assembly) | ecosystem: Environmental > Terrestrial > Soil > Vadose zone... | reverse complement strand
ACGGCGACGGCATCGGGCCGGAGATCATGGCGGCGACTCTGCATATTCTGAAAGAAGCCGGCGCCAACCTTGATATAGAGACGATCGACATCGGCGAAAAAGTTTATCTGGCCGGCAATAGCGCGGGGATAGAACCGAGCGCCTGGGACTCCCTGCGGCGCACTAAAGTTTTTCTTAAAGCGCCGATCACCACGCCGCAGGGTGGCGGCTTCAAAAGTCTGAACGTCACCGTGCGCAAGACGCTGGGCCTCTTTGCCAACGTTCGTCCCTGTGTCTCTTATCATCCCTTTGTCGAGACCAAACATCCGAGCATGGACGTGGTGATTGTTCGCGAGAACGAAGAGGACCTTTACGCCGGCATCGAACACCGGCAAACCGAGCAAGTGATGCAATGCCTGAAACTGATCTCGCGGCCGGGCTCGGAAAAGATCGTGCGCCATGCTTTCGAATATGCGCGCCGGAACAATCGCAAGAAGGTCACTTGCTTCACAAAAGACAACATCATGAAGCTGACCGACGGTCTCTTTCACAAAGTGTTTGACGAGATCGCGGCGGAGTATGCGGACATCGAGAACGAGCACTGGATTGTCGACATCGGCGCCGCAAAACTCGCCGATACGCCCGAAGCTTTCGACGTGATCGTCATGCCGAATTTATATGGCGACGTGCTTTCGGACGTGGCCGCGCAGATTGCCGGTTCAGTCGGACTAGCGGGTTCGGCAAACATCGGCGAGCACGTGTCGATGTTTGAGGCGATTCATGGGTCGGCTCCTCGTCGCGCCGGGCAAAATTTAGCGAACCCATCCGGGTTACTCCTGGGCGCGGTGATGATGCTGGTGCACATTCGCGAAACAGCCGTGGCGGAACGCGTCCACAATGCCTGGCTAAGAACGATCGAGGACGGCGTTCACACCTACGACATCTACGAGGAGGGCAAGAGCAAGGAAAAGGTCGGCACGAAAGAATTCGCCGAGGCTGTGGCCCAACGTGTAGGCCAGACGCCACAAACTTTGAAAGCCGTCAAATACAAATCCGCCGCGGAGGTGGCGCCGGCTGCAACGACTCCAAAGCGCGCGGCAACCCGGGCAAAGAAAGATCTCGTCGGCGTAGACGTTTTCCTCGACTGGACCAAAGGCTCAGCGAACGATCTGGGCGACGCGCTAAGCAAACTCAGCGGCGACGGCACGAGGCTCGAGATGATGAGCAATCGCGGCGTGAAAGTATGGCCCGACGGGCATGCGGAAACTTTCTGCTCCGATCACTGGCGCTGTCGATTTTTGTCAGACACCGAGGGGCGCGGAGTATCGCATCCGCAGATAATCTCGCTGCTCAAACGCTTCGCGGATGCCGGTTTCGATTTCATCAAGACGGAGAATCTTTACAACTTTGACGGCGAGCGCGGTTATTCACTCGACCAGGGCGCGTGAACGAATTTCGGATTTCGGATTTCGAATTTCGGAATTGGGGTTGCCGAAAATAAGCACAGACTATTTCCATAAGGGAAGGCGAAAATGATGCCGCGGAAGATTAGTGGACCACAAAAACGGGTTGCACAAATCCGAAATCCGAAATCCGAAATCCGAAATTCGCTCGTGGCCGTTATCATGGGCAGCAAGTCTGACTGGGAAACGATGCGTCACGCCGACGAAACGCTGACGGAGTTTGGCGTAGCGCATGAATGCCACGTTATGTCGGCACACCGTACGCCGCAACTGGCGGCGGAGTTTTCCGCGAGCGCGGCTGCTCGCGGCTTCGAAGTCATCATTGCGGCGGCCGGCGGCGCCGCGCATCTCGCCGGTGTGCTCGCCGCACACACGATCGTGCCGGTGCTGGGCGTTCCCATGAAAAGCGATGCCCTTAACGGAATGGACTCTCTGTTGGCCACTGTGCAGATGCCCGCCGGCATACCGGTCGGCACTTTAGCCATCGGCAAGCCGGGTGCTATCAACGCGGCGCTATTCGCCATCGCGATACTTGGCAACAGCCGGCCTGAGCTGCGCACAAAGTTGGCGGCGTTTCGCGCTCGTCAGGAGCAACAGATTCGCAGCGTTACCCTTCCTTAGGTTGGTCCTCCCTCGATCGTATAGATTCGGCACTTGTGCCGCGCCGCGTCCGGGGACAAGTCCCCTCTCAAAACCTTTTGTCCGTCGGGAACTTCCTTACTTGAAATATCCCGACCTTTAGAGCAGAATTGCCCTCATAGAAGAGCCGCCCCGGAGCAGACCTGATTCCCCAGGAACTCCGTTTGTTTTTCACAATTCTTCCTGTCTCGCTTGCCGGAAACTCATAACATGATCGGCCAGACAGTCTCCAATTATCGGATTCTTGACCAACTTGGTGAAGGTGGCATGGGAGTGGTCTACCTGGCCGAACACACTACGCTGGGCAAGCGCGTGGCGATGAAGTTTCTTTCCACCACTACGAAAGAATATCGCGCCAGATTTTTGCGGGAAGCTCGCGCGGTCTCTTCTTTAACTCACCCGAACATCGCCACGGTTTTTGATTACGGTGAAACCGCGGAAGGCCAGCCTTACATCGTGATGGAACTGATCGAGGGGGAAACCTTAAACGACAAACTTCGCGCCGGATCGTTGCCGCTGCCAGAGGCCGTCAGGATTGTTTCCTATATCGCCGAAGCACTTGGCGAAGCTCATCGCCGGGGAGTTGTACATCGTGACGTAAAACCTTCCAACGTGGTCATCACGGAGCGCGGTCAGGTTAAGGTGCTGGACTTTGGCCTGGTCAAACAGATTTCTGACCACCAGAGTCTTGATTGGGATTCGAGCCAAAAAACTTTGCCTTCTACCCGCACGCGCAGCGACGTAATTGTCGGCACGCCGCTCTATCTTTCTCCGGAGCAGGCTACGGGAAAGAAAGTCGATGGACGCAGCGACCTTTTTGCGCTTGGCGCTGTTCTTTATGAATGCATCACCGGCCAGTCGGCGTTTGCGGGTGGGAGTCTTATCGAAATCGGCGCGCAAGTGATTCATGTTACGCCGACAGTGCCTTCAAAACTCAACAATCACATTCCCCCTGAGCTCGATCGAATTACGATGAAGGCCATCGAGAAGAAGGTCGAGGCTCGTTACCAATCAGCGGATGAGTTGATTGAGGAGTTGCGGCTGGTCCTTCCCGCTCTTGGCCAGGACGGCTACCGCCGGGCTCGCTCGACGGAGTCGCTACCGCGGCAGCGCACGCACCAAGCCAGCGCCTTGACTACCATCGCGGAAACGCTTCGCCGGCCCGGGCCTTCCCTGGGAACATTTATCCTGGCCGTTCTTGCCGTCGCCCTGGTGAGCGGGCTGCTGCTGTTCCGCTGGTGGAGCTCCCGCGCTCATGTTCCCTTGCCCGGCGCCCAGGCAATGTATGACAAAGGTACTGACGCATTGCGATACGGGGCGTTTCTTCAGGCCACCAAAGCTCTGGACGAAGCAGTGAAAATCGACGACAAGTTTGTGATGGCCCACGCCCGCCTTGCAGAAGCCTGGAATGAACTCGATTACGCGGACAAAGCCAAGGATGAGATGTTGAAGGCCCAGCCGCTGGGCCAGACGCCTTCGGAGTTACCGCGCGTTGATGCGCTATATCTTGAGGCCATTCATGCAACGGTGACCCAGGATTTTCCCGGAGCGATCAAAGCCCATAGTGAAATCGCGCGGCTGTCGCCGAAGGACGCGCAAGTTTACGTTGACCTCGGCCGCGCCTATGAAAAAAACGATCAGCCTCAGCAGGCAATTGACAACTATGTGAAGGCGACGGAATTGGCTCCCCAACACGCTACGGCTTTTCTGCGCGTCGCCATCGTGTATGGTCAGCAGATCAATCTCCCCAGCGCATTGAGCAACTTCGACCAGGCAGACACGCTGTATCAAGCTTCGGGAAACTACGAGGGCCTAGCGGAAGTGGCGTACCAGCGAGGATTTCTCTATAACCAGAGTGAGAAGTTTACGGATGCGCAGCAACACCTCGAGCACGCTCTGGATTTAGCGCGAACTACGCATAGCGAATATGAAGAAGTAAAGACCCTGCTTAAGCTCGGTGAGGTGATTGTCGCCGAGGGTAATGTTGAGCAAGGGCAGCGATATATGCAGCAGGCGATAGACCTGGCCCAAGCCAAGGGAATTGACAACTACATCAAACGCGGGCTGGTAGACCTGGGCTTTATATTTTTGCAGAGTAACGACTACCCCAAGGCAGAAGAATACTTCAAGCGATCACTCGATCTTTCACAGCGGCAAAAAGATCCGCGCAACGTTGCCAGAGCGTTGCTCTCGCTGGGAAGTCTTTCTGAACGTCAGCGCAACTCGGATCAGGCGGTAAGCTATGTGGAGCAGGCCCTGCCTTTTTATCAGCGCGGGGGCTATCGCAGGGAGACGACGCAGGCTTATGCTCTGCTGGCGCGCGCCAAAAGACGGAAAGGGGAATACGATGCCGCCCTCAAGGCTTTTGAGGAGGAACTAAAACTCGCGCACTTTCTGGACGATCCGGCGCTGACTGCTCAAGCCACCGTAGACATCGGTGTTGTGCTGATGAACCAGGCGCAATACCCTGAAGCGCTGAAACATTTTGAGCAAGGCTATGCGCTGGCGAAGTTGGCTAAACACCAAAAAAATATGGGTCTATACCTGACGAATTGCGCCAATGCTCTCTGGAACCTGGGGCGATACACAGAGTCGAAGCCCATGCTCGCCGAGGTTTTCCAGATGGCCCAGGACCCGCAGGCTAAGGGTGTGGCTGCCTGGTACTATTTGTCAACGGCGCGCATGGCCTTAAGTGAACGTAAGTTTGACGAGGCGCAGAAAAACGCCCAGCAGGCATTGATCCTGGCCAACTCGCCGCCGCCGCCCATACAAGAAACTTTCCTAATCGGACTGGCGCAAGTTCTTTCGGGAGCGCCAAAGGACGGACGTCTCAACTGTCAAAAAGCGGTAGGCATGGTGACTCCGTCAAGCGATCCCGCCCTCGCAGCCGAAGCGCGTCTGGACCTTGCCCAGGCCCTGCTGCAAAGCGGCGACAGTGCCGGCGCATTAAAGACTGCACTGGAGGCGCAGGAGACTTTTACACGTTTGGGCAAGCAGGATTATGAATGGCTTGCCCTTTTGATCGCCGCACGCGCCAGCAAGAACACCGGCGATACTCAGAAGGCCCGAGACTATGCATCACGAGCCCAAACTTTGCTGGCCGGATTTCAAGAAAGGTGGGGAAATGCCAATTACAACTACTACCTTAACCGGCCGGACATTCAATTCTATCGTAGTCAACTTAACGAACTCCTCGCTCAGAACTAAACCAACCTCAAAGGAGAACTCCCATGTCAGACGGTAGTGGTGACATCATCATCAAAGGCGGTTCCTGCGAATTAGTCTTCGATCACGATGCTTTCGTGAAAGACGACAACGATCACAAGAAGCGCAAACATGCTTCCGCCAAGATCAAGCGAATAGTTATTACTGGCGAAGGTTCCTTCAAAGACTTCGACTTCGACTCCAAGGATCATCCGGACAAGGACGGATTCAAGGGAACGATCAGGGTAATCTGTAAGTAACGAGTAAGTTTCCAGATCAAGCGCGCCCCCGCCTGATCAAGCTCAGAGCCTGGGAGTCAGGTCTGCCCCAGATTCGAATTCCAGCGCTCTGAAGGCCGCACGTAAACCTCATTTAACCTCAAAGGAGAAACTCCCATGTCAGACGGTAGCGGTGACATCATCATCAAAGGCGGTTCCTGCGATCTGATCTTTAGCAACGAGATGTATCTGGAGCAGCCCGGCGATCCGAAGAGACACAAAAATAAAAACAATGAGAAGGTGATCAGAGTCACCATTACGGGTGACATTGTCTTCGATAGTGGGGAGCAGCCCAACGGGTTGACGTGCGAGATCCGCGCGTACACCAGGTAAGGGTAGATCGCTGGAACGCTTAAGAGCGTGGGCTGAAACGGTCAGTGATTTTCATCGAGCGCCGGCTGTGGGGTCGAGGTTTGCAAGGTCCGAAGCCAAGTTTCAACTGAGCCTTTCATCCCCGTCATCTGAAGCTGCGCCCTATGGTCGGCTCCGAGTGAGGAGTGTAATTATGGCTACAAAAATCGCAGAACCAATGATGGACCAGATGATAGGAAAGCTGGTCGTGCCAATTCGAACCGGGAATAGTTCCGGTAATCCAAGTTGGCGCGCCAGCCACATTCCCAAAAGCGCGCCGATAAATCCGAGCGCGATCGACACCAGGCAACCGCCACGCGAATAGCCACTGATCGCCTGGCCCAACGCGCCGCAAACACCGGCGATGATTAGCAACACAATTAGATCGAGTATCGTCATTTTTACTTCCTCCTGAACTACGTCCAAACGTGGGGTCTGAAATTCAGACTTCAAAGACTAAAAATTCCTCTGATTACTTCTCCGCCCTTCATTACGAATTGCACGCGCTCGAGTTCGCTGATGTCACGAAGTGGGTCGCCGTCGACGGCAATGATGTCGGCAAATTTTCCTGCTTCAATCGAACCAAAGTCACTCGAGCGTTCCAAAAGGTCCGCTGCGGCAACAGTCGCAGATTGAATAGCCTGCAGCGGTGTCATCCCGTAACGCACCATGTAAGTGAACTCCTTGGCCTGGTTTTCAGTCCAGGCGTAACCGCCAACGTCTGTGCCGTAAGCGATCTTAACGCCCTTGAGCACTGCGACGTGGAATGCCTTCGCTTCAAGATCGCGCATTGCGAGCCAGATCGGCGCGCCGGCGGCCGCACGTCCTTCAGCAACATAGACCCCCACGTAAATAGTTGGACACCAATAGACTCCCTGCTTGACCATCCTGTCCATGAGACCTTCATCGAGTCCGTATCCGTGCTCGATCGAATCTACACCGGCCTTCAGAGAGGCGTCGATTCCATCCCAACCCATCGCGTGAGCGGCGACGCGGCGACCGAGACGGTGTGCCTCGTCAACCATTGCTTTCATTTCTTCATCGGTGAAGTTTACCCAGGAGCGAAGTGCTCCATCCTTCAAATAATAACGACGATCTGCGTAAAACTTTATCCAGTCTGCTCCATACTTAACCTGCTCGCGAACAGCACGGCGTATGTTGTCGGCGCCGTCAACAATCTGCACGCCTTCCGGCATCTTCAATTCCCACGAGTAACCTGTCAGCGGATACATCCCCGTCGCGGAGAACGCGCGTGTGGAAACAAACAGACGTGGTCCCGGGATGATGCCGCGATTGATGGCGGTTTTCACATCAACGTCGGCGTACATCGCGCCTTCGGTTTCCAGATCGCGCATCACCGTGAAGCCGTTATGTAGCGCAGTGCTTACCGCTACGGTCGCGCGAATAGTTCGATAGGGAATCGATTCCTTGAGAAGCTGTTCATCATAGTCGGCACTGGTGATGTCGCCCTGCAAAAGAATGTGGGTGTGACAATCTGCGAGTCCAGGAAGAACGGTGGATCGCAACAGATTAATCACCCCGGCCGTAGCGGGCGTGTCCTTCTGAATTTCAGCCAATGGCCCCACTGCTTTAATCCGTTCGCCTTCAATCAGGATGCCCTGGTTTTCGAGGACGCGTCCGCCGCGCACATCGATTAACCGTCCCGCCTTTATGAGAATAACCCTGGGTGCCGGCGCCGCCTTTTGAGCGAGGGCCATGCTCTGCAATAGAAACGAAACTACGGTAGTGGCGAGCACTATTCTTTTCATCTTTCTCCTTCGCCTTATTCAGATTCCGAGCGTCCCAGCGGATCAGATCGCCTCAGGTCGCTTGGGATGACCTTGACGCTTCGGCGTCGTGTCGGTTAGTCCCTATTAGAATCCCTTGCGCTTGAGCCACTCGCGCACCACCTCAGCCTGGCTGCGTTTGTTGGCATCGACCTCGTAGTTTAACTGTCGCATTTCCTCAGTTGAAATGGCGTGGGCAAGTTTTGCCAGCGCCTCGCCGAGCGCAGGCACGCGCGCCAGCGAATCGTTGCGCACCAGGTAGACGGCTTCATACGGCGGAAAGTAATGCCGATCGTCTTCGAGCTGCACCAAATCCAGTGCCGCGATTCTTCCTTCGGTTGAATTGCCGGCGATTAGATCCACTTGACCGGATGAGAGCGCGATGTAGGTCAACGACAGGTCCATTTCGCGGGGCTGCTCGGCAAATTTCAACCCGTAAGCTTTCGCGAAACCCGGATAGCCGTCAGCGCGCGACATGAAATCTTGTCCAAATCCGGCGCGCCAGTTGCGCGCATAGGGCGTCGCGTCTGAAATCGTTTTCAGCTTCAGCCGCCGGGCCTCCGCGCCGCGCACCAGGATCGCGAAAGTGTTTTCAAAACCCAACGGCTCGCTCACCACCTCGTTGAATTTTTCCGCGTATTCCTTTTTGACTTGCTCGTAGACGGCACGCGGATCGGTTATGGGCGCGTGCTTTAGTATCGCCGTGTAAGACGTGCCGGTGTATTCCGGATAGAGATCGATCTTGCCCGCCAGCAGCGCGTCGTGCGGTAGATTTCCACCCAGCTCGAAGTTGCGTCCAACTGCAACGCCGCGCGCCTCGAGCATCTGGGCCACGATCTCGCCGAGAATGGCAGACTCAGTGAAATCTTTCGAGCCTACTACTACGCGAGCGGCCTCTGCTTGAGAGCTAGGCGAACGCGAATCCCGCGAGCCCAAATAGATTCCGGTGATCGCGGCAGTGACGATTGCAGCCGTGGCAGCTGCCGCAAATTTCCTCCGCCCGGAAGTTGCGCCCGCCTTTCGCCGGCGCTCTATCGAGAAGTGGCGCTCGACGAGACCCAATCCGAAGTCTGCGGTCAAAGCCAGCAAAGCCGCAGGCAGCGCGCCCGCCAGCAACAGGTTGTTGTCATACTGTCGTAGCCCGCGAAAAATGTAGACGCCAAGTCCACCTGCTCCCACCGCCGCCGCAATCGTAGTTACACCAATAGCAATCACCATCGCCACTCTGACGCCGGTAACGATCACGCTCATCGCCAAGGGCAGCTCAACTTGCCAAAGCACCTGCCGTCCAGTCATGCCCATGGCCACGGCCGCTTCGCGCACGTTTGGATCAACTCCGAGAATGCCGGTCACCGTGTTGCGAATGATCGGCAGCAGCGAATAGAGCACCAGCGCGACGATCGCGGTGCGCGCGCCTATGCCGCCGACGAACCGCAGTGGAATCAGGAGACCAAACAACGCCAGGCTGGGAATCGTCTGCATCACATTCGCGATGCCGAGCACTGGACTGCGCAAGGATTTTTTTCGCGTCAGGAGTATGCCGGTGGGAATACCGATGGCCACGGCGATGAGCGTCGAGACAAAAACCAACCACACATGCTGGCGCAGGAGCGTCAATAGCTCCGGCCAATTTTGTTGCAAGAAGCGCCAGAACGTCATGCGTTTTCCTCCGCCGAGTGGCCTGGCGGAAGCCCGACCATTAGGGAGGGCTCAGGGGTCGAGACCGCAGCCGGAGCGAGCGTGAGAGTTTCTATGTAAGCGAGTGCTTGTTCATCCTTCGACTTGAGAAAGTCTTCCGGAGTCTCCAGCAGTCGCAGTTTTCCCTGGTGCATCAGTCCGATGCGCGAGCCGAGCAGCAACGCCTCGCGCACATCGTGTGTAACGAAGACAGCGGTTTTGTTAAGCCGGCGAGTTAGCTCGGCAAACTGACGTTGCAAACTCGCGCGCGTCAGCGGATCGAGCGCGCCGAATGGCTCGTCTAACAAAAGCAAAGGCGGCTCGGCCGCCAGCGCGCGCGCCACGCCGACACGCTGCCGCTGCCCTCCCGACAATTCACCCGGATACCGATCGGCAAATTCCTGAGGCTCGAGGCCAACAAGCGACAGCAGCTCGGCGACTCGTTTCTTGATCCGCATTTCCTCCCAACGCTCGAGCGCGGGAACAAGGCCGACGTTGCTCGCCACGGTGAAGTGTGGAAAGAGGCCGCCTTCCTGAATTACGTAACCCGCGCGCCGTCGCAGACGAATCGGATCCCATTCAGTAGTGGACTTATTTTCAACCCTTACCTCGCCGGCGCTCGGCAACAGAAGGCGGTTGATAAGTTTGAGTGTGGTCGTCTTGCCGCAGCCGGATTTGCCCAGCAAGACCAGTGTCTCGCCCTGCCGAACCGAAAAAGTGAGATGAGAAATTACCGAAGCCGAAGCGCCGGCATGGGAGAAACTTACATCGCGAAACTCGACCAGCGGATTGTCAGAGGCTTCGGACATTTTGCGCGAGATCCAAAATCGACAGGATTTACAAGATGGACAAGATTAATAAGCGACCACAAGATCGAATTTTTCTGATCTTGTTAATCCTGTAAAGCCTGTCCGGCCCTTCTCAAACCGCCAACAAAAGATTACTGCTGAACTGTTGCCCTTTATCCAGCCACGTGCGCGCGCGCGTAAAGCCAGTTTCCGCAGCCAACTTCGCCAGGTCGGCCAAATCATACTTGTAGGAATTTTCAGTATGGATCTGTTCACCCTTACCGAATTGCACTTCCATTTCGAGCTGACTAATCGCGACGCTTTGCGTGCGCATACTCTCAATGCAGATCTCAACTCGACCTGTCGTTTCGTTATAGGAGGCGCGATGTTGGAAAGCGCGGAGATCGAAGTTGCCGCCCAGCTCGCGATTGATGCGCGCGAGCACGTTTAAGTTAAACGCCGCCGTCACGCCGAGCGCATCGTTGTAAGCAGCTTCGAGGATGCTCTTCTCCTTCTTCAGGTCTGCGCCCAGCAGCAGCGCATCTCCCGCGCGCAACACCTGGCGCAGGGCACGCAAAAACTTTAGCGCTTCCTCCGGATCAAAATTGCTGATGTTGGAACCGAGGAAGAGCGCGAGCGTCCGGGCCCGCGGCTTCTTTCCTAACTCCGTGAGGCCGGCAAAATAGTCGGCCGCGTAGGCTTCAATCCGGAGTTGCGGGTACGACTGCAAGAGTATGCGCGAACTGCTGTCGAGCGCCGACGCCGAGATATCAACCGGAATGAACAGCAGCTCAAGCTGCTTTCTCAGCAGTGCTTCAATGATCAATCGCGTCTTCGAGGCACTGCCGCTGCCCATCTCGAGCAGCGTCGTATTGCCATCCATCGAAGAAACTATTTCATCCGCGTAGTGCTCGAGAATCTCGTTCTCAGCGCGCGTCAGGTAATATTCAGGCAGCAGACAAATGGCTTCGAAAAGTTGCGAACCCAGTTCGTCATAAAAATACTTGGGCAGAAACCGCTTGGGCTGCGAAGCGAGACCGCGGCGCACGTCTTCGGCCAGCCCGGCGCGCGGATCGCGTTTGACCAGGTTGTGGATGAGGAATTTCTCTTCGCTTATTTTTACCGGCTGAGTCTCTGACAATTTTTCACCCCGCCTTGTGCCCTTCCGACCTGAGCAATTTCGTAGTCACTTGACTGGGTCTGCGTATGATAGCGGATCACCCTCGATTAGCAACTATTGACTGGCGGGTTAAGGCATACCTGGCCGCGGATTAACACGGATTACGCGAATCAGAACCGGGAGCGGTAGTGACCGGGTGGAAGACTCAAGTTGGCAAACGTGTCTTAAGTCGGTCTATTGCGAAGAACGAACTTCAGTGCCAGACCCGGTCGCTACCGCTCCCGGTTCTGATTCGTGTCATCCGCGTTAATCTGCGGCGCTTGACCGGCGACGTTTGGGTCGGGCAAGATCGCACGCTATGTTTTATCAGAAGTCCCCCGCGGCTGACCCGGGCCGCAGCAAATCTCAACACAAAAAGTTCGTGCCCGTTACTGCGCTGCTATTGCTGCTGGCGAGTTTGGCTGTGGTTGGCGGGCAAACCGGGCAAAGCTACCGGCGCGAGCTGGAGACGGGCGAGAAGGTTTCGCTTTCAGTCAAGAGCCGCAATGGCCGCGTGAGTGTAATTGCGGCTGACGAGCAGAAAAAGAACGTCACTATTGAAGCGAGCTCAGCCGGCGCGCTGGTCGATGCCACTGACGTTCACGCCGTGGTTAAAGGCAACACGGTGGACATCGAAGTACGCGATCGTCGCGACAAGGATCGCATCGATCTCATCGTTCGGCTTCCCGCACGCTCGAAAGTGAAAATTGAAACTCAGGCGGGTTCGGTTGATATCGCAGGCAACGTTGAGTCTGCCGAGGTCAGCACCAACACCGGCACTATTCATGCGGACGTTCCGCTGGAGACGTTGAAGTTTAATTTTGTCTGGAGCGCAAGCAAGCCACGCTACCTGAGCGATGTCGAGCTTCCCGAAATCAAAGAACGAGCTGCCGGCGTGTTTACGATCTCCGGCAAGCTCGGCGAGAAGAAACCCGACAAAGCAGAACTTGTGCGCCTCGACTTCCAGACCCAGCGCGGCGTGGTTTTGCTAAACGTCGATCCGAGCATGGTGCCGAGCGATCTGCGCGAACGACCGCTGACTGAAGCGGCGCGCGCGATTGTGCGCAGCGGCGACAGCCAACTGATCGACGCCATACGCAAAGTGTCGCCGAAAATGTTTGGCGACTTCGCAAAGACGCTGCCGCCTCCGGAGAAAGAACCGACGCTGGTGAGACGATCGCCGCCGGGCCAGTTTGTGAGCGTGTTGTCGCCACAGTTGTTGCGCTTCAATGCGAGCGTCACGGATCGCAACGGGCGCGCGATTGGCGGGATGAAGGAAACGGATTTCACCGTCTACGAAAACGGCGAGCAGCGGCAGGTGACGAAAGTTGTGCCGACCGAGGAGCCTTTCAATCTGGTGTTGCTGCTGGACGTTTCCGGCAGCGTGGAAGAGCGCATCGACTTCATCCGCAAAGCCGCGCGCGATTTTCTGGACACCGTCAGTCCGCAGGATCGAATTGCCATCATCAGTTTCCGCGACGACATTCAAATAATCTCCGACTTCAGTACCGATCGAAAGATGCTTTCGCGTAAGCTCGACGAAATCGATGCCGGCGGCGCCACTGCGCTCTATGATGCGCTGGGTTATGTTTTTGCCGACACGTTGAAACAACTGCGCGGCGAGCGGACCGCCATAGTCATTCTTTCCGACGGCGACGATAACAAATCCTTTGTGCCGTTTCCGGCGATTCTGGAAGCGGTAATTGAATCGGGGGCTCTAATTTATCCACTATACGTTCCGTCAGGTTTGATTCCCGAGGCCAGCGTACCGAAGCCGGAAATCACCATCGATCCGCTGCGCACTCGTTATCTAACGCTGACGACGCGCGCCCACGAAGAAGGCCAGAAGCTGGCTCAGGTCTCCGGCGGCGTTTATTATCCAATTCGCCGGCTTGAGGACTTGCAACGCGCCTACGACGACGTGGTCGTCCAACTCCGCACCGCTTACACGATCACTTACGCTTCCAACTCACGTCCGTCTGTCAGTCCCCGCGTGCGCGTGCGCGCCAACCGCGAGGGCGCGTCCGTGCGTTTGAGCCCGGTGGTGAACGTGGCCACGCCTTAGTGACAGACGTTGCGAGTTACTTCGGGCCTGGAGTTTACTTTTCATCCTTCATCCTTCATCCTTCATCCTTCCGATGTCCCAACCACTCTTCGCATCCCTTTTCGATGAAACCGAGCGGCGGCCGCTGACTGTCAGCGAGTTGACTGAGTCGGTGCGCAAGGCGATCGAAGCGCGCTTCGCCTCCGTTTGGGTCGAAGGCGAAATCTCAAACTTCAAAGCGCATTCATCCGGTCACTGGTATTTCACAATCAAGGACGAAGGCGCACAACTGCGCGCGAAATGTTTTCGTTCGGCAAACAGCCGCATACGCTTTCGCCCAACAGACGGATTGCACGTGCGGGCGCGGGGCCGGCTTACGGTCTATGAAGCGCGTGGCGACTATGAGTTGATCGTGGAAGCGCTCGATCTGAGATGGCGTGAGCCGCATCGCTGCCTCCGTCGCTGATTAGCTGAATGCGGCGATCCCTGTCTGCGCCCGCCCAAGGATGAGTGCGTGGATGTCGTGCGTGCCCTCGTAGGTATTCACCGCTTCGAGGTTCATGACGTGAC
>Ga0137409_10004941_pt1 | contig 13943 bp, 12 predicted proteins | sample CZODoug1_16funga_FD_122059 | JGI IMG/M metagenome (GOLD analysis project Ga0137409, IMG submission 122059) | Vadose zone soil fungal communities from Angelo Coast Range Reserve, California, USA - CZODoug1_16fungal (Hybrid Assembly) | ecosystem: Environmental > Terrestrial > Soil > Vadose zone... | reverse complement strand
TCACGCGGGTGTTTTTCGGGGCAGTGGGAGCTTGAACCGCTAAGATTCGGCACGTGCTGGCGCCAGCACAGAACCCCCGTAGTCGGCCGCACCCAAGCCTATTCGCCCTTACCCCGACCCTCCCCCGCGCCCGGGGGAGGGGAAGAGCCACGGAGATCGTCGATGGCTGCATCGATCGAGTTCTTTTTCGACTTCGCGTCGCCGTACTCGTATATCGCGCTGCAGTCATTCGATGCGCTGGCCGCGAAATACAAGCGTCCGGTGCACGATGCGGCTGCGCTGCAGGCGGCCACGCAGGACACCGCCATCAAGGAGAAACTCAAGGCACAGGTCGGCGAGGCGATCGCCCGCGGCGTGTTCGGCGCTCCGTACATCTTTGTCGACGGCGAACCGTTCCGGGGCCATGACCGGTTGCCGCAAGTCGAACGCTGGCTCGCCAGCGGACCCTTCTGACCAACGGACATTCGTCATGCAACCCTTTTCGCTGCACGTCCCGCATCGTGTCTACGGCATGGCCACCAGCGGCAACTGCCACAAGGTCAAGCTGGCGCTCGACATCCTGCGCATTCCCTACCGCTGGCACGAAACCGACATCATGAAGGGCGAATCGCGCACGCCCGAGTTCCTGCGCATGAACCCGAACGGCCGCGTGCCGCTGTTGCAGATCGACACCAACACGTTCCTGCCGGAATCCAACGCGATCCTGTGTTATCTCGCCGACGGCAGCGACCTTTGGCCGGGCGACCGGTTGACGCGCGCGCAGGCCCTGCAGTGGCTTTTTTTCGAGCAGTACTCGCATGAACCGTACATTGCGGTGGCGCGGTTCCTGCACATATTCCTCAAGCGCTTCGACGACCCGCGCATGCCGGACATCCTAAAACGCGGTCACGCGGCGCTTGGCGTGATGGAGTCCCATCTCAAGCAGAACCCGTTTTTTGTCGGCAAGCGCCTCACCATCGCCGACATCGCGTTGTTCGCCTACACCCATCGTGCCGACGAAGGGGGCTTCGACCTCGCGCCGTACCCGGCGGTGCGGACGTGGGTCGAGCGCTGCCTTGCGCAACCGGGGATGAGCCCGATGCCGCTTGTGTCTTGAGCGCATCGATGCAGCGTCGGCCTGCGGTCGCGTTCGTGTTGATCGCGGTTGTGATCGACGTGATCGGCATCGGCTTGATCATTCCGGTATTGCCGAAGCTGGTCGGCGAATTCACCAGCAATCGCGAGACGCAGACCTACTGGTACGGCGTGCTGGCGATGGGCTTCGGCCTGATGCAGTTCCTTTGCGCGCCGCTGCTGGGCGCCCTGTCGGATCGTTATGGCCGGCGCCCGGTGCTGCTCGCCTCGATGGCGGGCATGGGATTGATGTTCTTCCTTACCACGCAGGTGACGAGCGTGATCGCGTTGCTGTTGACGCGCATTCTCGGGGGTGCACTGTCGGCCAACATGTCCGTCGCCAATGCGTACGTCGCCGACGTGACACCGCCGGAAGATCGCGCCAGGAGCCTCGGTCTGGTTGGCGCTGCGTTCGGCGTCGGCTTCATCCTCGGTCCGGTGCTCGGTGGTTTGCTCGGGCACTACGACATCCGGCTGCCGTTTACTGTCGCGGCACTGCTCTGCCTGCTCAACTTCGCGTATGGCGTGCTGGTGGTGCCCGAATCGCTGCCGCGCGAGCGGCGCAAGGCAATCGCGCTGGCGCGCGCCAACCCGTTTGCCGCACTGGTGGGTCTGACACGCCTGCGCAGCGTCGGCCTGCTGGTGGCGGTGACCGCGATCAACAACCTGGCGCAGTTCATCCTGCATGCCACGTGGGCGCTTTACACCGAGTTTCGTTTCGGCTGGGGCCCGCGCGAGATCGGCTTCTCTTTGTTCGTGGTCGGCGTGGTTGCGGCGGTCGTGCAAGGCGGTCTGCTCGGGTTGATGCTGCGCAAACTGGGCGAGCAGCGCGCTGTGTTGCTTGGGCTTTGCTCGGGCACGCTTGCATTCGCCGGTTACGGGCTGGCGACCCAGGGGTGGATCCTCTACGTGATCATCTTCTCCAACTTTCTCGCGTTCGCGATCGCGCCGGCGATCGCGGCGATCATCTCAAAGGCGGCGGACCCGCGCGAACAAGGCCTGGTGATGGGCACATTGTCCTCGCTGGTGAGCCTGATGATCGTGATCGCGCCGATGATCGGCACTCCTTTGCTGGCTGAAGTGAGCCACCTGCCGCAGGCGGATTGGCGCGTCGGATTGCCGTATCTGCTCGCGTCGGCGCTGAACTTCGTTGCGCTGGCCCTGGCCGCGCTGCACTTCGCGCGCCATCCGGGCGTCGCGCCGGGCGCGGTCAGCGCAGCGCGCTGAAAGATTCCCACCCCCGCGCGCGGGGGCGGGTCAGGGTGGGGGCGAAGGCGCGCGGTCTCCATTCATCCCTGCACTACCATTCGCCATCCCGCACGCGCCAAGCCGCCGATGACCGTCCTCGAGAGCAAGCTCAGCCCGCGTTCCGACGACTTTCGCGCCGCTTCCGAGACGATGCGCGCGCTGGTCGCGGACCTGAAGTCCAAGGTTGCAAAGATCGCCGAAGGCGGCGGCGAGGAGGCGCGCAAGAAACACGCGGCGCGCGGCAAGCTGCTGCCACGCGATCGGGTTCAGCTGCTGCTCGATCCCGGCACGCCGTTTCTCGAACTGTCGCAACTTGCCGCGTTCGGCATGTATGAGGACGAAGCACCATGCGCCGGCATCATCACGGGCGTCGGGCGCGTTGCGGGTCGTGAATGCGTGATCGTCTGCAACGACGCCACCGTCAAGGGCGGCACCTACTACCCGGTCACGGTGAAAAAGCACCTGCGGGCACAGGAAATCGCCCGCGAGAACCACCTGGCGTGTGTCTATCTGGTCGACTCCGGCGGCGCCAACCTGCCCAACCAGGACGACGTGTTCCCCGATCGCGAGCACTTCGGCCGCATCTTCTACAACCAGGCCACGCTGTCGGCGCAGGGCATTCCGCAGATCGCGGTGGTGATGGGCTCGTGCACCGCAGGCGGCGCCTACGTGCCGGCGATGAGCGACGAGTCGATCATCGTGAAGAACCAGGGCACGATTTTTCTCGCTGGACCGCCCCTCGTGAAAGCGGCGATCGGCGAAGTGGTGACCGCTGAAGAGCTGGGTGGCGGTGATGTGCACACGCGCCTTTCCGGCGTCGCCGACCACCTGGCGGCCGACGACGCGCACGCACTCGCGCTGGCGCGCCGCATCCTTGCGACCACCAACTACACCAAGGCCGGCACGCTGGACGTGCGCACCCCGCGTGAGCCGCTGGCCGATCCACGCGAGTTGTATGGCGTCATTCCCACCGATACGCGCAAGCCGTACGACGTGCGCGAAGTGATCGCGCGGCTGGTGGACGGGTCCGAATTCGACGAATGGAAAGCGCGTTTTGGGTCGACGCTGGTGACCGGGTTCGCATGGATCCAGGGCATGCCGGTGGGCATCATCGCCAACAACGGCATCCTGTTTTCGGAGAGCGCGCAAAAGGGCGCCCACTTCATCGAGCTGTGCTGCCAGCGCCGCGTGCCGCTGCTGTTCCTGCAGAACATCAGCGGCTTCATGGTCGGGCGCAAGTACGAGAACGAAGGCATTGCGCGCCATGGTGCAAAGATGGTGACCGCGGTCGCGTGCGCGCAGGTGCCGAAGTTCACGGTGATCATCGGCGGCTCGTTCGGCGCCGGCAACTACGGCATGTGCGGCCGCGCGTATTCACCGCGTTTCCTGTGGATGTGGCCGAACGCGCGCATCAGCGTGATGGGCGGCGAGCAGGCGGCAAGCGTGCTCGCTACCGTCAAGCGCGACGGTATCGAAGGGCGTGGCGGAGCCTGGTCGGCAGATGACGAGAGCGCGTTCAAGCGACCGATCCTCGAGCAGTACGAACATCAAGGCCATCCTTATTACGCCAGCGCGCGGCTGTGGGATGACGGTGTGATCGATCCGCTCGATACCCGCATGTGCGTGGCACTTGGCCTTTCGGCCGCGTTGAACGCGCCGATTCCAGAGACCAGGTTCGGCGTGTTCCGCATGTAGGGAACCTGCGATGAAACAACTGCTGCGCTCGATCAGCGACACGCAGGATTGACTGGACTGCACTTGAACGATTGCATCCACATCCGTCCGGAGCACGAAGACCTGCGGCGCCAGGTCGCGCGCTTCATCGCGCAGGAAGTCGAACCGAACGCCGCGGCGTGGGACACACAAGGTTTTACACCACGCGAGGTGCTGCGCAAGATGGGCGCGCTCGGCTGGCTCGGATTGCGCGTTCCGGAAGCCGATGGTGGCGCCGGCGCCGACATGGTGACCAATGTCGTGTTCCAGGAGGCGTTGTCGCGTTCGACCTCCGGCGGTTTTGTGATCACCGTGCTCGTGCATACCGACATGGCGAGCCCCCACCTGGTTCACGCCGGCAGCGCGGCGCAGAAACAACGCTGGTTGTCGCGCGTCATTGCGGGCGAGGCGATCACTGCGGTGGCGATCAGCGAGCCGGACGCGGGGTCCGACGTCGCGGCGATCCGCACGCGCGCGACGCGCGATGGCGATCACTTCGTGCTCAATGGCACCAAGATGTTCATCACCAACGGTGTGCTCGCGGACCTGCTGTTCGTCGCGGCACGCACGGAATCGGCGGCCGAGCGCGGCGGCCGCAGTTCGCATGGCATCTCGATCCTGGCGGTCGAACGCGGGACACCGGGCCTGCGCGTTGGGCGCACTTTGTCCAAACACGGCTGGCAGGCGTCCGACACGGCGGAGCTCGTGTTCGAGGACTGCCGGGTGCCGGCGGCCAACCTGCTCGGCCAGGAAAACGGCGGCTTCTACGCGATCATGAAAAACTTCCAGGTCGAGCGAATTGCCCTCGCCAGCATGGCGGTGGGTGAGACCCAGACCGCGCTCGACCTGACCTGGCGTTATGTGCGCGAGCGCAAGGCGTTTGGCGGCGTACTGTGGGACCAGCAGGCGGTGCGCCAACGGATGACGATGCTCGCGGCCAAGGTCGAGGCGGCGCGCCAGTTCCTGTATCACTGCGCGTGGAAAGTCGACCAGGGGCAGAACGCGGTGCGCGAGGTGTCGATGCTCAAGGCGTTGACCGGCGAACTGGCGAACGAAGTCATGTACGACTGCCAGCAGTTTCACGGTGGCGCGGGTTACATGCGCGAGAGCCCGATCGAGCGCCTGGTGCGCGACGCACGCGTGCTGGCAATCGGCGGTGGCGCAACCGAGGTGATGCTGGAAGAGGTCGCCAAACGATGGGAAGCCGCGTGAGAACCCGGGTCGTTGCGCTCGCCGTGCTGTTGAGCGCCGGTTGTACGACCACGCCACCGCCGCCGGGTGCGATCGATCTCACCGCCGGCGGGTCGCCGATCATTGCGCACTGGAAGCCCCTTGCCGGTACGACCGCAGCACACCCGGCGGTCGTGGCGCTGCACGGATGTGGCGGCCTGTACCAGCGCGATGGCAAGACCTTCGATCCGCGTTATCCGCGTTACGTCGAGCGCTTGCACCAGGCCGGTTACCACGTGCTGCTGCCCGACAGTTTCACGCCGCGCGGTACGCAGTCGATCTGCACGGTGAAGAACAACGAACGCACGATCTCGGTTGAAACCCGCCGCGCGGACGTGGTGGCGGCGGTGCATTGGCTGGCACACCAGCCCGGCGTCGATCCCAAGCGGATCGTGCTGCTCGGCTGGTCGCACGGCGCGATGACCTCGCTCAACGCAATCAACAGTGCGCGTCCCGGATTCGCCGAACCGCTGGCCGGTGCAGTGGTGTTTTATCCGGGCTGCAATGGGTTGCTCAAGATGCCGTTCAAGCTCGACGTCCCGGTGTTGATGCTGCTTGGGGAAAAGGACGACTGGACGCCACCCGCGCGTTGCGTGGAGTTGGCGGAGCGCACGCGCACGCGCCAGCCCGACGTGGACCTGACGGTACGCGTGTACCCGGACAGCTACCACGGTTTCGACGGCACGGCACCGGTGCGTTACTGGACCGATGTTTCAAACGGCGTCGATGCGGGCGGCGTTCACCTGGGCGCAAATCCGGCGGCGGGTGCTCAAGCGCAAGCCGAGATGGATACCTTCCTGAAACGAGTGCTGAAATGAGTGCACAGACCCTCGAGCTGTCGATCGCCCATCACGTCGCCATCGTCTGGATGGCGCGCGAAAAGGTCCGCAACGCGTTCAACGAAACGATGATCGCGGAACTCGCGCAGACCTTCCGCGACCTGGGCGCTGACGACGGCGTGCGCGCAATCGTGCTCGCCGGCCGCGGGCCGGCGTTCTGTGCTGGCGCCGATCTCGACTGGATGCGACGCATGGCGGGTTATTCGATGCAGGAGAACCGCACCGATGCGCGGGCGCTCGCCGACATGCTGCGCGTGATCTACGAGTGTCCCAAGCCGACCATCGCACGCGTGCACGGCGATGCGTACGCGGGCGGCATGGGACTGGTCGCTGCGTGCGACATCGCGTTTGCCGCGGTCACCGTGAACTTCTGCCTGTCGGAAACGCGCCTCGGGCTGATCCCCGCGACCATCAGTCCGTACGTGCTGCGCGCCATGGGCGCCAACGCGGCCCGGCGCTACTTCCTGACGGCCGAACGCTTCAGCGCTGCCGAGGCGTATCGCATCGGATTCGTGCACGATCTCGCGCCGATCGAAGAACTGGATGCGCGCGTCAATGAGGTGCTGGGCCGGCTGATGGAGACCAGCGCAAACGCGGTGCGCGAATCGAAACGACTGGTGCGCGAAGTAAGCGCCCGTGCGCTCGACGACACGCTGCTTGCCGATACCGCCGAAAGAATCGCCGCAATCCGCGCGTCGGAGGATGGAAAAGAAGGCGTGCGCGCCTTTCTGGAGAAACGCAAGCCACGCTGGCTGGCGGAGTTTGAGGCTGAGCAGGCAGCCGCGGGCGAGGATGATGAGGAGATGTAATTTGACGCGGATTTGCGCGGATGAACGCGGATCAAGCGAGACCTGATCTACTTGAATCGGATCTGACTGAAGCAATCCTTGGTGCGTTCTACGCCGTCTACAACGAATTGGGGACTGGTTTTGTCGAAGGGGTTTACGAATCAGCACTCGCGATCGAATTGCGGATGCGCGAGATCGGTTTTCTTCGTCAGACGCATTTGCAGGTCACGTCTCGAGGTCGAAGCGTGGGTGAATTTCGACCCGACTTTGTCGTTGGTGATCGAGTGATCGTGGAAGTCAAGGCAGTATCTGCGCTGTCCAGCGCGCACGACGCTCAGCTTGTGAATTATCTGAAGGCGACAGGGATGCAAGTCGGACTTCTGCTGAACTTCGGTGCCAAACCAGAATTTCGTCGGCGTGTCTTGAGCAAGATCCTATCCGCGTAAATCCGCGTCAAGAAATGACCTCCTCCTTCGATCTCCCTCAACTCATCGCGCTCGCCGCCGTGCTCGGTTTCGCAAGCGGCATCCGGCTTTATGCGGTGCTGTTGATCGTTGGCCTGGCCGGGTTTGCCGGATGGGTGCAGTTGCCGCACGGGCTGCAGGTGCTGGCGCACCCGGCGGTGCTGGTTGTCGCGGGTGTCATGTTCGTTGCCGAGTTTCTTGCCGACAAGATTCCGGCCATCGATACGGTGTGGGATGCGGTGCATACGTTCATCCGCATTCCTGCCGGTGCCGCGCTCGCAGCCGGGGCGATCGGTGCCGACCACACCACCTGGGCGGTCGTCGCTGCGCTGCTGGGCGGAACGCTTGCCGCAACCAGTCACTTCACCAAGGCCAGTGCACGCGCCGCGGTCAACACGTCGCCGGAGCCGGTATCGAACATCATCGTGTCGACCTCCGAAGACATCATGACCGGCGGCCCGCTCTGGCTGGTGCTGAAGTTCCCGCTGATCGCGGCCGGGGTTGTTCTGGTGCTGGTGCTGATCGCGGCCTGGGTTCTGCCGAAGTTGTTCCGCTTCGTGCGCCGCGTTTTCCTGCGCCGCGGTGACGCATCACCTTCTTCGACGGGTTGAAACCATGTTCACCAAGATTCTCATCGCCAACCGCGGCGAAATCGCGTGCCGGGTGGCGACCACCGCACGTCGCCTCGGGGTGCGCACGGTGGCGGTGTACTCCGATGCGGACGCCGGCAGCCGCCACGTGGCGATGTGCGACGAAGCGGTGCGCATTGGTTCCGCGCAGGCGCGCGACAGTTACCTGCGCACTGACACGATCATCGCCGCCGCCAAGGCGACCGGCGCGCAGGCGGTGCATCCCGGTTACGGCTTTCTCTCCGAGAACGAAGAGTTCGCGCTCGCGTGCGGACAAGGGGGCATCGTCTTCATCGGCCCACCGCCAGCCGCCATCCGGGCGATGGGCAACAAGAGCGCAGCAAAAACGCTGATGGAAAAGGCCAATGTGCCGCTGGTGCCGGGTTATCACGGCGAGCGCCAGGAGCCGGATTTCCTGCGCGGCCAGGCCGATTCGATCGGCTACCCGGTACTGATCAAGGCCAGTGCCGGCGGCGGCGGAAAGGGCATGCGGGTCGTCGGCAGCAGGGATACGTTCGAAGCCGCGCTCGCGGCGTGCAAACGCGAAGCCGCCGCCAGTTTCAGCGACGACAAGGTGCTGGTGGAAAAGTACCTGAGCCGGCCGCGCCACATCGAAGTGCAGGTGTTTGCCGACGCGCACGGCAACTGCGTGAGTCTCTTCGAACGCGACTGCTCGGTGCAACGGCGCCACCAGAAGGTGATCGAAGAAGCCCCCGCGCCGGGCATGACCGCGGAGCGGCGCAAGAACATGGGCGATGCCGCCGTCGCCGCGGCGCGCGCGGTGGGATACCTGGGTGCGGGCACGGTCGAATTCATTGCTGACCCGTCCGGCACGTTCTATTTCATGGAGATGAACACGCGTCTGCAGGTCGAGCATCCGGTAACCGAGATGATCACCGGCCTCGATCTGGTCGAATGGCAACTGCGGGTTGCCTGCAGCGAATCCTTGCCGAAGTTGCCCGCCGACCTCGCGATCCACGGCCACGCGATGGAAGCGCGGGTATACGCGGAGAATCCGGACAAGGGTTTTCTGCCCGGCACCGGAACGGTGAAGTACCTTGCGTTACCGGCAGCGGTCGAATTCAAGCGCAACGCCGCGCAGGACAACAACCAGCCGGCTGCAGTGCGGATCGACAGCGGCGTGTGTCAGGGCGATGCGATCACGCCGTACTACGACCCGATGATCGCCAAGCTGATCGTCTGGGGCGAGAACCGCGACCAGGCACTCGCCCGCATGCGCGCGGCGCTGGCCGAGTTCCACATCGTCGGGCTTGCCAACAACGTGGACTTCCTCACGCGCCTGATGAACAACGCGAGTTTCGCGCGTGGGGTACTCGACACCGGCCTGATCGAGCGCGAGCGCGAAGCGCTGTTTCCCGTCGAGCAGCAAATGCCGGCCGAAGCGCTTGTGCTGGCGTGCGCGCGCGTGCTGACGGATGACACCAGGACCGCGGCCGATGTGTCGGACCCATGGGCGCAGGCGCACGGCTGGCGGCTGAACACCATCTACCGGCGCGCGCTGTCGTTTCGATCGGAACGCGGCACGCATGACGTGGAGGTCGAGTACTCGCGCGTCGGTTACGCGACTTACGTGCTGCGTTACGCGTCCAATTCAGTGCCGTTTTCGATCACCGATGCGCAAGGCACACGCCTGACGGTGCGGCTTGCCGATCGATCGGTTTCTGCAGACGTAGTGCGCGACGGCGACGACCTGCACACTTTCGCGCGCGGCCGGCACCGGGTGCTTACGCTGCTCGACCCGATCGCGCATGCCGCCGAGGGGGATGAGGGCGCGAGCCGCCTCACCGCGCCGATGCCCGGCAAGGTGATCGCTGTGAACGTGGCCGCGGGCGCGCCGGTAACCAAGGGCGCGGCACTGCTGGTGATGGAAGCGATGAAGATGGAACACACGATCGTCGCTCCGGCGGACGGGACGATCGGCGAGATCCTGTATGCAGTGGGAGATCAGGTCGCCGAGGGGGCGGAGCTGGTCAGATTCGCCGTGCCGTGATCGGCCCCCAGCCTGGCCCTCTCCCGCTGCGCAGGGGAGGGAAGTGAGCCGCGAATGACCGAAAAAACAAGAATCTCCCTCGCCACCGGCACCATGTCCGCCACCGGCTGGCGCGATGCGCTCGCCACTGCATTTGCCGGCGCCGGCCTGGACTTCGAACTTCATCCCTTCGATGGCACCACGATCGGTGCACGTTACGCAATCGTCTGGCTGCCGCCCGCCGAGTTGTTCGCCGCAGAGCCCGACCTGCGCGCGGTGTTCAATCTCGGCGCCGGAGTCGACGCGCTGCTCGCGCGCGGCGTGGTTCCGGCGCGGTTGCCGATCCTGCGTCTGGTCGACGCGGGCATGGGTCCGAAGATCGCCGAGTACGTGTGCTTCGCGGTCGCGCGTATCACACGCGGACTGGAACGTTTCGCGCCACCGCCGACCGGGCTGCGCGACTGGAACGCTTCACGCCCGCGCGGCGACGCGCCGGTCATCGGCGTCCTTGGCCTCGGCGCGATCGGGCGGCCGATCCTCGAAGCCGCGGCGCGCTTCGGCTATCCGGTGATCGCCTGGTCGCGGCGACCGCACCTGGCGAGTGGCGTCGAGACCTACGCCGGTGCGGCGCAATTCGACGCGTTTCTCGCCCGCACCCAGATCCTCGTCAACGCACTACCACTCACGCCGCAAACTGAAAATCTGCTCGACCGGCGTGCCTTCGCAACGATGCCGCGCGAAGCTCACGTGATCAACGTAGGGCGCGGCGGCACCATCGTCGATGCCGATCTCATCGCGGCACTCGATGCTGGCCAGCTTGCCAGCGCGACGCTCGATGTGTTCCGCACCGAACCGTTGCCGGCCGAACACCCGTTCTGGTCGCATCCGAAGCTCACGGTCACGCCACATCTTTCCGGACCCACGCCATACGGTCCGGCCGCCGAGCAGATCGTTGCGGCACTCGCGCAGCTCGAGCACGGTGTAGCAGCGCGTGATCTGCCGGGATTTGTCGATCGCACTGCGGGTTATTGAGCGGCGGCCGCGTGGCGCGTGGCGGCCGCCTAGCGCTTCAACGCAGGAACAGCACGTCGGTAGCGAGCACCTTGCCGTCGCTCAGCGTGCCGTTGATGCGGACCAGCTTGCCGTTGGCGAGGTCGGCGTCGGTGCCGTTGGTGAACGTCGCGCCGCTCGCGTCGACCATCTGTTCCTGCACCTTGAAGCTCGCCTTCGAGACGAAGTCGGTGATCTGGCCGATCAGGCGTGCAGTTGCCATCGGCGCACGTACCTCGATGCGCACCGCGACCAGCGGGCAGCCCGGTGTCGTCCCGCTTGCCGCGCCGCACTTGGCCTGCACCGCGACAAACTGGCCGTTGGCAAGCGGGCCGCCGACGATCGTCGTCTGGCTGTCGATCGCGATGGGCGTGCCGTTCAGCGTGAAGCCGGTTGCCGTCACATCGGAGATCGTGCCGCTCACGAAGATGAGCAGCGGCGCCGGTGCGATGAAATGCACCTTGCTCACGGTGAATGTCGAGGCGCTGAACATGCCGGTCACTTCAACCAGCTTGCCGTTGCCGAAATCCGCCTTGGTGCCGTTGTCGAACACGGCGTCGGCGGCGAGCGTCATCGGGATGCCGAGCAGCTTGAAGGTTCCGTCCGTCGCGTTGAATTCCGTCACCGCGCCGATCAGGTGCAACGTGATGTTGGGCGGTGGATTGCGGAAGGTGACCACGTCCGCGCGCACCACGTCGCCGTCAACGTGACCCTTCACCAGGACGAAGGCGCCGTCCTTCAGGTCATCCTTGGCACCGTTGACGAACATTGCCGTATCCGCGTTCACCGGCGTGCCGCGCACGTTGAAGCTCGCTGCCGAAACAAAATCGGTTACCTGACCGATCAGCAGCACGACCCGCTCTTCCGCCATCGGAATGATCGTGACGCGGGTCGCTTTCAACACTGCCGTCGCACCGCTGCCGCTGAACGTGCCTTGCACGCGCACCAGCACCAGGTTCTTGATGTCGGCGAGGGTTGGATTGTTGGGTCCGGCAATCTCGGCCGCGCTTGCGTCAACGGCGATACCGTTGACCTTGAACGTCTTGCCATCTGCGCTGGCATCGGTGACCAGCCCGCCGATCACGAAACGCCGGCCGTCGAGCGTGGGCAGCTTCACCACCCGGATCGCCTTGGCGACCAGTTTGCCGTTGGCGGGCAACTGATCGCTGAAGACGAACACCAGCACGCCGTTGGCGAGCGCGGCGCCATCGGGTCGGAGCATCGCCATCGAATAATCGATGGTGAGCGTGCCGAGCGTGAACGTCTTTGCCATCGTGTCGAGGTTGCTCACCAGGCCGCTGGTGCGCACCCGCACCACGCCGTCAGCCGGTTTGAGTTCAACCCGTGTCGCGACGATGTTGCCGCTGCTGTCGAGCGTGCCGTGCACTGCGACCAGATCGCCGACTTTCAGGCCGGCCAGTCCGTCGACCCCTTCGAACATCGTGGCGCCATCGCCACTGGCGACAACCCTGATCGTCTGTCCGACCGCCGTGAAGCTCGACCCCGTCAAGTCGATCGAATCGATCGTCCCGATGACATTGGCGCGAACCAGGACCTTGCGCGCCTGGTTGTTGTTGTCGACCTGGACTTCAACCTGCTGGCCGACCTTGATATCGGCCATCGTCGCCGCGGTTTCGGCCCGCGGATCGACATCCATTGCCACCGTGGTGGCGTTATCGCCGTACGTCACGCCATCGACCGTGACGCCGCCCAGCCCGGTTACGGTACCCGCGACAACCGTCTGGTCGGAGTTGTGAATCACGACGTCGTCGCCGTTTCCACCCCCGCAGGCAGCCAATAACGCTACCGAGCAGATAACCAACAGCTGCCTGAGCCGCCTTGTCATGATGATTCTCCGTCCGTGAAGCAAACACAGTCTTCGTCTTTTCCCTCCTCTCCCCACTTCAGCGAACTATCCGCCCGGCGACGGGACCGATGCGGTGATCAGGGCCCGCGATCTGGCTAGCCCGAAGAGAAAGAAGGACGTGGATTCGGCGTCAGCGGAAACGATTCCTCGCAGAAAAGCGCGGCCAAGATGCTGTTACAACAATGCGGACAGGAAACAGAGACTCTCGATGACGCAAACCGTTCCAGGATTTTTTGCCAGGCTGAACCGTTTGTTGCGCTCGCACGGCGCGCTGCATGGCGGCAGCGGCCTCACAACCGGAGTGATTGCTCTCGCGCTTGGCGTTCTTAGTCTTCTTGCCGTGATCGCCTTTCATTTTCCGGCATATCTGACTACGCCTGAGCTGCGCAAGAACTATGACGTGAACACGCTGCGGGTGGTGTTGCTTGCAACGATGGTGTTGGCCGGCGCACTTGCTCTCGGCAATGTCGTCTTCAACCGGGCGCGCTGGTTGTCGGGCACCGCGTTTGCTCTCGTCGCGCTCGCCGCAGTGCTTGGCGGCCACACGGTTGCAGTGGCGGACTTTCCTGACAGCACGCCCTACATCGGCCTCGACTGGTTCATCCTCGATCTGCTGGGCACGACGCTGATCTTTGTCGTGATTGAGAAATTCTTTGCGCTGCGGCCGGAGCAACCGGTCTTTCGCGCCAAGTGGCAGACCGATCTCTCTTACTTCCTGCTCAATCACCTGCTGGTCGGCTTTTTCTTCCTCGCCACCAACAAGCTGGTGCACGCGGGGTTCGACTGGGCGATCGACGCCCGCCTGCAAGCGTGGATCCATTCACTGCCCTTGGCCATCGAGTTGCTGGTTCTGATCCTGGTCGCCGACCTGGTCCAGTACTGGCTGCATCGGGCCTATCACCAGGTGCCGATCCTCTGGCGTTTCCACGCGATCCCTCACAGCATCGAGACGATGGATTGGCTGGCCGGTTCGCGCATGCACGTGGTCGAGGTGGTGATCACCCGCACGCTG
>Ga0137409_10004940_pt1 | contig 13944 bp, 12 predicted proteins | sample CZODoug1_16funga_FD_122059 | JGI IMG/M metagenome (GOLD analysis project Ga0137409, IMG submission 122059) | Vadose zone soil fungal communities from Angelo Coast Range Reserve, California, USA - CZODoug1_16fungal (Hybrid Assembly) | ecosystem: Environmental > Terrestrial > Soil > Vadose zone... | reverse complement strand
CCTCAACCAGGCGATCGAGAAGATGCGCGGGCCGGTCAACACCAAGGTCCGCCTGAGGATCGTACGTAAGGGGCAGGACGGGCCGATCGAGTTGTCGCCCGTCCGCGCCCAGATCCGACTGCAAGGAGCTGCCGATCTTCAAGTCGTCAACAAAGATGGCCACCTCCTGATCGAGGCAAGCGGAGACCTGCCGGTCCTCGATTTTGAGAAAGGTGCAGCGGTTGCGGTTGTCCCCATGTCGAACAACGAGTTCTTCGTGGATGGCGGCGACCATACACGCATCGCGTTTTGAACGAACGAGGCGGCAAGGCGACGGGCGTGGTGCTCAATCTGGGACCCCGGCAGATCACGGGTCAACGACGGCCAGAACGAAACAGAACAGCCCGATCATTCCGCCAGCTTAGGCGATTCCATCACGTCTTCAACTCGGATAAGGATTTTGGTACACACAGCGGCGCCGGCGCTAGGATTCGTAGTCCGTCGGGCGCTAATGCTTTCCGGGAAAGCCGCCGAGGCCGTTAAAGGTCATATACAGCGAGTAGCCGCTGACCGCGATGGCGACGGCTATTTCGAACAGCAGGACGGCGACGCCGTATTTGTACCAAGGCTCGTGCGGCGCGACACGAATATCAACGTGGTTCATTGCATCTCCTGGAGAGTTTCACGACGGCTTCGGTGCAGAGCTCAGGAGCGTTGGCCGGCCAGAGCGCGGCCAAGCAGACCATGCTCCTGCGGGTGCCGCTCGTAACGCGCTGCCCAGAAGTAGAACAGGATGAACGGCGCGAACATGTAGAGCGCGACGTACAGATATCCTACGTGGGCGTTGACGCTGGCAAAGATCAGCGGATAGGCGATGCCGCCGACGGTTGAGATCCCGCCGATGAAGCCGGCGGCAATACCGGGGCGGTCCGGAAAGAGCAGCGGAACCAGGGCGAAAGTGCCGCCGGTGCCGAAAGATACAAAGATGCCGAGCGCCACCAGCACCGCGATCGACAAGGGCAGGAAGCCGTAAAGCCCCGCAACGGTCAGCCCGATCATCGACAGCATGATCAGGATGAGCGCGATTCCCAGCCAATGCAGGCGCGGCGCGTAGGGCAGTTCTTTGGCAATGAAAGGCAACGGCGTCCAACCCTTGCGCTGGAAGAGGTCGGACATGAAGCCGGCGAACGGCCGGAACAAAGACGCGTTGAACGATACCACGGCCGCGAACGTGCCGGCCGCGATCTGAATGCCGGCAACGCCGGTGAAGCCGAGCGCAAGAATCTCATCGTGAAAGCCGCGGGCGAAATAACCCGGCAGCCAGGCGTTCAACGCGATTTCCAGGCCGAACGACATCGCATAGGCCAGCATCAAAGCGATGGCGATATAGCGGGTCCACACGAACACCATTCCGCGCAGGTCGCCGCCGCACCGCACCGCGTCGCGCCGCTCCATGGTCTTGGCGGCGCTACCGCGCCACAGATACCAGGCGGCGACGACGAGAGCGATCATGCCCAGCCACAGAAATGCGCTCCGATAGTCGGTGCCGAAGATGCGCGGCAGCAACAATGCGCCGACGCCGGCGCCGACATTGCCGGTGCCAGCGTAAAGTCCCTCGGCGGTGCCGATCTCGTGGGCGTCGAACCATTGCGCCACGTGCTGGACACCGACGACGAAGGAGACGCCGGCAATGGCGACGACCACTCGCTCGGCGAAAAGCAGCTCGTAGCTGGTGGTGAAGGCCGACGCGATCGAAACCAGTCCGCAGCCGGCAAGGATCGCGGCGAACGTCCGCGGAGCGCCAAATCGATCGGACGCCCAGCCGGCGACGATGCGCCCGACCGGCGCCATCCAGATGGCCGAACTGGCGAGCAGGCCAAGGTCCTTGATCGTGAGGTGATACGTCGCCGCGATGCTCGGGCTGAACGCAGCCGTGGAGAACCACATCAGGAAGCACCAAAAAAAGCCGACGGTTGCTATCCCAAGCTGTTCAACCTTGTGGCCCCGCATCAATGTTTGCTCCGCTGGACGATCTGGAGATCCGTCGCATCCAAGAAAAGAAAGAGAGCCCCAAGCGACCAATGTAGCTGACCGCGCCGCCGCCGACCGAGCCCCAGGTCCCGGTATGGCCGCGCGCCGTCTTTCACGCTTCCACCTCGAGATCGGAGAGGGCGACGCTGCAACAGGCAAAGGCGATACCGTTCTCCTTGCGCCGGCGGTCCTTTTGAAACTCCGGTTTCTCGGAAAGCGTTCCGGTGAAGCTCACCTCGCACTCTGCGCAACTGCCGGTCCGGCAGGCGTAATCCATCTCGATTCCGTGGGCTTCCGCCAGTTCCAGGAGGGTCACGGTCTCGTCCGTCTCGACCGTCCTGTCGCTCTTGATGAAGTGGACACGGTGCCGCGGCTCCGACAGCGCCAGCGGCTTCGGCACACGCTTGCCTCCCCCCGCGACCCGGCTGGATCCGAAACTCTCGCTATGAAGCTTGGCCTGATCAAAGCCGAGCTCCTGGAGGATCCTCCTTACCTCCGCGGCGAAGGGCTCGGGCCCGCACAGGAAGACGTGCCGCTGATCGAGGTCGGGGACCAGCGCATGGATCATCGACTTGTCGAATCGCCCGGTGAGGCCGGTCCAGGATTCGCTTCGCCCGGGCCAGGCGGAGGTCAGGGTGACGGCAACGCGGAAACAGGCATGCCGGGCCGAGATGAGCTCGAGCTCCTTGCGGAAAATGATGTCCGCAGGCGATTTGAACGAGACCAGGAATTTCACATCCACATCGGTGGTTGTGTCGACGATCCAGCGGCTCATCGACATCATCGGCGTGATCCCGCTGCCGGCGCCGATGAACAGCATCTTTGACGCCGGACAATCGAAGCAGCTGAATTTTCCGGCCGGCCCCTTGATGGTCAGCCGCTCCCCCAGCATGACATGGTCGCACAGCCAGTTCGACACACGACCGCCGGGTACGCGTTTCACAGTCAATTCGAGAACATGCGGCCGGGACGGGCTCGATGAGATGCTGTAGGACCGCTCGATATACTCGCCATCGATGGTGAGAAGGAGGGTCACGAACTGACCCGGTCGATAGGAGAACAGGAGCGGCTTTTCGCCGACGAGCCGAAAGGTCTTGGCGTCGGCGGTTTCCTCGATGATGTCCGCCACCTTCAAGCTCGTGACGCCGCCCGACCAGAGCGCGATGGCGGCGCGATCCTCGATGAGATTCGTCAGCACCGGGCTGGAAGGGGGCGGGGGCGGGACATAGAAATAGGAGGGAATTTCCGCCAATTCCTCGGCCTCGACGATCTCCTCCCCTGCGGTGGCCGGAGAATTGGCAAGGCGGATACGCAGTTGATAGCCCGGGATGTCGACCAGGGACCCATCCCGTAGCGGAACCGGCACGCCCGCCTTGATCTTTTTTCGATCGAGAAGCGTCCCGCATTCAAGATCGATCGCCCGGAGATAGAACCTGCCGTCCTTCTTGTGGAAGGCGGCGTGAAACAGGCCGAGCTTGTAGGCCTCGAGTTGTATATGGGCCCGGGGATGTCGTCCGACGACGGTCCAGCTGCCCAGCGGATCGATCGGCACATCCTCGATCTCGACGCCGTTCTGCAGGATGACGATCTTGTCGGGCGAGTTGGCATATGATTCCTCGCCCGCGAACAGCCGATCGACCCAGGTTTTGCGGCGACGTACGAGAGTTTCGGATTGCGGTGTCGACGATCCGCCGGGACCGTCCGCGACGATGACCGGCGCCGGCAGGCCGGCGAATAGCTGTCCCCAAAATGCCGGTTCCGGTGGGTCCGATCCTGCATTCCCATCGCCATCCCGTATGGTCATGGTGCGCTCCTCACCGCCAGCACTGGCGATCTAAGAGATTCAGGATGGCTTCGCGCGTGGTCTCGATGACCTGCATCACCTCTTCGATCTCCGCGGCGCCGATCTTCAGCTCTTCCAGAGTTTCCTTGAGGATCGCGGATATCCGGTCGAAATGCCGCGCCTCCAGCCCCATTTTGCTGACCAGCTCGACGCCGCTGTACTGGTACGGACCGCCAAAGGCCATGGCGAGAAAGGATTTCTGCTTGAGCCGCTGAGCCGCCATATCGACATCGTCGAAGAATCGCCCGACGAGGTCGTCCTCGAGGAGCTTGCGGTGGAACAGATCGACGGCGATGTCCATCGCCTGGTCGCCACCGATCCGGTCATAGAGCGGGATGTCTTTCAGCTGGAAATAATCCCCCTTCTTCGCGGCGACGCTGTCGGTTCCCCAATCGATCGGTCGCTCCAGCTTTTTTAGCAGCGGGATATGCTTGGAGCATTGGATGTAGGCCTCCTCGACCTCGACCATCACCCACCCATTCGGCCGTCTCTTGCCGTCCTTCGCCAACTCGGCCAGCACATCCTTGGGCAGCTTGTCGGCAAAGGCTTCGAGCTCGTCGCTCTGCGCGATGCGCGCCTTGCCATTGACATGCAGGCCGACGGAATCTCGATAGAAGTCGAGGATCAGCAGGGCGATGTGCGGATTTTCCGAAATGTTCCCCAGACTGGCAAATACGCCGTTGCCGCGGTATTCAGGGTAGAGGAGATGCTTGTTCCCCAGCACATGGATGAAGCCGGGCTCGCCGAATCTCGGGCTGCAATCGCATTCGCCGTGACGATCGGCGGTGCCGACGAACATGAACTCCTGCCGGGAGATGAATTCCCGCATCCGCGGGGCGAGAAAATTCAGGACCTGCCGGGCATAAAAGGTATTGGCCCGATCCTCGGAGGCATATTTCGCCTGCAGCGCGTGCTCGCCGTCGGAGCCGGGCAGGAGGCTCGGGGTTTTCAGCTTTACCGGACCACCGGGCTGGCCCGGCGGGTGGCCAACCCCGGAAGGCGGCGGATTACTTGCTGGGCTGTCAACCAAAGATACTCGATGCAGCTTCATATTTGTCCCACCTCGAACAGCCGCCCATAGAACAAGGCGGCGGCTTGCGATGACCATCCGCAGCGCGGACCACGCATGCCCTCTGCATCGCCATGCGCAAACGCTTCGACAGTCAGTCCGCTGGTGAGAGCGGCAGCCTTAGCTAAGACGATCATGGTCTTGCGTAACATTGTAGGCACTCCTTTTGGGACGCGACGGCGTCCATTCGACTGACAAAAAATTCACGATCGTTCGCCTGAATTGCGAAAATCAGATCCATGCTCCGCCGCCGCTGTAGAGTTGTGATGGACGAAGAATATGTTCAAGAACATATTTTGACTGGCGGTATTGTCGGGCCAGTTGGAGGCGCCTCGCCGACTCATTCATGGCCGCTTACAGCCATTTCGCTCGGCGTTGTCGCGTCATACCCGACACATCTGCGGCGTGCTCCGCGCTCCGCGCATGCGTGGTCCGCGCTGCGGATGGTTGCGCGTTAAGTTGGTTGCACCGACATCGCAAGCCGCCGCCCTGTTCTATGGGCGGCTGTTCGAGATTGCGCCGGCGGTCACACCCTTGTTACGCGGCGATATGACGGAACAAGGCTGCAAGCTGATGGCGACGCTGGGCGTTGTGGTCAACAGTCTGGGCAATCTCGAAGCCGTGTTGCCGGCGGCGAGCGCTCTTGCCAAGCGACACGTCGACTATGGCGTGAAGGCAGCCGATTACACGCCCGTTGGCGCGGCGCTGCTGTGGACGCTGGAGCAGAATTTAGGATTACGATGAGCGAACCGCTCGTCATCGTTGGCAACGGCATGGCGGCTGCCTGCTTGTGCGAAGAGCTCGCCCAGCGTGCGCTCGGCCGTTATGCCGTCGCGGTGATCGGTGAAGAGCCGCGGCTTGCCTATAATCGCGTGCTGCTTTCGTCGGTGCTGGCTGGCGAAGTGCGCGCGAGCGACATTTCACTGAAGCCGGCGGCCTGGTGGAGCGATCGGGGCATCACCTTGTGCTACGGCGTCGGCGTGACGGCGGCGGATATTGCCGCACGCACCGTGACGCTGTCCGACGGCAAAGCGTTGCCGTTCGCCAAGCTCGTATTCGCCACCGGCTCGCGGCCGATCTGCTTGCGCATCGCCGGCGCCGATCTGCCCGGCGTGCTCACATTCCGCGACATGAGCGACGTCGCGTCGATGTCGCGGGCTGCCTGCCGGAGTGCGCCCATTGTCGTGATCGGCGGCGGGCTCCTGGGCATTGAGGCGGCTTACGGTCTCGCCAAAGCCGGCGCATCGGTGACACTGGTTCATCTCATGGATCGCTTGATGGAGCGCCAGCTCGACGCACGCGCCGCGTTGCTGCTCAAGCGTGCGGTCGAGGCGAAAGGCATCCGGGTGCTGCTGGACGTCGCGACGGCGAGATTCGTCGGCAATGGTCACGTCGAGGGTGTAGAGCTCAAGGACGGCCGCGTGCTTGCGGCCGACACGGTCGTTGTTGCGGTCGGCATCAAGCCGAACGCCGAAGTCGCCGCTCACGCCGGTATCGCGGTCAATCGCGGCATCGTCGTCGACGATCATCTCGTCACCAGCACATCCGATGTTTTCGCAATCGGTGAATGCGCCGAGCATCGCGGCGTCTGCTACGGTCTGGTGGAGCCCGCCAACGAGCAGGCGCGCGCGCTGGCCGAGCGCCTCGCCGGCCGCGATGCACGCTATCTCGGCAGCGTGAACGCCACCAATCTCAAGGTCTCCGGCGTTCATGTGTTCTCCGCCGGCGATTTTCTCGGCGCGCCCGGCACCGAGTCGGTCGTGCTCAGCGATCAGGGTCTCGGCACCTACCGAAAGCTGGTGATTGCCGGCGGCCGCGTCGTCGGCGCCGTGCTCTACGGCGATACGGCCGACTCGTTTTGGTATCTCGATCTCATTCGTTCCGGCGCCGCGATCGATTCCGTCCGCGAGGATCTCATTTTCGGTCGAGCATTGGGCAAGCGGCCTAGAGCGGCCGGCGTCCGCGCGACGAAACAGCTGAGTCGAACAGGAAATGGCGGCAGGTCGACGAGCGCCGTGAGCCGGTCATGAACACTTTATCGCCGCATCCTCCCGCCGTGCGCACCACCTGTCCATATTGCGGCGTCGGCTGCGGCATCCTCGCAGCCGTGGACCGGCAAGGCGATGCGACTATTTCCGGCGATCCCGCGCATCCGGCCAATTTCGGGCGGCTGTGCTCGAAAGGCTCGGCGCTCGGCGAAACGCTTTCGCTCGACCAGCGCTTGCTCCACCCCATGTTTCGTCAAGCTGACGGTTCTCTTGCACGTACCGATTGGGACACCGCACTGGCAAAGGTCGCAAACGGACTGCGCACGATCGTCGATCGCGACGGGCCGAACGCGATTGCGTTCTATCTTTCCGGCCAGTTGCTCACCGAGGATTACTATGTCGCGAACAAGCTGATGAAAGGCTTTCTCGGCTCGTCCAACGTCGACACCAATTCGCGGCTGTGCATGGCCTCTTCCGTTGCCGGTCATCGCCGCGCCTTCGGCGCCGACGTGGTGCCCGGCATTTACCGGGATCTCGACGAGGCCGATCTGATCGTGCTCGTCGGCTCCAATGCGGCGTGGTGCCATCCGGTACTCTATCAGCGGATGATTGCCGCGAAAAACGAGCGCGGCACCAGATTGGTCGTTATCGATCCGCGGCGCACCGCGACGGCGGACGCGGCGGATCTGTTCCTGCCGATCGCATCCGGAATGGATACCGCGCTTTTTTGCGGGCTGCTTGCCTACCTCGCCGATACGCGCGCCCTCAACGACAGCTATATTGCGGAATATACGCGCGGCTTTGCCGATGCGCTTGCGCGCGCCCGCGAGATCGCCGGCGACGCGGCGGCGGCCGCCAGGGCGAGCGGGCTCGATCTCGGCGAGGTTGCCCGCTTCTTTGAGCTGTTTGCGCGAACCGAGCGCGTCGTCACCTGCTACTCGCAAGGGGTCAATCAATCCGCGCAAGGCACCGACAAGGTGAATGCGATCATCAATGTTCACCTCGCCACCGGGCGCATCGGCCGGCCGGGCATGGGACCGTTCTCGCTGACCGGCCAGCCCAACGCCATGGGCGGCCGCGAAGTCGGCGGGCTTGCCAATCAACTCGCCGCCCATATGGGCTTTTCGCCCAGCGAAACCGATCGCGTCCGCCGCTTCTGGAACGCGCCGCGGATGGCGGCGAGCGAAGGCCTCAAGGCCGTCGACATGTTCGAAGCGATCGAACGCGGAACGATCAAGGCGCTCTGGGTCATGGCGACAAATCCGGCCGTGTCGCTGCCGCGCGCGGGCGCCTTTCGCGTGGCGCTGAAAAAGCTCGAATTGTTCATCGTGTCCGAGACCACGCTCCACACCGACACCGTCGAGGCGGGCGCGCATGTGCTCTTGCCTGCGGCCGCCTGGGGCGAGAAAGACGGCACCGTCACCAATTCGGAGCGGCGTATTTCGCGCCAGCGAGCGTTCCTGCCGCGCCCCGGCGAGGCGCAGCCCGATTGGTGGATCGTCAGCGAAGTGGCCCAGCGCCTCGGCTTCGAGAGCGCGTTTGCCTACCGCAAGCCGGCCGATGTTTTTCGCGAGCATGCGGCGCTGTCGGCGTTCGAGAATGATGGTCGGCGCGACTTCGACTTGGGTGGTCTCGCGGCGCTCGCCGACGATGACTATGACCGGCTCGACGCGGTGATGTGGCCCGTGAAAGCCGGAGTCGAACCAGGCGAAGCGCGCTTCTTCAGCGCCGGAGCGTTTTTCACGAGCGATCGGCGTGGCCGCTTCATTGCACCGGAACATCCGGGGGTGCGTGCGGCGACGAGCGACGCTTTTCCGCTGCGCCTCAACACCGGGCGCCTGCGCGATCAGTGGCACACGATGACGCGCAGCGGAAAGAGTCCGCGGCTGGGCGCGCATTCACCCGAACCGATGGTCGATATTCACCCCGATGATGCGAGTAGGACGGGCATCACCGATGGCGGTTTCGCCAAGGTCACGACGCCCCATGGCGGCGCCGTGTTTCGGGTTTGCGTTCGTTCGGGTCAGCAACGCGGATCGATTTTCGCGCCAATTCACTGGAGCTATTCGACGGCGGCCGATGCGTGCGTCGGCGCGCTGGCGATGGCGGAAAACGATCCGTTTTCCGGCCAGCCCGAGCTCAAGGCCACGCCCGCGCGCGTCGAACCTCTGGAGTTTGCCTATCGCGGCTTTGCGCTCACGCGCGACTTGATCGCGCTCCCCGACGGAACGTGGTTCGCGCGCGTCGCCGTTGCCGGGGGTCACGGACTTCTGTTCGCGACCAACGAATTGCCCGCCCGATGGCATGGTCTGGCCGAAAAGCTGATATGTGGCGACCCGGAGCGTGCGGAATATATCGATCTGCCGCGTGGCATCGTGCGCATCGCCGCGTTGCGCGCCGGCAGGATCGAGGCCTGCATTTTCTCCGGGCCGTCACAAAATCCGCCGCGATGGGAGGTCGTGCGCGCGCTGTTCAATTCGGGATTTTTGGCCGAGCGCGACCGGCGTCTTCTTCTTTCCGGCCAAAGCGCCGAGGGCGTTGCCGAAACCGGGCCGATCGTCTGCGCCTGTTACGATGTCGGACTTGAAGCCATCCGCCGCGCTGTGGCTGAAGGGGGTGCCGCAAACGTCGCCGATATCGGGCGAACGCTTCGCGCCGGCACCAATTGCGGCTCCTGCGTTCCGGAATTGCAGGGAATTATCAAGCGGACCGCGTCCGCGGTCGGCTCGCGAACCGCCAGCTAGGCTGATAGCCTCAAGCTTGCGGTCCTGGCGTCTGCCCGTGTTTGCGTGGGAGGAGCAGCCCCCCGCTTTGCCATTCTTTTTTACCGTCTATACAGCGGGCGAGGTGCTGGGCGCTTCAGGGCGTATCTCACGCCAACGGCGCGAAGACCTTTTGGACCTCGCTCGGGCGTGAATGCAATGCATCCGGTCACCCAGGGCGGCGAAGCTGGATTGCCCGCAGCCGTTCGACAACGTTACCCCGACGACATGCGCTGGATGCGTGAGGAAGTACGCCATCAGCAGTACCGCTACGATCCGCGGTCGCCGGATTGGGTAGGGTTGGCGCTCGCCAAGCATCTCGGGCTTGATCCCCGAGCCGACCGCAAGAAGCTCAACGCCATACTACGGGCATGGTATGCCAACGGTGTGTACTAGCAGCGGAAATCCAAAGACGGGGGTGCGCCACGAGCGGAAATACGTGGTTCCCGGAAATTGGAACGATGATCCCGATGCCGCCTGATTCCACCGCGTCAGTCGCGATGCGCGAGCGTGCGCTTAACACTCATACAGAATAAATGGCTCGGACACGGTCATGGCTTCGTTTCGCCGCCGGGCGCCTGCGCCTGCGTGGCGACCGTTTACCGGGGCTTGATCGTGGCGGAGAGCCGCGGTCCACTATTCCGCATCATGCCCTATTTGCTGCCGCTATTTGTGCTGATGTTGCGAATTGACCGGGGCTTTGGGGCTGCGCAGTCGGCGTCGGATTTTGCGGCTGAGGATTTTGCGCGTTCGACGGGGGATCTGCCGCCGGCGCTTGGCTCGGTGCGGCCGGCATGATCACGCGCGCGCCGTCGCGCAAGCGGTCTGTGCCGTCGACCACAACCCGCTCACCGACCGACACGCCGGAATTGACCGCTGCCATTGGGCCATCGGTCGGGCCGATATTGACAGGTCGGACCGACACCCTGTTGTCGGCGTTGATGACGTAGACGTAACTTCCCGGTGCGCCGCGCTGGATGGCGACGGTCGGCACCGTGACGACATTGTGCAGAGTCTTCACCAGAAGCTGCGCGTTGACGAATTGATTCGGAAACAGCGCATTGTCAGCATTGTCGAACTGCGCTCGCACTTTCACGGTACCGGTGGTGGTATCGATCTGGCTGTCATCGCTGCCACCCGGCCGGTTGCGAGCATTTTGACGTTGGCGCGGTCGTAGGCGAACACTTCAAGGGGAGTGCCGGCCTTCAGTTGCGGCAGGACGTTCGGCGCGGCCACTGTCCGAGCGACAGCGCGATGCCCATTGCGGCTTCGCGTATTTCGTCGGCGAGCACGCGATCCTCGATCGAGCGCGCCAACACCATACCGCCAACGCATAGCGTTGCAATCGCGCGAGCCCGGGATCGGGCCGCCTGTCCATTACGCTGCATTGCCTGCTCAAAAATATCGATCATGACCCTGAGCACGGTTTCAAATGCTTGCCGAACACGGTGCTCCTCGCGCAAAAAGTCGGTCGGAAAAGCGATCAGGGGGCAGGTTCCGTCGATATCCTCGAAATGCTCGCGCGAAAGATAGTCGCGGACGAACTGAGCCGCGCTGTCAAAAGCACGCGGATCGATGCTGACTCCGTCGCTGCTTAAAAGCTGCTTTTCATCTAAAATTTGGGTGACCGCTTCGGCGTAAAGATCACCCTTGCTCTCAAAGTAACTATAGAAACTTCCCCGGGTGAGCCCGGCATCAGCCATAACGTCGTCGATTGACACGGTATTGAACCCACGGCGGTTGAAGAGTCGCCGTGCGCTCCGAACAATTTTCTGTTTGGTTAGGCGGCGGTGCTCGGCAGGATACGACATCGAACCTCTCTCTGGCGACAAGCTAGTGTTTCGATCTTGAAAACCACATGCAAGGATTGCTTCGGAGCGTTTTTATAAACTGCGGTACCGTTGCAACGGTTCCAAGCAAAACTCAAATAACAAACAAGTTAGTTTTGAACTTACGAGTCAGTGCCGCAGATCGTCGGAAGAAAGCCGCCGGGGAGCACGTCGTCTATCATATGCCGCATTCGGTCGGTCAGCATGTCATGCCCGGCAATTGCTTTCGAGCAACAGCCCCGCAACACCGGTGGGGCCCATCACTCCGTATGCGGCATCGTCGTGATCGCGGGGCGCGATACCGCCGGCTAGGAGCCGCGTAACTATTGGGGATGCTAACAGGTTGGACCGGGCGCAAGTGGGACGCGTGCCGCTTGGAGCGAAGCACCGCCCCGATCATCGCGCATGGGCCTATCAACTTCATGTGCGCGCCGGCGGCCACGGCCGCAAGCCGGTCACGGCTTCTCTTACGCAGTAAACTCTTCGTTCCCGCACCGAAATCTAAAATTCAATTTAGTGGTGTCGGCGAGTTCCTAACCTACATCAGCTTCACACAAGGAGCTCATGACATGAGTGATGGTGATGAATGGCTTAGCTATTTGCATTGGCGAATGTTCCTGACTGGAACGAAATATTCGAAATAGCCCTCTCCTTTGGGCGGCTTTTCTTTGGGGCGGGCCTCAGTTGGCGGCCTGTTTATTATTGAGCGGTTTGCCGCGATATCTGAGGTTGGCACACAGCGGACATGTCGCGTCGGCGAAGGGAGGTCGCCTGATGACGCAAAGCGGAGGTCCGTGATGGTGTGGGTGTGAACGATTGCAGATTAATCGCTGGTCGAATGATGCCGGACCACGACGTTGCTCGCGCGACCTGAAATCCAAGCCATTTGGAGCCGTCCCCGATGACCCAACTCTGCCTTCTCGGCCTTTCGATGGAAGCTGAGCCGCGGCGTTCTACGGTTCGTCAACGGAGCAGAAGTGATGGCCCCGCCTACCATTGCCGATCTGCCGAGCGGCTCGACTGAAACGCAAGACGGCTCCGCTCCAGCCAAGTCGGTGCGCGACAACCCCGCTCCCGATCGAGGCGCTCCGTCCCCGGTTCGGGATGACCAGGAACAAGTGGAACGGAAACCTCGCAATCTTTTGCGACGACACCCATTGCTGTCGGCTGCGACGGCGTTACTGATCATCATCGTGCTCGCCGCAGCGACGAGGTGGTACATTGCCTCCTTGGCCTATGAGACCACTGACGACGCCTTCATCGACGCGCGGCCGGTCTCCATCAGCTCCCAGGTCAGCGGCGCGATCGTCGATGTTCCGGTCACCGACAACCAGCTGATCGAGACCAGCGGCGTTCTGGCCCGCATCGATGACCGCGACTACCTGGCGAGCCTCAATCAGGCCAAGGCGCAGGTCGATCAGGCCAATGCCAGCATTGTCAATTACAAGGCGCAAATCGACGAGCAACAGGCGCATATCGGCCAGGCCGCGCAACAGGTGGATCTCGCACAAGCCGCACTTACGTTCGCGAGACAGCAGTACGCCCGCTATCAAACCCTCGCACAAAGGGATTCCGGAACCGTCGAGCAGGCCGAACAAGATTTCTCCAATCTGCAGCAGGCGCAGGCCACCCTTCTCGCCAATCAAGCTGCCCTCGAAGCGGCAAAAAAACAGATCTCGGTCCTCGAGGCGCAGATCCAGGGCGCCCGCGGCCAACTCGAGCAGGCACGCGCCTCCCAGCAACAAGCCGAAACGAACCTGTCGCGCACCACCATCACGGCACCCGTCTCCGGCCGTGTCTCCAAGTTGACGGCCGCGAAGGGAGCCTATGCGCAGGCCGGACAGGCTTTGATGATATTCGTTCCGCGCGACATGTGGATCACGGCGAATTTCAAGGAGACGCAGCTCGCCGAAATGCGGACCGGGCAACCCGTCAAGGTCATCATCGATGCCTATCCGGGGCGCACATTCGCGGCCCATGTCGACAGCATTCAGGAGGGCAGCGGAACGGTCTTCAGCCTGCTTCCGGCCGAGAATGCCACCGGTAATTTCGTGAAGGTCGTTCAACGCATCCCTGTCAAGATTGTCTTCGACAGCCCGCCTGATGTCTATATCGGTATGGGCATGTCGGTCGAGCCGACCGTAAAAGTCCGATGAACGGGGTGGATTCGGTGCAGTCTCGTCTCGGCGCGGATTTGCCCCGCTCGGCGGCCGGCAATCGGAATCCGTGGCTGATCGCCGTGGTGATGTCGATCGCGACTTTCATGGAAGTGCTCGATTCCTCGATCGCCAATGTCGCTTTGAGCCATATCGCAGGCGCGCTCGGTGCGAACGCGAGTGAGTCGACCTGGGTCCTCACCAGCTACCTCGTGGCGAGCGCCGTGATCCTGCCGGCCAGCGCGTGGTTTTCCAGTGTGCTGGGGCGAAAGCGCTTCTACCTGCTG